>ERZ1740070.525-NODE-525-length-26214-cov-6.574334_pt1 | contig 26214 bp, 24 predicted proteins | sample MGYA00581734_ERZ1740070 | MGnify/ENA primary metagenome ERZ1740070 (study PRJEB43018, sample SAMN04849744) | marine metagenome | isolation source: floating plastic debris | place: Pacific Ocean | collected 2008-09-01 | study: EMG produced TPA metagenomics assembly...
GGTACTGCGTCTTAAGACGTGGGAGAGTAGGTCACCGCCAAACCTAGTAAAATGCGATTACGGAACGTCTCTAAAACGATTTATTCCTCTCACAAACGCCTGATTGCGCTTGAAGCGTGCTATGGGATGCTTTTTGTGTACGAGAACTCGGCAAAAACACTTTTTTATACTTTTGGAAACAGCCTCGATTGGTCTCACACGTCTCGCTGAACCCGAAACGCGTCGCAGGTGATGCCACCGCTGTAGCGTAGGAAAATCGTGCCGTTGCGGGCGTGTTTGGCGACAGCAGTTGTGACGGCGTGCGCCTCTGCGGGCCAGAGGTAGGCGTAGATCACGTCGAAATCGAACAAGTTCACACCACACTCTGTTTGGAAATCCTCAACGGCTGTATCGAGATCAAACAATCCGTGCGGTTTATAACTACCCTGGTAAAACTGCGCGTCGATGGCATGAGATGCAGCAAGCGTACGGGCGGTTTGGATCAGACGCGGTTCGATCTCAACGCCGTGTGCTGACCATCCCAGTCGCTGAGCGAGACAGGTGACGATACCAATACCGCTGCCCCACTCGCAAAACGTTGGGCTTTGTCTCGTGAGGTAAGGACGCGCAGCATATAAAAACGCCTGGGCAATGCGCCCATTTGACGTCGCGAGACCCGGAATACGATCTGGCCCGCGCTCTGCTTCTAGACCTTTTGCCAGATGTGCTGCGTGCTCAATCAACTCCACATCTTTCGCGAGCAATGGCGCCTCGCACAGTGTAATCGTAAGAGGCTCTAGGCTGTGAACCACGTAAATGCGTTCCTTTGGGGACGGATGGCGCCGTTTGGTCTTGCAAATATCTTACAAGGTTTTCTGCCCCTGACCTTGGGTATCAAAGCGTGATTGCCGACGCTACTGGTCTGTTTGCATTGCGCGTCTCACTTGGCTTTGGCATGGTGCGCACGAGCGACACATGGGGGCAGGTGACATGGCAGACGGAACCTTTGCGGCATTGCTGTTCATAATCGGGTTGACCGATATGAGCGTAAACCATTGCGGGACAGAGGCCGGGTGTCTTGGCCGCTCTGAAACGACGCCGCGTTTGGCGTTTTCGGCGGGTGAAGTGTTGGAGCGTCGTGCAGACCCCGCAGCTGAACTGTATCTTCGCTACGATCTGGGGCGTAAGCGCGGGCCATTTGGCAATGCGGCAGGTCTTTCGGTTGGCGAGAACGGGGAGACCTGGGTTGGGTTCGGATCAACCTATACGTATCACTTTGGGCGCAGTGGCGCCTATGCTGAACTCCACTCGATGCCGGGACTGTATTTTGACAACGGTGGGTTCGATCTGGGCGGTGTGGTTGCGTTTCGATCCGGGTTGGAACTGGGTTATGAGACCCGTCAGGGCTGGCGTATGGCGCTGAGTTACGATCACAGGTCAAACGCAGGTATTTATGACGAAAACCCAGGCGTGGAAACAGTGCAGTTTCGTGTCTCGATCCCTTTGAATTAGCGCCTCGCGCCCTCAGACCGGACCAGTCTCATGTCAGCTAATATGCGTATCGTGCTTTCGAGCGATCACTCGGCCATTGAACTCAGACGCGCGATTGCGTCTCATATCGCGGACCGCGGCTGGAAGGTGGTCGATATTGGGCCAACAAGCAACGAAAGCACGCATTATCCACTGCACGGTCAGGCAGCGGCAGAGCAAGTGGTCTCTGGCGCGTGTCAGTTTGGCATCGTGCTGTGTGGCACCGGGCAAGGGATCATGATGGCAGCAAACAAGGTGCCGGGCATCCGGTGCGGTGTATGCTCTGACACGTTTTCGGCGCGCATGATCCGACAGCATAACGATGCCAACATGTTGTCCCTTGGCGCGCGGGTTGTGGCCGAGGGTTTGGCGCTTGATATTGTAGATGCGTTTTTGGATGCATCCTTCGATGGGGGCCGACACACAGCGCGTGTGGCGATGATTGAAAACCCCTAGACATAGCTGACCGTTCCGGCACCGCTTTCGCTTTTGTCGATATGGTCACTTTCCCGCTTTGAGCCGTAGAAGACTTCGCTCTAGCGCAAACGCTGCTCTGACTTGGCATCAAAGAAGTAAAGATGGTCGTGGTCGATCACCAGGTCCACCATATCGCCTTCTGCACTGCGCTCGTCCCCGCGTTCTTCGACGACGATCTTCTCGCCGCTGGGGCAGGTGATATAGGCGTAGGACACGCCGCCAAGGCTTTCGGTCAGGTCCACCCGGTGATTGCCGCCTTTGGTGATGCCAAGGTGTTCAGGGCGCAGGCCGACAAGGACGTCTTGGCCGTCTTGGGAAGACGCGGATTTGGCGATGTTCGTACCGAGGCCTTGTGACACGACCTCTCCGCCTTTGACCTTGCCTGCCACGAAATTCATGGCAGGCGATCCGATAAAGCCGGCCACGAATTTGTTATCGGGGTCGCGGTAAAGCTCCATGGGTGCGCCGACCTGCTCGATACGGCCCAGACGCAGAACGACGATCTTGTCGGCGAGCGTCATAGCTTCGACCTGATCGTGGGTCACGTAGATCATGGTCGCGCCGATTTCCTTGTGGAGACGCGCGATTTCGACCCGCATTTCGACGCGCAGTTCTGCGTCGAGGTTAGAAAGAGGTTCGTCAAACAGGAACACTTCAGGGCCGCGGACAATGGCACGACCAATCGCCACACGCTGACGCTGACCACCCGACAAAGCGGCGGGTTTGCGTTTGAGGTACTCGTCCAATTTTAGGATACGGCTGGCTTCGCCAACTTTCTTGCTGATCTCAGACGCAGGGTGTCCGTTCATCTTGAGTCCGAAGCCCATGTTGTCCTGAACCGTCATGTGCGGGTAGAGCGCATAGGTCTGAAACACCATGGCAACGCCGCGATCAGACGGGTCAAGCTTGGTCACGTCGCGCGCGCCGATGTTGATCTGGCCTTCGGTTGTTTCCTCAAGACCGGCCACCATGCGCAGCAATGTGGATTTGCCGCAGCCGGATGGGCCGACAAACACGCAGAATTCGCCGTCATTGATCTCTAGATCAACGCCATGGATGACTTGTGTTTCTCCGTAGCGTTTGATGACCTTCTCAAGCGTCACTCCGGACATGAGGCGTCTCTCCCTTTGAATTGGTCTGGTCAGGTAATGCTGACCTGTTGGTCTGTGGAAAAAGCCAGCTTTCGGCATCCTGTGCGATGCCGCGTGCTGCGTGCTGCAACCGGGGTCCCAGTTTCTTGAGCGATGCGAGGCTTGTCCGACTGGTGGTCCCTGTGACCGACAAAGCCCCCAAAGCGCGACCTTGGCTGTTTAGGATTGGCGTGGCAACGCAGATGATGCCGGTTTCATGTTCTTCGCGGTCAAAGCTCAGGCCATCTACACGGATGTCTGACAATTCGCGGCGGAGGCTGTCAGCCGAACCATGTGTTGTGGCGGTGAACCGGTGCCAGCTTTGTTGTGCGAGGACGGTGTTAAGCTCCGGTTCCGGCAGATAGGCTAGCATGGCTTTGCCAACGCCGGTGCAATAGGCCGGGCCAACCTTGCCCGCCTGGCTGTACATTTCAACTGGATCGCGCGCGTTGCGTTTGTCGACGTAGAGCACTTGCGCATGATCAAGCTGTGCGAGGTGGACGGTTTCGCCGGTCTCATGGCTGAGCGCGTCGATATGTGACCGCGCGACAGGGGCAAGCGATGACTGTGCCCATGCCGCGTGCGCCAGTCGGACCAACCGCAAGCCGGGCGCGTAGGTTTGCCGTTCCGGGTCAAACTGGAGCATGCCCTGATTGGTCAATGTCTGTACGAATCGGTAGAGCGTGGCTTTGGGGAGGGCTGAGTCGTTCAACAATTCCGTGAACCGCACAGGCCGCCCATAGGACGCAATTTGGTCCAACACAGCAAGCGCTTTGCCCACGGTACCGTCGTTTTTCTCGACCGCCGTCATAGCCGCGAAAATCCTCCCTCAGCCGCTTATCGCGTCAAGCGGGCTGTTGACAACCATAGGCGATGTGCTGTTATGATTTCAATATGCAAAACAAGGTTCCAAATAATGGAACTAATATTGCAACATAGTTGGGAGCATAAGGGAGGATACCATGCGTTCCACATTGAAGGCGTCGGCATTGGCGCTTGCGGCTGCGTTTGCAGCCCCGTCTGCTTTTGCAGAAGGCCATTCCCTGAGTGGGGACCTTAAGATTTTCCTCGATACATCGAACCCGGCGCCACGCGCGACCATGGAAGCGATGATCGAACGTTTCGGGGCGGAGCATCCGGGCCTGAACATCGAAACCACCGTGATCGACCGCGAAGCGTATAAAACGCAGATCCGGAACTTCCTGACAGCTGACGCGCCAGACGTGGCGACATGGTACGCCGCGAACCGCATGAAGCCTTATGTCGATGCGGGCCTGTTTGAAGACGTGTCTGACCTGTGGGCCGAACCTGAGATTGCCGAAAACCTCGCATCGACCAAAGGTGCAATGACCATTGATGGCAAGCAGTGGGGTGTGCCCTACACGTACTACCAGTGGGGCATCTACTACCGCAAAGACATCTACGAAGAGCTGGGTCTCAACGAGCCTGCCAACTGGGATGAGATGAAGTCCAATTGTCAGGCCATCGTCGATTCCGGTCGTGCCTGCTACACCATCGGGTCCAAGTTCCTTTGGACGGCCGGTGGCTGGTTCGATTACCTCAACATGCGCACCAACGGCTTTGACTTCCACATGGAATTGGCGGCTGGTGAAGTTCCGTGGACCGACGACCGTGTGCGTCAGACGTTTGCGAATTGGAAAGAGCTCATCGATATGGGTGCGTTCCTTGAGAACCACCAGAACTACAGCTGGCAGGAAGCGCTGCCATTCATGGTCAACGGCGAAGCTGCGGCTTACCTGATGGGCAACTTTGCGGTCGCACCACTGCGCGAAGCGGGTCTGACGGATGATCAACTCGACTTCTACCAGTTCCCGGCAATCAATCCGGACGTGGCCATGGCCGAAGACGCGCCGACAGACACGTTCCACATCCCGGCCAACGCATCGAACAAGGAAGCGGCACGTGAGTTCCTGCGCTTTGTTGTGTCCGCGGAGGAGCAGACCGAGATCAATAACGGCGCAAACCTTGGGCAGCTTCCGGTGAACGCGTCTGCATCGATTGATGACGACAAGTTCCTGAACGAAGGCTTCGCGATGCTGTCCTCGAACAGCCCGGGTGGTGTGGCGCAGTTCTTTGACCGCGACTTCCCGGCGGAAATGGCGGCAGAGGCGATGCAGGGTCTGCAGGAATTCATGGTGTTCCCAGACAACCTTGAAGACATTCTGTCCCGCCTCGAACAGGTTCGCAGCCGCGTCTACTGATCCAAAGCTGTCGGGTGCGTGGGATCACGCGCCCGACCTCTTCCTGCGTCTGAAATCACGGTCCATCCGTAAGCCGATTGCGGCTTTCGCGTGTACCGCGTTGGGGGAAAGCCAATGACCGTTGCCAATACAGATACGCCCAACCGCGAAGCACGCGGCTGGTACAAGCGAAACGAGATCGCCGTCACCCCATGGCTGTTTCTGGCTCCAGCGATCCTGTTCTTCGCGGTCTACGTCATTATCCCGATTTTTCAGAGCTTTTCGCTTTCGCTTTATGAATGGGATGGCCTTGGCGAGGCAGAATATGTCGGTTTGCGCAACTATCAGGAATTGATGACCGACCGCGCCTTTGAGGTGTCGCTGTGGAACAATATGAAATGGCTGGTTCTGTACCTTCTGGCGATCCCGGCGGGGCTGTTCATTGCCTTGTTTCTAAACCAGACGGTCACAGGCATTCGCATCTACAAATCGCTGTTTTTCTTCCCCTTTGTGCTGTCGCAAGTGGTTGTTGGCCTGGTTTTCGCGTGGTTCTACCTGCCGAATGAAGGCTTGTTGAACAACCTGATCACCTTCCTTGGGTTTGAACCGATCAACGTGTTGGGCGACCCGACGCTGGCGACCTACGGCATCATCGCTGCCGGGCTTTGGCCGCAGACGGCGTATTGCATGATCCTTTATCTTACCGGCCTCAATGCGGTTGATCCCGAACAGGTCGAAGCCGCGCGTCTCGACGGGGCAAAGGGCTGGAAGATGCTGTGGTACGTGATCATCCCGCAGCTTAAGCCCGCGACGTTTATCGCCTTTGTGGTGACAATCATTGGCGCGCTGCGGTCGTTTGACCTCATTTCCATCATGACCAATGGCGGGCCGTTTGGTCAGACACGGGTCCTGTCCTTCTACATGTTCGAAAAGGCGCTCGCCGAGTTTGGATTCCGCATGGGTTATGGCGCGGCCATTGCCGTGGTGCTGTTCCTCATCATGCTGGTCTTCATCGCCTACTTCTTGTGGTCGATGTACCGCGAAGAGAAAGGCGGTCGGTAAGATGGCCGTCACCCGAGACCACGTCGATGCCATCTGCGGCGGGTTGCCCGGCGCGACACTGGCGCATCCGCCAGAGCTGGTCAGCTGGAAAGTGGGCGGTAAGATGTTTGCCTGCTTCGGCGGTGATGGTGACATGCAGGGCGTGTCGGTGAAGACCGACAGCACTGAGACAGCAGCCATGTTGATCGACGCAGGCGCTGCGGTGCGTGCGCCGTATTTTCACAAAAGCTGGGTGCGGTTGCAGTTCGATGATGCGGACGCTGAGGAACTGACCCACAGAGTCGCGGTGTCCTATGATCTTGTGCGCAAGAGTCTGAAGAAAGCCGAGCGCGATGCGCTGCCGGAACGGGAGAAAACCTGATGTTTCCACGTCCCATTCAAAAATCCAGCCCCGGCGCGCAGGTGGCCTATAAGACCTTCCTGCCGCTGGCGTTGATCATGTGGCTTTTGCCGCTCATTGCGGTGGCGATGTTCTCCATCAAACCGGCATCCGATTTTACCCAAGGCAACTATTGGGGGCTGCCCGGCGCGTTCAACATGTTCGAAAACTACGGGCAGGTGTTCTTCAACTCCGACATGCCGCGTTACATGTTGAATTCGGTGCTGATCACAGTGCCTACGGTGATCGGGGCTGTGGCCCTGTCGGCGATGGCGGGGTTCGCGCTTGGCATCTACAAGTTCAAATCGAACTTGTGGGTATTCTTCATGTTTGTGGCGGGCAACTTTGTCCCGTTCCAGATTCTCATGGTGCCGGTGCGCGACCTGACGCTCGACCTGGGACTCTACAACACCAAGACGGGCCTTGTGTTGTTTCATATCGCGTTCCAGACGGGGTTCTGCACGCTCTTCATGCGGAATTTCATTCGCCAGTTGCCGTTCCCACTGATAGAAGCGGCGCGGGTTGAGGGGATCGCAGAGTGGCGTATCTTCTGGTTCGTGGTTCTGCCGCTTATGAAACCAGCCCTGGCCGCTTTGGCGGTCCTGATCTTTACCTTCATCTGGAATGACTACTTCTGGGCCATCGTTCTGACCCAAGGACCGGATGCGCAGCCTGTGACGGCAGGGATCACAAGCTTTAACGCGCAGTATCGTGCGGCCTATCACCTTATGAGTGCGGGCAGCATCGTCGCGGCGCTTCCGCCAGTGCTGATGTTTTTCCTGATGCAAAAGCATTTTATTGCCGGTCTCACATTGGGTGCGGTCAAGTAATATGCGGGTGTGGAGGTTGGATGACGGCCGACAGACACTGGCTCTGGCTGCCACGGGCGACCGTCTGCCACAGGTCGTCTATTGGGGCGCGCGTCTTCCTGATGCGGAGGATCTCGGCACGCTCCAAGCGGCGCAGACCCTCGATGTCACCGGCGGGATGCTCGACGAGAACCCGGACCTGTCCATTTGCCCTGAAGCCACGCGCACCTTTCCCGGCCAACCTGGGCTTGTGGTGCGAGGCCAGTCCGGCACGCCGCTTTTGCCGAAGTTTTGCTATGCGGAGGACGAGCCGAATGGCGATCAGTTGAGCCTGACCTATCGCGACGAAGATCACGGGCTGACTCTGACCTTCCATTTCGCGATTGATGAGGACACGCATCTGATCACCGCCCGCACCCGGCTTGAGGCGGACGACCCCGTGCATCTGCACTGGCTGGCAGCCCCCGTGGTGCCTGGGCCGCAACTGTCGGATGAGATGTACGATTTCAGCGGACGCTGGTGTGGCGAGTTTCAGATGAACACCACCGCCTGGTCGCCGGGTCTGCGTTACCGTGAGAACCGGACGGGCCGGACCGGGCATGAACATTTCCCTGGGCTACTCGTTCCAGTGCGTGGCGCTACAAATGCGCAAGGCGAGGTTTACGGCTTTCACTATGGCTGGTCGGGTGGCCACCGCATGGTGGCCGAAGAATTGCCTGATGGGCGACGGCAGGTGCAGTGGGGTCATGCTTCACGCATGGAAGCGTCGGCGGCAACGGCGTTTGAGACGGCCCCGCTTTACATGGTGTATTCCAATGACGGTCTGAACGGCTGCGCTGTTGCGTTTCAGCGACATCTGCGAGATCGGATCATCACCTGGCCCAAGCCGGATGCGCCAAGACCAGTACACTACAACTGTTGGGAAGCCGTCTATTTTGACCACAATGTCGAGATCCTCAAAGACATTGCGGATCGCGCAGCGGATCTTGGTGCAGAGCGGTTCGTGCTTGACGATGGCTGGTTTGGTCTGCGCGACGACGACACGCGCAGCTTGAGCGACTGGCAGGTCGATCCGCGTAAGTATCCCGAAGGGCTGCATCCGCTGATCAATCATGTCCATGAGCGTGGGATGAGCTTTGGCATCTGGTTCGAACCTGAGATGATCAATCCCGACAGCGACCTGCACCGCGCCAATCCGCACTGGGCGTTGGGATCGGAAGACCAGACACTGGGGCGTCAGCAGAAAGCCATCAACATGGCACTGCCTGAGGTTCGGGATTTCATCTACGACCGCATGGCAGCGATCCTGCGGGATCACGCGATTGATTATATCAAATGGGACCACAACCGCGTTTTGCCTATGCCGGACGCCGCCCAGACGCGGGGGTCATACGCTTTGATCGACAGGCTGCGTGCCGATTTCCCGCATGTCGAGATTGAAAGCTGCGCGAGCGGGGGCGGGCGCATCGATTTTGGCATTCTCAAGCGCACCCAACGCATCTGGCTGTCTGACAGCAACGACGCCATTGAGCGCCTCCGCATCCAGCACAATGCAGCGCTGTTCTTGCCTCAGGTTGTGACCGGGTCTCATGTCGGGCCACGCACTTGCCACACCTCGGGCCGGGTCATCGACATCTCCATGCGCGCCTGGGTCGCTGCCCAACGCCACATGGGGTTCGAAATGGACCCGCGTGAGCTGACCGAGGAAGAGACCGCCGTTCTGGGCGAAGTCACTGCTTGGTGGAAGGCCAACCGCGATTGGATGGCAGGTGCGGACATTCTGCGCCTCGACAGTGCGGATCCGGCCGTTTTGGCAGAACAGCAATTGTCGCGCACCGGTGACCGGTTTGTGGTGTTCGCCGGCAAGGAAGACACCAGCCGCCAGATCGCGCCGCGCCCCTTGCGGCTCACCCGCCTGACACCGCATGCAATGTACCGCGTGGCGCTGATCAATCGCGGTACTGCGCACCACCTGTCGCGCGGTACACCGGTTTTGAAGTCGGACCCTATCGAGGTGTCCGGCGCGTGGCTCATGACCCAGGGTGTTACGCTGCCGTGGTCGTTCCCGGCCACTATGTGGGTGCTTGAAGGCACGCTTATCGACGGAAAGGACGGCTGACATGACCAGTCACGCAAGTTTCCACGACCTCAAAAACGCGTCCGTCTTCATCACGGGTGGAGGGTCTGGTATCGGTGCCGCCCTGACGGACGGCTTTCTTGAGCAGGGAGCCAAGGTCGCCTTTGTTGGTCGTTCAGACGCGTCGGATTTCGCGGCAGAGATGGGCGAGAAACACGGGGTAACCCCGCTTTTCATCCAATGCGACATCACCTATACCGCAGCCCTGCAAGGGGCCATCCGGCAGTCATCAGACGCGCACGGACCGATCCAGGTGCTCGTCAACAATGCAGCCAATGACAAACGGCACAACGCGCTAGAGGTCGACACAGAGTTCTGGGATTGGTCGCTTGCCGTGAACCTCGACGCCTATTTCTTTGCCTGCCAGGCGGTGATCCCCGGCATGCAGGCTGCAGGCGGCGGCGCCATCGTGAATTTCAGCTCGGTCAGTTATATGATGGGGAATGCAGGCTATGCCGCCTACACCACATCAAACTCTGGGATCACCGGAATGACCCGCAGCCTCGCCCGCGAGTTCGGACCCGACAACATCCGCATCAACGCGCTTGCCCCGGGATGGGTGCTAACCGACAAGCAGAAAGAGCTGTGGGCCGATCCAGATTCGTTGGCGGCCCATCTCGAAAAGCAGTGTTTGAAAGAGCATTTGGTCGAACAAGACGTGGTGGACGCGACGTTGTTCTTGTCGTCGAAAACCAGCCGAATGATGACCGGTCAGACCATCGCCGTGGACGGTGGTGTGGTCACGGTGAGCGCATGACCGATTGGATCGCAGCAGATTGGGGGACGTCCCACCTTCGCGTTTGGGGGATGGCGCAGTCTGGTGCCGTTGTATATCGGCGCGACAGTGATGCCGGGATGGGGTCGCTGGGTCGCGACGAGTTTGAGCCTGCCTTGCTTAATCTGATCGCGGACGAGTTGGGCGGTGGCGTAACCCCAGTGATCGTTTGCGGAATGGCCGGTTCGCGGCAGGGTTGGGCGGAAGCGGCTTACAAAGCTGTCCCTTGTGCGCCCCCATCCGCTGAAGCAGCCACACGAGTAGCAACCCAAGATCCGCGGTTATCCGTCCACATCCTGCCCGGTGTGAAACAGGACGGTCCAGCTGACGTTATGCGCGGGGAAGAGTCCCAGATTGCCGGGTTTCTGTCGCTGAACCCGAAATTCGATGGCATCATTTGCTTGCCCGGCACCCACACGAAATGGGCACATATCAGCGCTGGTGAGATCGTTAGCTTCCGCACCTTCATGACTGGCGAGATGTTTGCGCTTATCGCCAAGCAATCCGTGTTACGCCACACAGTTGGTGGCGATGGCTGGGATGCGACCGCCTTTGATGATGCCGTGAACACTGCCATGAGCAATCCGTCCGAATTGGCTGGACGGCTGTTTTCGTTGCGCGCCGAGGGTTTGCTGCACGATCTTCATCCAGATGCCGCACGCGCGCGATTGTCTGGTTTGCTCATCGGGGCTGAACTTGCAGCGTCCCGCCCGTATTGGCTGGGTCAGCACGTGGCGCTTATTGGTGACGATGTGCTGTGCAAAGCCTACGCCGACGCACTTGGCGCTCAAGGCTTGCCAGTTGAACGCACGGATGCGGAGCGCATGACACTGGAAGGGCTCAAAACAGCCTATGCCAACCTGAAGGAACGCGCGTCATGAGCAGTCGCAAGATAATCGCCATCCTCCGCGGAGTCACTCCGGATGAGGCTCTGCCTATTTGCGAGGCATTGATTGAGGAGGGCATCGACCGAATCGAAGTGCCGCTCAATTCGCCGGACCCTTTTGTGTCGATCCAAAAGTTGGTCGGGGCGTTTGGTCAAACAGCACTCATTGGCGCGGGTACGGTTCTGTCGCCAGATGACGTCCTTCGGTTGTCACAAATCGGGGCTGGCATGGTTGTGTCACCCGACTGCAATCCGCGCGTGATTGTCGCTACGAAACAGGCTGGCATGAAAAGCTATCCAGGTGTGATGACACCGACGGAATGCTTTACGGCGCTGCGCAATGGGGCGGATGGGCTAAAGCTTTTCCCAGGCTCGCTCATCGGCCCATCCGGGTTGAAGGCGATCAAGGCGGTTCTGCCTTCGGGCACGCAAACCTATGCTGTGGGTGGCGCGGGACCGAAGAACTTTGCCGATTGGGCTGCTGCGGGTGTGGATGGGTTCGGCATCGGCACTGCGATCTATACGCCTGGGCTCTCGGCCAACGAGGTGCGCGCGAAAGCAAAAGACATCGTTGCCGCCTATGATGCGGTGCTCGGCTGATGGCATCCGTCTATAGCGACACTGTCTGTACGCTGGGCGAGGGGCCGTTGTGGCACCCCGTCGACAAGGCGCTTTATTGGTTCGATATCCTGCAAAAGCGGCTCTACCGGCGCGACGACACAGGCGAGACGCAGTGGCAATTTGACGAACACGTCTCAGCGGCAGGTTGGATCGATGCGGGTCAATTGCTGATTGCCAGTGAGACCTGTCTGTCACAGTTCGACGCGGCAACGGGTGAAAGCACGTTCCTGCATCCCCTTGAGGCTGACAACCCAGTCACGCGTTCGAATGACGGACGCACCGATCCATGGGGCGGTTTCTGGATAGGCACTATGGGTCTGAACAAAGAATCGGGGGCAGGGGCGATCTATCGCTATGTCGATGGCGCGTTGCACACGCTCTTCGACAAGATCACCATCTCGAACGCAATCTGTTTCGCGCAGGACCGGAGTTGCGCCTACTTCACCGACACGCCGACCCGGAAGGTCATGCGCGTGGCGTTGAATGATGCTGGGTTTCCCAATGCGACACCTGAAGTCTTCATCGATATGACGCGTGAGGAGTTGAACCCCGATGGGGCTGTTGTGGATGCCCAAGGTAAGCTCTGGGTCGCGCAATGGGGGGCAGGGCGTGTGGCCTGTTATGGCCGGGACGGAGAGTTTGAACGGGCGATTGCTGTACCCGGGGTGCATACAACCTGTCCGGCATTCGGGGGCGATGGGCTGAATACACTTTTCGTGACCTCTGCCGCGGCAGAGCTTGATCCACCCGGCGCCTCGGACGGCAAGACATTTTCCGTCCCATCCGGCACGACGGGTCAACCAGAGCATCAAATCAGATTATGAAGCGCACGCTTGGCACTTGTTACTATCCCGAACACTGGCCGCGTCAGATTTGGGAAGAAGACGCGGCGCGTATGGCAGCGTTGGGGCTCACCTGGGTGCGCATCGGGGAATTCGCTTGGTCGCGGATTGAACCTGCAGAGGGTCAGTTTGATTGGGCCTGGCTCGATGACGCAATCGAGGTGTTGGGCGCTGCGGGCCTCAAGGTTGTTCTCGGAACCCCCACGGCTACGCCGCCCCGCTGGGTCTGTGACAAGTACTCTGACATGTTCGCAGTCGACGTTGATGGAAAGCCACGCGGGTTCGGATCGCGGCGGCACTACTGCTTTAGCCACGCCGGTTATCTCTCTGAAAGCAAACGCATTGTTGAAGAGATTGCGCGCCGATATGGTCGCAATCCGCATGTTGCAGCGTGGCAGACTGACAATGAATACGGCTGCCATGACACGGTCATTTCCTACTCTGACGCCGCACGCCTTGCATTCCGCGATTGGCTGCATTCACGGTATGGCGACGTTGCAGCCCTCAATGAGGCCTGGGGCAACGTGTTCTGGTCGATGGAGTATGATGACTTCGAACAGATCGGTTTGCCGAACCTCACGGTGACCGAACCTAACCCGGCCCATGTGCAAGCGTTCCGGCGGTTCTCATCGGATCAGGTGGTGGCCTATAACAAAGCGCAGGTGGATATCATCCGCGCCCATTCCGATGCGCCGATTTCGCACAATTACATGGGGCGGATCACCGAGTTTGATCATTTCGCCGTGGGTGCGGACATGGAGATCGCAACGTGGGACAGCTATCCGCTGGGCTTTCTTGAAGACCGTGTCGGAGCGACGCCCGAAGACCAGCGCCACTTTGCGCGACAAGGCGATCCGGATTTTCAGGCCTTCCACCATGACCTCTACCGCGCTGTCGGAAAAGGCCGCTGGTGGGTGATGGAACAACAACCGGGGCCGGTGAACTGGGCGCCTTATAACCCCGCGCCTTTGCCGGGGATGGTGCGTCTTTGGACGTGGGAAGCATTTGCTCATGGGGCCGAAGCCGTGTGCTACTTCCGCTGGCGTCAGGCCCCGTTTGCACAGGAACAGCTTCACGCGGGCCTCCTGCGACCTGACAGCATTGCAGCCCCGGGGTACTTTGAGGCCGAAGAGGTCGCCGAGGAATTGGCGGATGCCCCGGACGTGTCGCACGCGCAAGCGCCAGTCGGTCTGATTTTTGACTATGACGCAGCGTGGTCGTGGGATGTGCAGCCGCAGGGGGAGGGGTTCGACTACTTTGCGCTGGTCTTTGATCTCTACCGCGCGTTCCGCCGAGCAGGTGTCTCTATCGATATTCTATCCCCGCATGAACGTCAGTTCGACGGATACAAGATCGTTGCGGCACTTGGCATGATGGTCATGCCGGATGATCTGAAACGCGCCTTGGCGGACAGTGGTGCTGAGGTCCTTTTGGGGCCACGCAGCGCTGCGCGGGATCAGGACTTCAACATCCCCGTGCCGCTTCCCCCCGCTTGGCCAGAACTGGATGTTGCGGTGTCTCGACTGGAAACCCTGCGGCCCGACATGCCGATACCTGTCGCGGGTGGTGGGGCTATAAAGAACTGGTTCGAACACCTCGAAGGTGGGCCGGAGAGCGTGTTTGAAACGGATGCTGGAATGCCTGTCGCACTGCGCTCGGGCAAGACAACCTATTGCGGGTCGTGGGGCGATGATGCGTTTTTTGACCGATTGGTAAAAGACCTCACGCAGCGCGCCGGGATCGACGTTTTGAACCTGCCCAAAGGGGTGCGGGTGCGGGACACCGGGACGGAGCGGTTTTGGTTCAATCACAACCCGCATGATGTGAAATGCGACGCGGGCGACCTGCCTGCTGCCGGTGTCATCCGCGAAGCGCTTACCCGATAAGCTCAACCAAATGCGCGGCTGACCCGGACAACGCCGCGTAGTCATCATCGACCAAATGCACCGGAAACTGGTGCATGAAATCGGCGAACCGGCCTTTATCCTTAAAGGCAGATTCGAACCCTAACCGATTGAGATGTGGCGCAAAATGTCGTGCGACGCCACCGCAGAGGTAAATGCCGCCGAAGGGCAGATGCACCAGTGCCAGATTGCTGGTGGCGCGACCAAGCATGCGCACGAAAATCTGTGCGGCCTCTTCCGCCATTGGGTTGGTGCCAGCGTTCACGCCATCCATGATCCCGCCTGCATCAAGCACGGCATCGCTGCCTGCCTCATGGCATAGCCAGGCATAGACACGTTCAAATCCGCGCCCCGAGAGTACATCTTCAAGGCCCGGTGTCCCGTGTTTCGCGGCGATCCAATCGAGCAGGCGCAGCTCGGTCTCGTCCTGCGCGGGCAATGATACGTGACCCGCCTCAGAGGGGGGCACCAGTGTGCGTTCGTCCAGTTTGTACACTGCCGCCGCGTTCATGCCGGTGCCGACGCCAACAACCAATCGGGCGGCGTGATCCCCCGCTTTCTGTCCCGGAAGGATCGTTTGTACGACATCGGTCGTCAGAAAATCCAACGCGTGACCTTGTGCCTGCAAGTCGTTCAAAACGGCAACCGTCGCGGCTCCGGTTGCCTTCGCCACAGCGCCGCGTTCAACAGTCCAGCTTAGGTTTGTGAGCTCTCCGACCCCATCCCGCACCGGACCTGCCATCGCGACGCATGCGGCATCCGGTGTGACGCTCTGGTCCGTCATGTAAGCGCTTAGAACGGCTGGGAGGTCCGGATGCTCGGAATTGCGGAACCGTTTGATCGTCTCGGTGCGCACTTTGGCTCCGTCCGTTAGTGCCACACGCGTGTTTGTCCCACCAAGATCAGCGACCAAAGCGGTCAGAGAAGACGTCATAGGTTCAAGTCCGGGCCAAAGCAGATTTGAGCGCGTGATAAGAGGATTTTGGCGTGCGGTCCAGCGTCTCAAAATCTACATGTATCAGGCCAAAGCGCTTTTCGTAGCCCAGGGCCCACTCGTAATTGTCCATCAGCGACCATATGAAATAGCCCTTGAGCGGCACACCTTCGGCGAGGGCTTTCTGAACCATGGCCATGTGTTGGTTGATGTAGTCAATGCGATGCGGGTCATCGACCGCGCCACCCTGCAACACGTCCGGCGCGGCCATACCGTTTTCGGTCACGTAAAGGGGCAGGTCGCCGATGTAGTCCCGCTTGGTGCGGGTCAGGAAGTTGTAGAGCCCATCTGGGTAAATCTCCCAATCCATGTAGGTCTTGGGCAAGGGGCCTTCGACCTCTTCATGGCTGGGCCAGGGATCATCGTTCGGGGCAATGACCTTGCGGGTGTAGTAATTGATGCCACACCAGTCGAGCGGGCTTTGAATGATGTCAAAGTCGTCCTGCCAGCCTTTGGGCATGTGTGGGCCAAGGCCCTCCATCACGTTGTCGGGGTAGGCACCTTTGAAGACGCCGGACAGAAAGAAATGATTGTAATAGCCATCGTAAAGCGCCGCAGCTTTTTTTGCGGCTTCGCTGTCATCTGCGGGCGTGGCCCATTCCATGTTGAACACACCGCCTAGGTTCTTCATCCCCAACCCGCGCATTGTTTGGATGGCGTGGCCGTGCGCCAGCAACACGTGGTGCATTGCATGGGCTGTCGCGCGCACGTCGCGCAGACCGGGCGCGTGATGGCCGAGGAAGTGGGACAGCCAGCCCACACACCACGGCTCATTGATCGGCGCGACCGAGAACATGCGGTCGCCGATCCGGCCCATGATGACCTCGGTGTAGTCGGCAAACCATTTGGCAATGTCCGGGTTCCGCCAGCCGCCAAGGTCTGCCAGTGGCACCGGCAGTTCCCAGTGATAGAGCGTGGCGCAAGGTTTCAGCCCGCGTTCCAGCATGGCGTCGGTCAGACGGTCGTAGAAATCCAGACCCTCGGCGTTTGGCGTGCCACGGCCTTCGGGCATCACGCGGGCCCAGCTTGTTGAAAACCGGTACGCATCAAGACCCGCAGACGCAACCAGATCAAGGTCTTCTTCGAACCGGTGATAGTGGTCGCAGGCGCGGTCGCCGTTTTCGGCGCGCACCACGTTGCCGGGGGTTGCAGCAAACGTGTCCCAATGCGTCTTGCCCGCGCCGCCAAAGCTGTGTCCTTCGATCTGGTAGCTGGATGTCGCCGTTCCAAAGAGGAAGTCCTCGGGAAAATCCCGGCGTGTGAAGGTGAACATGGGATCGGTCCTTTAGGTCGGGGCAGGGCCTGTGGAGCGACCGATGATCAACTCGGCCTCCAGCAGGCGTGTTTTGGGTGCGCCCTTGGGCATTGAAATCAAAGACAGCAGCATGTCAGCGGCCTCTCGGCCTGCGTAGCGCACAGATGAGCGAAGCGCGGTGAAGATCGGGACGTCGTCTCCGTTCTCAAGATAACTCAGCGCGTCATCGAAGGTGATGATCGACACATCGCGCGCAAGCGTCAGCCCCGCCTCGTGAATGGCGCGGCGCGCACCGATGGCGGTGATGATGGAGGAGCAGACAAACGCCGTGGGCGGCGCGTCATAGCCCAGCATCTCCTTTGCGGCGCGATAGCCGTAGATTTCGGTCATTTCCTCACTGCGCATTAGATGAGGATCTGCTTGCAAGCTGTTGTTTTGCAGACCGGCCTCGTATCCTTTGCGGCGGCGAAACGCGAAATCCATATGCTCAAGCCCGTTGAGCAAAGCGATGCGCCGATGCCCCAGGTCGAACAGGAACTGTGTGCCTCGTTCAAAGGCACCTCGATTGTTCACGTCGATCCAGGAATAGGGCAGGTTCACATCCGTTGACCGACCATGCACGACAAAGGGCAAGCCGATCTGCGTTAGCAAGGCGATGCGGACGTCGTTGATCATCGGTCCGTGCACGATGATGCCGTCAACGGTGCCGCGCGATCGAATATCCTGATAGGCGCGCGCCTCGTCCTGATCAGCGACAAGTGACAGCACCATATCGTATCCCGCTTTGGCATAGCTTTCTCCAGCGCCTGCGATGAAGTCACCAAAGACTGGGTTCACCATCTCGTGCTGGTTGGACACGGGGATCACATGACCAATCGCGAGCGCCCGACCAGTCGCCAGCCCCTTGGCGCGCGTGTTGGGGCGATAGTTCAGTTCTTGCGCGGCTCTTAAGACGCGGTTGCGCGTGTCTTCGTTGACCTCGGGGTATCCATTCAAAGCACGGCTGACCGTTGTCTGCGACAGGTTCAGGTGTTCAGAAAGTTGTTTGAGGTTCTCAGGTGACTTCCCAAAGCGCTTTGAGTGATCGATGTGACTAACACATAAAAATTTCGATATGAAAAGCCTTTTTAGCTGCTCATTAATGCTGCAAAGCAGCGAAAAATAGTTGGTTCTGTAGGCTTTCAAGGAATTGACAGGTCTGTGCAGATAAGCGACTTTGAAGTATCCAAAGCGCTTTGGAGTGATTCCGAGCGAGGAGAGTTAAGCGCTTAGAGGCGCAACTTGGGAGGTATTTCATGAAAAAGACACTCACAACGAGTGTGGCAATTGCTGCGTTGTCGGCGGGTGCTGCATCTGCTGCGGATCTGACAGTGTTTGGTCCTTGGCTAGGCCCGGATCAGGCGCTGGTTGAGCAGGTGCTTTCGGATTTCTCGGAAAAATCGGGGCACGAGGTGAGCTACGTTGGCTCTGACAGCTTTGAGCAGCAGATCGTTGTGGACGCGGAAGCTGGGTCTGCGCCAAACGTCGCTGTGTTCCCGCAACCGGGTCTGGCGTCGGACATGGCGGCACGCGGGTTTCTGACACCGTTCAAAGAAGGCACTGCTGATTGGGTGCGCGAAAACTATGCGGCGGGTCAGTCCTGGGTTGATCTGGGCACATATGCGGGCCCTGACGGCGCGGAAGACCTTTACGGCTTCTTCTACAAGGTCGATGTGAAGTCGCTGGTTTGGTACTCGCCAGAGAACTTCGAGGATGCGGGCTATGACGTGCCCGAGACCATGGAGGAACTGAAGGCGCTTACCGATCAAATCGTTGCAGACGGTGAAACACCGTGGTGCATCGGGCTGGGATCCGGTGGTGCGACGGGCTGGCCAGCAACCGACTGGGTTGAAGAGATGATGCTGCGCACGCAGGACCCATCCGTGTACGACCAGTGGGTGTCGAACGAAATTCCGTTCATCGATGAGCGTGTTGTGGCCGCCATCGAAGAGTTTGGGGCGTTTGCCCGCAATGACGATTACGTTGCTGGTGGTGCGGGCGCGGTTGCCTCGACGGATTTCCGCGATAGCCCCAAAGGCCTCTTTGCTGCGCCGCCACAGTGCTACATGCACCGTCAGGCGTCTTTCATCCCCGCGTTCTTCCCTGAGGGCACAGAACTGGGCGTCGATGCTGACTTCTTCTACTTCCCAGCCTACGAAGGGCAGGACCTTGGTTCACCCGTACTCGGAGCTGGTACGCTCTGGGCGATCACCAATGAGAACGACGCAGCACACGAGCTGATTGAGTATCTTCAGACACCGGTCGCGCATGAGATCTGGATGGCCAACGGTGGCTTCCTGACGCCTCACAAGGGTGTCGACAGCTCCAAGTTTGCGACCGAAGCGGCGGCAAAGATGAATGACATCCTCTTGGGTGCCACCACGTTCCGCTTTGACGCGTCTGACCTGATGCCCGGTGGCGTTGGCGCAGGCACGTTCTGGACCGGTATGGTCGACTATGCGGGCGGCGCAGACGCCGGTGATGTCGCCTCTAGCATCCAGGATAGCTGGGACGCGCTGAAGTAAGCGCACCGTCCAAATAAAGCTCGAAGGCTGCCTTCACGTTTAGGCAGCCTTCACCAAAAGAACCCGCGAAGGGTCTGCCAGCACACGTCGCTGCATCAGCCATCATTTTGGGAGGGACCGTCATGAATCCCGCGTTACAAGGTCTGTTGACCATCGCCATCGGCGTTGGTGGGTGTCTGAGTTACTTCTACTTTTCCAATCAGGTGTTGGACAAAGTGATCTTTCCCGCGAAGGGGCCGAACGCCGGCAAGAATATCAACCGGGCCAACATGGTGCGCCCGTGGTTGTTCCTGCTTCCCGCGATCCTGGCTCTTGGGCTGTACCTCGCCTATCCGGTGGTTGAGACAATCCGCCTGTCCCTGACAGAGCGTGTGACGCAGCCGGACGGCAGTACCACCTACGACTTTGTCGGACTTGCGAATTACGCGCAGATGGCGTCTGAGCCGAAGTTTTGGGAAGCCATGCGCAACAACATGCTGTGGCTGATCGTGGTTCCCGCCATGTCGACCGCCTTTGGTTTGTTGGCCGCGCAGCTTACGGATCGGATCAAATGGGGCAATATCGCAAAATCGCTGATCTTCATGCCCATGGCGATCTCGTTCGTGGGCGCGGCCGTGATCTGGCGTCTTGTCTACGATGCACGTCCACCGGGGACCGAACAGATCGGCTTGCTCAACGCGATCTACGTCTGGATGAGCGGCAATGATCCGCAGCAATGGCTGACGGTGCCATTCTGGAACAGCTTCCTTCTGATGATCGTTCTGATCTGGATTCAGACCGGCTTTGCCATGGTGATCCTGTCTGCGGCGCTCCGCGGCATCCCGGAAGAAACGATTGAGGCGGCAATTGTGGACGGCGCAAGCCCGCTTCAAATCTTTTTCAAAATCAAAATCCCTCAGATCGCAGGCACCATTGTAGTGGTCTGGACGACCATTACACTCGTTGTTCTCAAGGTCTTTGACATTGTCTTCGCGATGACCAACGGCCAGTGGGAAACGCAGGTTCTCGCCAACTACATGTTCGACAAGCTCTTCCGCGCTAATGACTGGGGCGTCGGGTCCGCGAGCGCGATTGTGATCATGCTCTTGGTCACGCCGATCCTTGTCTGGAACGTGCACAACGCGCGCAAAGAAATGCGCTGAGGGGGATTGAGCAATGGATAATATCGCAGGTACCAAGTCATCCCTCACATGGGCTGTTCAAATCTCGGTTGTCGTGTTGGTCCTACTCTGGCTCTTCCCGACTGTGGGTCTGTTCGTGTCGTCCTTCCGGACAGCTGACCAGATCTCGACCTCGGGCTGGTGGAACGCGCTGTTCCCGACGGAGCAGAGCCTGACCATCCGGGCCGCAGCGCCTGACACGCAGGTGCAGGAGGGCAATGTCTTTGTCATCGAAGGCAATCTCTACACCGACGCTGACGTCCCGGATGGGATTGAGATGTCGGCTTGGGGCACGTCGTCCCGCGAGATAGGCGCGTATCAGCCTGGCGACACGGCGGAACTCCGTCGCGGTGGCACCATCACGGTGGAAGGCGACGGTGATTACCGGATGGAAAACACCGAGGCGTTCGAAGGCAACCGGGGGCAGCGGGTCTTTATCACCGCCGAAGTGCCCCCGGACTTCACGACCGAGAACTACCAACAGGTTCTTTTCTCGGGCGACGCCACCGACAGCATGGCGAAAGCGTTTTTCAACACGCTGACAGTGACCATCCCGGCGACCATCATTCCCATCGTGGTGGCGGCGTTTGCAGCCTATGCGCTGGCGTGGATGGATTTCCCGGGCAGGGCGCTTTTGATCGCGATGGTGGTGGGCCTTTTGGTTGTGCCGCTGCAACTGGCACTCATCCCGCTCTTGAAGCTGCACCTCGGGATTGGGATCGGTAAAGGGTATCTGGGTACGTGGATGGCCCATACCGGGTTCGGGTTACCGCTCGCCATATACCTCTTACGCAACTACATGGTCGGTCTGCCGCGCGACATCATCGAAAACGCGCGCGTGGACGGGGCAACGGAGTTCCAGATCTTCGTCAAGATCATCCTGCCTCTGTCGTTCCCCGCTCTTGCCAGCTTTGCCATCTTCCAGTTCCTCTGGACGTGGAATGACCTGCTCGTGGCCAAAGTGTTCCTGATCGACGCGACGGGTCAGACAACGGTCATGACCAACCAGATTGTCGAACTTTTAGGGACGCGCGGCGGCAACTGGGAAATCCTCGCGACAGCGGCCTTTGTCTCAATCGCGGTCCCACTTTTGGTTTTCTTTGCGATGCAGAAATACCTCGTGCGTGGACTACTGGCTGGCTCGGTGAAGTGACACCGGGCTGACCACCTTCGTTTTCAACATCGGCCCGGACGTGGCCACGTTAAGGATATCAATGATGAGCGTTGCAATGAGCCAAGCTGCGCAGATGCCGGAAATGGACAAAGACTGGTGGCGCGGAGCAGTGATCTATCAGATCTATCCGCGCAGCTATCAGGACAGCAATGGGGACGGGATCGGTGACCTATTGGGCATCGAACAACGTTTGCCGCATGTGGCGTCTTTGGGTGTAGATGCGATCTGGATCAGTCCGTTCTTCACCTCGCCGATGAAGGATTTCGGCTATGATGTGAGCAACTATTGCGATGTTGATCCGATGTTTGGCAGCCTCGCTGATTTCGATCTGCTGGTCCAAACGGCGCACCAATACGGAATGCGCGTGATGATCGACCTGGTGCTGTCGCACACCTCGGATCAGCATTTGTGGTTCAAGGAAAGCCGGGCCAGCCGGGACAATGCCAAGTCCAACTGGTACGTATGGGCGGACCCCAAACCGGACGGCACGCCGCCGAACAACTGGTTGTCGATCTTTGGAGGATCCGCTTGGCAGTGGGACGGACGGCGCGAGCAGTACTATTTGCACAACTTCCTGACGTCGCAGCCGGATCTGAACTTCCATGAACCGCAAGTGCAAGAGGCGCTTCTGGACGTCGCGCGGTTCTGGCTTGACCGCGGCGTCGACGGCTTCCGCCTTGATACGATCAACTTCTATGTCCACGACAAGGAATTGCGATCAAACCCGCCGCTGCCGCCCGAGCAGCGGAACTCGACCATCGCGCCGAGTGTGAACCCCTATAACCACCAAGAACATCTCTATTCCAAGAACCAACCTGAAAACCTCGACTTCCTGCGCAAACTCCGCGCGGTAATGGAGCCCTACGGCGCTGCGGCTGTAGGTGAGGTCGGTGACGCACAGCGTGGGCTTGAGATCATGGGTGAATACACGGCCGGTGATGACCTCATGCAGATGTGCTACGCGTTCGAATTCCTCGCCAATGCCCGCCCGTCTGCTCGGGAAATCGCTGATGTCATGGGGCGCGTCGATAACGTGGCCGCCGATGGCTGGGCCTGTTGGGCGTTTTCAAACCACGATGTGAAACGCCACGCCTCGCGGTGGGACCTCGACCACAGTGGTCTGAAACTCATGACCACGTTGATGATGTGCTTGCGCGGCTCTGCCTGCATCTATCAGGGCGAAGAGCTGGGCCTCACCGAAGCCGACGTGGCCTTTGAAGACCTGCAAGACCCTTATGGCATTGAGTTCTGGCCTGAATTTAAAGGCCGAGATGGCTGCCGCACCCCGATGGTGTGGGAGCATTCGAACCAGAATGGTGGCTTCTCAACTGGTATGCCGTGGCTGCCTGTGAGCCACGAACACCTGCACAACTCGGTTCAGCATCAGGAAGACGACCCGTCCGCGATCTTGCATCACTACCGCCGCGCGATTGCGTTCCGGCACGCGCATCTGGCCTTGGCCAAAGGGGAGCACGACAAGGTGCAAGCGACCGGGACGGTTGTGCATTTCACACGGACCCACGGCAGTGAAACCATCTTTTGCGCGTTCAACATCAGTGACGAACCTGCGGTAATCGACATGCCTGCGGGCAACTGGGCGCAGATTGGACTGGAGCTGGGAAGCGCCGGACCACAACCAGACGGCAAATTACATCTTGGCCCGTGGCAACCCAGCCTCGCGCTGAAAATGAAGTCCTGAGCATTCGGGGACAAGGGAGGGACACATGGCAAACCTTAAGCTGACGGATGTCGAAAAGACCTATGCCGGCGCGGTGAACGTGCTGAACAACATCAACCTCGACATCAAGCAAGGCGAATTGATTGTCTTCGTCGGCCCCTCGGGCTGCGGCAAGTCCACGCTCTTGCGGATGATCGCCGGGCTGGAAAAGATCAGCGATGGCGCGCTCGAGATCGACGGCACGCTGGTCAACGACGTGCCGCCCGCGCAGCGCGGTATCGCGATGGTGTTCCAGTCCTACGCGCTTTATCCGCACATGACGGTGCGGGACAACATGACCTTTGCCCTCAAGCTGGCCAAGAAATCCAACGAAGAGATCGACGCCGCCGTCGACAAGGCCGCGCGCATTCTGCAGCTTGAACCCTATCTCGACCGTCTGCCCAAGGCGCTGTCGGGCGGGCAACGTCAGCGGGTGGCCATTGGCCGCTCGATCGTGCGTGACCCCAAGGTGTATCTCTTTGACGAACCGCTCTCCAACCTCGACGCCGCCCTGCGCGTCGCCACCCGGATCGAGATTGCGCAGCTCAAGGAATCCATGCCCGACAGCACGATGATCTACGTGACCCACGATCAGGTGGAGGCGATGACGCTGGCCACCCGCATCGTCGTTCTGGCCAACAAGGGCATCGCGCAGGTCGGCTCCCCGCTTGAGCTGTACGAACGGCCCGAGAACGAGTTTGTCGCACAATTCATCGGCTCCCCCTCGATGAACCTGCTGCCGGGCGAGGTCGTGGGCACGGGCGAACAGACAACGGTCAAGATGGCCAGCGGCCTGACTGCCGTTTCTGCGGTGCCGACCACGGACGCGGATATGGGCCTCAAGGTCAATGTCGGTGTCCGCCCCGAGGATTTCGTGGCCACCGACGCCGGCGGCATCTACACCGGCAAGGTCGATTTCACCGAAGCCCTGGGCGAGGTCACAATCCTTTACTTCGAGGCCGAAGACGGCAAGGAGCCGGTGCTGGCCAAGATGGCAGGCATTCATCCGGGCCTGCGCGGGCGAACCGTGACGGTTGGTGCCGCGCCGGAAAAGGTGCAGCTCTTTGCGGACGGCAAGTCGCTTTACTACCGCTAGGCCTGTTCGAACAAAGTGGCGGGCCGGTCCAGCAGATACTGGTTGATGATCGGCCCCACCGCAGCCCCGATGCCCCGCGCGTTGCCGCCGATCTGACCTTCGGCCAGCACCGGCGCGATCAGCCCGCGCGTGTCCATGCTGCGTATCTCCTCTGAGGCCTGCGCGACCAAACGCGCACGTATGTCTTCGGGCATGCCGCCGTCGATCACCACCGCCTCAAAGTCGATCACCGCGCTTGCCGCCACACTCGCCGCCGCCAGCGCGTGCGCCGTCTCAGCGATCCAGGGGGCCACATGATCCTCCAGATGGGTCCAGTCCTGCGGCGTCTCCCACAGCTGCCGCACGTCCTGCCCGGCATCTTCCAGCCGCCGTTCCAGCGACCGGATGGACGCGACATCGATCAAGGGGCGCGGTGCGCCCGCACGGTCCGGCACCACCAGCGATCCGAACGCGCCTGCGTTGCGCTGGTTGCCCTCGAACACCGCGTGATCCAGCACGATGCCACCCCCGATAAAGGCCCCGACAAAGAAATAGACGTAGTCGCGATATTCCCGCCCAATGCCAAAGATGTGCTCGGCCCGGCACGCCGCCGTGGCGTCGTTCACCATCCGCACGGGCAAGCCCGTGACCGCGGCTGCCTCCTGCACGATGTCCGCGTCCTTCCAAGCGGCAAAGTCATCTGCCAAAGCGCCCAGCTGTTCGTGCCAGTTCCACAGCTCGAACGGTGCCGCGATACCCAGACCGCAAAGGCGGCGGGCCATATCCCCCGACATCTCGCTGGCGAGGTCCTGAAACCCCATCTGCAGGAAATCCAGCACCGGCCCGGGCCGCGGGTAGTCATAGGTCTGGCGCAGTTGCTGCCGCACCTGCCCCGCCAGGTCGAGCACGACAAGGTCGGCACTGCGCCGCCCCAGCTTGAGGCCCAGGGAAAACGCCCCGTCCGGGTGCAGCGCAAAGGGCACCGACGGCTTGCCCACCTTGCCCTTGACCGGATCGCCCCGCCGCAGGAGCCCGTCCTGTTCCAGCTTGCGCAGGATCACCGATGTGGTCTGCGGCGACAGCCCCGTGCGCCGCGCCAGATCACCGCCCGACAGCCCCCCGTTGCGTTGCAGCACCGACAGCAGCAGCCGTTCGTTATAGGCCCGCACGCCCATCTGGTTGATGCCACCGGACAGGCTGCGCACGTGGTCCAAAGTCATGAGACCGTCTCCTCACGCGGCAATTTTTACGCCCGTCAATTAATAAATCAAGTTGATTTACAAATTGACACGCGTCCAGAATCGCGTTTCCCTAAGGTCAGTGCGCGCCCGGATAAATTGCCCGGGCACGTCTATAATTGGGAGGATACCATGAAGAAACTGTTCCTGGGCACAGCTGCTGCCCTGACCGTCACCGCTGGCACCGCCTGGGCTGACGCCCATGCCACGTCCGCGTGCCTGATCACCAAAACAGACACCAACCCGTTTTTCGTCAAGATGCGCGAAGGCGCTGCGGCCAAGGCCGAAGAGCTGGGCATTTCGCT
>ERZ1740070.526-NODE-526-length-26135-cov-5.544287_pt1 | contig 26135 bp, 20 predicted proteins | sample MGYA00581734_ERZ1740070 | MGnify/ENA primary metagenome ERZ1740070 (study PRJEB43018, sample SAMN04849744) | marine metagenome | isolation source: floating plastic debris | place: Pacific Ocean | collected 2008-09-01 | study: EMG produced TPA metagenomics assembly...
GGGCGGCGAGAAGAGTGAGCCGACCATTTGAGTTAACCCCCGGTCTTTCCACGGTTTTGTACCAGAACATGAGGCGCGTTTCGGGGAAGCCGGCCCAGGCAAGGATTTGTTGCAGAACTTTCGGCCCGGATGGGGCCCAGGCCAGACGGTAGATGCCTGACATCAATTGCTCCGTGCCCTCCAGTTTGAGATTGAGGGTCGGAACCTCTTCTACATCCGGGGCGCAGGGGGTGACAGCGGTGTTGAGCAGCATGAGCTCTTCTGTGCGGTCGGCCACATTTTTGAGAACCGTAACGGGATCCGGCAGGTGGTAGAAGATACCGCTGAACCATGTCACGTCATAGCGCGGTTCCAGAAACGACAGGTCCAAAAGATCGGCCTGTTTGAAGGTCATGTTGTCGGAAGGCGCATCGCGGTGCGTGCGCACGAACTCCGCCTGATCGATCCAGTGCTGACGCACGTCAAAGCCCATGGTCTTAGAGGCGCCCCAATCTTTGGCCGCAAAGGAATAGCCACCGGCATTGCAGGCGCAATCGAGGAAAGAGCGCCCTTCCATCCCGTTGGGAAGCGCATCTGTCATCAGTTGCTTCATGTTCATCATAGGGTCAACGAGAGATACTTTTTGCCCCATGTGATCACTCTCCGCACCGGTAGTGGTGTAGATATCATCCGTGATGTGTAGCTTGTGATGCCAAGGGCCCAGGCGTTCAATCTCGGTGCGCAATTCGTCTTTGTTCATTGGCTGTTCAATTTCTGTATTCGTCAATTTGTGCGCGACGTTGACGCGTTTGCCGGCGCGTCACCGCCACGGCTCACACCCGTGCCGGCACGATTTTTTTGTTTTCCGGCACCGCGTTCGGCACGTTTTCCAAACGGCCCGGTTCGCGCGCGGCGACCATCGCCAGACGACCCGGAGCCACATGTCCGGGCCGCTCTATCTGTTTGTTCCAGAAAAGAAGACGGGTTTCTGGGAACCCAAGCCATGTCAGTATCTCCTCGATCACTTTTGGGCCGCTTGGATACCATGCCAAACGGTAGATGCCTGACATCAATTGATCCACGCCTTCCATCCGCAATTTCATAGCTGGCACTTCCGTTTCATCTGGCCCCATGGGTTCGACGGCGGTGTTGACAAACAACAATTCCGAGGTGCGGTCGGCCGCGTTTTTCAAACCGGTCACAGGGTCAGGCAGATGATAGAGGATGCCGCTGAACCACGTGACATCATAGCTTGGATCAAGAAAGGAAAGATCCAGCAAATCCCCTTTGTGGAATTCAATGCCATCCGAAGGGTCAGTCCGGTGCGTCCGGACGAAATTGGCTTGATCAAGCCAATGATCGCGCGCGTCGAACCCCACCACTTTTGACGCGCCCCTATCCTTTGCCGCAAAGCAATAGCCGCCCCCGTTGCAGCCGCAATCGAGAAAACTGCGCCCTTCCATCCCGTTGGGCAGCGCGTTCCGGATCAGACCGTTGAAAGACACCTGGGTGTCAAACAAGGAGACGTTCTGCCCTGTTGCGTCTTGACCGGCTCCGCCACCTGTCCAGATGTCGCCGCGCACGCGTATCTTGTGGTTCCAGGGCGCGCGGTTTTCAATTTCAGAAGCAAGCTCTTTGTCACTGATCTGGGCTTGTGATGTCACCTTCGGTATCCTCTGCATCGTCCATAATTTACGGTCGGGTTGGCTGAAGGCCTCATAGAGTTTGATGTCTTCGGCCAGTACCTCGCGCAGCTCATCACCACGCGTTTCAAGCAAATCACACATGTAGTCGCGATCGGGGTTTTGGTTGCTTCTGAACGCGTCTGCACTGCGCAGCCCAAGCGCGTTCATCATGGCGTCAAAATCGCTATCGGCATGTTCTGTCAGGCCCACAAGGGAAAACCGTTCCTGCAACAGGGAAATGACATCGTCCACACTGGCATCTTCGGTGGGGCGCAAACACTCGGTTTGCTTGTTGAGCTCGCGATAATCTTGGAACCAAATGTCGAAAGTTTTGTAGTGCGCGCGGAAATTCTCTGCAGCGGTGTTTCGGTCTGACTTGCTAAAGAAGTAATCCGACAAAGCGCGCGTGATTGGATCTCGGAGAAACGTGACCCAGTGGATGTTCTTGCGGTTAAATCCCACTACATCCGCAATGTCGCGGTAGCGATAGTGGCCCGAGAAGAAAATGGTTTCAGCGTTGTCCAGAAGGTGTGTGTTGTTTTCCATCTGAGCGCGAAAAATCGCGTATTTTTCCACCAGGGGCACTGGGCGTTCGTCATAAAGATGCACGAAACGACCCATATTGCCGTCCAACTGTAAAGTCTTGTTCAATCTATGATTGAACGCCGACCCAGCGGTTTTGGGAATGTGGATATTGATGATCTTACTTGGCATTGGTCTCTGTTTATGCCTCCGTCCGGTGCATTGTTCCCTGGCGTGATATTCCAATGCTTCAAACGACTTATCAGGCTATAGACTCCAAGTCATCAAAACATGTACTGTCCAAACTCGCGCGGCCAGGGTCGAAAGCAGGCTTGGTCACACAGCAAATAGAGACCTGAGACATGAAGTACTTGATCACCGGTGCGGCCGGGTTTTTGGGATCGCATTTGACCGATGCTTTGCTGGCGCAGGGCCATGAGGTGTCGGGGCTTGATAACCTGTTGTCAGGCCGCACCAAGAACCTTGAGGCCGCCCAAGCCAATGACCGGTTTTCGTTTGTGCAGCACGATGTGATTGAGCCGATTTCAGGTCAGTATGATCGGATTTTCCACCTTGCGGCTCCGGCCTCTCCTCCGCTGTATCAAAAGGACCCGATTGCGACCGCGAAGACCTGTTTTCTGGGCACGCTCAATGTGTTGGAGCTGGCCAAGTCCACCGGTGCGCGAGTCACGATGACGTCCACATCGGAGGTGTATGGCGACCCCACGCAGCATCCGCAATCGGAGGCCTATCTGGGCAATGTCAATCCGGTCGGGCCGCGTGCGTGTTATGATGAGGGCAAGCGCGTTGCCGAAACGCTGGCCTTTGATTTTCGCCGGATGTTCGGCGTGGATGTGCGCGCGGCGCGGCTCTTTAACACGTATGGGCCGCGGATGGACCCCGAAGACGGGCGCGTGGTGTCGAATTTCATCATGCAGGCGCTGACCGGGAAGGACATCACGCTTTACGGTGATGGATCGCAGACCCGATCCTTTTGTTACTACACGGATATGATCCGAGGGCTGATTGCGCTGATGGAGGCGGACGCGGTGGACGCGCCGGTTAACCTGGGCAACCCCACAGAAATCGACATGCGCCAAATCGCGGGGATCGTTCTGGATATCGTTGGGTCCGGGTCGAAAATGGTGCATCGCCCGCTGCCAGAGGATGACCCGACACGGCGCCAACCTGATATTCGTCGCGCCTGGGACCTTTTGGGCTGGGCGCCGGAGGTGTCGGTGGAAGACGGCGTTGCCGAAACCGTGGCCTATTTCAAAGAATACGTGCTGGATCAGGTGGCGTAGCTCCACAGACCACAAGGCGCAAAAGGCCCACGATGACAGACCCCGACCCCCTATTCGACAGGCATCGTGCGTTTTTCGATTTTGAGTTCATGCGCGCGCAAAAGGGCAAGGGCGCGCCAGCGAGCGACGCCGCGCTGCTGTCTGAGGTCCTTGATTCGCACAATGCGCATCCGCCCGCGCCCAACCCGCTTTTTGATGTCACTTGGGCGGCCAAACGGATCCCAGGCAATCCGGTCCGCACCTATCTGGAGCGTCCTGAGACCCATGGCATTTGGCCCAGCGCGATGTTTTGCCCGGCCTATTTCGCGCGATGCCATCCGGCGGCCCCGGGCGATCTGCGCCCGCCGGTGACCCGCGCCTTGGACGTGCTGACGCGCGGCCCGCTGCAGTGTCATCCCATGGTTGATCCGGTGCGTCTGCGTGCGGGACTGGGCGCTGAGACGGACTACGCCATGTGGGGGCAGATTTTGATGGGTGAGGCGGGGGCCGTTTCACCGCATCTTCTGGTCGATCTTGAGTATGTGGCCAAAGGTCAGACCGGGCCCATGACCTCTGTGAAGGCGTTTTTTGAGGCCTATCATGAGGCGGAGGAGGATTTTTCGACCCACCCGCTGTTTGATGTGGACCATTACCGCAAGGCGATTGGCGCGCAAGAGCCGGGGCTGCGCGCGGTGTTTCATTATCTGGCCACGCCGGCGCCTGTGTCACCGCATCCGGCGCTGGATGCCGACTATTATCAGAGCCGGGTTTGGGAGCGGCTGGGGACAGGCGCCACGGGCCCGTTGGAGCATTATCTGACCACGGGCGCGGCGCATGGCATTGACCCCTCGCCCTATTTCCGAACGGCGTCTTACACAGGGTGTTGCGGGCCGAATGACATGCCCTTGCGCCACTACCTGGACGGAGGATGGCGGCATCTGCCGACCCATGGGATTTTCGGGGCCCATGCCTTTTTGTCAGATGGTGCTTCGGATGCCGGGCCAGAGGACAGTGCACTTTACCGGCTGGGCCGAGGAGACACCCCGATTGAGCCTGGCCAGGCCAGTTTTTTCGACGCGGAGTTCTATGCCGAACAGGCAGCACCGGAGGCCACCGATTTCGACACCGCGTTGCAGCATTACCTGCGCCACGGCATCCACGCCGGTGTGGCCCCAAACCCGTTGGTGTCGGAGGCCTATATCCGGCGCCATCTGGGTGCTGAGCCGGATGACGGGTCTGGGACGTTTGACCCCTTCGCGGCCTATCTTGACAAGGGGCTGCGACAGCGGCCTCGCTTGCTTGTTGGCTTTGACATTCTTGATGAGACGCTTGAGGTGCGATCCTGGCTAGGGCTGTTGAACCGACTGGCAGAGCAGGCCAAATGGGACGTTATCGTCGTGGCGCTGCGTCATGGGCCGTTGACCGAGGCCTTTGAGCAGGTGGCCCATGTCTGGACCGTGCTGGGGGAGCACGCGCCGGAGGATCGCGCGCAGCTGACAGCCTCGGGCGTTGCCCATTTGGCCCGGCTTCTGTCGGACAATCCGCCCAAAAGCGCGATTGTCCAGACGGCAGAGGATGCCACGTTGTTTCAGAGGCTGCGCTTGCATTACCCGCACTCAGTGGCGATGCTGACCGGTGCGGTGGATCGCTATGACCGGGATATGCTGGCCCTACTCGAGGGGCCGGATGTGACCCAGATTTCGGCCTTGCCCGTGACCCCCATCAAGAGCGATGTGCGAGATGGCATGCTGTGCCATCCTGATCTGGCCCGGGCCCCCCAACCGCGCGCGGCATTGAAACAGCGCCTGTTGCAGGCGATGGGCCTGCCTGAGGGGACACGTATCGTGCTGGGTGCGGGTCCGCTGGTCTTTGACAGTGGGATCGACTTTTTCTCAAATGTCGCGGTGCGGGTGCTGGGTCATGAGGAGTGGGCGGACAAGGCCGTTTTCCTATGGGTGGGCGATGGGCCGCATTGGTCGGGCACGCCGTCATTTTATGCCCGGCACCGGGTGCGCGTGGCCGGGCATCTGGCGCGGTTTTCGCTGCGCAATGATGCGACATTGGCGCGGTATCTGAGCGTGGCAGATGCCTATGTCAATTTCTCGGACAGAGAGGATGCCGCGGCGGCCGTGATAGACGCCTGTGGGGCGGGCGTGCCGGTGCTGAGCACAGGGCTGCCCGCGCTGACGGACCTGTTTGAGGCGGCGGGCGGAATGACCCGGGCGCAGGCCTATGACCTCAGCGGTGTGGTGGAGGCGCTGGGCACGCTGCTGCGCGATGATGCGGCAGCGCGGGATCAGGCTGACCGGGCCAAGGCCCTGCTGCGGGACAGCTACGACACAGAGAACATGCTGGCGCGGCTGAGCGCGGTGCCGGGGTTGAAAATGTTCAAACATGTCTGTGCGGCGCAGGACACCCTTGGCCGCACAGAAGACATTGGCGCGGATCGGCCCGCAGAGCTGCATGTTCTGGACGCGCAGAACTGGACCGACACATTTGAGGCGAGCCTTGGACCGGATGATGGTGCCGTGCTGATGTCGACAGACCCGCACACGGCCACCCAAGGGCGCAAAGGGCGCATTTTCGCCGCGGAATATGATCCCTATGCCTGCAGTGACATGGTGCGCGCGCGGGGACGTTCGCGCCGGTGGTCGCGGCTTGTGGTGCATGATCTGGCCGATCTGGTCACGCCGGTGATGCTCAAGCCCTGGCCCAAGCGCCTGTGGCGGCTTGAAAGCGGCGTCACGGATCTGGAGGCGGTGTCCTCTCTCGGGGATCTATTCGACCGCATCGACCCTGAGGATCCAGCGGTGGCGCAGGCGATGGATGAGAGCAACCCCGCGGTCGCAGACCTCATGCGCAAGGCCGAGGAGGGTGCGCCGTGAAACGTCCTTTGATCACACGCCACCTGAGCGGAGGGTACAAGGCCCGGACAGGCCCCTTGGTCAACATCCTCGACCCGGCCTTTTACGGCGAGCATAACCCAGATGCGGGATCGAGCCTTGCAGGCATCTATGCGCATTTTCAAAACCACGGTCTGAAAGAGGATCGGCCCTTCAATCGTTGGCATTCTCCCGCCTATATACGCCGGTTTGAGAGCCAAAAATCACTGCGGCATCTGCCCGCCGCGCAAGCCTATTTCAACAGTGATCTGCACCGAAAGCCCCGGCTGATCTTTGTCAGCCACGATGCATCGCGCACCGGGGCCCCGGCGATCATCCTGCGGCTTCTTAAGATGTTCAGCGAAACCGGTGCGTTTGAGTGTTTTACGCTGCTCGATGAGGGCGGTGAGCGGCTGCATGAATTTGAAGAGGTGTCGCATTGCTATGTCATGAGCCAATCGCGCTATAGCGTGGAGACGACCGATGAGGCGCGCCATGCCGAGATCAGCGCGCTCTTTGCCGAGACCGGGATTTTTGAAGGCAATGCGCCGCTATGTGCGTTGGTCAACTCGGCGGAATCCTTTCATATCGGGCGATCTCTGGCGCGGATTGGGCTGCCGGTGATCCAGCTTTTGCATGAATTTGCCAGCTACTATCCTGAACATCTCTTCGAAGAGATTTTCCGCTTTTCGAGCCGGGTGATCTTCCCCTCGCATTTCATTCACAAAACCGCCGCGCAATATTGCCGGATTGACGAGGCGAAGGTCACCGTGCGGGGTCAGGGCCTTTTGGATGATGCCTTTGGCCAGATGAACCGGGATCGGTGCCGCGTGTCGCTGCGACAGGACCTCAAACTGCCGGAGGACGCGCGGATCATCCTCAATGTGGGCTCATTGGATCAGCGCAAGGGTGTGGATCTGTTTGTCCATGCCGCGCGGGCCTATTTTGAGCGCCGTCCGCAGGATCAACAGAGCTTTTTCGTCTGGTATGGGCATGGCGATGACACCCCAGGCGGCGCGCTGGAGCTGGCGCGGCGGATGCTGTCGGATGCGGATCTGGAACACCGCGTGCGGTTGATGCCCTCCACCAACCGGATTGAGCAGGTTTTCCTGGGCGGGGACATGTTCGTGTTGACCGCGCGGGCGGATCCGTTTCCGTGTGTGATCCATGAGGCGATGGCCTGCGGTCTGCCGATCATTGCGTTCCGCGATGGTGGTGGCGCACAGGAACTGATCGGGGAGAGCTGTGGCACCTTGGTGGATATGGGCGATGTGGTGGCCATGGCCGACGCGCTGGCCCACACCGCAGATGATCCGCATTTGGCCGCAGCCCAAGGCCAGGCCGGGCGCGACCTGATCGCGAAGGACTGGGACTATGCGGCCTATTTCCAAGATGTGGGGGCGGTGCTGCAATCGCAGCTTCCGGCGGGCATGCCCTGGCCTGATCTGACGGTTCCGGCCCCGATGGAACATCTGGTGGTGATGCGCGCGCGTGTGAGCAGCCTTGAGGGTGCCCACCTGCCCAGACTGGCCGCTGATGGCAGGCCCCTGAAAATCCTGTTTCTGGATGGGCGTTTCAGCGATGAGGCCGAGGCCTGTATCGCGGCCTGTCGCAAGATGGGGATCGCCTATGACATGGCCCAGCCCCTTGAGGACAGCGCGCTGGCACGACAGGTGATCCTGGACGCCGCGCTGCGCGAGCCGCGCCCGCGGCGTTTGACGCTGGTGGACACGGTCGAATTTATCTCGCCTGCGCAGCTGTCGGTGTTTGATTACCCGATTGAGGTCATCGAAACGGGCCGCGTGATGACGGCGCAACGTCTTGGGCATTACCTGCCTTAAGTTGCGGGGATGCACCTCTTTGATGATGCCACACGGGCCAAGGTCGCGACGATCTATGGGCCTTTGCGGGCCAAGGTTCACGCGCTTGAGCCAGAGACCGAGCCAGTGTCCAAGCCAGTGTCCAAACCTGAGGCCTGAAAATTCTGCCGATACTCGGACGGTGAGACATGCAACTGTCGCACAAAGGCGCGGCGCATGCGGTCTTCTTCGCCAAAGCCGCAGCGATGGGCGATGGTTTTGACGCTGAGATCGGTCGTTTCCAGCAGGCCCTGGGCGGTTTCCGTGCGGATCGCCTCAACCGCCTTGGCCGGGGTCACGCCCATGGATTTGGCGTAGACGCGGGCAAAGTTGCGCGGGCTCATATGCATGTGCTGGGCGAGGTCTTCGACCGAAAGCGGCGCGGCGAGATTGTCGGTGATCCAGGCGTGGAGCGCTTCAAACTGGCCGGCGCGATCGCGCCATTGGCGGCTGAGCACCGGGCTGAACTGGGATTGGCCGCCGGCGCGCACCATTTGCGTCACCATTGAGCGGGCCATCGCAAAAGCAGAGGCGCGGCCCAGATCCTCGGCCACGATGGCCAGCGCCATGTCGATGCCCGCGGTGATGCCCGCCGAGGTCCAGATGGGGCCGTCTTTGATGTAGATCGGATCCATCTCGACCTGCACGTTGGGAAAGCTCTGGGCCAGCATGTCGCAATCATCCCAATGGGTGACCGCGCGACGCCCATCCAGAAGGCCCGTGGCCGCCAGCACCAGCGCCCCCGAACAGACGGACGCCACGCGCGTGGTGCCTTGGGCAAGGGTTTGCAGCTGCGCGATGAGGCCCCTGTCATGCATGGCCGTGTTGGCCCCGTCGCCCCCGATCAGGATGAGGGTGTGAATGTCAGCCTCCATCACGTGGTCGATGGGCTCGCTCGGGATGGCGAGCACGGTGTTGGTGGGGGTCATCTGGCCTGACGCCGACACGACCGTGCAATGATAGCCGGGCCGGCCTGTCGCGGGGTCGATGGCGTGGGAAAAGACCTGCAGCGGGCCGACCAGATCAAGCAACACGATGTCAGGGTAGATGACGAAGACGACGGCGCGCGGTTTGGCAGAATTTGAGGTCATGCTGTCATTTATGCCAAGCCGCACTGTGATAGTCTAGGGGCGACGGCAACAACACCAGACAGGAGCGCAGATGATGGAGCTGACCCACATTCTCAACTGGCGGCGGATCACGCCCAAGATCACCACCTCCGGCCAGCCGAGCGAGGCAGAGCTGGCGGAGTTGCAGGCCATGGGCGTGGGCCGGATCGTCAATCTGGGCCCCCACGACAATGACGGCGCGCTGGAGGATGAACCGGGCACGGTGGCCGCATTGGGCATGATCTATGACTATATCCCGGTGGATTTCGAAGCCCCGACGGATGCCGATTTTGAGGCGTTCCGCACGGTCCTGGACGCCCATCCCGACGAGATGATCCATGTCCATTGCATCTACAACGCCCGTGTGAGCGCGTTTTTCTATCGCTTGGCGGCAGCCGGGGGCGGTCTTGGCGCGTCCAAGGCCGCATCGATCCTCGACAGCATTTGGCGGCCCGGCGATGACTGGGCCGACTTCACCGGGATCGAGGCCGCAAAAGGCCAGCCAAACCGCTACAAAGGCTATGAATACTAGGCCATGAGACCCTAGAAACGGCCCTGCATCGGCACAGTATTGACACTTTTTGTTTCCAAATTGGCAACGCCCACACAAGGGCAACGTGAACTTTGGGGCAAAGGTGATGCAAGCAGCGACAAGTACGCGCGTGGACGGGACAGGCCGTGACGGCTTGGTCGTTTTGCTGCCTGTGCTCTTGGCGCTTGCACTGGGCGGGTATGTCCAAGCGCAAACCTATCTCAATCACGATGTGGCCTGGGTGCTGCACTCTTCCGAGCGGTTGCTGGAGGGTGGCACGTTCGGACGAGACATCATCGCGTCAAATCCGCCGCTGATCTGGTGGCTCAATGCCCCGATTGCCGGGTTGGCCCAGATGATGGGTGCAGACCCGATCAACGTGTTCCGCGCTGTGGTTCTGACGATGATTGCCGGGGTTCTGGCCCTTTTGAAACGCGAGCTGGACCCGATGATGAGCGCCCCGAAGCGGGCGGGAATTTTGGTGTGTCTCGCCCTGATGCTGACCGTGGGTGTGCATCGCGATTTCGGCCAGCGCGAACATCTGGCCGTGATCTTGATCCTGCCCTGGCTGATGCTGGTGGTGGGGCAAAACGTGCGCCCCCTGCCCGCGCTGCTGGCCGGTATCGCCGCAGGGATTGCCATCTGTTTCAAGCCGCATTTCCTGGCCGTGCCCGCGCTGATCTGGGCCTATGTGGCGCTGCGAGAGCGGTCGTTGCGGCCGGTTTTGCGCGTGGACACGGCGGTGCTGCTCTTGACCGGTGTGATCTATGTGGCGGCGACTTGGGCCTTTGCGCGGCCCTATCTGATCGAGATCGTGCCGATGATCTCGCAGGTCTATTGGGGGTTTGAACATGCCATGTCGGATGTGGTGCTGTCGGATCCGGCACCCACGCTCATGACGCTGGCCGCGCTGCTCTTGGCCTGGCCCGGGGGATGGCGGCCTCTGCCCACCCTGCCCGCTTTGGCCGCCTTGGGTTTCTTGATCGCCGCGATTGTGCAATCCAAGGGCTATTCCTATCACTTTTATCCGCCATTGGCTTTCGCGATGCTGTCGCTTCTTCTGACGGCACTTGAGCCCGCCGCGCGCATTCTGCGCCTGTTGGCGGGTGTGGCCGTGACGGCGGGTGTGGCCATGACCGCGCTTTACGCCAGCCTGCATTTGGCGAACCTGTCCGCCTCAGGGCATTACGGCACGCGCACCACCTGTTTGGTGAGCATGGTCCAGACCCATGTGCCGGAGGGCGCGGGCTTCATGGCGTTTTCCACCCATCCCTATCCCGGCTTTCCGGTGGCCAATTATGCGGATCGCCCGTGGCTTGCGGCCACCAACAGCCGGCTCTTTTTGCCGTCGATCGTGCGGCTCAGGACGCAGCCTGAACCGTCCGCTGAGGCCACGCGCGTTTTGACACTGGCCGAGGCGGTTGAGCGGGATCTGGCCTTGCGCGATCTGAGCCAACGCCCCGCGCTGGTCTTTGTCGATGCGCGCGAACGCCGCCATGCCATCGACCGTTTGGAGATGGATTTCATCGATTTTTACACCGAGGACACCCGGTTTGCGCAGATGTGGGAGGGCTATGCCGAGATCCCCTCCTGCGTGCCGGGCATCCGCGCATTCACCCTGTCGCAGGAAGGTTAAGCCATGCAGACATCGCCCCTCTCGAACACCGCCGTCGTGATCCCGTGCTACAAGGCCGCAGAAAGCATTCGCGCGGTCGTGCAGGCCATCCCATCCGAGATCGGGCGCATCTATTGCGTGAATGATGCAAGCCCGGACCATTTGGCCGAGGTGCTGGCCGATCTGGCGAAAGACGAGCCGCGCGTGCAGGTTTTGACCCATGCGGAAAATGGCGGCGTGGGCGCGGCCACGGTCACCGGGTATCGCGCCGCGATTGAGGGCGGCGCCAAGATCATTGTGAAGCTCGACAGTGACGGGCAGATGGATCCGCGCCTGATCCCCGCGTTGATCGACCCCATTGTCAGCGGTGAGGCCGATTACGTCAAAGGCAACCGGTTTTTCGATCTGGGCGCGGTGCAGAAGATGCCCATGGTGCGGCTCATCGGCAATGCCGGGCTGTCGTTTATGAGCAAGCTATCCTCGGGGCTGTGGCACCTCTTTGATCCCACCAATGGGTTTACCGCGATCCATGCGGATGTGGCGGCGTCCTTGCCCCTGGAGAAGCTGCACAAGCGGTATTTCTTTGAAAGCGACCTGTTGTTCCGCCTTGGCACGTTGGGCGCGTCGGTGCGCGATGTGCCGATGGAGGCGGTTTACGGCGATGAAAAAAGCGGGTTGAGCGAGTTGGATGCGCTGCTGAAATTTCCGTGGCTGCATGGGCGCAACCTGATGAAGCGGGTGATGTACAATTACTTTCTGCGCGGGTTTTCGACGGCGTCCTTGATGCTGGTCTTTGGGATGATGCTTTTGGCATTTGGCGGGATTTTTGGCGCCACCCAGTGGATTGAAAGCGCGCGAAGCGGCGTGCCGGCCACGGCGGGCACTGTGATGCTGAGCGCCTTTCCAGTGCTGCTTGGCGTGCAGATGTTGCTGAGTTTTCTCAGCCACGATGTGAGCGCGTCGCAGCGCCCGGCCTTGCATCCGCATATCGCGCGCGTGCGGGTGTTGCGGGCGCAGCCTTGCTCTGAGGAGAGCTCAGCGCGGCGTCGCGCGTAGCACCAGCTCTGTCAGACCGCTGGCCGCAAGATTGGTCACAAGCAGGATCGGGCGGGCGATGAGCGCAATCGCCGCCGCCTCAGCCAGTGGCAGACCGAGGAAGGTCAGCACGCCCGCCGCGCCCGCCTCGGCAATGCCCAAACCGCCGATTGAGATGGCCAAAGCGCCTACGATGTTGAGACCGGCCAGCATGATGAAGGTCTGGTAGATCGACAAAGGATGGCCCGCCGCCGCAAAGCCCGCCGCGATGGCGCAGGAGGCACAGAGCCAGATCATTGCTGTCAGACAGGCCGCGGGCCAGCGGGCGGAGGGCGCCTCGCTTAGCGCTCGGCGCAGCAAACGCGCCACGGCCCGGCCCGTCAGGTCAGAGAACAAGAGCGCCAGACCGCACAAGATTGCGCCCATGATCATGACAGGTGCGGCCAGGCCCAGGCCCGCAAGACCCACACAGCCCAGCCCGAGGATCGCACAGATGTCGCGCAACCGCGTGCCCGCAATGAGCGCGGCCCCTTGGGTGAGGGGCATGCCCACCATGCGATTGGCCAGCACCGGGAAGGTCAAATCGCCTGCGCCGGACGGGGCCAGCGTGAACAGGAATTGATGCCGCGCGGCCAGGGACCACCAGGACGTAAAGCGCTGATCCGTGGCCTCGGTGGTGAGGTGGCGGAGAAGACACGCCCGCAAGATCAACGTGCCTGCATAGGCGATAAGCGCCAGCGGAAGGTATCCAGGGCGGATCTGCGTCAGATCGATCGCGCCAATATCGGCGACATAGGCCACCAGAACCATGAGACCCACACTGACCACGATGGCGAGAAGCGTGCGTTTAGAGCGCATAGCCATACTCAGCCGCGACGGCACCGCAGATGGTGCGCTCGGCCTCCGCGTCGCGCAGATTGGCACCGGGCGGCGCGGGGTTCACCCGTTGGGAAAATGTCTCTGGCGGCAAGGGGCTGGGCAATTGCAGGTCGAGCACATCCACGATCTTGGCCAGTGCTGCGTCCCGGTCTGCCGCGTCCCCTGCAAACAGATCTTCGCTGCGCACCAGCGCGTAGGCTTGGGCCGTCTTGGCGAGCGCGGCAATGCGATCATTGCACCAGACCCATCGATGCAGTGATTTTTCAAAAGGCGACAGGTTGCGCCACCCGCGCGGGCGCGGTGCAGGGAAGGGTTTGGCGAAGGGCACAAAATCGATCACATGGCGATAGCGGCTGGAGGCCTTGAACGTGGTCATGGATTGCGCCCAATCGCCGGGCGCGCGGACCATGTGCAAAATGCGCAAAGGCCGTGTGGGATGGGGCAAGAGATCGGTCACGGCGCACAGAAACGGGTTCACCTCGATGTGGTGATCGCGCGCGTGGGTTGCGGCCTGATGGCGGATGGCCATGCGGCGGGTGGCACGGTGCATGAGGCCCAGATCATTGCGCAGATTGCCCAGCATCATGAGCTGGCGTGACGGGCTCGGCTCATGTTCGATGGTCACGCCGGCACAATGGGTTTGCACCAGGTTTTCGAGAAACATGGTGCCGGTCCGCCCTGCGGAGAGGACATAGTAAAGCGGGCGCGTATCGGCGTCGGATTGCATGGCTGCTCATTTTTTTGGGCAGAGTACTGCCAGCCTGCGCAGGCCGAAAGCGGCGATGCGCGGGCGGCGCGGAATTTGCCGCGGGTGTGACGGGGACGCACAGAGCCACGCAGGATCACGTGACCGCGACATCCCGGCGGGGTGCACATTTTCTTCAAAGAAAATGCGTGAGACAAATTCGAATTTTCTGCGCAGAATTTTCGAAAATTCTGTTGGCGCGTTTCCCTAGTAATGCACCGACAGCGCATCGAGCGGCGTCTTTTGCGGCGGGGCGAATTTGGTCAGGTTGATCCCGTGCACCGCCTCTTTGTATTCCTCAATGCTGGGCGTGCGGCCCAGGATGGCCGAGAGCACGACCACCGGCGTGGACGCCAGAAGGGACTCGCCCGTCTTGTCCTCGCTATCCTCGACCACGCGGCCTTTGAAGAGGCGGGTGGACGTGGCCAGCACGGTGTCGCCTTTTTCCGCCTTTTCCTGATTGCCCATGCACAGGTTGCAGCCCGGACGTTCCAGATACAGCTGATTTTCATATTCTTTGCGGGCCGTGGCCTTGGGGGCGGCATCGTCGAACTCAAAGCCCGAATAGCGCTGCAGCACGTCCCAGTCGCCTTCTTCCTTGAGTTCATCAATGATGTTGTAGGTGGGCGCGGCCACGACGAGCGGGGCTTTGAATTTGATCTCTTGGCCCGATTTTTCGAGGTTGCGCAGCATTTGCACCACGATCTTGAGATCGCCCTTGTGCACCATGCAGGAGCCGACAAAGCCCAGATCGACCTGCTTTTCCGCCCCGTAATAGGATACCGGCCGGATGGTATCATGGGTGTAGCGTTTGGAGACGTCGACATTGTGCACATCGGGATCCGCGATCATCGGCTCATTGATGATGTCGAGATCGACCACAAGCTCGGCAAAGTATTGGGCGTTTGCATCGGGCTGCAGCGCCGGCACCGCGCCTGAGCGGATCTCAGCGATGCGTTTGTCGGCGATGGCGATCAGACCGGCGAGGGTTTGCGCCGCATTGTCCATGCCTTTGTCGATCATCATCTGGATGCGTGATTTGGCCAGTTCAAGTGAGGCGATGAGCGTGTCATCCTCAGAGATGCAGATCGCCGCCTTGGCCTTCATTTCCGCTGACCAATCGGTGAAGGTGAAGGCCTGATCGGCCATCAGCGTGCCGATATGCACTTCGATCACGCGCCCCTGGAAGACGTTGTCGCCGAATTTTTGCAGCATCTGGGCTTGGGTGGCATGGACCACATCGCGGAAATCCATGTGCTCGGCCATCTGGCCTTTGAATGTGACTTTGACGCTCTCTGGGATTGGCATCGTGGCCTCCCCCGTGGCGAGGGCGAGGGCCACAGTGCCTGAGTCCGCGCCAAAGGCCACGCCCTTGGACATGCGCGTGTGGCTGTCTCCGCCGATTATGATCGCGCGGTCATCGACTGTGATGTCATTGAGCACTTTGTGGATCACATCGGTCATGGAATGGTAGACGCCCTTGGGATCGCGGGCGGTGATCAAACCAAAGCTGTTCATGAATTTCATCAGCTTGGGGATGTTTTCCTGCGCTTTGATATCCCAGACCGAGGCCGTGTGGCAGCCGGATTGATAAGCGCCATCCACGGTGGGTGAGATGACTGTGGCGGCCATCGCCTCAAGCTCTTGGGAGGTCATGAGGCCGGTGGTGTCCTGGCTTCCGACGATATTGACTTTAACCCGCGCGTCAGACCCCGCCAAAAGCGGCTCTTTCGTGCTGACGCCCACGGCGTTGCGGTTGAAGATCTTTTCGACCGCCGTCAGGCCCTGGCCCGCATGCACGATCTCTTTGGCAGGCGCAAAGACCACGGGTTTTTCGATGTCCAGCGTCTCTGCCGCGAAGGTCTGGAGCTTTTTGCCAAAGACAATGGCGTAAGAGCCGCCCGCCTTGATGAATTCGATCTTTTGCGGCGTGAAGGCGGAGGACACATCGACCAGTTCTTGGCCGTTTTCACCCAGCAGCGTCTTGTTGCGGGTGTTGATCCGCAAGACCGTGCCGGTTTCGACCGAGTATTTTTCCTCAAGGATCGGATCGCCGGTGTTGCCGAGAATGGGATTTCCGTCGGCGTCGACCTTTTTGACCCAGTTCTTGAGGTCCAGCCCGATGCCGCCGGTGACGCCCACGGTGGTCCCGAAGATGGGCGAGATGCCATTGGTGCCGCCCACAACCGGGGCGATGTTCACAAAAGGCACGTAAGGAGAGGCCTGTTTCCCGGTCCAGAGTGCCACGTTGTTGACGCCGGACATGCGCGAGGAGCCCACGCCCATCGTGCCCTTTTCGGCCACCAGCATGACGCGCGCGTCGGGGTGTTTCTTTTGCAGATCCTGGATCTCTTTCTGCGCGGTCTCAGAGATCATGCATTTGCCGTGCAATTCGCGATCTGACCGGGAATGCGCCTGATTGCCGGGCGACAAAAGGTCGGTCGACACGTCACCTTCGGCGGCGATGTAGGTGACGACTTTGATCTCTTCGTCGATCTCAGGCAGCTTGGTAAAGAACTCCGCCTCCGCGTAGCTTTGCAAGATGTCGGTGGCCACGGCGTTGCCTTGGGCATGGGCGGCGGCCAGGCGATCGGTATCCGCCTCATAAAGGAAGACTTGGGTTTTCAGCACCTCAGCCGCCTCGCGCGCGATTGCGGCCTCCTCACCCAGCGCCAGATCGAGCAATACCCGCACCGACGGTCCGCCCTTCATATGGCTGAGCAGCTCATAGGCGAAGGCGGGCGGGATTTCCGCGACCTGCGCTTGGCCCAGGATCAGCTCTTTGAGGAAAGCCGCCTTTGCCCCCGCCGCAGACGTGGTGCCAGGCAGGGTGTTGTAGATGAAAAACTGCAAGGCAGCTGCGCGCTGCGGATGATCGGGATCCTTGATCAACGCGATCAGGTCAAGGACCAAGGCCCCGTCTTCGATGGGTTTGGGGTTGAGACCCTGCGCTTTGCGGGTTTCGATTTCGGTCAGGTAATCCGTGTAGAGGCTCATAGCGACACCTGCGGGCTGGAATGGGTTGCGATTGGGTCCGGACCACGATGTGGCGTGCGCGGGGTCCCTTGAATATGGTATACATTAGTATACTGTACCCGGGATGGCAAGCCGATTGACGCGGTCGTGATTAAGATTTCGTGACCAGCGCACTCAAGCATGGGCGTTGCTGCGCGCCCGCGGCCTCAAAGCCCGTCCGCGTCTAGGCGACCTGCGGAAAATCAAGCCCGGGGCGCAAGAGCACCGCTTCGTGACGGCGCAGAACGGGCCGCGCAAAGGGCACGCTGTCGTCTTTTAACGGCCCATGCAAGTCCAGGTCCAACTGCATGTCACCGGGCATGTCGCCAACGCCCGGATAGAGGCTTTCGCAGGCCAGCCCGTTGACGATCAGAAGGTCATGATGCTCCAGCAGCAGGTGGTGATACCGCACCGGCCTGCGTTGATGGGCGCGCGCCACGGACCTGCCATTGACCAAATGCTTCACGGCCACCAAAACCGACGGCTCGGCAAAGTAAAGCTCCGTGGTCGGCGTGCTCACCATCACCCGGTGATTTGGTGACAGCCAAAGTTTTGTGCGTGGTCCTTGTGTGCCCAACGCGGCCGCACGGATTGCAATCGGACGCAGATCGTCAAAGAACACTTGCTCAAGAGCCGTGACATGACGCCGCCCGACCCATTTGATCGGCTGCGCGCCTCGGTCCAGCGTCACCACCAGATCCCCGGCGCGCAAGGTTTCAACCGGCCGCTCCCCATCGGGGGTTTGCACCAGTGCGCCTGCGGTGAAACAGGGCACGTCGCCCACCGGGGTGTCTTGGCCGTCCGAGCTGCCATTGACCGTGTATGTTGTGCCCGGCTGCGGCAGAACGGAGCCGCTGATGCCCACGTTCTGGTTTGCGATGCGGATGATCCAAAAGGTTTCACCGGTGGTCGTGGTGAAGGCAAATTCCAGTTCCACCTGATCGCCGACAAAGAAATCCTGCCCATTGATCGTCACATCCTGGGTCAGCACCTGATCATTGTTGGCCGTCGACGACCCGGATCCGTCCCCGGTCGGGTCAATGTAGCCATCATCAAATTCATTGTCGGGGCTGCCCACGGGATTGCCGTCATCGTCTTGGACATTGATCACGGTCAGGACCGGATTGGCATCGAGTGTGAAGGTTGTGTTGTTGGGATAGCCGACGGTGTTGTTGGTCGAGGCCGCGGGTGACCATTGGTCAAAGCCGTAGATCGGCACTGTAAAATTGAAAATTGCCATACCAACACACACTGCGGCCAGATGCGACCGCTGCCTCAAATCACGGGGATGTGATAGTCAGACAATGCGGCACGCACGGGGCCAAGCTGTGGCGTGTTGATGGAATTTTTGCACCGCTTGCCTGCGGGCACCCAGCGGGTGACGGGTTAGGGGCGCGGCACCGATTGCCCGGCGCAAAAGGTCAAAAGGGCCTGCACCGCCGGGGCCTCTTTTTGGATGGTGCGGGGATCTGTGCCCACAAGGGTGACGACCGCCTGCGCCTCCCCCTGCCAATCCAGTATGGGGGCCGAGGCCGCCACCAGCCCGGGGATAAAGGCCCCATCCACCGTGGAAAACCCTTGATCGCGCACGTGATCCACCAATTGCTCCACGCCGTTTTGCCCGGCGATGTCCGGGGCAAGCGCCGGGTTCTGGCGGAGCCTTTCCACCTCTTGCGCCTTCAATTCCGCCACCGCAGCCTGGGGTGCAAAGGCCAGATAGGCCCGCCCGGTGGCCGAGGTCAAAAGCGGCATCGCCGTGCCAAGACCAAAGGAGGTGACGGTGGGGGATGGACCGCGCTCCCACCGCACGACGGTGGGCCCTTGATTGCCCCAGATCGCCAGCAGCGCCGTCATGCCCACATCCCGCGCCAAGCCCGGCAGCGCGTCAGAGGTGGCATTGATGAAATCATGCCGCGCCATCGCCGCAAGCCCCAGTTCCAGCGCGGCGGGTCCCAGATCATATTCGCCGCTCCGACCTTTTTGCCCCACAAGGCCGAACTGCACAAAACTGGCGAGATAGCGATGCGCCTTGCTGGGCGGCATGCCCAGCGCGCGGGCAATCTCAGACAGTGAGGTGGGACCCGTCTGCGCGCTGAGGAAGGTCAGCACATCAAGCGCGTGGTTCAGTGATTGCAGCCCTTGCGGCTTGACCGGGTGGTCATCCATCGCCGCGCTCCAGCAGATCCTGCAGTGGTTTGGTCGGCGCGAGGGTCAACCCTTTGGGGCCCGCCAGAAAGATCCCGCGCGTCTCTTGCGCCGAGAAATGCACGCCCTCTTTGGTGCGGCCTTCGTAGTGCAGGACAAAGGTTTTGCTTGACCAATCCAACCCGGTGAGATGCACCTCAACGGTGTCGCCATCGCTCAAGGGGCGTTTGAACTGACAGGTCACATCGACGGCCCCCATACCGGTGGCACCAAGGCGCGCGCAGAGGGCCGCATGGCCTCCGAAGCCGCGCAGATGGTGATGAAACGCCCCATCCACCCAGGCCAGAATATTGGGGTAATAAACGATCCCGGCCGGGTCACAATCGCCAAAAGAGACGGTCCGTTGGTATGGGGTTTGGTCGCTCATATTCCACATTGCGCAAAGCGTTGCATATTTTTGAAAGTGTGTCACAGTAGGCCCGGGCCGTCTAGGGGCCATGGGAGGAAAACCTTGCACAAGGTTGAGATCATCGGCGCGGGACCGGCCGGCCTTTACACCGCGATCCTGCTTAAACGGGCAATGCCGGATGTGGCTGTGCGCGTTCAGGAACAAAATCCGCGCGGGGCCACCTTTGGGTTCGGCGTCGTGTTCTCTGATCGCGCGCTGGATTTTCTGGAGCGCGACGATCCTGAGACCCATGCCAGCCTGACCCCGCATATGGAACGCTGGCAGAACATGACCCTCGCCCTGCCCGGCGGCACGGTCAGTTTGGACGGTGTGGGTTTTACCGCGATTGGACGGCTCAACCTGATCGAACTGCTGCGGCAGGAGGCCGAGCGCCTAAGTGTCAACCTGCGGTTTGACACTGAGATCCGGGATCTGGACAGGCTTGACGCCGATCTGATCATCGGCGCGGATGGGCTCAATTCCCGGGTGCGGCAGCGCTATGAAGACGCGTTTGCGCCGCAAGTGTCGCAGTTCACCAATCATTTCGCGTGGTTTGGCGCGGATGTGGCGTTTGACACGCTGACCCAGACCTTTGTGGACACAGAATTTGGCCCGATGAACGCCCATCACTATCGCTATGCGCCGGGGCGCAGCACGTTCATTGTGGAATGCGAAGATGCGGTGTTTCAAAAGGCGGGCTTTGCTGGTGAGAGCGAGGCGCGCAGTGCCGAGCGGTGCGCAGGCTATTTCCGCGATGCGCTTGGCGGCGCGCCCCTGATCACCAACAAATCCAATTGGCGGCAGTTTCCCAAACTGTGGTGCAGATCGTGGATTGCCGAGCGCGCAGTCCTGTTGGGGGATGCCGCGCATACCGCGCATTTCTCGGTGGGCTCCGGCACACGGCTGGCAATGGAAGATGCGCTGGCGCTGGTGGGCGCGCTCAAAGCGGCACCCGATCTCACCGCCGCGCTGGCACAGTATCAGGCCACGCGCCCGCCCATTGCGCATAAGATCGTCGAGGCGGCCAATACCTCTGCGGCCTGGTACGAAGGGTTCGGCGCGAAAATGACTCTGGAGCCGATGGCGTTTGCCTATGACTACCTCACAAGGTCCGGGCGCATGAGCGATGAAAAGCTGCGCCAGATCGCACCCGGTTTCATGGCGGATTACATGGCCTGGCGGGGGGCCGCATGATGCACGATCCGGTTGCATCGCCCAGCGCCTTGGCTCGCAGCATCGGCTTTGACCGCGCCCTGCATGCCAATTGCGCGGATATCTTGTGGCAGAACCTGACGCGCAATCCTGACAAGGCGGCGCTGATCGGCCCCGGCGGGACGTGGACATACGCCGCGCTCATCGCGGAGGCTGGCCGGTGGGGCAATGCCTTTGCCGCAGCAGGTTTGGCGCGCCACGACCGCATTGCATTTTTCCTCGATGACACGCCCGCATTGGCGGCGGCGTTTTTCGGCGCGGTGCGGGCGGGGTTTGTGCCGGTGCTTCTCAACATTCAAACGCGGGCCGATCTTTTGCGCTATTACCTCCAAGACAGCGGCGCGCGCTTGGCTGTAGTGGAGGCCGACCTCAGCGCGGTATTTGACGCGGCGTGCCAGGACACGCAGGCGTCACGGGTGATCTCGGTCAATGGTCAGGCCGCCCCGTTTGAAAGCGCAGAGGCGTTTTTGGAAGGTCACGGCGACACCTGCCCACGGGCGGATACCGGACCCGAGGACATGGCGTTTTGGATGTATTCGTCGGGCTCGACCGGGCGGCCCAAAGGCATCGTGCATCTGCATCACGATATGGCCTATACGCAAGCCGCGTTCGGCGCGCATGTGGTGCGGCTGCGCGCAGATGACATCTGTTTTTCCGTGCCAAAGGTCTATTTTGCCTACGGGTTCGGCAACGCCTTCACCTTCCCCTTTTCCGTGGGCGCCACCACGCTTTTGATGCCCGGTCAGCCAGAGCCGCAGACCATTCTGGATCTCATTGAAATCCACCGCGCCACCGTCTTTTTCGGCCTGCCCACGCTTTATACCGCGCTGGCCCGGGCCGAGGGTGTCGCGCATCGCGACCTGTCGTCGATCCGGCAATCCATGTCGGCGGCTGAAATCCTGTCAGAAGACATCTATGACGCGTGGAAGGCGCTGGTGGGCCATGGCCCGACGGAGGGGTTGGGATCAACAGAGATGTTGCACATCTACCTGTCCAACACGCTGAGCGATCACCGCCACGGCGCGGCAGGCGCGGTTGTGCCGGGCTATGAGGTCAAACTGCTGACCCCGGATGGCAGGGCCGCAGCGCCCGGCGCGCACGGGGTGATGCATGTGCGCGGGGACAGCTCCGCACCGTACTATTGGCAGCGCCCCGACAAAACCGCTCAGACCATGCGCGGCGATTGGATCAACACCGGCGATCGTTTCCTGGAGCGGGATGGGTATTACTACTTCCAAGGGCGCGATGATGATCTGGTCAAGGTGGCCGGGCAATGGGTCTGGCCGATGGAGGTGGAGCGCTGCCTCAATGAGCACGCGGATGTGCATGAGGCGGCGGTGCTGGCGGTGGAATTGCCGGACCGACGCATGGCGCTCAAGGCGGTGGTGTCGCTGACGCGCGAGGCGGACACCGCCGAGCTGCGCGATTTTGTCAAAGCGCGGCTCACGCCTTACAAATCGCCGCGACTGTTCACCGTGATTGACGACCTGCCCAAAACCGGGACAGGCAAGATTGACCGCCAGCTTTTGCTGGACACCTATGGAAAGGCGCAGCCCCATGATCTTTGACATTGCACAGCCCAGCGTGGCCATCGCCGGACGGACGGACCGCTGGCCCGTGCGCCGCATCCTGTGCGTGGGCCGCAACTATGCCGCCCATGCCCGCGAAATGGGCAAGGACCCCGATCGCGAAGCGCCGTTTTTCTTTTCCAAACCCGCCGATGCGGTGGTCGAGGATGGGGCGAGCGTGCCCTACCCGCCTTTGACCTCGAACCTGCATTACGAAGGTGAGATGGTCGTGGCCATTGGCATGCAAGGAACGCGCGTCCCGGAGGCCGAGGCGCTGAGCCATGTCTGGGGCTACGCAGTGGGCAATGATCTAACCCGGCGCGATTTGCAGACCGAGGCCAAGGAGATGGGCCGCCCCTGGGATATGGGCATAGGCTTTGACATCTCAGCCGTGATCGGCGCGGTGCAGGCGGTGGACGCCGTGGGGCACCCGTCGGTAGGGTCGATCAAAACCATCGTGAACGGCGTGGTGAAACAAGATGCCGACCTGCATGAGCTGATCTGGTCGGTGCCCGAGATCATCTCGATCCTGTCGCATTCCATCACGCTGATGCCCGGTGATCTGATCATGACAGGCACGCCTGCGGGTGTCGGCGCGCTTGAGCCCGGTGACACTTGCACCGTGTCCATCGCCGGGTTGGGCGAGATCACAACGCACATAAGCGAGCCCGCTTAACGGGCGAGCGGGGCGAGAGAAAGGACAGCGCATGGCCGACGACCTAGATCACGACAGTGTCGCCCACGGGATGCAACCCGAGGACACGCCCGAGCTGCGCGCGCTCTACCAAGGGTTCGCAGAAGAGAGCCTGATCCCGCTTTGGACGCAGCTGGGTGATCTCATGCCCATGCATCCCAAATCCAAGGCCGTGCCGCATGTGTGGAAATGGTCAAAGCTTTTGCCTTTGGCCGAAGCCTCTGGCGCCTTGGTGCCGGTGGGGCGCGGGGGCGAACGCCGCGCCATTGGGCTTGCCAATCCAGGCCTCGCTCCAAATGCCTATATCAGCCCCACGCTCTGGGCCGCGATCCAGTATCTGGGCCCGCGCGAAACCGCCCCTGAGCATCGCCATTCCCAAAACGCGTTCCGCTTTGTGGTCGAAGGCGAAGGCGTCTGGACCGTGGTCAATGGCGATCCGGTGCGGATGAGCCGGGGGGATTTGCTTTTGACGCCAGGCTGGATGTTTCACGGCCACCACAATGACCGCGACGCGCCAATGGCCTGGATTGACGGGCTGGATATCCCGTTCAGTCAGCAAATGGATGTGGGGTTTTTCGAATTTGGCTCCGACAAGGTGACGGATTATGCCACACCGAACTATTCCCGCGCTGAGCGGCTTTGGGCGCATCCCGGGCTGCGGCCGCTTTCGGGGTTGCAGGACACCGTCAGCTCCCCCCTGCCCGCCTATCGCTGGGAACACACCAATGCCGCGCTGACCGAGCAGCTTTTGCTCGAAGATGAAGGCCAGCCCGCCACGTTTGAGCCCGGCCATGCCGCCATTCGGTTCACCAATCCCACAACGGGCGGCGATGTGATGCCCACCATCCGATGCCAATTTCACCGGCTGCGCGCAGGCGCGGCGTCAAAGGAACGTCGCGAGGTGGGGTCGAACGTGTTTCAGGTCTTTGAGGGCCAAGGCGCGGTGGTGCTCAACGGAGTGCGAACCCAGCTTGAGACGGGCGACATGTTTGTTGCGCCCAGTTGGATCCCATTTGCGTTTGAAGCCGAGACACAGTTTGACTTGTTTCGCTTTTCCGATGCGCCCATCATGGAGCGGTTGAATTTCATGCGGCAGGCGGTGAGTGAATGACCCTCACGGTTGAGGATAGGGCAGCGCAAGAGGCGCTGCGCGCTCGGCAAGGGGCCGGCGCGCGCTATGACGCGGCAGGCGCGCCCCATGACGATTTGCTAGAGGCGCGGCGCAACACGGCGCAGTTTGCGCGTGTTTTGAATGCATTGCGCGATCGCGATCTCAGTGAGCCGCGCCGCCGCGTGATTGCTGAGGTCAGCTATGACGCGCGCGCCTGCGCTGTGGCCTTGGAACAGATGGGGGGACAGATTACGCCCTATCCGCTGAAGGAAAGCATTGAGAAAGGCATCACTTTGCCACCTCGGGCGCTGCGTGCGCTCTTTCAGCATTCGGAAATTCATCTTAACGTCACGTGGCGGGATTTGACCGATGAGGATTGGTCCGGGTCTGTGACACTGAATTCAGGCGAGGTTGCTATCCACGACACGCCAAAACAGCGCGCGGCATTTCTGGCCCGGGCGACCAAAGCGCTGACATAAAAGCGCTATGACAACAGGGAAAAAGGGAGACCTGACGTGAAAAACTTACTACTGACAGCCGCCGCCTTGGCGCTGACGGCCGTGCCTGCAGCCGCTGAGGTGAAGGTGGGCATGATCACCACGCTTTCGGGTGGGGGCGCGGGCCTGGGCATTGATGTGCGCGATGGCTTTATGCTGGCCATGGAACAGGCCGGGCGCGACGACATTGAGGTCATCATCGAGGATGATCAGCGCAAGCCTGATATTGCCGTGCAACTGGCCGACAAGATGATCCAATCCGAGAAGGTCGATGTGATGACCGGGATCATCTGGTCAAACCTCGCCATGGCCGTGGTGCCAGCCGCGACGGCACAGGGCAAATTTTACCTCTCACCCAATGCCGCCCCCTCCCCGCTTGCGGGCGCGGGCTGCCATGAGAACTACTATGTGGTCAGCTGGCAGAACGATGCCTTTGCCGAAGCGGCCGGCAACTGGGCGCAGAACAATGACGTGAGCAAAGTGATCCTGATGGCGCCCAACTATCCGGCGGGCAAGGACAACATTGCAGGCTTCAAGCGGTTCTTCAGCGGTGAGGTGGCCGCCGAGGTCTATACCAAGCTGGGCCAGACGGATTACGCGGCAGAAATTGCACAGATCAAAGCCTCTGACGCCGATTTGGTCTATTACTTCCTGCCGGGCGGCATGGGGATTTCCTTCATGAAGCAATATGCAGGCTCCGGCGCCGATACGGCGGTGATGGGCCCGGCATTCAGCTTTGACCAGGGCATTCTTGGGGCCATTGGCGAGGCCGCCGTGGGGGTGAAGAACTCCGCCCATTGGTCCAAGGACCTCGACGCGCCAGGCAATGCAGAATTTGTGGCCAGCTTTGAGGAGGCCTATGGTCGGCTGCCATCGGTCTATGCCGCGCAAGGGTTTGACACCGCCAACCTGCTGATCTCAGCGGTTGACAAGGCCGACGTCAAGGATGCTGACGCCTTCCGCGCGGCCCTGTCCGAGGCGGATTTCCAGTCGGTGCGGGGCAAGTTCTCATTCGGCTCCAACAACCACCCCATTCAGGACCTTTACATGCGTGAGGTGGTGAAGGAAGGCGATGTGGTTACCAACCGCATTCTGGGCGTGGCGGCCACGGATCATACGGATGCGTATGGCGGTGAATGCAAGCTTTGAGTGAGCCCGGCCCGGCTTTGAATGGGTCGGGCCGTTTTTCCACAGAGATGTCCTGACACGCGGGTCGGACCGGGGGGGGAGCAACCAACAAAACAAGAAATTATATAAAAAAAGCAAAAAAAAAGGAAAAAAACTAGATTTATATAAAAAAAAAAAAAAAAACAAGAGGGA
>ERZ1740070.528-NODE-528-length-26130-cov-28.566481_pt1 | contig 26130 bp, 22 predicted proteins | sample MGYA00581734_ERZ1740070 | MGnify/ENA primary metagenome ERZ1740070 (study PRJEB43018, sample SAMN04849744) | marine metagenome | isolation source: floating plastic debris | place: Pacific Ocean | collected 2008-09-01 | study: EMG produced TPA metagenomics...
CTGATCCGTGGATTGGAACCCCTGGTGAAAGATCAAGAGCTGTCTCACGTGGTGGGCAATGGCGATAAAGAGGCGCTAGAAGATTATCTTTGGGGCAAGGACGCTCTGGATCTTTTGAACCTTAACCCCTCGCTTGAACTGGATCCCGCGCAGATTGTCGGGTGGCTTAAGCCGCTGCAACATCGCGCCTACTCAATTTCCTCGAGCCCCAATGCGCATCCGGGCGAAGTTCACCTGACGGTTGCCGCCGTGCGCTGGATGTATGAAGGCCGTCCGCACCGCGGAGTGGCGTCCACTTTCTTGGCGGATCACGTCCCAGAAGGCGCAAGCGCGGGCATTTTCATGACGCCCAACAAAGCGTTCCGGGTGCCCCAAGACAATGACGTGCCAATGATCATGGTGGGCCCGGGCACAGGCGTGGCACCCTTCCGCGCCTTTTTGGAAGAGCGTCAGGCGCGAGGCGCGGAAGGTACGAACTGGCTCTTTTTCGGAGATCAGCACCGGGCGAGCGATTTCATCTACCGAGACGAGATCGGAAGCTTCAGCGACTCCGGATTGCTCACACGGCTTGATCTGGCGTTCTCTCGCGATCAGGCGGACAAGATCTACGTGCAGCACCGCATGATTGAAAACGGTAAGGATCTGTTTTCCGCTCTGGAAGATGGCGGACATTTCTATGTCTGCGGTGACGCGACGCGGATGGCCAAAGACGTGGATGCTGCGCTGCACAAGATCATTGCTGAGCATGGTGGGCTGTCCGACGACGGCGCCGTGGCTTATGTCAATGAGCTGAAACGCGAGAAGCGTTACGTGCGCGACGTATACTGATCGCCCACTGAGAGCCCGTAGGACTAGGACACAACGGCGCCTTCGCAGGCTTTGAACGCTTCGACAGCGTCTGCAGCACCGTCCAGCCCGACGGTCACTTCGGCATCGCCAGATTTTGCTGTCGCGGAGCGATTGAACTGAAGGCCGTCCAATACATTTCCAAAACCCCGGTCGGTGACCGTCAATGATAGGCCGTCCTCGCTCAATTTGTGACGATCCGTTGCAATGATCCGCCCCTGAGGTCCGTCAAACCTGATGGCAAAGTCATCCGCTTGTGGCCAAGGGTCTTTTCTGGTGACGGTGATTGCATAAAGGGGCACGCGCGGATCATAGGTCAGTTCCACCTCTGCTTGGGCAGAGACGTGGTTCAATTTGCAAGGCAGGCCGGGCGTGAAATCCCACGCATAGGCGGGACAGGCCAGCAAAATGCTCAAGACAAATGTTCTCATGCCCACCAAATAGCCTCGTTTGCGGGCTCGACGAGGTATAAGAAAAGACCCCCGTTAGCAGCCAGTGGAAATTTTCTATTTCAGGGGCTTATGGACGCATCTTCAACGCTTTCGGCGTTTCACATTGCCACCGCGTTGCCCCGGCCGACCCGCAGTTGACCGACCGACAGCGACGTCCGAGGCCGCTTCGACCGCAGATTGCCGCGCCATAGGGTCGTCGGCCACAGCCAAATCGACGGCCTCAAGCCGCTTGATCTCATCCCTCAGACGCGCCGCTTCTTCAAATTCGAGGTTTTCCGCGGCTTTGCGCATATCTGTGCGCAGCGCCTCAAGATGCGCCTGCATGTTGGCGCCTACATTTGCTTTGTCGACCTTGGCTGTCACGCGGTTCATATCCACGTCGCCCTGATAAAGCCCGGCGAGGATGTCCTCGACGTTCTTCTTGACCGTTTCAGGTGTGATCCCGTGCTCTTCGTTATAGGCGATTTGTTTGGTGCGGCGGCGGTTGGTCTCGTTCAGCGCTCGTTCCATGGATCCGGTGACACGGTCGGCATACATGATGACTTTGCCATCCGCGTTTCGCGCGGCACGCCCGATGGTCTGCACAAGCGACGTCTCCGATCTCAGAAAACCTTCCTTATCGGCATCCAGGATCGCCACCAATCCGCATTCGGGAATGTCGAGACCCTCGCGCAGCAGGTTGATGCCGACGAGAACGTCGAACGCGCCCAAACGTAGATCGCGCAAAATCTCAATGCGTTCAATGGTATCGATGTCGGAATGCATGTAACGCACACGGATACCTTGCTCGTGCAGATATTCGGTCAGGTCCTCGGCCATGCGTTTGGTGAGCGTCGTCACCAGCGTGCGCAGGCCCCGTTCATTCACGCGGCGGATCTCGTCCAAGAGATCGTCGACCTGCATGTCCACGGGGCGGATTTCCACCTCAGGATCAAGAAGGCCTGTCGGACGGATCACCTGCTCGGTAAAGACCCCGCCCGATTGCTCGATCTCCCAAGCCGCAGGTGTGGCGGAGACAAACACGGATTGCGGGCGCATCGCATCCCATTCCTCAAACTTCAGCGGTCGATTGTCCATGCAGGAGGGCAAGCGGAAGCCATGCTCGGCCAAGGTGAATTTGCGCCGATAGTCGCCCCGGTACATGCCGCCTATTTGTGGCACGGACACGTGGCTTTCATCGGCAAAAACAAGAGCGTGATCGGGGATGAACTCGAAAAGCGTGGGCGGAGGCTCCCCTGGGGCGCGGCCCGTGAGATAGCGCGAGTAGTTCTCAATCCCGTTGCAAACGCCTGTCGCCTCCAGCATCTCAATGTCGAAATTTGTGCGCTGTTCAAGCCTCTGGGCTTCCAACAGCTTGCCTTCGGCGACCAATTGATCAAGCCGCACGCGCAGCTCTTTTTTGATGTTGATCACGGCCTGCTGCATAGTGGGTTTGGGCGTCACATAGTGCGAGTTCGCATAGACCCGTACGTGGTCCATCGTGTCGGTCTTGGTGCCTGTAAGTGGGTCGAATTCCGTAATGCTTTCAAGCTCTTCCCCGAAGAAGCTCAACTTCCACGCCCGATCGTCCAGGTGGGCGGGCCAGATCTCCAGGCTGTCACCACGCACCCGGAACGAGCCGCGCTGAAAGGCTTGATCGTTGCGGCGATATTGCTGCGCCACCAGATCGGCCATGATCTCACGTTGATTGTACTCACCGCCCGATTTCAGATCCTGGGTCATCGCACCGTAGGTTTCGACCGAGCCGATACCGTAGATGCACGAGACCGACGCCACGATGATCACATCATCGCGTTCCAAAAGGGCCCGCGTGGCGGAGTGGCGCATCCGGTCGATCTGTTCGTTGATCTGGCTTTCTTTCTCGATGTAGGTGTCCGAGCGCGGCACATAAGCTTCGGGCTGGTAGTAGTCGTAATAGCTGACAAAATACTCAACGGAGTTGTTGGGAAAGAAGCCTTTGAATTCGCCGTAAAGCTGGGCGGCTAGCGTCTTGTTGGGCGCCAGGATGATCGCCGGGCGCTGCGTTTCCTCAATGACCTTGGCCATGGTGTAGGTTTTGCCGGTGCCTGTGGCGCCCAAAAGAACCTGATCCCGGTCGCCGGCTCGCACACCATCTGCCAGTTCCTTGATGGCTGTGGGTTGGTCGCCCGCCGGGGCAAACTCCGTCACCAACTCAAAGGATTTGCCGCCCTCTAGCTTGGGGCGAGATCGCACATCAGGGGCGGCTGCGTGCAGCGCGACATCTGTTTTATCGGAATGGGCGTAGGGCATGGCTTCTCACTCTTTAGAAAGAGACTTGTGTGGTTTTGCGCGGAGTTCAAGCGAGCTCTACAGTCTATGATGCGACGGTGGATGATGCTGACAGTTTTTGTCACCTAGGCGCGCACTTGATTGAGCCCATTGACCAAAGAAAATCCAATCGCTTCCAGACCGAGGGTCATTCGTAGTCTGCACGCGTTTCGGCTATGAGATCGGCGGTGCAGGTCGATATCTCTGCAAGCGCGTCATAGCTGGCGAGCCAGCCGCGTCGATCAGGTCGTTTGGCCAATGCTGCGCGCCTGAGGCTCATGAGGCGCGCGCGGGGTGACGCCAGGAACCGCTCTTGCGTGATCACGCTTTCAAGCGGCGTATCAAGACGGATCACCTCATAGTAGCCGCCTGACAAAGCCAGCAGCACAAACCCGCATCCGGTCACGTCTTTTGCGCATCTGTCACGGCAGAGATCCGCGAGTGGTCGGGTGGCCGGGGCGGTCAGCACCCAGTCCTCGACCAAGCCACGCCAGGGATTGTTAAGATCAACATTGTCGCTGCCGAACCCAAGCTCGAGAAGGGCACCCATCTCGCGCGTGGCGGTGTCATCGTCATCGATCATCTCGGCGGCGAAAGGGGCCATATGGCGCAGGGCTTCAATGCCCTCTCCGTGCTCTGTTTGCGTGCCGCTATGATGGATCAAATACGGTCGCAACTCATCGAGCATCGCATCGCTTTCGGCCAAGACTTTCTTTTCCGACGCGGTCCCGTAAAGAGCGACCGCACGAATAGGGTCACCCGTGGCCTGCACCTCTCCCATCCGGCGCAGGTTTGCAATCAGACCCGGCACGGGCCGTGGCAGGCGGGTGGCAATCAGGGTTTGGGCCAGAGGATCCCCGGCTTTCGACGCCACCGACAACCATGTCTGTGAAAACCCGCCATAGCCTGCATCGCGCCGGAAGAGTGCGCGCGCCTCTGCGGGTTTCAGAGCTGCTCTGAACGGGGACGGGCCGCGATCCTTCACCTCAATTTGGGACAAGAGGATGCGGGCCAGGCTGTGGCCTTCGCCGGCCAGATCGGCCAGCGCGGGCAGGCTTGTTTCATCATCGCCTTGCAGCCAGTCCTCGATTGCCGCGTCAAATCGGTCTGTCTGCGCCCAAGCGGCGATGGGCAAGAGCGCAAGACAAAAAAGAAGCGTCCATTTCAGCATGGCCCTGAGGTAACGCCAATTGCCGCAAGTCCAAAGCGATTTCCCCCTCTTGAAGCGCACATGCCGCTCAGGGTAGGGCAGGCCATGGCGGGACGATTGACATATTCAGGGCACGCAAAAGCGGTGTTGGGCCTTGGTCTGCCTCTGGTGGGGTCCCATGTGGCGCAGTTTTTGATCACTCTCACGGACGGGATCATGCTGGGGCGCTATTCGGTCGAGGCGCTGGCGGCAAACGTGCTGGGCGGGACGCTCTTTTTTGTGTTTTTCATCGTGGGGTCCGGTTTTGCCTGGGCGGTGATGCCCATGGTCGCCTCGGCGGAGGCGCGCGGAGAATCCACGGAGGTGCGTCGGATCACGCGGATGGGGGCGTGGGCCTCGATTCTCTTCGCGGTCATTGTGATCCCTGTGATGATGGTATCTGAGCCGATCTTTTTGCTTTTGGGGCAAGAGGCAGAGGTTTCTGCGGATGCGGCCGTGTACCTTTCCATCGTGGGGCTTGGCGTTTTGCCCGCCTTGCTGGTGATGGTCCTGAAATCCTATCTAGCCGCCCTTGAGCGCACCCAAGTGGTGTTTTGGGTGACCCTCGCGGCGGTCGGGCTCAATGTTTTGGTGAATTACGCGCTTATCTACGGCAATTGGGGCTTTCCTGAGCTTGGCTTGCGCGGCGCCGCGATTGCTTCGGTCATCGTCAATATCGCCTCGGTCCTGTCCTTGGCGGTCTATGTCGCGCTTGTGACGCCAGAGCATACGCTTTTCACCCGTTTTTGGCGCCCGGATTGGGAGGCCTTGCTGCGCGTCTTTCGCCTCGGTTGGCCGATCGGGCTGACCAGCTTGGCGGAGAGCGGTCTTTTTGCAGCATCGACGGTGATGATGGGGTGGCTCGGCAAAGTACCCCTCGCGGCGCATGGCATCGCACTGCAAGTGGTGTCGCTGGCCTTCATGGTGCATATCGGCCTGTCCAATGCGGCAACGGTGCGAGCAGGGCGCGCCCATGGTCGGCAGGATCGTCGGGACCTGACAGATGGCGCAAAGGTCGTGCTGTTCCTGTCGGGCGCGTTTGCGGCGATCACGGTGGTCGCCTTTTTGCTAATACCCGAGTGGATGATCACGCTCTTCCTGAACCCGGATGAACCAGAGCGGGGCGCCGTGATTGCTGTGGGTGTGGGCTTGCTTGCTGCGGCCGCGCTCTTTCAGCTGATGGATGCGGCCCAGGTGATGGCCCTTGGGCTTTTGCGCGGGGTTCAGGACACGCGTGTGCCCATGATGATTGCGGCCGTCAGTTATTGGCTTGTGGGTATCCCGGTAAGCTATGTCTTGGGTTTTACCTTCGGTTTGGACGGCGTCGGCATTTGGGTGGGTCTGGCCGTCGGACTTGCCTGTGCGGCTGTCCTCTTGCTGGTACGGTTCTGGAGCTCGGCAGTGCGCGCGGTCGGAGAGGTCGCTGAGGCCTCCTCTTCGGCCTAGCATTCACGCCGTGAAGTCAGCCGTCGCTGCGCCAGAGATGCGCAAGAGCGTGTCCGGATCCATTGCAAAGACATGGCGCGGGGTGCCAGCTGCCGCCCATACCTGATCAAACTCCAGCAACCTGGGATCAAAGAATGCGCGTGGCGTGGTCAGGTGACCAATTGGGGAAACACCCCCGATCGCAAAGCCTGTCTGGGCGCGAATGAGGGCCGCATCGGCTTTGCCAAGCGGTTCTCCGGCCAAGGTGCTGGCTTTGTCTGCCGCCACCTGATTGCCGCCCGCAGTTACGAAGAGCAGTGCTGTGCCGCTGGCCTCACCGCGAAACATGATTGACTTTGCGATCTGATCGACGGTGCAGCCCACTAGATCCGCGGCCATCTGCGCCGTCGTCGCGTGGCCAATCTCGACAGGCATGCTGTCACATTCAGCGGCCTTGAGGGCCGCGATCACACGTTTGAGGCTTTTTGACATGTCTCAAGATCCTTTCGCCTGTCATCCCATGCTCGCGCCCCATTGACCAGAGCGGCCTGATCGGCATGACTGCACCCATGTCCATTGCCGCCCGCATGACCCGCTGTCCAAGGCCTTTTGATCCTGTTCAGGGTCAGGAAGCCCGGTCTTGGTTCGCCGATCTCTCGTCAGCCCATGCGGATGTCATTGCGGGCGCGGCCGGGTGCAGCCCGTATTTACGCGGTCTGTGTCAGAGTGAGGCGGAGTGGCTACCCGGGGCACTGGAGGCGCCAGAGGCCTGTTTTGACGCCATTATTGACGCCACCCGAGAGGCACCGCTGGATCAGGTGACCCATGTCTTGCGGCAGGCCAAACGACGCGTCGGGCTGATCACGGCGCTCGCGGATCTGGCGGGGGTCTGGTCTTTGCACGACGTGACGACACGCCTGACGGATTTTGCCAGTTTTTCTGTCAGCCTCGCGTTGCGGGCCGCTCTGACGCCTGAGGTGGCGCGGGGCAAGATCCCCGGCCAGACCGATCAGGACCTCGACAGCGCGTGCGGAATGGTGGTCTTGGCGATGGGGAAAATGGGCGCGAGCGAGCTGAATTATAGCTCGGATATCGACCTCATTTGTCTCTTTGATGAGACACGGTTTGATCCCGATGACTATGACACTGCGCGGGCCGCATTTGTCCGGGCCACGCGCAAAATGGTGGCGACACTGAACGATCGCACCTCTGACGGCTATGTGTTTCGCACCGATCTACGCCTGAGACCGGATCCCGCCGTCACGCCGGTGTGCCTCGCGATGGCGCGTGCGGAAGGCTACTATGAAAGCCTTGGCCGCAACTGGGAGCGCGCGGCCTATATCAAGGCGCGGCCCTGTGCCGGCGATTTCGTGGCCGGGCAGCGGTTTCTTCAGACCCTCACGCCGTTTGTCTGGCGCAAGCACTTGGATTTTGCAGCGATTGATGAAGCCCATGACATGCGGCTGCGCATAAGGGCGCATAAAGGCATTTCAAAGCGCATCACGCTTCCAGGTCACAACATGAAGCTTGGCCGCGGCGGCATCCGGGAGATTGAGTTCTTCACCCAAACCCAGCAGTTGATTTCGGGTGGCCGTGATCCGGATTTGCGCATGCGCGGCACGCTAGATGGTATGGTCCGGTTGGCGCAGAAGGGGTGGATCCCCAATGAGGCGGCGGTGGATCTCAGCGATCACTACACGTTTCACCGCACGGTGGAGCATCGCCTGCAGATGATCCATGACGCGCAAACCCATTCTCTGCCGCGCAGCCCGGACGGCTTTGAACGGCTGGCCGCGATGATGGACTACGACCGAACGGAGTTGGAGAGTGAGCTTTTCGATCGGCTGAGCGCCGTCCACTCCCGGATTGAGACCTTTTTTACTCATGAAGAGCCTGTCCAGGCCCCCGTGACGGTGAGTGATAACCTGGATCAGTCGATCATCGCGAGGTGGTATAGCTATCCCGCATTGCGCTCTTCTCGGGCACAGCAGGTTTTTCGCCGGTTGCAGCCCGACATTCTGTCTCGGCTGTCGCAAGGGGTTGATACGCAGGCGGCGCTCTTGGCGTTTGATGGTTTTCTGGCGGGATTGCCTGCGGGCGTGCAGGTTCTGTCGATGTTTGAGGCGCGTCCGCAGCTTTTGGATCTTTTGGTCGATATCGCGGGCACCGCGCCCGGGCTGGCAAAGTATCTGTCGCGGAATGCCACGGTCTTTGAGGCCGTGATTGCGGGGCATTTCTTCTCTGACTGGCCCGGAGAGGATGGGTTGCGAGAGGAGCTGTCAAAGCATCTGGAGGCTCAAGAGGATTACGAACGGCAACTGGATGCAGCGCGTGCCTGGGCCAAGGAATGGCATTTTCGTGTGGGCGTGCATCATTTGCGCGGACTGATTGATGCAGATGAGGCAGGCCTTCAATATGCCCATTTGGCGGCGGCTGTTGTGGGCGCGCTCTGGCCGATTGTGCTGGCTCAGTTTGCTTTGAAACATGGCGCACCCCCCGGTCGTGGAGCGATCGTGCTGGCCATGGGATCGCTTGGGGCGGGCAAGCTCAACGCCAGCTCTGATCTCGATCTCATTGTGATCTATGATGCGCCCGGTGACGGCAGCTCCGAGGGGCCTCGCCCGCTCTCCACCCGCGCCTATTACGCCCGTGCCACGCAGGCTCTGATCACAGCGCTCACCGTGCCCATGTCAGAAGGACGCCTCTATGAGGTGGATATGCGGCTGCGCCCTTCGGGCAACCAGGGGCCCGTGGCCACCAGTTGGGCGGCCTTTCAATCCTATCAGCAGGAAGAGGCCTGGGTGTGGGAACATCTGGCGCTGACCCGTGCGCGCACCGTGGCCGGGCCCGCAGAACTCTCTCGCGATGTAGAGGCGTTTCGCGCCAATCTCCTTAGCGTCAAAGGCGACCCTGCGCGCGTTTTGGCGGGGGTCGTGGATATGCGCACGCGCATCGCCGAGGCAAAATCGCCCGCAAGCGGGTGGGACACAAAGCTCGGCGCCGGTCGCATGCAGGACATTGAGCTGATAGCACAGGCGGGCGCCTTGATCGCGGCTGAAACGCGGCGAGATGTGCTTTCTGGTCTGGCATCCGGGTCTCGGATCGGCGTTTATGACGGGACGAGCGAAGGCGTGTTGCGACAGGCCTATCAGCTGTGCTGGACCATCACGCAGATTGCCCGGCTGCTTGGGGACACGGCGCTTGATCTGGACAAGCTGGGTCAGGGGGGATGTGCCATGCTCTTGCGGGACACGGGTTTTGCGACGCTTGATGGGTTGGAAAGAGGGCTTGACGAGATGGTCACTGCGGCGGCACAGGTGATTGAACAGGTGCTGCGCGATAAAGGAGAGCCGCAACATGGTGCATGATCCGCTGGATCCCAAGGGGTTGATCTTTGAAGCCTATCGCATTGACGGCATCACCTGGGGCGAGTGCCGGTCCATTTTCCTGGATTGGGCCCTGTCCTTGCCGGATGGCGCCGATGCGCGCCCGTCGATTGACGCGCTCATTGAACGCTATGGCGCGGACAATGACGATCATCCGATGACCGCGGTGTTGCGCGAAGGCCAGCAAGCGGCCCTGCGCCCGAAGCGCCGCGGTGGCTGGCGATCCAAGGATCGTCCGGCGCAGGCCTGAGCGGGATACGTCAACGCTGAAAGCGAGTTTACACGGTTTCGGGCGGTAAAAACCGCTGTTTCGTTGTCATTTTGTCTAAAATGCGCCTCATTTCATGGGCAATTTCTTTCTCCGAGGGACGGAGCCGTGTCCATAAAGACCTGAAAACAGGCCGGACAAGGCACCTCAAGAGTAGAATGGAGGTTGCCATGACAGCTATGAAGACACCTATGAAATTGATCTTTGGACTCCTCGCGGGTCTTGCACTGACTGCCTGCGCCAGCGCGCCGGTTGAAACCACGCGAAACGTGCCCGGAACAGCACCCACAGAGCGCCTGGCCGCAGCGCCGGTGCCCTCGTCGTTTGACATTCAGACGGTGCTGGTTGAAGTGCCGCGAACACTGGAGGTGTCTGAGCGCAACCGGTTCTATCCGGGTGGAGACATCGTGTGGCGGGAAGACCCGGTGGGAGACCGTCATTCTCAGGTGCAAAAGATTGTTGAAAACGCAATGGTGCAAGGCATTCGCCAAATGACGCCGGGCACCGTGCCCGCGCAGCTTCATATCGAAGTGACCCGCTTTCACGCATTGACAGAAAAAGCCCGCTACACTGTGGGCGGGGTGCATTCCATCCAATTCAACATGTCGCTGCGGGATCCTGTCACCGGACAGCTCTTTGGTGAGCCGAAGTTTGTGAAAGCCGATTTCAAAGCCCTTGGAGGCAAAGCGGCATTCGCGGCAGAAAAGGTCGGGAACACCCAAAAGGTGCGCATCACCAATCACTTGATCGGTGTGATCCAATCTGAAATGACCCAACCCGGCGGGTATGTCGCCGATAACCTGGGCCTTTTCGGCGCGCTCAACCAACTCTGAGCTTTCCGAAAATCGTGAAACCGCTTAAGGGGACGGCCATGACGCCGTCCTCTTTGCCTGTGATCCGCCTGAAACCCAAAGCCAATGCGCGCGCCATTCGGCACGGGGCCCCTTGGGTCTATGACAATGAGGTGGTCACGGACAGGCGCACGAAGAAAATCGCGCCGGGGACAGTGTGCGTATTGGAAGACGCCGAGCGCGCGCCCTTGGCGCTGGTCGGTGTCAACCCGGCCTCAAAAATCTTCGCGCGGGTTCTGGAGCGTGATCTCACTCGATCGATTGATCAGGCATGGCTGCACGACAAGCTGCGCGCGGCCCTGCTTTTGCGGCAAAAGCTTTATGACGATCCGTTCTACCGTCTGATTCATGCGGAGGGTGACGGCTTGCCGGGCGTGGTGATTGACCGATTTGGGGCGTGCGCCGTTTTGCAGCCCAATGCCGCATGGGCGGAGGGTCTCTTGCCGGAATTGGTCGCGGCGTTGCGTGATGTGACGGGTGTTTCTCATGTGATCAAAAACGCCGCCGGTCGTGCGCGCAGTCTCGAAGGGCTGGATGATCAAAGCGAGGTCTTGCTGGGCAGATGGCCGGATGGCCCGGTCGAGGTCAGCATGAATGGGGCGATCTATCTGGCGGATCTCAAGGACGGTCAGAAAACCGGGCTCTTTTACGATCAACGCCCGAACCATGCTTTCGCGGCCCGCCTGGCAAAAGATGCGCGAGTGCTAGATGTGTTTTCCCATGTGGGTGGGTTTTCTTTGGCAGCACTTGCCGCTGGGGCAAAAATGGCCTTGGCCGTTGATGGATCGGCCGCGGCGCTTGAATTGGCCAGCGATGCCGCCAGACGGATGGGACGAGCCTCTGATTTCGACACGCGGCAAGGCGATGCCTTCGACACGCTGGCGGCACTTGCAGAGGACGGCGCCGAATTTGATGTGGTGATCTGTGATCCGCCAGCCTTTGCGCCCAACAAACAATCGCTGGAGGCCGGGTTGCGCGCCTATGAGCGGGTGGCGCGCTTGGCCGCGCCTTTGGTGGCCGACGGGGGCATTTTGGGGCTGTGTTCGTGCTCTCATGCGGCGGATCTGGCCAAGTTTCGATCGGCCAGCGTGCGCGGGATCGGACGGGCAGGGCGTCGCGGGGCATTGATACATACGGGCTTTGCTGGCCCCGATCATCCGCAACATCCTCAGCTGGCCGAAACGGCCTATCTCAAGGCGCTCTTTTTTCGGCTATGAAGGCGCTTCTGGACACCTGTGTGATCTACCCCACTGTGATGCGGGAGATGCTTCTTGAAGTGGCCAAAGCGGGCGGGTTTGAACCGCTCTGGTCGGCACGGATCCTGGAGGAGTGGCAGCGCGCGGCGATAAAGCTTGGCCCGGACGGGGTGGCGCAAGCGGCGGGCGAACTCGTTATGCTCAAGCGGGATTGGCCGCGCTCTGAGGTGACGTGGCCTGCGTCGTTAGAGGCGCGGCTTTGGTTGCCGGACCCTGCGGATGTGCATGTGCTGGCCGCTGCCATTGCCGGGCATGCTGATGCGATAGTGACCGTCAATGCCAAGGATTTTCCGCGCGGTGTTCTGGCCGAAGAAGGTCTGTCGCGGGCCGATCCGGATGCGTTTTTGGTGGGGCTTTATGCGGCGCAACCCGACATAGTGGCGGGTGCGGCAGAGCGTGTTCTGGCGCGCGCCAATGCGTTTTCGGGGCAGATTTGGGAGATGCGGGTGCTGCTCAAGAAGGCCAGGTTGCCGCGCATGGGCAAAGCCTTGACGCGGTAGGATGTGCTTGTGTCTGGGCGGCTCATCTCTCCCTTTCGGGCGAGCCTCGCCTCAGTTTGCCCTTTTCACGAACTGCAAGAGGTGTTGTGTGGATGGGTCTTTGGCCTCGGCGCTGGCCTCGCCGGAGAGGATCTTTTCCATGTCTTTGGCCAGAACCTTTCCCAATTCCACGCCCCATTGGTCGAAGGAGTTGATGCCCAATATGACGCCTTCCACGAAGACGCGATGCTCATAGAGCGCTATGATTTGCCCCAGGACAAATGGGGTCAGTGTCTTGTAGATCAGGGTTGAAGAGGGGCGGTTGCCGGAGAACACCCGGTGCGCCGCCTGACGTTCCAGCTCTGCGCCGGAAAACCCGGCCTCTTGCATCATCTTGCGTGCCTCATCCATGGAGCGCCCGCGCATGAGCGCCTCTGATTGCGCCAGACAATTGGCGATAAGCAGCGCGTGGTGATGGGCCAGCTCTGCCTCATGCCCCTTGGCCGCCACCATGAATTCACAGGGGATGATCCGCGTGCCCTGGTGGATCAGTTGATAAAATGCGTGCTGGCCGTTGGTGCCGGGCTCGCCCCAGACAATGGGGCCGCTGCCATTTTCGACGGGGCTGCCCTCCATCGTGACACCCTTGCCGTTGCTTTCCATTTCCAGCTGCTGGAAATAGGCCGCCAGGCGCGAAAGCCGTTGGTCATAGGGCAGGACCGCGCGGGAGGCATAGCCGCAAACATGGCTGTGCCACAAACCTGTCAGGGCCAGCATGACGGGCATGTTATTCGCCAGCTGTGCTGTGCGAAAATGGATGTCCATGCTCTCGCCACCGCGCAGAAACTCGGTGAACGCTGCTTCACCAATGGCAATCATCAGAGACAGCCCGATCGGCCCCCACATGGAGTAGCGCCCGCCCACCCAATCCTCAAAACCGAACACGCGGTCGGGCGTGATGCCAAAGGCCGCGGTTTTGTCTTCTGCGCTGGAGAGGGCTGCGAATTGATCGCCCGGGCGTGCGACCGCATCCGCCATCCAGCGACGTGCGGTTTGCGCGTTGGTGATCGTCTCAATCGTGGTGAAGGTCTTGGAGGCGACAATGACCAGGGTTCTGGTTGGATCGAGATTTTTGAGCGCGTCGGCAATGTCTGCGCCATCCACGTTGGAGACAAAATGGAAGCGCGGGCCGTCATGGTAGGGCGCCAGGGCAAGCGTGGCCATTTCAGGGCCCAGATGCGAGCCGCCAATGCCAATATTGACGACATCGGTGATGGCTCCACCTGCGCCTTGAAATGCACCCGATCTGACGTCTTCGGCAAAGCGTCCCATGCGGGCCAGGGTGTCTTTGACCTCTGGCATGACGTCCTTGCCATCCACCTCGACCGGGCCACCCGACAGGTTGCGCAGCGCCGTGTGAAGGACAGCCCGGCCTTCTGTTTCGTTGATCTTTGCGCCGGAAAACATTGCATCGCGGCGCGCCTCTACACCCTGGGCCTCAGCAATCGCGATCAGCTGATCCCGCGCAGGCCCGTCCATGCTTGTCTTGGAGTAGTCAAAAAGGAGGCCGTCTGCACGCACAGAGAAGGCCTCGGCTCGGTCGGGATCCTTCATGAGATCCAGAATGGTGGGTCGGGTTGCGTCCTTAAGTGTCTCCCACATGGAGGCGCTCCTTGCGTAGTTTATGGCAAAACCGACGCCTTGCCGTTGGGCGAAAGAAAGGGGTTCGCCCCATGCTCACTCCGCCCAATGTATGTCTGCCCTGTCCAGGAGAGCGGCGATTGGGGCCTCTTCCGGCGGCAGGTGAACAGCCCGCTCAAGCGCCTCTTTTTTGGCCGCGCCCGTGATCACAACGTGCAGAGCAACCGCATCTCTGAGCACGCGCGCAGAAAGGCTGATCCGTGTCTCTGGCTGGCCTTCTGGAACTTGTACGGTGAGGACAGGCGCCTCTGGGCCAAGCGCGGCACTCAGACCAGGCGCGCCGGGAAAAAGAGAGGCCGTGTGCATGTCTGCGCCCATGCCGAGAAGGCAGACATCAACCGGCAAGGCGGTTTCGATCCCATTCGTCAATCCGTCCAGCGCTGCGTGGGGCGTCACACCTTCCTGATGCAGCGGGACCATCTGCGCAGCGGCGGCGCGCCCGGTGAGGAGCCGTTCGCGCACCAGCTTTGTGTTGGATCTTGGATCATCTTCGGGCACCCAACGCTCATCGCTCAAAAGCACGCGCACCCGAGCCCATTCCAGATCGACCGCGCTCAACGTGTCAAAGATCGGGCCGGGCGTCGTGCCCCCGGGCACCACAAAGAGAACGGTTTCCGTCCGTTCCAGCGCTTGGCGCAGGTTTGAGGCAAGCCGATCTGCAAGCCTCAGCGCGAGCATATCCAGATCAGGATACTCGTGAAGGGTCATGCCTTGATCTCCCGCCAGCGGCGCCCGTCGCGGTGCATGAGCATGAGCGCGTCGTCCGGGCCGGAGCTGCCGGTCGCATAGGTCAGCGGGGCGTCACCACGATCCTTCCATCCTTCGATGATCGCATCGGTCCAGGCCCAGGCGGCCTCGACCTCATCGCCGCGCATGAAAAGCGTCTGGTTGCCGCGGATCACATCCATGATCAGCCGCTCATAGGCGTCTGGGAAATCAGCCTCTTCGGGGCCAAGCGCCTCGGCGAAAGACATGTCGAGGGGCACATCCACAAGGCGCATGCCGCCGGGGCCGGGCTCTTTGATGGTGACGCCCAATTCAATGCCTTCATTGGGCTGCAGTTTGATGGTCAGGATATTGGAGTGCCGGCCACTGTCCTCGTCAAAGATCGAGTGGGGGGCGTCTTTGAAGACCACGGCGATTTCACTTGTCCGCTCGCGCAGCCGCTTGCCGGTGCGCAGGTAGAAGGGCGTGCCCGCCCATCGCCAATTGCTGACGCGGGCGCGTAAGGCGACATAGCTTTCGGTTTTTGTATCGCGGTTGCCCACTTGATGGATGTAACCCGGCCGTTCGCCATTGCCTTCATACTGGCCGCGCACGACATCCTCGGGTCCAACTGGATCCAGAGCACGAATAACCTTCAGTTTTTCGTCGCGCACCGCATCTGGTTTGAATTTGGCCGGGGGCTCCATCGCGATGAGGCACAAAAGCTGCATCAGATGGTTTTGCATCATGTCGCGCATCGCACCCGCGCGGTCATAGTAATCACCCCGCGTGCCAATGCCCACGACTTCGGCCACAGTGATCTGAATATGGTCAATGTACTGGCTGTTCCACAGCGGTTCAAAAAGCAGATTGCCAAACCGGATCGCCATCAGGTTCTGGACCGTTTCTTTGCCGAGATAGTGGTCAATGCGATAGATCTGTTCTTCGCTGAAATGCGTTGCAATGGCACGGTTGAGCTCTTTGGCGCTTTGAAGATCGCGGCCAAAAGGCTTTTCCACCACGATGCGCGCCTTGTCATCCACCATGCCGATGTCATGCAGTTTTTCCGCCAGTGGCCCGAAAAGCCGTGGTGCAACGGAAAAGTAATACGCTCTGATGCGGCCCGGCCGGGTCAGATCCTTGAGTTTGGGCCAGCCTTCGTCGCCCAACGCGTCGAGCACGACGTAGTGCAACATCGCCAGAAACGCCTTCAGAGATGCGGGTTGATCCTCGCCATGGTCACAGTCATGGCCCTGGTTAAATTCCGCAATCGCCTCAGCGGCGAACTGTCGATAGCCTTCTGTGTCCATTTCGGCGCGCGCAGCACCGATGATGCGCACATCCCCCTGGATCTGGCCCGCACAGAATCGACGGAAGAGACCAGGTAGGATCTTGCGCCGGGCCAGATCGCCGGTGCCGCCAAAGATGACCAGATCGAACGGCTCAACAGGAATGACGCGTGAGACCATGAGGTGTGCCTCAAAAAAAGGGCGCGATCGCGTCTTCGACCGTGATTTAGCGCAAGCGTATCACGAACCTGTCAGCGAAAGGCGATTGCAATTTGGGTCAAAAAAAGCAGGTTACAGCGGGAAAGCAATAGAATTCGGGCAGATCCATGAAAGATGTGGCGCCGCTCACGGCCAATGCGGGAAAGTTTGTCGACCCAAAGATGACGGCAAAGGGCGAACGGCGCGCACATGTGGCTCTGACACGGCCCGAAACGCTTTGGTTCAATACCGGCACGCTGTGCAATATTGCGTGCCTGAATTGCTACATCGAAAGCTCACCCACCAACAATCGTTTGGTCTACATCACCGAGGACGAGGTGTCCGAGTATCTCGATCAGCTTGATGAGCGGAAATGGAACCTGCGGGAGATCGCGTTTACGGGCGGTGAGCCGTTTATGAACCCGCAGATGATCGGTATGGCGCGGGCGCCGCTTGAGCGCGGGTATGACGTGCTGATCCTGACAAATGCCATGCGCCCGATGATGCGCAAGAAGATGATGGATGGGGTCTTGGAGCTGCACGAGGCCTTTGGCAAGAAACTGACCCTGCGGATCTCAGTCGATCATTGGAACCCTGAAAACCACGACAAAGAGCGGGGGAAGGGCAGCTTTGATCGGATGCTGGAAGGGATGTGCTGGCTGCGCGACAACGGCGTGCAGATGACGGTTGCCGGTCGCAGCATCTGGGGTGAAAGCGATGCGGATGCGCGCGCGGGCTACCAACGGCTTTATGAACAATACGGGTTTGAGGTCGATGCGATGAACCCGGGCGCCACAGTGCTCTTTCCCGAGATGGACGAGCAAGTAGAAGTGCCCGAGATTACAACGGCGTGTTGGGGGATCCTTGATAAGTCGCCCAGTGACGTGATGTGTGCCTCGTCGCGCATGGTGGTGAAGCGCAAGGGAGCCGACAAGCCAACGGTTCTGGCCTGCACGCTGCTGCCCTATGATGAGCAGTTTGAAATGGGCGAAACGCTCAAAGAGGCGGAAGCGCCGGTCAGTCTCAACCACCCGCATTGCGCCAAATTCTGCGTGCTTGGCGGGGCGAGCTGTTCGGCCTGAAGGTCATGCCTTCGGGGATATTTTAACCAGAAGAAACACGTGATCCCGGGCCCTATTTCTTGGGATCTTCCTCGTCGTTTCGGGTCAGTCGACCGATTGTAAAGGACGTGCGTGGCAGCCAGACATAGCTGGTCTTTTGGTCTTGGGTCGGGCGCACCCGCATTCTCACGATGCCAAAAAGAATGAGCACAGCATGGGCCGCAGCAATCATCATGAACATTGCGGCGGGCCCATAGCGTTCGATCAAGCCTGAGGCCACCAGAGGGGCTGCGATCGCCCCCACGGCGAAAAAGAACATGAGCGCGGCGGCCAGTTCCACGCGTTCTTCAGGTGTGGCAAAATCATTGGCATGGGCGGCGGCGACGGAATAGATCGGGAACGATGTCAGCCCAAAGAAAAAAGCGGTGAGCATGATGCCATTCACGCTGAGCCCCTGCACGCTGGCGGTGACGATGCAACTGGTGATGGCCGCGATCGAGAGGCCAATCATCACATGGCGCCGGTCATACTTGTCCGCAAGCCAGCCGACCGGGATCTGTGACAGAGCGCCTCCGAGGATGAAGACAGCCAGAAAATAGGCGATCTGGTCGATGGCGAGCCCAACTTTGTCGCCGTAAAGCGGGCCAACCATGCGAAAGGTGGCGCCCGAGAGAGAAGCAACAACCACGCCCAAAGCAGCCATGGGCGATGCGCGAAACGCCAAAGAGGGGCGGAGGCGCGGGGCGGAGGGCGTATCCGGCTGTCGCCGTTTGGTCAGGACAAGTGGCAACAGCGAGGCGCAGCAAAATATCGCGAGAATGTTGTAGGAGACGTAGGACGCGGGCTCCAGCACAGAGATCATCATCTGCGCCACAAGTTGCCCGCCCATATCTGTGACGCGATAAAAGCCCATGGTGCGCCCGCGGGTTTGATTGGTGATTTTCGCGTTGAGCCAAGCCTCGATGACGGTGTAACAGCCCGCGACGCACATGCCCGAGGCCACGCGCATCGCGCCCCAGGCCCACGGATCCACGACCAGCATATGCGCCATGAGCCCGATGGTGCCGGCTGCTGTGAAGGCTGCAAAAGCCCGCGCATGCCCGACCGAGCCCATCAGGCGCGGTGCCCACCAACAGCCGATGAAAAAGCCCAGAAAATGCGCCGAGCCCAGAGCGCCAATCTGCGTGGTGGTGAACTCCAGCGTGATGCCCGACAGCGCATCGAGCGGGCCTACGCCGCCCGAAGAGAGCTGCATCAAAATGACGGATAAAAAGAGCGCCGCAAAGGAAATGACCATACCCATGGGCCAGCTATGCCATGTTTCACAGCAAAGGGCAGGGGGGGTGTCACATTTTATCCCTCATAGGGCCTGAGCCACATGACGAGGTGACGAGGCACCGCCAAAGACCACGTGGCTTCTTTCTTTTTGAAAATACCCAAATCCCGGATGCGCGTCAGGGCGCTATTTTTCGATATAGGCGATGATGTTGAGATCAATCTGATCGGCCACAAAGCCGGGAAATCCGTTGGCGCCAAAGGCGGACCGGCTGACCGATCCCAAAAGCTGCACGATGAGACGCGAGCGGTCCGTGCGTTCCGTCCCCTGCTGACGGTAGAGCCCCGCGGTCATCGTCACGGGCCGCGTGACACCACGAATTGTGAGGTCGCCTGTCACTTTGGCCCCGCGCAGACTGCCCTCAATCTTGGTCGAGGTGAACTGGATCGTCGGGTGGGCTTTGGTATTGAGAACATTGGGGCCCTTCATGGTCGACGTCATAAAGAGCGCCCCGGCATTGGCTTGGGCTGCGTTCAGGGTGACAGTCACGCGGCTGCGGGCGATGTTGTCGAGGTCAAGATCCATCACGGCGGTGGAGACCGGCATGCGTCCCTGACGCGGATTGCCCTGAAATTGATAGGTAAAGCCCACCACCGATTGATCCATGTCGAGCGTGTAACTTTCTGGCGCGGCCACGACCGGGGCGGCGCTGATGCATGTCATTAAGACGAAAAGGTGGATGAGCTGTCTCATGAAGATGGTTTTAGGCGTATTTTCCGCCGTGACCATTCACAAGCCTTCACCCTCATGCGAGGGCGGTCTCAGCTGAGCTCAATTTGACTGTCCCCATGAGCCACAAGCTGCCATGTGCCGGGCCGTCCTTGCAGATGCCAGCTTTTCTGCGGGGCTGTGCGAGCGCGGCGGCGGGACAGTGTCCAGCACGGGTTTTGAGGTGCGTGATGCTGCGCCATATGCCAGCGTGTCTCGATCCCGGGGGCCCCGCCATCACCGGGGGTCAGCAGCAGGCCCATGGGGGGCACGCGCCCGTCCTTGGCGCCGCTTTCTGCGGCCAGATGCAGCCGTCGCACCGGGGTCATCGCGGGCGGCTCGGGCATTTCGGCCACCACAAGCGGCACCGCCCCGCTGCGCAACACCTCTTCCAAGGACCACAGGATATCATCTGGCCGCCGCGCAGAGACGAATGTGAAGCGCGACGGATCCACCAGGGCCAGCATACCTTCGGGATTGAGCGTTTCCGCCTGCCAGGACGGCGTGATCCAGAAAACATGACCAGACAGAGCCTTTGCCACCATCAGTGCGAAGAGATGCCGGGCATTGCCGCACACCTCATGGGCGCGGGCCTGGGGCAGGGTGATCTCCTCCATCAGTTTCAGCTCGGGACCCGTCCGATGGGTGTGGCGCGTCAGAAGCTGTGTATTGGCAAGGGCATTCATCACGCAATGCTACAATGTTCACTAAATGTTCTCAACCCTAAAACGCACCCGACCCACCGGCGAGACCGGAGCGAAAGCGACGGGTGAGCGGCCCCTATACCCCCTGCATCAAACGCGCTAAACCGTACCCAACCAAACCGAAGGATCCCCCAACATGCAAAGAAACCCGCTTGGCCGCACCGGGATTGAGGTGAGTGCGCTCTGCCTTGGCTCCATGACTTGGGGCACTCAGAACACCGAGGCCGAGGGCCATGGCCAAATCGATATGGCGCTCGATCACGGCATCGATTTTATCGACACCGCTGAGATGTATCCGGTGAACCCGATCTCTCCTGAGACAACGGGCTTGACGGAGACCATCGTCGGCACCTGGTTTGCCAAGACCGGACGCCGCAACGATGTGATCCTCGCCACCAAACACTCAGGGGCAGGGTTCAAAGGCGCCCGCGATGGCGCACCCATTTCGGCCAAAACCATCCCGGACGCCGTCGAAGGATCGCTCAGACGCCTGCAAACCGATGTGATCGACCTCTACCAGTTTCACTGGCCCAATCGCGGCAGCTACATGTTCCGCCAGAATTGGACCTACGATCCGTCCAGCCAGAACCACGCAGACACCATGGCGCACATGGAGGAGACCCTCGGCGCGTTGCAGGCGGAAGTCGACAAGGGGCGCATTCGGGCCTTTGGTCTTTCCAATGAAAGCGCTTGGGGCACGTCGAACTGGCTGCGGATCGCTGAGGAAAAAGGCGGGCCGCGCGTGGCGTCTATCCAAAATGAATACTCCCTCATGTGCCGCCTCTATGACACGGATCTGGCAGAGCTTTCAGTGAATGAAGACGTGGGCCTTTTGGCCTTTTCGCCACTGGCTGCGGGATTTCTGACCGGCAAGTACCAAAACGGGCAGGTGCCCGAAGGCTCGCGTATGGCGATCAACAGCAACCTTGGCGGCCGCCGCACGGACAAGTCATATCTGGCGGTAGACGCCTATCTGAACGTGGCTGAGAAACATGGGCTTGACCCCACGCAAATGGCCCTCGCATGGTGTCTGACGCGCCCCTTCATGTGCTCTGCCATTTTTGGCGCAACGTCCGAGGCGCAATTGCAAACCGCGATCGGCGCGGCGGATGTACAGCTCTCTGACGAGGTGCTTGATGATCTCAATACGGCGCATCAGGCACATCCGATGCCCTATTGAGCCAAAATCCTGCCTCTCTCTGGGTGCGCGCGCTTGCCCCTGTGACATGGCTTGGCTACACCGGAAGAAGAGCAGACGTGGGGCAGGCACATGCGTATTCTGATCACCAATGACGATGGCATTGACGCGCCGGGTCTCGAGGTTATGCATGAGATCGCCATGGCGCTTGCCGGTTACGACGGGGAGGTGTGGACGGTGGCACCGGCCTTTGAGCAATCAGGCGTCGGTCACTGCATTTCCTACACGCATCCCCTGATGATCTCGGCCGTGGGCGAGCGGCGCTTTGCAGCGCAAGGCTCGCCTGCGGATTGCGTTCTGGCCGCGTTTCACGAGGTGATGACAGATGCGCTGCCCGACATTGTCTTGTCCGGGGTCAATCGCGGCAACAATTCTGCCGAGAACGCCATGTATTCGGGCACGATCGGTGCGGCCATGGAGGCGGCATTGCAAGGGGTGCCTGCGATTGCCCTGAGCCAGTTTTATGGCCCGCGCAACGTCAACCTGGACGACAAGTTTGAGACCGCGCGTGCGCACGGGCTCAACTGTGTGCGGACTATTCTGGACAAAGCGCCCTGGGACAAGACGGATTACGGCATGTTCTACAACGTCAATTTTCCGCCTGTTCCAGCGGCAGAAGTCAAAGGCATGCGGGCGGTGCGGCAAGGCTATCGCGGGGATGGCAGGTTCGGAATGAAGCCGGCAGATGCCCCATCGGGGCGCACCTTCATGTGGATCACTGGTGCCAATCAACAGGATCCGTCAGGCGACGATACCGATGCCACGGTCAATCTCGATGGCTACATTTCTGTCACGCCGATGCGGGCGGATCTGACAGCCCACGATGCTCTGGAGGCGCTCAAAGTCATCGAATGAGCGTAGACCCCGCCCATATCGCCGAACGCAAAATGCAGTTCCTCTTTGCTCTGCGGTCGCGTGGGGTGACCGAGGCGCGGGTGCTTTCGGCCATGGAACGCGTGGATCGCGGCCTTTTCGTGCGGGGTCACTTCGCAGATCGGGCCTATGAGGATATGCCGCTTCCCATCGGGTGTGGGCAAACCATCTCGCAGCCTTCGGTCGTCGGGCTGATGACGCAGGCGCTCAAGCTGTCCGGCCGCGAGAAGGTGCTGGAGGTTGGCACCGGCTCTGGCTATCAGGCCGCGATCCTGAGCCAGTTGGCGCGACGGGTTTACACGGTGGATCGCCACAAGCGGCTGGTGGTGGAAGCGTCAGCAATTTTTCGCGACCTGGATCTGACAAATATCACTGCTGTGACCGCCGATGGCAGCCATGGCTTGCCTGATCAGGCGCCGTTTGACCGGATTTTGCTCACGGCGGCCGCTGAGGACACGCCGGGGCCGCTCTTGGCGCAGTTGAAAATCGGGGGTATCATGGTGCTGCCGGTTGGGCAGTCTGATGCAGTGCAAAGTCTTATTCGGGTGTCGCGCAGTGCGACAGGATATGACTACGATGAGCTTACCCCGGTGCGCTTTGTCCCCTTGGTAGAGGGCATTGGCCGCGACGGTTGATGCAGACAGGTGCCGTAAGAATGAGGCAAACAGCCCCCGCTGGTGATAAGAGGGGCCAGGACATGAGGACCTGATCGAGATGACGTCATACGCAGTGAGATATAGCCTTTGGATGGGCACTGCTCTGGTGATTGCCGGCTGTTCTGGCCCGGCTGATTTTGACGTGCGAGGAGGCTTTGGAGACGCGCCCTCCACGGCAGAGGCCGCGCGTAATGCCACGGCGACAGCCAACCGGCCTGTGCCCGACGCCCGCGGGGTGATTTCTTATCCTAGCTATCAGGTCGCGGTGGCGCAGCGCGGCGACACGGTGAACAGCCTCGCCGCTCGCGTGGGCACGGACGTGTCGCAACTGGCGCGCTTCAATGGTCTGCAGCCCGGCGACACCTTGCGCGATGGTGAGATTGTCGCTTTACCCGGTCGGGTCAGCGAACCCGCAGGCGGGCCGATCACACCCGGCGCGGTCGATATCACATCGCTTGCCGGCTCTGCCATTGACGCCGCTGATGCCTCAGGCAGCGGCAATGTGACCACATCGACGCTGGAACCGGCCCCGACAGGCCAGCCGAGGGGCGTGACCGGTGTTGAGCCCGTGCGCCACCGCGTGGCCCGTGGCGAAACCGCGTTTTCGATCTCGCGGCTCTATCAGGTGTCTGTCTCTAGCCTGGCCTCCTGGAACGGGCTTGGAAGTGACTTTGCCGTGCGCGAAGGACAGCAGCTTTTGATCCCGGTCGCCTTGGCTGCTCCGAGCGACGAACCAGAAAAGGAATTGATCGCGCTGCCAGGGGTGGGGTCGCAAACTCCAGAGCCGCCGAGCGCATCGAAGCCTCTGCCGGATGAAGAAACGACGCCCGTCTCAGAGCCTGTAGAAACCGTGGCGGCCCCAGATCTGAGCGAGCCCGAACAGGCCAGTGCGGCGCGAATGATTATGCCTGTGGAGGGCGCGATTGTGCGCGAATACGCTGCTGGTCGCAATGATGGCATTTCTATTTCAGCGACGCCGGGCACGCCGGTTCGGGCCGCGGCCTCTGGGGTCGTGGCGGCGATTACGGAGGATACCAACGGCGTGCCGATTATCGTGGTCAAACATCAGGACAATCTGCTGACCGTCTATTCCAACATCGACAAAGTGGCCGTGCGCAAAGGCCAAACAGTCAGTCGCGGTGCGAAACTGGCAGAAATCCGATCCGGGGGCAGCAGGGCGATGAATTTCGAGGTGCGTGAGGGCTTTGACAGCGTCGACCCTGGCCCGTACCTGAATTAGGAAGGGGCCAGCCTCCGTCGGCCTTGGCGACCAACCCGGGATTTTTGGGGCCATAAGAAGCAAGCAGGCTCGGGTGCTTTCTGGCCGGAAATATCCCCGCCAGAAAAAATGCTGAGGCGTAGGGGCTGTCAGATCGGGATGCCGCGACGGCCTGCGAGATCGGTGAAGTACTGCCAAGCCACGCGTCCGGACCGGGCGCCGCGCGTCGCCTGCCATTCGATGGCATCGGCGCGCAGCGTGATGTCATCGATCTGGAGCCCGTAGGCATCGCAATATCCGCGGATCATTGTCAGATAGCTGTCTTGATCGCAGGGGTGAAAGCCAAGCCACAGCCCGAAGCGATCAGATAGCGAGACCTTTTCTTCCGTGGCCTCGGACGGGCTGATGGCAGAGCTGCGTTCGTTTTCAATCATGTCGCGGGGCATCAGGTGGCGACGGTTGGACGTGGCGTAGAACACCACGTTGTCGGGCCGCCCTTCAATGCCGCCGTCGAGCACGGCTTTGAGCGATTTGTAATGCTGGTCATCATGGGAAAAGCTGAGGTCGTCGCAAAACAGGATGAACCTTTCATTGCTGTCGCGCAGCAGATTTAAAAGCCGTCCGACTGAGGTGAGATCTTCACGCTGCAGCTCCACGATCTTCAGGCTGTGACCCTCGTCAAGAACGGCGGCATGCACGGCTTTGACCAAAGAGGATTTTCCCATCCCGCGCGCACCCCAGAGAAGCGCATTGTTGGCAGGAAGGCCCTTGGCGAATTGTGCGGTGTTGGCAAGGAGCGTGTCGCGCGCGCGGTCGATGCCCACGAGCAACGCCATGTCCACGCGGTTGACCTTGTGCACGGGCGCCAGATGGTCGGGATCAACATGCCAAACGAAAGCATCCGCGGCCGAGAAGTCCGGTCTGACCATCGGCGGCGGGCTCATTCGGTCCAGGGCGTTGGCGATCCGCTCCAGCGGGTCCTCCGACGCGGGTGTCACGATTTGGGCTCGCTTTCGGTGTCGTCTGCCAGGGTGTCCAGAGCGACGTCGTCGGCGAATTCTTCGTCCATCGGGTCGGCGGCGTTCGTGTCATCCTCGTCGTCGAACCAGACGCCTTCGGCGCGTAGCTTCGCCTCGCGGGTTTTTTCGACCCGGCGCACAAGGAAAATCGACACCTCATAGAGGCCATAGACCACCGTAAAGAGGATGAGCTGCGTGATGACATCTGGCGGTGTCACCAGAGCGGCCAGTACCAGGATACCCACCATGGCGTACTTGCGCACGCCACCGAGGCCCACGGCGCTGACCAGGCCTGCTTTGCCCATCAGGGTCAAAAGGACGGGCAACTGGAAGCAAATACCAAAGGCCATGATGAATTTCAGGGTGATATCGAGGGATTCGTTCACCTTGCCGAAGAACGTGATCCGGATGCCATCATCCGTTTCAGGAACCACGGCCGCGAAATTGTCGGGGATAACGGGCAGGGTTTCGTCCTGCACGATCTCGGGCGCCGAGATCACTGTGGTCATCAGGTTTGCAAAGATCGAACTGACATCGGCAAAGCCTAAGAAAAACGCCATGGCGAGCGGTGTCACCACGAAATGCGCGAAGGCCGCGCCCAAGAAGAACATGATCGGTGAGGCGATAATGAAGGGCAGGAACGCTTGTTTTTCAGATCGATAGAGGCCCGGCGCTATGAAGCGCCACATTTGATGGGCAATCACCGGGAAGGCCAGCATAAAGCCAAACACCATCGAGATCCGGAAGAGCGTGAAGAGATATTCTTGCGGGCTGGTGTACTGCATAGTGGGGGCAGGATCCCCCAATTGGCGCAGGGTTTCTTCAATCGGGGCCAAGAGGAACTGCAAGATTGGCTCGGCCATGGTGAAGGCCAGGACGATGCCGATGATGAACGCGATCACAGACCGAATGAGGCGCGTGCGCAGCTCTGCCAAATGTTCAATGAGCGGTGCGGAGCTGTTTTCGACCTCCTCATCATCCTGGTCTGTGGTGTCGCTCATGACTTGCTCGCCGCTTTCTTT
>ERZ1740070.529-NODE-529-length-26078-cov-5.537793_pt1 | contig 26078 bp, 18 predicted proteins | sample MGYA00581734_ERZ1740070 | MGnify/ENA primary metagenome ERZ1740070 (study PRJEB43018, sample SAMN04849744) | marine metagenome | isolation source: floating plastic debris | place: Pacific Ocean | collected 2008-09-01 | study: EMG produced TPA metagenomics assembly...
CTACTGTGCTTGTTGTTGAAGACGCGCCTTCAGAGATGAAGCTGATGAGCCATTATCTGCAAGAGGAGGGCTATAGCGTCATTGGAGCCGTGACGGGAAAAGAAGGGCTAAATAAGGCGATCGCGCAGAAGCCTGATGTGATTGTGACAGACGTTGTAATGCCGGGTATCAGCGGGTTTGAGCTGTGTCGCAAGCTAAAGCACACGCCGGAGACCAAGGAAGTGCCGGTGGTGATTTGCTCATCGAAGGGGCAGACGATTGACCGGATGTGGGGTCTGAGACAGGGAGCCAAAGCCTACCTGACGAAGCCATACACAAAAGATGAGCTCATTGAAGCCATTAAGACTGTTTTGATTTGAGGTTTGATTTGAGGTTTGATTTAGGCGCTGAGCATTGATGTGTTGAATCAAATAAAATTGTTATAAGTAGCGTTATCCTGGGCAGTCTTTTACTTAAAGCGCTGGTGTAGGCAATTGAGGCAGCGGCATGGGTGTGCGGCTTGTGAGAACGCCACATTTGCTCATTTTTATCCTTTATGTATGGTTGAGTGAAAACAAAGCTTGCTATTTCAGATCGTCAGACAACGGGTGAGGCTTATCTTAAGTTTCAGCTAGCGCCTCGGGTACCGGCTGTTTTTGCGGCGAGAGCGGTAGAGGAAGCGACCGTGCTGCCGACGTCGCAGGTGACGGCGATTCCCAATATGCCGTCTTGCATGATCGGGCTGGTAAATCGACGAAATCGAGTGATCTGGCTGGCGAACCTAGTGAAGCTACTGGGTATGCCCATTCCTGAAAGGCCCACTCAGCAGTACAGTACAGTCATTGTGAAGGCGGGCTCTTCTCTGGGGCTGATTGTTGATGAAATTGATGGCATCATTCATCTGCCGGCTGAGTCGCTTCAAGCACCGCCAGCTCAGGTTAATCCTATTTTGGTGCCGTATCTTAAGGGCTGCGCCGTTCAAGACGACCAAATTTTGCTCGTATTAGATGCTGAAGCCGTTTTGCAATCTTCTGTGTTTCAAGGCACCTGAGCTAGAGCAGCTGATTTATGAGCAAAAATATTCATAGCGAAAATATCCATAGCGATAACACCCCCCCAAAAAAAGGACGTTTGCCTGAGAGCGCTGCGAGTATGGAACCTACAGGACGAGAAAACGGAAATGTGCAGAATGGGAGCCAAAGCAACAACCAAAGCAACGGCCAGAACGGAGCCCAAACTGTCGCTTATAGTGCCAGCCAGAATGACCTGCAAAACGGTGCCGACCTCACTGAGCAAGCCACTGAACAGATCATTAATGAACAGGCTGCCAGAACACAGGACAGCGAACAGGGGCGCTACCGGGGGGCCGCGTACCCTATGGGACGTGACCGCGAGATAGCCGCAGCCATCGTGCAAGAGCGATCTACCAACCCATCAGACGAGTTGGAACCAGTAGAGCGGGTATATCGAGGCGTGCGCTATCAAGCAGGCGGCGAGCGCTATGCACCCGAAAAAATTCGAGTCACCAAAGAGAACGATATTGGGCTAATTCAATGGTTCTCTGACCGACGAGTCGCAAACAAACAGCTGACAGGCCTGCTCGCATCCAAAATGCTGTCCGTACTAGGGGTGATTGGGGTAAGCCTCATCTTGTTGACGATTGCGGGTCGTCGTCAGCTGCTTGATCGAGCTGTGTCTGAGCTTTCAGCAACGGCAACGGCGTTTGACGCAGGGTCCACAGAAGGGAGCGCTAGCGACGGGGTACTGCTAGAGGCCGCTGAGGAAATCGCTGAGTTTGGCGACTTAGGTGAAGCACTTCAGCAAGATGTGCGCATTGCCCTGCAAACCCGCGTAGAACTCAACCAGCTGGAATATGTTGCGCTTGTAGGGCCAGAGTTTCGAGTGATTGCCCACAATACTTCAGATCGCAGTGGCGAGCTGTTGAATCCTAATAATTTGGTATCGAGCGCGCTTAGACAACGTCAGCCGAAGGCAGCCGTTAGTCTGCAAACCATTGCAGAGCTTCAGCAGCTTGGAATTGCGGTGCCCAGCGAAGCCAACGAAGCAGCGCTCATACAGTACACAGTGACGCCCATTTTTGCAGGGGGGACACCGACCGATAAATCGGGGGTGCGCAATCCAGAGATTGGTGCGCTTGTAACGGGCGACATCTTGGATGGGGAGTCGGTAGCTATTACGAACGCACTCACCGGATTTTCTGATGGCTATAGCGAAATCTATATCCAGGAGCCTAGCGGTTCTTTTGACTTGGTCGCTCGATCGCAGGCTGGAGAGATCACGACAAGTCCTGGGGTCGGGGTTAATTTTGACTTCTTGGAGCAGACTATTCGCAGAGCCAACGCTGGACAAACCGATGTCATTGTTGGCGAACGCTTTAAGCCACTCTCAAATTCTGGGCAACGAGACAATAGAGATCGCTACACTGTAGCCGCGACGGCAATTGCAGACAGCAATGGCAAGGCGATTGGGGTCATTCAGCGTGGCCTGTCGGAGGCTGAACTAAGGCGGTGGCGGGCTCAAGCGATGGCTGTGCTGCTAGGTACCGCGCTACTGGCTTTACTCGCCGATGTGATTATTGCGAAGTTGCTGGGGCGCTCTATTGCCCGGCCTTTGAGAAACTTGCAAGAAGCCACGGAAAAATTTGCCTCGGGAGATCGCACTGCTCGTGCCGATGTCTTCTCCCGCGATGAAGTGGGCCGAGTCGCCAGTGCCTTCAACGAACTCGCCGCTGCCGTCTCTACCTCCGAATCTTCTCTGCGCTTTCAGAGTGAAACTCAGTCCGAATCGGCTCGGCGGGCGCGTACGCTGTCTGCGCTCACCAGCGACATTCGTAAAACGCTAGAAGAAGAGGCGATTTTCAATACAAGCGTAGAGCGGGCGCGCGAAGTCCTTGATGTAGATCGGGTACTAATTTATCGATTTAACAGCACTTTTACCGGTGGGGTTGCCACCGCAGAGTCAATTGGCAAAGGCTGGAGCCGAGCCAAAGGGCAAACCCTAGAAGACCCCATGCTGCCAGACTCGGTCGATCGGTTTATGGGCGGACAGGTATCGACCGTTGAAAATATTGAGACCGAAGATTTGACCGAATGCCACTGCCGCCTGCTGCGGGAGCTGGAGGTAAAGGCAAACATGGTCGCCCCAGTGGTGGTGGGTGATGAGCTAGTGGCGTTACTGTGCGCGCATCAGTGCAGCGGGCCGCGTCAGTGGCAGCCAGAAGAAATCAACATGATTCAGCAGATTGCCACGCAGATTGGCTATGCTCTGTCGCAGGCGAAGCTGCTGGATGCACAGAAGCAGGCAGTGAAGCAAGAGCAGCAGTTATCTGGCCTAGTATCAAGCATTCGCGAGACAGACAACCGCGAAAAAATCTTCCGTACGGTCACCCGCCAAGTAAAGCTAGCTCTCGACACCAGCCGAGTGATCATCTATCTATTCGACAAAGATTGGAAAGGCATTGTCGTTGCCGAATCGGTCGATTCGCAGTGGACACCGGCTCTAGGAGAAGAAATTGCCGACCCTTGCTTTGCCGATCGCTACGTAGAGCAATACCGCACAGGTAAGGTGAAGGCCACAACGGATATTTACAATGCTGGGCTGACCGACTGTCATCTAGGGCAGCTAGCACCCTTTGAAGTAAAAGCAAACCTAGTCGCTCCGATTGTGGTGGAAGAAAAGCTACTGGGGCTACTGATTGCGCACGAATGCACAGGCCCTCGCAGCTGGACCGATATCAGCATTAATTTTATTCAGCGAGCAGCCACGCAGTTAGGCTTTGCGCTAGAGCAAGCCGAAGCCAACCGCCTAAAAGAATCGGCTATGACCGAAACGCAGGAAATGGCGCTAGAGCGAATGCAGCGTCAGGAAAGGCTACAAACTCAGCTGGTGAATTTGCTCAGTGACGTTGAAGCAGCTGCCGATGGCGACCTCACGGTGCGCGCGGATGTCACGGCTAGTGAAATCGGGACCGTCGCCGACTTCTTTAACGCGATTGTGGGGAATTTGCAGGAAATTGTCACCCAGGTGAAGCTTTCGGCCCTACAAGTGAACGATTCCCTCGGCCAAAACGAAGGAGCGATTCGGGTATTGGCAGAAGAATCTGAGCAGCAAAAGCAGCAAACGCTCCGAACCATGGAATCGGTTGGGATGATGATGTTGTCTATTGAGCAGGTGGCACAGCAGGCTGAAGAAGCCGCAGCAGTGGCCAAGTCAGCCTCACAGACGGCAACGCTGGGCGGTGAGGCGATGGACCTCACGGTGAATAACATCATGAGCCTGCGACAAATCGTGGGCAAAACGGCAAAGAAGGTAAAGCGCCTGGGTGAGTCTTCTCAGCAGATTACGAAAGCGGTATCGCTAATTAACCAGATTTCGCAGCAGACGAACCTACTGGCGATTAACGCCGGGATTGAGGCGGCGAGAGCTGGAGAAGATGGACAGGGCTTTGCGGCAGTGGCGGAAGAAGTGAGTGAGCTAGCGAGCCGATCGGCGACCGCAACCGAAGAAATTGAGCGGATTGTGAACGCCATTCCGCGAGAAACGGGTGATGTGGTAGAAGCCATTGAGCAGAGCACGGCGCAGGTGGTGGAAGGGACACGCAGGGTGGAAGATGCTAAGGCGAGCCTGACCCAAATTCTATCTGGGTCACAAAAAATGGATGAGTTAGCCCGCCAAATTTCGACGGCGACCAGTTCGCAGGTGGCGACTTCGGCAAATGTATCGACCTTGATGGAAGAGATTGCCCAGCTGGCAGAACGCACGTCGGCATCTTCCCAACAGGTGTCGGCAGCGCTGGACCAAACCATGGGTGTGGCGAGAGACTTGCAGTCTCAGGTGTCTACGTTTGTGGTGGAGAAGGATCAGCCGGAGAGCCAGCCGGAGGAAGCAGGAGAAACTAATGGAAGATAAAGAGCGAGAGATTCGCCTCCAGTTTCTCGATGAGGCCAGCGAGTATTTGGATACTTTGGAAGGTGCTCTGCTGGGTGTTGCGCAGCGTGGGGTAGACAATCATGAGATGAACTCGGCGCTGCGGGCGGCTCACTCGATCAAAGGAGGCGCGGCGCTGATGGGGTATGGGCTCACCAGTGACCTAGCCCACCGTTTGGAGGACTCTCTCAAAGTCGTGAAGATCAATCGCGGTGAAGGAGTCACTAGCAATGTAGAAGGGCAGCTGCTGAGCGGGATTGATGCGATTCGCCAAATTGTAGAACGCGATCGCACTCAGCAACCCATAGACGATGGCTGGGTAGACAGCTTTGTTACCCCCATTTTTGACGGACTATACGATACTTTGGGCGAGCCTTCTGCTGAAGATGCTGCTTCTATGATGGATGCGGATGAGGGGCAAGACGTCATGCCTCTGATTTTTCAAACGGAGGTAGAAGGCACGCTAGAACAACTAGAGGCCTTGCTAGAAGAGCGGCCTGTCACCCTGCAAGAAGATGTGGTGATTATGGCGCAGGAGCTGAGCGCGCTGGGTGAAATGCTTGACTTGCCTCCTTTTATTCAGCTGTGTCAGTCGGTAGAGACTTACGCCGCTGGCGCAGCCAACCGCGAGCAGCTGCAAGAAGTGGGGCAGAAGGCGCTGCAAATGTGGCGGCGATCGCAGGCCCTGGTCATTACTGGCAATGCTGACTCCATGCCGACCGACCTGAGCGGTGTCAGCTTTGGTTTGATTGACTTTGAAGTTGAGCGTGACTCTACGAATGGGTCTCTACCAGCTTCTACCGATGATGTGTTTGCCTTTGGTGAGGAAGACGACGCGCTGGTAGACAGTGTATTTACCTTTGGTGAGGAAGACGACGCGCTGGTAGATAGTGTATTTTCTAATGCAGATACAACAGATGCAGAAACAAATACACCAGAAACAACAGAATTAAATAGCACCGACCAAGAGATATCTCCAAAAGCCGAGGAAGCCGCTAATCAAGTAGTCGGACAAGAAAACTTTGACAGTACTAATGCAGACTTTGTCGATTCGGCGGAGCCCGACTTAAGCTTGCTCGATTTGGCAGAGCCAGATATTGCCGCACAGGGCGATACCCTCGTCAGGAAAGTTATCGATGGCCCCAACGTGCAAGAAGACGCCTTTGCGGGTGTTTTTGAAGAAGATGAAACCGTAAAAGAGACGAAGAAAAGCAGTAGTCGTTCGGGGACTGAGTTTCGTTTTTCTGAAGCGCCTAAGGTGCAAAACGACGCGCCAGATCTTGCAGATAACACTGTGCGTGTGTCGGTACGCAAGCTGAATGAGCTAAACGACTATTTTGGTGAGCTGACTATTGAGCGCAATCGGCTAGAGGCAGAAGTGAAGCGGATGCGTGGGCTGGTGAAAAATCTTGGACAGAAGCTGCGATCGCTCGACGAAATCAACGACGACGTCAAAGACATTTACGAACAGCCAAGCAGCTCATTTTTACTCACAGGCCGTGCGCCGAGCAACGCGCTACCCAGCAGTGTACATGGTGGCAGTATTGAATTCGGTACGATGAACGCGACCACAACCGAGACCGCAGCAGAGAATGGCGCTGCTGAGAATGGTGCTACCCAGGGCAACAACTCGTCTTCCGAGTTCAGGAAAGACTTTGATAGCCTAGAATTCGACCGCTACAACGACGCACATTTGCCCTTCCGACAAATCGTAGAATCTGTTGTAAAGCTGCAAGAAGTGGCAGACGACATTGAGCTAAGTGTGGATAAAACAGAGCAAACGACCCGCGTGATTCATCGCACGGCGCGCCACATTCAGCGAAATCTTAATCAGCTGAGAATGCGCCCGCTTTCGGATATCACCAATCGCTTCCCAAGAGCGCTGCGTGAGCTAGAAATAGAGCATGGTAAGTCGGTAGCGCTTCAGCTAGAAGGAGAGAATACGCTGATTGACCGCAACATTTTAGAATCGCTGAACGATCCGCTGATGCACATTGTGCGCAATGCTTTTGACCATGGCATTGAGGCCCCGGCAAAAAGAGAAGCGCAGGGAAAAAGCGGTCAGGGCACTATCGAAATTAAGGCCTTTAACCGCAGTAATCGCACGGTGATTACAGTGAAGGATGATGGGAATGGGATTGCGTTGGAGAAGATACGCGATCGCGCTCAATCTATGGGCTTAGACGCCGACTTACTCAGCGTCGCTACCGAAGCCGAACTACTTTCTCTTATCTTTGAACCTGGCTTCACCACGTCCGACAAAGTAACTGCTCTTTCTGGTCGCGGTGTGGGTATGGTCGGGGTGCGCATCAACCTCTCCCATATTTGTGGTGATATTTGCGTCGACACCGATGCCGGTAAAGGCACAACTTTCACGATCTCGGTGCCCTACACGCTCTCAGTTACTCGCATCATGCTAGCTGAAGGGAACAGAATGCCAGTGGCGCTGCCTACAGACATGATTGAAGAGGTGACTATCGTTGACCCCAACGATATGTATGAGACTGAGGGTAAGCCGATGTTCCACTTCAAAGGTGATGCGGTACGGCTAATTAAGCTCTCGAACTGGCTAGCGTTCAACTGCCCAAGGCAGATTGACAGCCTCGAAGAAGCACCGAATATGGATAAGCCCAGCGTGCTGATCTTCCGCCTGAATGAGCAGCGCATTGGCCTACAAATCGACCGTTCTTGGGGTGAGCAAGAGGTGGCAGTACGGCGAGTAGAAGGGCCAATTGCACTACCAGCGGGCTTTAGTAACTGCACGATTTTGGGAGATGGACGAGTGGTGCCGCTTGTGAGCCTGCCAGACGAGGCGCGGTGGGTGCTGAACTGTGAAGGAGCAGAGATTAATTCGGCGGCGGCGCTGTATTCTATCCCGGTGGTGAATGGGTCAATGGATGCGGCGAGCTTGCAGACGGTGCCGGATAAGGTAGTAAGTAGGCGATCGCGCTTCCTGGTAATCGATGATTCTGTCAATGTGCGACGGCTACTGGCACTCACCCTAGAGAAAGTGGGCTATGAAGTGATTCAGGCGCGGGACGGACGCGATGCACTCGACAAGCTAGAGACCGGGGTAGAAATTGACAGCGTTGTCTGCGATGTAGAAATGCCACGAATGGACGGGTATAGCTTTCTCTCTAAGCTGCGGGCGATAGAACGGTACACAGATATTCCGGTGACGATGCTGACCTCGCGCAGTGGCGATAAGCACCGACAGCTAGCAATGAACCTAGGTGCGACAGCGTATTGCTCGAAGCCTTATCAATAGCGCGTTCTGCCGAAGAGTTTGGCGGAGAATTTGGCAAAATATTTGGCAGATGAGTCGCCCTCTGCTTCAGGTGTAGAAGGCTGAAAGTTGAATTCAGTACCTTATGCCCGAATAGCTATTGCCTGTGAACTGTAACCCAGGGCTCCGGTACATCGGTTGTCATCTTCCAGCTCGGCTCGTTCTTTAAGTGGGGCTTTTCAACACGGCTACTGACAAGCGCGGTTTTCTCTGGTTTTCTTTTGGGAGGGTAGCGCTATTTGTCCGACGGCACAACTGGGATGCGTTGCTTTAAAGTGTGTGGTTATATAAGAACATTCTGTCAAGCAACTGGGCAGTGCGAAGTTTCTGTTGAAATCCGATCTTTATTCTAAGCAGCAAAAGGTGATTCTTCTAGGGTCTCAGGAATCTTAATTTTAGCGGCGAGTAATTTAGCGAGAAGTAGAGCGGGCCTAGGTTTCGATAAAATGGTTGGTTGTAGATGTTGAAGGGCCATCCGTACAATTTGTTCACTGGGCAAACCGTGTTTAGGCAGTGTGCGAAACCACCGGGGAAAGTGAGTCCAAACGGTGTTCGGCAGCTCCAAAGCGAGGACTTGTAGCAGGCCTAAGGCGATGGCATTGAGATTAACAAAGCGTTCTAGGGCTTCGACCTTGGTCGCCACTTGAGCCTGAAAGTCGTTATCAAAATCAGCTAAAACAAGATTCTGGGGCCAGCGCGATATTTTGGTCATCGACTTGAGCCAGAAGCGATAGTCAAACCCGCCCAATAAATGGACTAATGTGCGGAAGCTGACCTCAATTTTGAACCGCCAACTATAGGCTTCAATCACTTGAGCTCCGGTGAGGGTGGTGTCGCTAGAGAGCAAAATAATTTGTTTGCCATTGGGCAATTGAACCAGCATGAACAACACCAATGTCTTGGGGGCATCCCAATAGAACTTAAACTGCTGATAGTAAACGAGTTGGTGCTCTCCATAAAGCCAAACCTTAGCGCAGTTGCATTCGGACACTGGGGCGAACAATTCTCGTAACTTGATGGGCGCGCCCCACTTCCTCGGACGACCTGGCCCACGGACGCTAGGATTGGCTGAAAAAGGGGCACGGGCAACCGTCGAAATCGCCGCTCGGCTAATCAGGTGCAGCCCGTGTGCTCGGAACGGTTTTAAGATCTTGGCTGAGGCATAGTACGCATCTAAGAGGGCGTAGCTACCGGTGACCATAGCGTTGACACAGATTACGGCCATTTTATCGACGAGCGTCAGGTCACTATCGACCCCAACGGCCTCAATTCCATCATGCAGTTTTAGGATGATGGGGGCGGCAAAGAGAGCCTTACCAGTGCCCAATAACAGACTTAAGGCGCTGAAGTAGTGACCTCGAATCCATTTTGGTTTACTCACATCTTCTGACTCTTGATGCAAGCCTTTGACACCCGGCATTCTGCGCCCTTCTTTGCTCACTTTGATGCCGTCTCCGGCATAGACTCGCTGACCTTTTAGGGTCTTCACTTCGGCGTGTTCTGAGAGCCAACGGCCCCAGCGATAACAGACCTCATCGATCCTAAAAGCCCGCGAATGAAACCAATGTAACGCTTGCCCGTAATAGGCTTCACCCAAGCCCAATCCATTTAAGTAGCTGGTCACAGCGGCGGGTTGGTGGCTCAAAAGCACGCCCCACAGCAGCAGAACAAACCAGTCAAACGGCACTTCTCGACTAAACGCTGGACGCAGTTTTAAGAGGACTTGCTCGATGCGAGTGTAGAGTTTCATAATTAGACTGGTTGTTTGTGATGATTCAACCAGTTTCGAACATTCCAGGCCTTTTGGCTTTTGGAATGTTCGTTACTCTCAGCGATGGCAACGACTGCCTTTGGCGATGGCGATGGCTATGCCCGATGGAAACGATCGCGTAGCGCTTCCGCAGGAAGGTTGCACTGCAAGAAAAACTTCGCACTGTCCAGTCAAGCAAAAGTGCCTGTAAAAGAATAAGAAGAGCGCTACTATGACCTTGCCCTTTGATGCCACCGCGACTCAATCACGTGTAGATACCTTTTGGCAGCGTCCTGCTAGCTTTGGCACAGAGCGTAACGCCTATCACAACTATCTCAATGAGCTAGTGAGCGATCGCTACACCCTAGTCAAAGGCCTGCAAATCCTACGTGACGAGCTACAGTTCGCAGCCCACAGCCCCACCGCAATGAACACCTGTGGCGCAGACCTTAGCCTACCGAGCGTTGTCACGACCCTGGCCTATACCAACTGCGGCGATCGCATCCACCAAGGCGAGGCCACCAAGCGCTACCGCGACGTCGTCGCCTCCCGTTTCGCCACCCTCTCAGAAATCGGTGAACTCAAGCTAGAAGCCTTCTTCCCAGCTGGCGGCGGCACAGACAATGGCGCGACCCTGGCCCACGTCACGGTGGCTCATGAGCTAGATGAACAGCTAAAGCATAAGCTATACAAAGGCAACTCCCAATCAATCTCTTTGGTTGCTATCGATCTCAAAACTCACGTAGGCCGTCTGCGCGAAGGCAACAAACACGTGATCTACGGAAAAACTCGCGAATCTCCTTGGCGTGAACCCCGCGCAGCCTGTGGTGCTATTGTAGGCGCGCTGACCGACTATCACCCTCAGAACCTGATTCACCGTCGCATTCGTGATGACCTGGGTGAACAGAATTTTCAGTATTTGTCTACACACAGCATTCGGACAGATGAAGGGGTGGAAATTACAATGGCGATCGCATCTGTCATTGTCGCCCTGCGTGGCATTCGCAATACGGCCCTAGCACTTTCACAAGAAATGGACGAACGGGGACTCGCTCATCTCACTGCTAGCACGACCGTCAATCGCCCTTCTCGCGATGACCTAGTGATTTACCTGGCCAGAGCCACTGTGTTCAATGGCAAAGTGCGCATCCAAAGCCTGGGTTCAAAGGCTGAATGCTACGGTGGAAAGCTGGTAGAACACGCTGCCGAAAGGCGTTTACAGCTGCGCTATGACGACTGGGACAATGAGAACTTACCGATAGAAGAGATTTCGTACAAAGTCCGAGACTCAGGTCTGTAAATTTGTTGTGTTCAGCCTTAGGGGAATTTGAATGGTGAAGGTTGTTCCTTCTCCGGGTGTAGACTCGCACGAGAGCTGACCGCTGTGAGTTTCAGCGATAATCTGATAGCTGATAGAGAGCCCTAGCCCGGTTCCCTTGCCAACAGGCTTGGTCGTAAAGAAGGGATCAAAAAGCTTGGCGCGCACCGCTTCTGGAATGCCGCAGCCGTTGTCTGTGACGGTGATAATAGCATTGTTGTTTTCTACTTGGGTGCGCAGCGTAATGAGTGGTGGTGTGACAGAGAATTGTGTTGTTTCTACTGAAGAAGTCTGCGTAGAAGAGAGACTTTTTCTATTGGGTTCTAGGGCGTCTATTGCATTTACCAGCAAGTTCATAAATACCTGATTTAGCTGGCCAGGATAGCATTCTACCAGCGGTAGTTTGCCGTACTGACGGTCGAGTGCGATCGCCTGTTGATCGGGTTTGCCGCGTAGTTGACTATTCAAAATCAGCAGCGTATTCTCTAGCCCCTCATGTAAATCAACCGTTTTCATGGCAGATTCATCTAGCCGTGAGAAACTGCGCAAGGATTTTACAATCTCTTGAATACGGCTAGTTCCTAAGCGCATAGAACTTAGCAGCCTAGGAAAATCGACCTTAATAAAATCAATTTCAATGTCTTCTAGCACGTCTTGAATTTCAGCAGCTGGCTCTGGATAGTACCGCTGATAAAGTTCGACCAGTTCTATGACATCTTGGGCATATTCATTGGCAGGTTTCAGATTGCCATGAACAAAGTTAACCGGGTTGTTGATTTCGTGGGCAACGCCAGCAACCAGCTGACCTAGGCCAGACATTTTCTCTGTCTGAATCAGCTGCCCTTGAGCGCTTTGAAGCTTTTGCAAGGTTGCTGTCAGGGTTTGGTTAGCCGCTGTGAGTTCGTCGGTTCTAATAGCAACGCGTTGTTCTAGGGCGTCGTTGGTTTGCTGCATTAGGGCCTCTGCCTGCTTACGCTCAGTAATATCGATAAGCGAGCCAGAAAACGAACCCGACAGTGGACGTAATCGTGAGTTCGCGCGCGCACTAGAAAGCGTTTTCAGACTTGTTGGTGAATGCTGAATGGCTAGCTCTAGCCAAAGTAGGCGGCCGTCTTTATGTCGGAACTGTAGCTCAAGACTGTTGGGACTGTGTTTAGTCTCTCTGCAGCTTCCTTCTTGGTAAGCGCCCTCTTGGTAAGGTCCTTCTTGGCAAGCGCCTTCTTGGCTTGGCTTATTCTGAATAGTGCCATCTGCCAAAAATGCTTGCCAATTAGCAACACTCTCTTCTGCGATGAAGGTCTCTATCGTTTTTCCAAGCGTATATTCTCTAGCATAGCCGAGAGTTGTCTCCCATGATTTATTGACAAAAGTGAGGCGGCCAACGCGAGCTTCCCCTGGCAGAGCTTTATCATCACATTCAAAAACAATCTCTCTCAAGTTCTCAACCAGAGTCCGATAGCGCCGCTCAGACTCAGTTAACTTTTCAACCAGGCGATACTGAATCTGGGTGTTGAGCTCGTTTCTGGCATCGAGATCTAGCATAGTGCAGTCAGCTCTAGTTTTTCTAGCAAGTCTTGCGCTGTCGGCGTTTCTGCATATAGCGGAAACACATCTTCTACATAAAACTGCTGCTCAAACGTCGTGCGTGCGGATGTGCAGTCGCTCAAAATCGAGACTTTGTATCCCTGTTCGTGAGCAGAGCGACCTGTGGAGTCTATACAAATCGAGGTGACTGAGCCAGCAATCACTAGATTGGTGATGCCCCGTTCTTTTAATACTTCAGCCAAGTTGGTATTGATAAAGGCATTGAATCCTCGCTTTCCAGGAATCTCTAGGATTTTGTCTTTGTAGGGCCCTAGCTCTTCAATTGTTTGTGAGCCCGGTGCGCCTTTTTGAAAAGCGCCCACTTCCTTAATGGTTTTCAAGATGCCGACAGGTTCTACGAGTTCTTCGTAGTTGGGCGTGAAGAAGATTGGTGTCGAGATGATAGTGATAGGCGTTTTGACCAGCTGCTGTAGCAAGTTAGTCGTATTTTCGACAGTTTTAACCGCTTTTGCCGAAGCCTCAATCACGCCGTGCAAAATGCCATCTTGCGCAAAGTAATCGTTCTGAAATCCGATTAATAGTAAGGCTGTGTTATTTGGATTCATTGTCTTATTTATCAAAAGTAACGGGTGATTTTCAGAAACTCAGTGTAAGCCGCAAGGGTGTAAAACCGTTGCGGAAACCGCTGCGTAGGTTACTCCAGAGTGCCCGAGAGTCTTTATCTCTGAACAAAATAAGATGATGAATTCTGCTGACTAATCCATGTGCTTTACTAAAAATCGGTCTAGCCGATTGGCAAAGTTAGCTTTGTCTCGATTGTTTAAAGGCGGCGGCCCCCCGCCAACAGGTTCTGCGCCGCCACGAAAAGATTCGAGCAAATTTCTGACTGAGAGGCGATCGCCAATATTGCGAGCTGTATATTCCTCACCTCTGGGGTTGAACACATAGCCGCCTTTGTCTAGCACTTTGGCCGCCAGCGGAATATCGGCGGTAATCACCAGCTCGCCCGCTGTGAGTAGCTCAACAATTTTGTTGTCGGCCCCGTCAAACCCAGAAGGGACTACCAGCATCTCGACGTAGGCAGGCACCTGCACTGGATGATTGGCCACCAGGGTTAGCGGGCAGCTCGTTCGCTTGGCCGCTCTAAAAATGATTTCCTTGATGGCGTTGGGGCAGGCATCGGCATCAACCCAGATATGCATAGTCTTCTTGTGTAGCTTCTTCTGTAATTATGCGCAGGTCTTGACGAGAGCTTGGTGAGTTGCCCGTGAGGGTTGGTCGATTGTACCCATGTGTCTTCTCCGTAGAATGGCTTACGCTATCAGGCATCAACGACTTTTTGTGTATCCATTTGTTTATTCAAAGTCCCATGCCTGTTGCCCTGCCATTATTAAAAAAGCTGGTGTCGAAAAAGCTGGTAAAAAAGAAGATGAGGCGGACCCTTTACAAACTCTCTTGTGTGGGCGTACTAGCAATGCTGCCCGTGGTAACAGTCGATACGCTTGGCTACGCGGCACCTGCCCCTACTGTACAGCCTACTCACTCTCAGCTTTCGTTCGATCAGCTCATGAATATTGGCTATGCGGCTTCTTCGCAGGGCGACTTCAATACCGCGCTGATCAACTTTCGGCGAGCGCTGGTACTACAGCCAAACCAACCTTACGCAGTCGCGGCCGCCGATAATATGTCCTTTTATATAGAGCATGCCCGAATCGTTGCACGCCAGCAGGTGATCGATCAGCTGGAGTCTCGGCTGCTGAGGGCCACGGCTGCTAGTGACTGGGTCTGTGCGGCTACCACGCTCGACCAGCTCACTATGTACACAGAGCCAAATTCGCTCAACCGTGAGCGCCTGATCGGCCAGCGCGGTGAAGTCAGCGGCATGCTCGACGCCCGGCTAAACTACGCCGCCTGGTCGACTGTATGCGCGGCCCAACGCCCGGTCTACTAACACCTTGCAGCTTTCGTTACACTTTGTTACATTATGGATGGTTAATATAACGTTACAAAGTGCAGCGCGGAAGTTCCATGGACGCTTATCAACTCGGTTCATATAGGCTCCTTGGCAACTATGCGTCGGGCGATCGCAGCTTTGAGCGCATCGATTTGCGTGAGTGCAACCTCAGCGACCGTCAGCTCACAGACATTCGCCTTTGCTGGGCCGACCTCACCAGTGTCAACTTATCAAACGCCCAGCTGAATAACGCCGATTTGACCGGTGCTATGATGTGGCGCGCAAACCTAGGCAAGGCAAGCCTGCTCTGGGTGAACTTGCACAGAGCTGTAATGGTGCGCTGCGAGGCCCCTAATGCTAACTTCAGCGGTGCGTGCTTTCATCGCACTGACCTGCGCCTAGCGAATTTGCGTGGGGCTAACTTATCAGGCGCTGACTTGCGTGGGGCGAAGCTTTGCTACAGCGATCTGCGCAGCGCCAACTTTACCGGGGCCGACCTTACGGGAGCTGATTTGACAGGGGCAAAGCTAACCGGTGCTTGCTTAGAGGCCGTGTGCTGGCAGGCGGTCCTGCTGACCTCTGAGCAGCTTGAAGCAGAGCAGCAAGACAGTATTTCTAGTGCTAGCCAATCTCTGACAGCTGTCTAGCTTGTGGATTCAGAGCCTGCAATTATTCTAGGGCCTGCAATTATAAGACTATGGATTTTTACATTTGGAAAGAGCGTCGGTGTGTGTACGAGGCCATCCCTGGCGGTGACTCGCCCGCGCTACTGCTGATTCACCCAATTGGGGTGGGGCTATCTCGGTTGTTTTGGGACCCCTTCATTCAGGCTTGGAACAAAATCGGCAGTCCTTCACCTATTTACAATTTAGATCTGTTGGGCTGTGGTGAAAGCGACATGACGCCGCAGGCTTACACCCCGCAAGACTGGGCCGATCAGCTAGCGTACTTTATTGAGCAAGTGGCAAAAAGGCCTGTCGTGCTGGTGGTACAAGGCGCGCTGCTGCCAGTGGCCGTGAAGCTGATGGACATGGCAGCGAATGAACACGTGGCGGGACTCGTGCTTTCGGGGCCGCCTGCTTGGCCGCTGATGAGTACGCAAACGCCGCCGTGGAAGGTGAATTTAGCCTGGCAGCTGCTGTCGTCACCTTTTGGCAATGCTTTTTATCGCTATGCTCGGCGATCGTCTTTTTTAAAGTCTTTTTCGGAAAGGCAGCTGTTCGAGAATGCCGAAGATGTGAACAATGCCTGGCTGGAGATGCTGCACAAAGGCTCAAGGGATATGGATAGCCGGTTTGCGGTATTTTCCTTTTTGGCGGGGTTTTGGCGGCAGGACTACAGTGGTGCGATCGCTCGCATTCAACAGCCTGTAATGATTGTGATGGGCGAAGCCGCCTCTACCATCGATCGCAAGGTGGCCAAGCAGGTAGACGAGTCGGCCGCCACCAACCAAAACAACCAAAAGCGCCTACAAGACTATCTGGATCATTTCCCTAGAGCAAGAGGCGTTTCAATTTCAGGGCGTAACGTTCCACCGTATGAGTCTACAGATGAATTTGCACAGGTTGTTAACACCTTTGTCACGGAGATGTAGCTAATCAATTTTGGTCCATATTTTCCGCCAGGATGGGTACTTTAGGTGTGCTGCTTATGCGAACTAGCCGCTATGACCGTCTCATCTCCTGTTCAACATCACAAACGACTTCCTCTGCGCTGGGTACTGATTGTACCGTTTGTACTGCAGGTGGTCGGCGTCGCTGGGCTAGTTGGGTATCTTTCCTTTCGCAATGGGCAAAAGGCCGTAGAAGAGCTGGTCACTAGCCTGCAAGTTGAGGCCAGCGAGAGAATTGATCAGCATTTGAATAGCTATTTAACATCGGCGACTAACGTTGGGAAAGTCAACGCTGATGCAATAGATTTAGACCTGTTAGATCCAACAGATTTAGAGAAGACGAGTCAGTTTTTCTGGCGACAAATGCAGCTGTACGATATTGGCTACATTCTTTTTGGCTCCAGGAACGGAGACTTTGCAGCGGCTGGCTACTTCTTTGACGACGGGACGATTTCGGTCAACGAAGTGTCTCCTCAAAAAAACGGAAATGGTGACCTGTATACCTACCACGCCGATGGGCAAGGAAATCGCTTAGAGCTAGCCGATGTAGATCCTGGCTACGCCTTTCAAGAAGAAGCCTGGTACGCCGAAACGATAGAGACGCCTGAGGCCCACTGGACAGAAATTTATCCCTGGCAGACGGCACCCTATCCCCTGTCAGTAGCCTTTAGTCAGCCTGTGTATGATGACGCAGGTACCCTGCTTGGGGCTATTGGCATTGAGCAGCGGCTGGCACAGGTCAGCGAATATCTCGGTCAGCTTGATATCAGCCCATCGAGTACAACATTTATCCTAGAGCGCAATGGTGATTTGGTGGCTAGCTCTACCGATGAGCCACCTTTTAAGCTGGTAGACGGCACCGCTCAGCGGCTCGGCGGGTTAGAGAGTTCAAGTGAAACCATTTCTGCTGTAGCAACAGCTATTCAAGAAAAATATGGCACCTTTGCCGCCATTAGCAGCGATCAACAAATCAAGCTCAATTTAGGCGGTGAGACTCAGTTTGTGCGGGTTGCGCCCTGGAAAGACACCCTCGGGCTAGATTGGCTGGTGGTCACCACAATGCCTGAATCAGACTTTATGGCTCAAATCGATGCCAATCGACGGACGACCATTTGGCTTTGCTTTGCGGCGCTAGGTCTGGCCAGTCTTGTGGGCGTTTACACCTCTAGATGGATTACTCAGCCGGTGTCTCGTTTGCGGTCTGCGAGTCGGGTGATCGCAGCTGGCCGGCTCGACCAAACCGTCGAAAATATCGGCTTTGTGGGCGAAATCAACGATCTCGGCGATGCCTACAACCGCATGGCCCGCCAGCTCAAAAACTCTTTTAACACCCTAGAAAAAAGAGTGGAAGAGCGCACGACTGAACTCGCGACCGCCAAAGAAATGGCTGACAACGCCAACAGTGCTAAAAGTGAGTTTTTGGCGAATATGAGCCATGAACTGCGCACTCCGCTCAACGGCATTTTGGGATACGCGCAAATTTTACGTCGTTCAGAACCCCTCACCCAGCAGGGAATCAAGGGAATTGAAGTGATCTCTCAGTGTGGTAACCACCTGCTCACACTAATCAACGATGTCTTGGATTTATCCAAAATCGAAGCGCGGCGGATGGAACTTTATACGAGCGATTTTCATCTACCTGCTTTTATCCAAAGTGTTGTAGAAATCTGTCGTATTCGCGCTGAGCAAAAAGGCATCGACTTTATTTACACCATCGACGATGGACTGCCATTAGGGATAAGCGCAGATGAAAAGAGACTGCGCCAAGTGCTGATTAATCTGTTGGGCAACGCTATTAAGTTTACAGACAAAGGCCAAGTTAGCTTCCTCGTTCAAGCAGTGCCTCGCCCAGTCCAAGTGCAAGTGCAAAAGCAAGAACAAGAAGAAAACAGTGAGCCGAGTCCCATTCAACTGCGCTTTGAAATTCAAGATACCGGCGTTGGCATGAGCCCAGCCCAAATAGAGAAAATTTGTCTACCCTTTGAGCAGGTTGGCGACAACAGCAGAAAACAACAGGGCACAGGACTAGGACTCACCATCAGCACTCAAATTCTGGCGCTAATGAATAGCCAGCTACAAATTGAGAGTGTGCCGCAGCAGGGCAGCACCTTTAGCTTTGAGCTATTGCTGCCGGAGGCAAAAGAGTGGCACATCACCTCACGGGATACGCCGCAGGGCATCGTCACCGGTTACCAAGGTAAAAAACGAACAATCCTGGTTGTAGATGACCGCTGGGAGAATTGCTCTGTGCTTTTCAATCTGCTTTCACCGCTAGGGTTCGAGATTATTGAAGCCATGGACGGAGCGCAGGGACTAGAGCAAGCGCAGTTGGCTCAGCCGGACCTGATTTTGACTGATTTAATGATGCCAGTTATGGATGGCTTTGAGCTGTTAGATGCAATAGCGGCTGACGATAGCCTGAAAAGTATTCCTGTGATTGTGTCTTCAGCCAGCGTGTTCGAATCAGACCAGCATAAGTGTCTTGATGCAGGCGCTGTAGACTTTTTGGCAAAACCGGTTCAAACAGATGAACTGCTGGCACTCTTGAAGCATCATCTCAGATTGGAATGGACATATGCCGAGTCGGACGCCTTAGCTCAGCAGCCGGTAGAGGCTACACAAACCGCAGCAACCCCAGCGCAGGAAATGCTCGATCATCTGAATGAGCTAGCACTATCGGGTAATTTGGACGGTTTGATAGAGGCCGCTCAATCGCTCGATTGGGTCTATCAAGGATTTGCAAACAAGATTATTGAGATGGCAGAGAAATTTCAAGTCAACGAGATTAAGCAGTTCTTACAAGAAACGGCCGGAGAGCATGCTTAGATTTTCCGATTATGCTTTCATCGCTGGTAAGTACTATGACCTCTTTGGATTCTGATTTTATCTTAATTGTCGATGATAACCCCAATAATTTAGCCGTACTCTCCAACACGCTGAAGGGAGATGGGTTTGCGGTGCGCGTTGCTGTCGATGGAGAAAGCGCGCTAGAGCAGCTTACCAAGGGATTGCCAAGCCTGATTTTGTTGGATGTGATGATGCCAGGGATTGACGGATTTGAGACCTGTCAGCGACTAAAAGAAGACCCAACAACAATGGAGGTTCCAGTTATTTTTATGACGGCGCTTGCCGATAGTGAGCATAAGGTAAAAGGTCTTTCACTAGGCGCTGTAGACTATATTTCTAAGCCTTTTAATGAGGCTGAAGTGCTAGCACGGGTTCGCATTCACCTCAAAATCAAAAACCTTCTACAAACTTTAAGATCTCAAAATCAACGGCTCAAGCAAGAAATGGGTCAGCGTCAAGCAGCTGAGAAACAGCTTCAGCAGCTCAACGATGAGTTAGAGCAAAGAGTGGCGTCTCGAACCGAGCAGCTAGAAAGAACGCAGGTTGAACTGGTGCAAAATGAGAAGATGGTTTCTCTGGGCAATCTGGTGGCAGGGATTGCTCACGAAATCAACAATCCTATTGGGTTCCTCCACGGCAGCATTCCGAACGCTCAAGCGTATCTTCAAGAACTGGTTGATCACCTTTCGCTGTATCAGGCAGGCCAAAATAAAACAGGCCAAAGTCAAATAGCGCCCGACATAGCAAGAGAAATCGAAGAAAACGCGGAAGATATCAACCTCGATTTTATCCTGGAGGATTTCCCCAAACTGTTGGAAAGTATGAAAGCCGCAAATCAACGCATTAAGGCTATTAGCAACAGTTTGCGAACCTTCTCGCGGGCCGATACAGAACACAAAATGAGTGCAAATTTGCACGAGGGCCTCGATAGCACCTTGCTGATGCTGAAATATCGACTCAAGGCCAACGAAAACCGACCGGCGATTAAAATTATTAAGGACTACGGAGAGCTTCCTGATGTTGAGTGCTTTCCCGGCCAGCTGAATCAGGTATTTATGAATCTGTTGGCCAATGCGATTGATGCTTTTGACGAAGTCGCTGAGCAGTCTACCTATGGGCAAATGAAGACTGTTTCTCAGACGATTACGGTAACGACTCGGCCCGTTGAACAAGGCGAGATTGAGGTTCGCATTGCCGATGATGGCAAGGGGATGTCGGAGGCGGTTAGGTCCCGAATCTTTGACCATCTGTTTACAACCAAATCCGTCAGTAAGGGAACTGGGTTGGGACTGGCGATCGCACAGCAAATTGTATCAGAGACCCACGGCGGCCAGCTAACCGTCCAGACCGAGCTGGAGAAAGGTACCGAATTTGTCGTTCGATTGCCGCTCAATCAGCGTTCTGTGAACCCTGCTTTTTCCGGTTAGGCTCACTCTGGCGATGACGATTCTGTAGCTTCGCTGTCTGTATCAGTTGTTGTTTCTTCACCGTCACTCTCTTCTTCACCAAGGATAGACGGCAGCTCTTCCCTCACAGGTGCGACGGGTGGCGCGGTGGTGACATTGTCTACCGAGGCTGTGAGCTGATAGTCAATGGCGGCATCAGAAGTATTGACGACGACGAGTTCGTAGTAGCCAGATTGGTCAATGCTACCAGACCAGGTGGTTTGCTCGGAGTCAGCGAAGACGGCGGGATTGTCTTCTGTGGGTTCGGGGAGGTAGAGAGAAAGGAGAGTACTTTCTGTTGGGGCGCTAAGATTGAGGCGTAGGAGCTGACCAGCGGTGAGTTCGAGTAAGTATACGCGGCCATCACCGGGAGACAGGCGGCGGTCGAATTCTTGGCGGAGGGTGTCTGCGAAATCGACGTTTTCTCGGGCGCTGCCATCGGAAATTGCACGGGCCCTGTCGTCGGAGATCGCATAGTAAAGCTGCCCAATCGGCTGCTCCAAAAAGTCACGACCCGCCCGATCTGGAAATAGTCTCAAGAACTTGGCATCGGCCAAATCATACAGAGCGCGAGTGCCTACATTGACTGAATTCACATCCGACTGCCAGCGCGCGCGATCGTTTTCGCTATAGCTGCTAAGACCTTGTAGGCTGCGGGCACTAATATTGCTCTCCAGCGTAGAGAGTAGGTTTAGCGCAGTTTCGTCCCAGCGGATGCGTAGCGGTTCGTCTTCGGGAGCGGTGGTAAGTGCCTTGCGTCCGCCATCGGGTCCACTGGTGAGTTGGCCAGGATACTTTGCGTAGTACAGCTGATCGACCAGGCGGATGAAAGTATTTTCGCCGAGGCCCAGGACTTCTCTGCGATCGCGAATTTCCCGCTTACGCTCAGCCTCCTCCAGTGAAAACCCACTCCTATCAACCACCGTCTCCGACACGGCAGGATTGGGTGTTTCTGCCACCACAGGTGCCGCCGGACGCCGCAGCCTAAACCAGGCAAATAGCAGCAGCGTGCCTAAGGTGCCCAGCATAATCAACAGCGGGATAAGCGCCTGGCGTTCTTCTCTTCGCTCCAGGTTTTCTCCAATATCGGGCTCGTGCACATTGGCTTCAGCCAAGGTCGTTTCGTAGGTAGACGACACGTCTTCTGGGTCAACCATTCGCTGCCCGCCAACCGCAGATATGGGGACGACAGTCGCATCCTCGTAGGCCATAGCTTCGCTGTGCATGTGCTCATCGAAAACGGCTTGAGGTGCGGTATCGATCGGTGTTGCCATCCCCACAGGCGGGTAGATTGCGCCGCTACTGACAGCAGGTGCATTCTGAACGGCTTCGTTGCTGCTGAGGGCTGCCAGTACTTCTTCTGCCGATTGGAAGCGGTTTGTGGGATCAACCTGGAGCATTTTCTCTAAAATTGCGCCCAGTTTAGGGCTGAGTGTATCAAAGCCACTCCAGGTACCGTGAAGCGTATCGTGCAGTATCTGCGGATCTTTCCCGTTAGCAAGAACCAGCAGAGTGGCTGCTAACCCATACAAATCGCTCGTAGGATCCGCGTTACCCGTGCTCAGCTGCTCGGGCGGTACGTAGCCCACTTTGCCAATGCGAGTGACCGCTGGGCCCACCCCTTCTATAGAGAGCTGACTACGCACAGCTGCCGCAATTTCTTTCACGCTGCCAAAGTCAATCAGCACGGGAAGGCCATCATCACGCCGTGAAATCAGGTTATCTGGTGAGATATCGCGGTGGATAATGCCGATGCTGTGAATGTAAGAAAGGACCGGCAGCAAATCGTACAGCAGCTGCGTCACTTCACTTTCGCGGAAGCGTCCGCCCGCGTTTTTCCTTTGCTGTAGCAGCTGCTGAAAGGTGGGGCCCTCTATATATTCCTGCACCAAAAAGAGCCGACCGCTGTCTTCTGTTTCTACCTGCAATAGCTCGTGAAACTCAGGGATTTGCCGATGGTTAAGCTGATAGAGCGCATTGGCCTCACGGCTAAATAGCTCCTTGGCCTTTTCTATCATGGCTTTGTCTTCTAGCCGAGGGACAAATTCTTTAACGACACAGCGTTCATTGTGCCGACTCAAATTTTCAGCCAGGTAGGTTTGGCCAAAGCCACCGCGTCCTAGTTCACGAACGACTTTATAGCGATCGCCCAATGGTGATGCCGCGTCCGAACGCCCGCCAGAATTCGCCCCTGAGTTCATGAAGGCTCCCCTTTTGCACTTGTCTACACAAGAATATAGCGGGTTTTGTCAAATCCTACGAAGCAGAATAATTTCGCAAGGTATTCCTGCGGTACTTTACCAACTCCTGACGACCCGGTAAGCAAGCAATTTAGGTGCTCAAATTGTCTACAAGCTGCACCATTCAACGGCGTTGTTAGGCCTGGCGTTGTTAGGCCCTTGCCAAAGTAAATAGGAGTACGAAGAACCAAGCGATAATAAATATGAAAGGTAGAGCACGCCAGGGCCGCAGCGATCTTTCTACCTTCCTGGCGAGAGTTTCTTGGTTAAAGGAACGTTTGCCAATGACATCGGGCCCAACATAGTCATCGGGTTTGAGCTCTGTCCATAGTTCCGCAAGCTCTCTTCTCGCTGCGTTAGAGAGTGTAAACGAGGTCCAGGCAGACAACGCAACTGCTATGCCTAAAAGACTAACAATAGCAATGAGCCCTTTGGTATCTGCCTTGTCCCATGCAAAACCAAGTGCAGCAAAGAAAAGTCCTTGAATCGTCACTAGCCAATTGATCCGATCGTTCAGCATCCGGTTTTCGCTATCCATCATGGCGCGAATAATAGCCGCATCTTCCTTAGTGCCTTTGCCAGCCTTAGTGCCTTTGCCAGAGAGTGACATTGTAGTTCCTTGCTAGTTGTATTAACGACGCATTGATATCGCGGATGAGTTCGTATCTCCGTTATTCTCGACTAGTCTCGACAAAACACCCAGGTAGCATCATCTGATAGATCTAGATTAAAAGCGTAGCCATCGCGGTCAAAGCCTTTCATCAGCTCTGGGTTCTCGATGCGATCGCGAATGACAAAATCCACCATCAGTCCTCGCGCTCGTTTTGCATGAATCGCCACAATTTTGTAAGTACCCGATTTGTTCTCTTTGAAAGCGATATTCAACACTCGCGCTTTGAGAGATGTGAGATCGACAGATTTGAAGTACTCGTTTGAAGCAAGATTGACAAGACAAGGATCGGGAGTGTTCTCTAGCTCAGTGTTTATTAGCTCAGAGATTTGAGTGCCCCAGAATTCATAGAGATTTTTACCTTTCTCTGTGGCTAGCTTTGTGCCCATCTCTAACCGATAGGGCTGCATCAAATCCAGCGGACGAAGGATGCCATAAAGCCCAGACAAAATACGAAGATGATCCTGCGCGAAAGCCAGATCGTCCTCGTCGTAGTTTTCTGAATCGATGCCTCTGTAGACGTCTCCATTGAAAACGAGGAGGGCCTGCTTGGCATTTTGTGGCGTGAAGGGCGTTGTAAAATCTTGAAACCGCTGCTGGTTTAGAGTAGCAAGTTTGTCGCTGATTTTCATTAGCTGGGAGAGCTTAGGCACGTCGTAGTCGCTGAGCTGCTCTACCAGCGTTTTGCTGTGATCTAGGGCGGCGGGCTGTGTGAATTTGGGGTAGTCTCGACCTTCGTAGTTCAGCGATTTGGCTGGCGAAATTACCATCAGCATCGATTTTCTAAACCTCTTTCTTCACTCAAAAGCTAGCACTCTCGCTATCGAATCATCCAGATAGGCGAGCAATACTCCTAGCATAAGCGAGCAGGATGCACTCGCGATACACTAAAGGGCGTTAGCTATTTTATTGAGTGTGATGACGTCGGAATCTGGCCAGTTTCCTAAGGCCTATCAGGTGCCTGCTAAAAAGGAAGTCTCTGAAGGCGATGCAGACGGTAAAGCAAAGGAAGAGGCTGAAGACCCGATCAAGCAGGCGCTAAATCGACTGAATAATGCGGAGAAAAGGAAGCAGGCTGAGGCGGCGATCGCCAGTGGCCAAGCCCTGTTTGAACGGGGGCGATACAAGAAGGCGATCGCAGACTTCAAAATGGCCCTTTCCCTCTCAAATCCAATGGGCTCACGAGGCGGCGAAATTCAGATGTGGCTGGTGAATGCCTACATCGCTTCAGGGAATGAAGAAGAAGGACTCGCACTCTGCCGCAAGCTGATTGTGCATCCAGACCTGGATACTAAGCAGCAAAGTAAACGGATGCTCTACATTTTGGAAGCGCCAGAGCTGGAGATGCGGCCTGAATGGGTGACAAAAATCCCAGAACTGAATGATTTTGATGACGATGTAAAAGTGCGATATGCACAAAGGCCCAAGAAAAAACGTCGTCGCAGAGTAGAACCCGAGCCAGAACCGATAGATTTGAGCCAGGTGAATACTGCGGATAATCAGTTTGTTTGGATTGCACTAGTTGGCATTGCGATTACCCTAGGTGGCTTGATTTGGTTTAGCTAGGGATGTTTCCCTAGCTGTTTCTCTAAATAATATGTCGATGGCAGCAGCAGTTGTTGCACTGGGCACAGCAGTGCTGAGCCCCTACGTCGGTGGGGTACTGATTGGCAGTTTTTTGCTGAACGCTTGCGTTTTATAACTCATCGCCCGTCATTCATGACTCATCATTCCTCCCACAGTATGATGGTCTGAGTTTACTTTCTGCTGTCTTCCATGGCTTTGCAACTGCGCATTTACGTCCCGCCGCACCCTTTGATTAAGCATTGGCTTGGGGTGTTGCGCAGTAATACAACACCTTCACCGATGTTTCGCAGTGCGATGACGGAGCTGGGCCGGTGGCTAGCCTATGAAGCCGTACGCGATTGGCTGCCTACCATTGATATGACAATCGAAACGCCGTTGACGACTTGCCCGGCGACATTTGTAGACCCTGAAGCTGCGATCGCAATCATTCCCATCCTCCGCGCTGGCCTTGCCCTAGTCGAAGGCATCCAAAGCGCTGTGCCCAACAGCAGCACCTATCATGTTGGGCTTGCTCGCAATGAAGAAACGCTAGAACCTACCTGGTATCTAAACAAGCTGCCAGAGACGTTTGCACCCGGCACGAGAATTATCATCAGTGAGCCAATGATGGCCACGGGCGGTACGATGATGGCAACGCTGGCAGAGCTTACTAAGCGCGGCGTAGACCCAGCCCTCGTGAGAATTATTTCGGTGGTGACCGCGCCGCCCGCTCTGCAAAAGCTAGCTGAAGCTTACCCGAGCGTCGTTGTGTACGCGGCCATTATTGACGAAGGGCTCGATGAAAATGGCTTTATTGTGCCAGGACTGGGAGATGCGGGCGATCGAACTTTCGGCACGTAGTGCATCGAACTTTCGGCACGTAGTGCATCGAACTTTCGGCACGTAGTGCATCGAACTT
>ERZ1740070.530-NODE-530-length-26072-cov-7.687474_pt1 | contig 26072 bp, 21 predicted proteins | sample MGYA00581734_ERZ1740070 | MGnify/ENA primary metagenome ERZ1740070 (study PRJEB43018, sample SAMN04849744) | marine metagenome | isolation source: floating plastic debris | place: Pacific Ocean | collected 2008-09-01 | study: EMG produced TPA metagenomics assembly...
CTCCATGGGCATGCAGACCACCGGCATCGGCGGCACGCAGGAAAACTACTACATGCTGCACGAAGGTGCGAAGCATTGGTCCGACCCGTGGCATTGGGCGCAGGCTGCGATTGTGGCCGCCTGCCGCACCCATGGCGTGTTACCAGTCGACGGCCCGTTCGGCGACTTCTCTGACGATGACGGCTACCGCGCACAGGCGTTGCGCTCTGCCACGCTCGGCATGGTTGGCAAATGGGCCATCCACCCGAAACAGATCGCGCTGGCCAACGAAGTCTTTACTCCATCCGAAGAGGCCGTGACCGAAGCACGCGAGATTCTCGCCGCGATGGAAGAGGCGAAAGCCAAAGGCGAGGGGGCCACCGTTTACAAAGGCCGTCTTGTCGACATCGCGTCCATCAAACAAGCCGAAGTGATCGTGCGACAGTCAGAGATGATCGCCGGGAGTTAAATCCCCAAACCATTTTGCAAGCATTTAAACCAGCGCGGTCGGCGATCACCTGATGATCGCCGACAATTCATACTTAGACCACACAGACAGCGCATTGGGTCGCCAACAACTGCGATGCTCAAGCACTTTCTCCCGTTTCGAACACGCAACTAGATTACACTTTAAATCTGCTGCCGAGGCTGACTGCTAACTGAGCAGTAATTTGGACCGCCCAGCATTAAGCCTGTAATGACAGCTGTTTTCGTTTTACGACACCCCTCAGCGCCGTGTGCCCTACGCAGGTGCGCACAATTGGGCTTCGTGAATTCACACATTCGTTCTAGGCGTCGTGATTGACTAAGGGGTCCGGGCGCTACCATTACTTGCGGAAAATTGGAGTTTTGACGTGTTTCAGCATTTTGCAAGACTGTTAGTGCTGATAACGGCGCTGGTTTCTGCTCAGCCCTTACTTGCCCAAGGTGGCCCTGCCGCGGTTGGCGTGCAGACCGTGGACATGCGCACGCTGACCGAAACAGTCCCGGTCTTTGCAGAAATCGTCACAGCCCGGAACGGCGCGGTGGCCAGCCGCGTGGCGGGAAGCATTGAACAGATCAACGTCCTCGCCGGGTCAACGGTGCAAGAAGGGGATGTTTTGGTCGAATTGAACCGCGACCTGCTGTCTATCCTTGTCCGTCAGGCCCGCGCAGAAATCGCCGAAGCCAATGCCAGCGTGGCCACAGGTGAGGTTCGGCTGGCAAGTGCGCAGACCTCTTTTGGCCGGGTAGACGCTTTGCGCGATTCCGCCTCTTTCTCTCAGGGACGGTTTGATACTGTTGAGGCAGAAGTACAGGTCGCACGCGCCCAATTGGCCGAGGCGCAAGCGCGGCTTGAAAGCAGCAATGCGCGTCTGGCCGAAGCGGAATATCAGCTGGAACGCAGCCTGATCCGCGCACCGTTCTCGGGCGTCGTGATTGATGTTCAAACCATCCCCGGCGCGTTCATTCAAGCTGGCACGCCCGTGGTCACGATACTCGACACCGAAGCTTTCGAGGTTGAGGCCAGCATCCCGGCGCGTTTCGTCGCTGACTTGCAGCCGGGTCAAAAAGTACGTGGCAGCTTGGAAACCGGCGTGGAGCTTGAGATGGAGCTGCGGGCGATCCTGCCCATCGAAGACCCATCGACACGCACACGCGCTGTTCGATTTTTGGCCTCGGGATTGTCGGGCATGCGCAACCTTGCGGTGGGCCAGTCCTTGACCGTTGACATCCCGGTTGGCGAAGAACGCGACGTTGTGTCGGTGCCCAAAGACGCGCTGGTACAAGCGCCCGGCGGCTGGACCGTGTTTGTGGCAGCCGAAGGCAAGGCACAACCACGCACCGTCAGCATCGGCGCACCTGCGGGCGACCGCTACGAAGTGCTGTCCGGGCTGACCACCGGTGATCAGGTTGTCGTACGCGGCAACGAACGCCTGCGACCCGGCCAAGACATCGCCCCCACACCGGTGGAGACAAACTGATGAACCTGATCCGCATTGCGATTGATCGCCCCATCGCCGTTGTCGCGGCAGTATTGATTGCACTGCTGTTCGGCGCCATCGCACTGTCGCGCATCCCGATCCAGCTTGCACCCGATGTTCGCAAACCAATTGTTGTGGTGGAAACCGAATGGCCGGGCGCCGCTCCATCCGAGGTCGAGCGCGAGATCGTCAACCTACAGGAAGAAGCGCTGCGCGGGCTGGAAGGCTTGCAGATCATGACATCGCGCTCGCAGACGGGCCAAGCCGAGGTCACTCTGGAATTCGCGGTTGGGACAGACATGGGCGACAGCCTCTTGCTGGTGTCAAACCGCCTGGACCGCGTCACAGGCTACCCGGCCGAGGCCAATGAACCTACGCTCAACACGTCTGGCGCGGATGATAGCCCAATTGCGTGGGTCATCCTGACCGCCGCCGAAGGCAACACACGCGACATCGGAACCTTCCGGGACTTTGTGGAAGACACGGTTCAGGACAGGGTGGAGCGAGTTGAAGGGGTGTCCGCCGTTAACCTCTTCGGCGGCGTCACACGGGAATTGCAGATCGTCGTCGATCCGCTGCGCCTGTCCCGATACAATCTCACGGTGCCAGAGGTCGTGCGCATTCTGCGGGCCGAAAACATCTCCATCTCGGCAGGTGATCTCGACGAGGGCAAACGCCGCTATGTGGTGCGCACCGAGGGGAACCTGAACACCGAAGATGCAATCCGAAACGTCGTATTGCGCTCCAGCGCCGTCAACGGGGGCGTCGGGCTGGTGCGCGTTGCAGATGTTGCAGACGTCGCCTTTTCCTACACTGATGCGACCGCACGCTTGCGATTTCGAGGGGAACCGGGACTTGCCTTCAATATCGTTCGCGAAGCGGGTGCCAATGTTATCTCGGTCATGGAAGACATCCGCGTTGTGCTGGACGAATTAAATGCCGGCCCTGTCGCCAGCGCAGGTCTGGTCATGGAGCAGGTCTATGACGAAACCATCTACATCGAGGGTGCGATTGATCTGGTGACACAGAACATCTGGATCGGCGGCTTACTTGCTGCTTTCATTCTGATGCTGTTTTTGCGCTCTCCGCGTGCAACCCTCGTGGTTTCGCTCTCTATTCCAGTCTCTATTGTGGCAACATTTGTGGTGATGGCCCTGACGGGCCGAACCCTAAATGTGATCTCGCTTGCCGGGATCGCGTTCGCCGTTGGTATGATCGTAGACGCCGCAATTGTCGTCCTCGAGAACATCTTCCGATTGCGGGAAGAAGGCAAATCACGACGCGAGGCCGCGTATGAAGGTGCACGACAAGTCTGGGGGGCGATCCTGGTCTCCGCCCTTACCACCGTATTGGTTTTCGTGCCGATCCTGATCATGCAGCTTGAGGCGGGGCAATTGTTCCGTGACATTGCGGTCGCCATCTCTGTCTCGGTGCTTCTTTCACTGGTTGTTGCGGTCACTGTGATCCCAGCTTTGGCGGCACGGCTGCTGAGCGAAAAAGACCAGAAACCGGTGCCTCTTTGGGGCATCGACCATCTCGCGCGGGGCTTCAAAGCGCTTGTTATGGGTTACGTGCGCTGGACCGTGCGATCACGCGCCTTGGGTCTTGTGACGGTGGCATCCATCGCCGGGGGTGCTGCATTTGCAGCCTACATCTTCCTGCCGCGTCTCGAATACCTGCCCGAGGGCAATCGCAATCTTGTCTTTGGAGTGATCATCCCGCCGCCCGGCTACAACCTCGACACCACGCAAACCATTGCGGAGCGGATTGAAAACACCGCCCGTCCGCTTTGGGAAGCCGCCCCAGAGACACAGACCGAAGATGGCACACCGACCATCGAGAACTTTTTCTTCGTCGCGACTCCAGGCAACTCTTTCGTCGGATCAAGCGCAGTAGACGGCACTCGTGCGGGCGAACTGATACCGGTCCTGTCGCGCCCGATATTCGCGGAACCCGGCACGTTTGGGTTTATGACTCAACCATCGCTCTTTGGCCGTGGCGTCGGCGGTGGGCGCACGATTGAGCTCAACGTTTCTGGTCAGGACCTCAACCAGGTACTCGCTGTTGCAGGCCAAGCCGCCGGCATGGTGAGCGGCGTGCTTCCCCGGTCCGAAGGCCACCAATTCCGTCCGATTCCAGGTCTTGAACTTGGCGCGCCAGAGGTTCGCCTGATCCCTGATCGTCAACGCCTTGCAGATGCGGGACTCGACAGCTCGGCCCTGGCGGCAACAGTGGATGCCTTTAATGACGGTCTCCGCGTTGCCGAAGTCACTGTGGGCGCTGAACGGATCAACCTCGTTCTCAGCGGGGATCAATCGATCCAACGTGCGCTCCGCACGCAGGATGTGGGCAACTACCCCGTGGTTGCACCCAATGGTCAGATTGTGCCCGTCTCTGCCTTGGCCGATGTCGTGCTGACAGCAGGCCCGACCGAGATCCGCCACCGCGACCGCTTGCGCACCGTCACGTTGGAAGTCCGCCCTTCAGATGCGCTTGCGCTTGAGGCCGCCGTCGAACTTTTGGAAACTCAAGTCGTTGCACCATTAGAGGCGCAAGGTTTGCCCAGTGACATTCGCTTGTCCGTATCAGGCACCGCAGATCAGTTGAGCCAAACGTGGAGCGCCATTCAGATCAACCTGCTGGTCGCGTTGATCATTGTGTTTCTCGTCATGGCGATCCTGTTCGAAAGCTTTGTGCTCCCATTGGTGATCCTCATTGCCGTGCCTGTGGCTGCAGCTGGCGGGGTTGGCGGGTTGGCCTTGCTGAACCTTTACCAAACACAACCCATGGACATGCTGACCTTGCTGGGGTTTGTGATCCTTGTCGGTATCGTGGTGAACAACGCCATCCTGATTGTGCATCAGGCGCTCTACCACCTGCGCACAGATCGCATGACGCCTGTAGACGCGATTGAAGAAGCAACCCGCAACCGCATTCGCCCGATCTTTATGTCGACGCTCACATCGGTCATGGGCATGCTCCCTCTGATCATTTTCCCAGGCGAAGGATCAGAGCTTTATCGCGGCTTGGGCGCAGTTGTCGTGGGCGGTCTGTCGATGTCAGCCTTCCTTACGCTGCTCACAGTCCCACCGCTGCTGCGTCTGTGCCTGCGTCAGCCAGAGGACGTAGCAGACATTTCCGCGAAACCCGCCCCGGCATAAACCGGCAAACGTCAGTCAGGCCAAACCTTGCGGCCATGAACGCCGGTTTCGTCCAGCAAGCCCAACCGCTTGGCCTCGTAGTAATACCCCCGCGCGTACCACATAACCGCTTCAGCCTCATCACCACCTGAGACCAACCACGCCCCGCGCAAATAGCGGACCGCGTATTTCAAGTTGGTTTCCGCATCCAGCAAATCGTCAGGTTGCCCGCGAAAACCCATCGTCCGCGCCGTCTGCGGCAAAATTTGCATCAGGCCGTAATACGGCCCATTGCGCGCCCAGGGCCGGTGCGTGCTTTCCCGAATGACCACACGTTGGACGAGCGACACCGGAACATCGTTGCGCTCTGCCGCCGCCACAATCTGCGCGCGCAACTCTGGCGTCTCATTCGGGTAAAGCGGCGTTGCCTGCGGGCGAGAAACCGGCGCACTGCGCCCGCACCCAACCAATGCGGCAAAACCAGAAACACAAAACAAGCGACGCGATAAAGTTTTCATGCCTGCACCAGAGTCAAGATCGCACCAGTCAGCAAGTCACATCTTTGTCGTCGGCAAAGCCCCGCGCTTTCGAAGCGCTCATTCAAGCGCGATCGTCCTTAGGTGACCCCATCACAACATAAGACGTGATCGCATTCACCTGCGGCAGAACCCCTAGAACCTCGGTATGAAAATGCTTGTACGAGGCGAGATCGGCCGCCTCAACACGCAAGAGATACTCCACCGATCCGGTGATATTATGACATTCCCGCACTTCGGGGCTGCGCGAGATGGCCCGCTCAAACGCCTCTTGCGCCGTTTTGGTATGCGCACCCAGACCAACAGTGACATAGGCCACAAACCCAACTCCGGTCTTCTCCGGGCTCAACACAGCGCGATATCCCGTGATGACGCCAGAGCGCTCCAAAGCGGTCACGCGGCGCAAACAGGCCGACGGCGACAAACCAACTCGCTCCGCAAGCGCCAGATTGCTGATGCGACCGTCCCCAGACAAAACACGCAATATTTGACGGTCAATGTGATCAAGATTAGCCATTAATTGCGTTTACTACGCCAAAAACGCATCACTTCGCAACCTCATGGCACAGATACCCGCACATAGTGCCGCGCATGACACCTGATCTTCTTCTTGCCCTTGCCAGCTTTGCCCTTGTGACCGTGATCACACCGGGCCCGAACAACTTGATGCTCATGACCTCCGGCGCGAATTTCGGATTTCGCCGCTCCATCCCGCACATGCTGGGTGTTGGCCTTGGGTTTCCGATCATGATCTTCTTTGTCGGTATCGGCGTGATGCAGGTTTTTGACCTGTGGCCCCTGTCTTACACGATCCTCAAGGTGCTGTCGGTCCTCTACATGCTCTATCTGGCGTGGAAGATCGCCAATACCGTGCCACCCTCAGACGCGCCCGAAGCCACCGGCACGCCTTTGACGTTTCTGCAGGCTTCGGCCTTCCAATGGGTAAACCCCAAAGCCTGGTCGATGGCGCTTGGCGCAATCACGCTCTACGCGACAGGGCGTGATCTCGCAGCGATCCTCTGGGTATCAGGCACATATGTGGCCATGGGCTGTATCTCGACAACCAGCTGGACGGTCCTTGGGCAGCAATTGCGCCGCCTCTTGAACCGCCCCAACCGCTTGCGCGTGTTTAACTGGGCCATGGCCACGCTGCTGGTCGCGTCCCTGATCCCTGTTCTATGGACCTGAGGTCACCGGCACACAAAGCTCGGTCTCCAACGCCTCAGGCGAAACCTCTGTCGGGTCATTGAGGTAAACCTCAAAGGAAGGAAGGTCCGCAGGCATGCGACCAGAGGCGGGCAACGACTTGCCAAAAAGTGCATCCCACGCAGCAGGCAACCCCGCATAGGGGCCCGTGTAATGCGACACCGCATGCGCCCCGGCTGGCAAAACCACCTCTTCCAAAACATCCGGCATCTCGAAATCCGCCGGGACACGCACGCCGGCATGGCTGCGCAATTCAGCTTCTGGCACCGAGGTCGGGTCACTGTGATACACGCCCACCATGCCACGCGCCTGTCCCCAAAGGTTGCGCGCAGTAAAGATCGCAGCCAATTGCTGGAACGCCGCCCCAATCTCTGAATACGCCCCTCGATGAGGCAACGCAGCCAGACGGGTCGGTCCCATATCTCGTATCTCAAACTCTGACATGTGCTCTTCTCCTTTTCGCAAAAGCTCAAAATCTCCGGGAACACCGCGGGCCCGAAAGACCGCAGGGGTGACCCCGAAATGCGTTCGAAAGGAGCGTGCAAAGCTTTGAGCATTGCGATGACCGGTCCGCGACGCGATCAGCGCAACGGGCCAATCTGTCTGCACCAGCAGCATACCTGCCCGGTGCGCCCGGATGCGTCGCACCGCCTGCGCACAGGTTTCCCCGGTCATCGCATGAAACACCCGGTGCCAATGAAACCGCGACATGGCCGCGATATCCGACAGCGCGTCAAGCGACAGATCACCCGCCGGATGATCATGGATATGCCGCACCACGCGCCGCAGCCGGTCTTCGTAATTGATCAATGCCATCTAGCATCCTTTCGTGCCCGCACATTTGCGCAAAGCCAAGAGACAAGTCTTGCGGAACTGCCAACTGGCATCAGATTGCAAAACCCCGGCGTCCCGGCCATATAACACCGACACACAACAGGCTGACCTACGATGACCAACTACCTCGACTTTGAAAAACCGCTGGCCGAGATCGAAGGCAAAGCGGAAGAGCTCCGCGCGATGGCCCGGGGCAATGCCGAGATGGACATCGAAGACGAAGCCCGCGCGCTGGATGCAAAGGCAGACGCGCTGCTCAAGGATCTCTACGCCAAGCTGACCCCCTGGCGGAAATGCCAGATTGCACGCCACCCGGATCGTCCGCATTGCAAAGACTATATCGAAGTGCTGTTCACCGAATACACGCCGCTCGCAGGCGACCGGAACTTTGCCGATGACGATGCCGTCATGGGCGGCCTTGCCCGATTTGACGATCAACCCGTGGTGGTGATCGGCCATGAAAAAGGCCACGACACCGAAAGCCGTCTGAAACGCAATTTCGGCATGGCCCGCCCCGAAGGCTACCGCAAAGCGGTGCGCCTGATGGAAATGGCGGACAAGTTCGGCCTGCCGGTGATCACACTTGTGGACACGCCCGGTGCCTATCCGGGCAAAGGGGCGGAGCAGCGCGGCCAGTCCGAAGCGATTGCCCGTTCCACCGAAAAATGCCTGCAGATCGGTGTACCTCTTGTTGCGGTGATCATCGGCGAAGGTGGATCAGGCGGTGCTGTCGCCTTCGCCACGGCCAACCGGCTCGCGATGCTGGAACACTCTGTCTATTCGGTCATCTCGCCCGAAGGCTGCGCGTCAATTCTATGGAAAGACGCGGAAAAGATGCGTGAAGCGGCTGAGGCGCTCCGCCTCACAGCGCAGGACCTGCTGAACCTTGGCGTGGCGGATCAGATCATTTCGGAACCTTTGGGCGGCGCACACCGCGCGCGCGACGAAACCATCGCAGCGGTGGGAAACACGCTGCGCAACATGCTTCAGGATCTGTCCGATACCAAAAGCAAACGCCTGATCGCACAGCGACGGCAGAAGTTCCTCGATATCGGTTCCAAAGGTCTGGCGGCCTGACACATGCGCGCACTTATCCAACGGGTCAGTGAAGCCTCCGTTACGGTAGATGGCGAAGTGATCGGAGAGATCGGTTCTGGCCTCCTGATCCTGATCTGCGCCATGCAGGGCGACAGTGCGGCCCAAGCCGACAAGCTTGCCACCAAAACCGGAAAGCTGCGTATCTTCAAAGACGACGAAGGCCGCATGAACCGCTCTGTCACTGATATTGGAGGCAGCGCTTTGGTGGTCAGCCAGTTCACTCTTGCCGCCGACACATCCCGCGGCAACCGCCCGGGATTTTCCACCGCGGCAGCTCCAGATGAGGGCGCGCGCCTCTACGAATACTTCGCCAATCAAATTGCCGCTCAGGGGCTCACCGTCGCCAAAGGCCGCTTCGGCGCTGATATGAAAGTCCGGCTTCTCAACGACGGCCCGGTGACCATCTGGATGGACACCGACACCTGACCACAAAGGCCTGGCAGGGACACGACCCAACAGAGCGCCAGTGAACCTTTCGGGTTCACAAGCAAGAACAACATACAAGGCGGGGACGCCGATGACCGCAAGAGGAGAAGCCCGACCTGCCTCTGACCAAGAGCGGCGCTCGCATAGGTGGCACAGGTCGGGTGGACCTTGCGTTGCTTCTTCTCTTCAAAAATATGCAAATCCAACGCATCAACAGGCGCAACACAACCTAGAGCGTCACGCCCGAAGTCGCGCGAGCCGTAGGCGAGACAACCGGCCAGAGCGGGCAAAGCCCGGTCTGTCCTTATGGTTCGCGCAGCGCCTCGCGGGATTTGTAAAGCGGCTTGAGCAGGTATTGCAGCACCGTGCGCTCACCTGTGTGCAACTCAACAGTTGCCTGCATGCCCGGCCGAATTTCCAGATGACGCTGGCGATCTGACAGAGACGTCTTGTCGACCCGTACCGTCACTTTGTAATGCGCGGGTGCTTCTGGGCGGCGGGGGTCTTTGAACGTATCAGCCGAGATCACATCGACCCGTCCTTTCAAAGAACCATAGATCGTAAAATCATAAGCCGACAGCTTGATCGTCGCCTCCTGCCCCGGGCGAATATTGGCGATGTTCTCGGGTGCGACCTTGGCCTCAACATAAAGCTCTTCGCCCAGCGGAATGATTTGCAAAATCTCTTCGCCCGGGCGCACAACACCGCCGATGGTCGTCACACCCAGCTTGTTCACAACGCCATGCATCGGGCTGACCAAAACAGTCCGGTTCAATTGGTCTTGCGAGGACCGAAGGTTCTGTCGCAACGTCGCCAGTTCCTTGAGCGTGACAGAGTATTCCTGCGCTCGATCCAATTCGGTCTGGGTGATGATCTCATCCATCCGGATCTGCGCATCCGCATGTGCTTTGCGCGCGCGGGTCACTTCGATCAGGGCGACCACTTTCTTTTCAAGTAGGTTTTCAAGGAGTTCCTTCTCGCGTGAGGCTTGTTCAAGCACCCGGCGCGCGCCGTCGGCGCGGGCGTTGAAATCGAGCTGTCGCGCCGCCAGAAGCGTTTGTTCAGACGCCACCATTTCAGGGCTGCGCTGGCGCAAGTCCCAGGGCACCTCGAATTGCACCAAACCAGCCATCTCGGCCTCGATCCGCAGGCGACGGACTTCTAATGCGGTGATCTGATCTTCCAGATCATCGACAGAGGATTTGAACTGCGTGCCGTGCAACCGGGCCAGCACATCACCCCGCATGACCTCGTCGCCTTCTTTGACGAGCAATTCCGCCAGAATGCCGCCTTCCAGGTTCTGAATGATCTGCGGGCGTGACGTGGAAATGAATTCCCCTTCCGAACGCACAATCTCGTCGATCCAAGCGTAGGCGGCCCAGATCACAAAGAGCCAGACCGCAGCACCCGACAGCCAGATCACCATGGACGGCCCGCGCAAACGGCGGCCCAGTTGTGAGGACAGGTCGGTGCTTGTCACAGCCATCGTTTACGCTCCCTGCCCGGCGCTGCGCAGGTGGTTGAGCACCTGATCACGCGGCCCATCCACCACCAACCGTCCGTTGGCCAACACTGTGGTGCGATCCGCAATGGCGAGGATCGGCACGCGGTGTGTCGCGACAATCGCCGTGCGACTAGCCAGCCATGTCTCAAGCCGTGAAATCAGCGTCTTTTCCAATGTCTGATCAAGCGCCGCTGTCGGTTCATCCAGCAGACACACATCCGGGTCCTGCAACCACAGCCGCGCCCAGCCGATGGACTGGCGCTGCCCGACGGACAGGCCTTCGCCGCCGTCGCGGATTGGCAGATCAAGACCCTGAGGGTGGCCTTTGACGAACTGCCCCAGCCCCGCGAAATCCAGCGCGTCGTAGAGCCTGTTGTCATCCCGCTCCATCATGTTGAGGTTCAGGTTGTCGCGCAGTGTGCCATGAAACAGCCGCACGTCCTGGCCCAGATACCCAACCGACCGGCGCAGGTCGCGCATGTCGATCTGGCCCATCTCGGCCCCGTCCACCAGAACGGAGCCAGAGGTCGGCGCGTAAAGCCCTGACAGCACCTTCAGCAAGGTTGATTTGCCTGACCCGTTGGTGCCCAGAACCGCAAGCGTTTGACCTGGCTGGATCACGAGGTTTGGAATGTCGAGAACGGATGGGCTGTCTTCGTCGTATTTGAACGTTACTTCGCGCAGTTCGAACCTGCCTTCGATGCTGTCGCGCCGCAGATACTTGCGGGTGTCACTGCGATCTTGCGGCAGGTCGGCAATGCCATCCAACGCATCGAGCGCGGCTTTGACGTTGCCCCAACGGGCCATGATCCCGCTGAGTTGCGTCAACGGCGCCAGCGTCCGCGATGTCAGGATGCCGACCGCAATGATCGACCCGACCGTAAATTCACCCGCGAAAACGAGGTAGGTGCCAGCAATAACAGCACCCACATAGGTCGCTTGCTGAACCCCTTGGCTCCAGAAGGTCAGCGCAGCAGCGAGGCGGCGCTGTTCAGAAGACTTGAGCGCTTGAACACTTGTCAGCTCTTCCCAATGGCGCGCAAACCGGTCTTCGGCGCGTTGGGTCTTGATCGTGTCAAGCTCGGTCACAGCTTCATTCAGCAACCGCGATTGCTTGGTCGACGCGCCCTGCATTTCCTGCGTCAGGCGGATCATCTTGCGTTGCAAAAAGAACCCCGGGATCACCATCAAGACGGCACCGGCGATCAGCACCCAGACGACGCTGCCCGCAATAGACCAGACCAACAGCAGGAAGAGCGCAATGAACGGGATGTCCGCCAAGGCGCCAACGGTGCCTGCGGTGAAAAACTCGCGCACAGACGTGAATTCGCGCATCGATGCGAAAAGCTGTGACGGTGAGCGCCCTGCCGCGTCGGACCGCATGCCCAAAAGGCGATTGAGCAAAGTTTGCTGCACACCGGTTTCGATCTGACGTCCCGCACCATCCAACAAAGTGGACCGTGCAACCTTGAGGAACGCCTCAAGCATCAACGCCATCGCAGCACCAATCGCCAATACCCACAAAGTGGCCGAGGACTGGTGCGGGATCACTCGGTCATAGACCTGCAAGGAAAACAGCGCGACGGAAACGGCCAACACATTGGCCACAAATGAGCCCAGCGCGACCTCGCCAAACTGGCGGCTGTAATTGGAGAAGCTGCCCCAGAACCAGTGCGATTTGCGCCCCGTTTCTGTGTGCGTATCCACCAGCGTTTGAACCGGTGCTTCACCACGAATGAGCGTGCCGCTGTAAAACGGCGAAAACTCTGCGACATCGACACGTTCGGTTTTGTCTGAAGCGCCTTCATCCCAGATCGTCAGCGTCATGCGGTCCTGCGACAGAACCAGCACCGCCTGGCCATTGTTCATCAGCGCAATCGCTGGCCAATGATCGGGCGCCGGGCGTGGCACATGCAAACCTTGCGCAAGCAGCCCAGCCGCCTTGGCCCCGGCAATCAAGGCGTCTTCGCCCACAGCTCCATTGGCATCCTGATGCACGCTGATGGCATCTTTGATATCCGCGGCAACCGTCGTCAGCCCCAGACGCCCGGCATAGGTGCGAATAAGCTCTGTGCGCGCAACAACGCGGTCCGAATAGCGCGGCGCGCGCTTGGGTTCGTTCGCCGGTGCGTCAGTCTTGGGCACCAAACGCAGAACCGCGTTCTTGGCGCGGCCCGTCAAAAACGTGATGTTGCTTACACCGCTCAAATCCGTGCTCCATCTGCCAGAACACCCAAGCGCTTGGCCGCATCAAGTTCGGCGCGCGCTGCTTGGAATTTCAAATCAAGCTCTTTTTCAAGCGCGCGCAGGAACGTCTCGTAGACACCGACAACATCCATCACCTGACGAGTTCCGGCCTCATATTGGCGCTGGAACAGGTCGAGGTTCTGCTTGGATTGCTGTGTCAGCCCGGCGGCTTCCGCCGCCTGACGCTTGAGCGCTGCAATCTCGCGTTGATCTGCCTCGATGGCGCGGGTCGCGATATCACGTGCTTCGGTCACTCTGCGGTCGGCGGTCAGCTTGGTTGCTTCGATGGCTTGTAGTGACGCCCCCGTCCCCAGACCCAACGGTGTGTCAGACGCACCGGTGACCGCGATGTTTTCGCCGCCGTTGCGCACGCTGCCACCCACCGACAGGCCCGGCAAATGCTGGGCGCGTTCGATCTTGGCTTGCGCCAGTTGGCGGTCGCGTTCGACCATCGCACGCAAGACGGAAAGGCTCGTCGTCTGCGCGGTTGATCCCATCGACCGCAAACCGCGTACGCCAGACAACGGCGTTGCGGACATGGCGTTCAGTTCACCCAAGGCCCGGCTTGTTTTTTCGTTGGCGGCACTGTCGCGGGCGCGCAGGTCGGCAAGTTTTTGTTTCAGCACGTTGAGGTCGGAAAAGTCAGACACCCCGCCTTTGACGCGTTCATTCATGACCCATTCGAAATGCGACATGTCCTTGAGCGCTTGACCGTACAGGTCTGCCGCCGCGCGCCCTTCTTCAGCTTGCAGATACAGAACCAAGCCTTCGTAAACGCGGTCATTGCTGCTTTCCGACAAGGCCACAGCGGCCAGTTCAACATCAGCCTTTGCCAGGTCGCGCTCTGCCTTTTTGCGGCCGTTGTCGAACAGCACCTGATTGATCACAAGATCAGCGACCACATCACCCAATGACGTCAGCGAGACACGGGGCGACAGCGTGGGCCACCAGTTCTTGGACGCCGCCTGCGCCCGCAGTTGTGCAACTTGCAGTTCGGCCTCAGCAACCCGTGCATCTGCGGCCAGAACACCAGATGCGACCTGATCATAGGCCGAACCGGCCGTCAGAACCGACTGACGCGCAGCAAGATCGCTGATCACAGCCGAGGTCGCATCCGCACGCGCAGGCGCGGCAGTTTTGGTCTCATCCTGTGGCGTTGCATCGGCGTCAGGCTGGGCTTGCAGAAACCGCGATACGGCTCCGTCCCCCATGTCCTGCATACATCCCGAAAGAGCTGTCACAGCAAGCACCGCACCTGCCACCGCTCTTGTTGATCGCCTCATTGCCTGTGAGCCCCCCGCCTGTGGCTTTTTGTATGTCGGGGCTCGGGCCACGTCTTCCGCGCGACCCGAACGTATTTTGCCTTTATATTGTCGATACGCTGTTGATTTCGTCCTCGATCAGGATCGTTGCATCACCCAGCTCGTATGCGTTGTAGCCCGTGCCATTCTCGGTCACGCTGCCAGTTCGCGTGGCCCCTGTGATGCGCACGCTGTCGTCATTGTTGCCGATCACCTTGACCGTGTTGTCTTCGCCCGTGATCGCAACAATCTGCGCTTCGGTGATGGTCAGACCCGCTTCTTCGGTGAATTCAAGGTCAATCGTATCAATCGTCCTGCCGCCCACATTGCCAGCAAGAGTCACATTGCTTTGGCTGGTGTTCGGATCATCAATCACAACGTAGGTGCCAGAGCTGTTGCCTGCACTGTCGGTGGCTGTGACCACAAGGTGCGATCCGTCCGGAACAACCTGATTGAAGCTATAGGTCGTCTCGCCCGTGAAGGTGTTGTCCTGGTCGTTGAAACCGACACCTTGCGCCGCGGAGTTGCCACCAGTTGAACTGACACGGTCGATGGCGATGTCGTGGTCTGTGGTTTCCAGAACAATGCCGCGCACCGCCTGATTTTGATCACGCGTGATCGCTGTCATGTCAGGATCGTTCGGCGCAACCGTGTCGACCACCATGGTTTCGGTGATCGTGCGCGTGTTGCCCGCGCTGTCGGTGGCTGAGATGTCGATCGACACGCTTTCCCCGTTTACCGCAGGGATCGCGGAGTCCGGCACGTTGACCGACCAGTTACCGCCAGCGCTGACCTGAGCGGCCATGGCCTGACCGCCGATCGTGACTGTCACACTCGACCCTTGTTCGACCTGGCCGTTCAACACAAAACCCTGGCTTGCTTCGGCGGCACTGACGATCCCGTCAGACCCACCCGGTTGCGTGTCACTGGTGAGCGGAACAACTTCTGTATCCACCTGGAAGGTCTCGGTCGCGGTCGCGGTGTTGCCAGCGGCATCCTGCGTGCTGATCTGGGCGGTGGTTGTGTATGTGCCATCGGGAATGTCGAGAGCGGAGAAACTGGCCGTCCAATTGCCTGACGCATCGACATTGGCCTGTCGGGTGACGCCTTCGATGGTGACCGACAAGGTCGCGCCTGGCTCCGTTGTGCCGCTCAGCGTTACACCTTGCTGTTGCTCTGCATCGTTAACGATGTTGTCGGCGGTGACTGGATTTGCGCTCACGGCAAAGTTGCGCACGAATGTATCAACCATCACGCTGTCGGTACGGGTTAATTCGTTGCCAGCCGCATCGACGGTGTAGGCTGTGATCTGGGCTTCGTATTCACCCGCGCGCACTTCACCCGCCAAATAGTTCGCTGTCCAAATGCCTGTCGCGCTGGTTTGAACCGTCTTACTGACGCCATCCAGAGTGACATCCACCATGGCATTGGGCGTCGATGTCCCGGTGATAACCACGCCGTCAGAGGCCTCGGTTTCGTTTACGACGTCGTCACCTTCAATCGGCGCAGGGCTGATCGTCAGAAGGCCCGCATCAGTGTCAAACACCACCGAGCGCGTCTCAACCGCGGTGTTGCCCGCAATGTCGGTCGAGCTTGCCGTCATGGTAACGGTCTGCTCGCCCGCAGGAAGCTCACCCGGCAGGAACGTGACGGTCCAATTGCCCGAGGCGTCAACACTCGCATCGCGCGACACACCGCCCAAAACGACAGATACAGTCGCACCCGGTTCTGTTGTGCCTGTGACTGTCATGCCCTGCGACGCTTCGTCTGCGTTGACGATGCCGTCGGCCCCACCCGCTTGGCTGGCGACGTCAAAATTGCGCACAAACGTATCGATCTGCATATCACCGGACGCGGTGCTTGTGTTGCCATTGGCATCCGTCGCCGTTGCTGTGACGGTTGTCATCACCTCGCCCAATGGGATTTCCGTGGCGATGAACGTGACCGACCAGTTGCCCTGCGCATCCACCGTTGCGGTGCGCGTATAGCCGTTCATCTCGACAACAACTGTGGACCCGACATCGGTGGTACCGGTGATCTCAACCCCATCCGAGCGTTCGTCATCGTTGACGATCCCGTCCGTTTCGATGGTGGCGGTGTTGACTGTCACACTGGACACTGTGTCAATTTCGACCCCATCGGTGATGGTGGTGGAGTTGCCAAAGCTGTCCGTCGCAACGATGGTGATGCTTTCGACATATTCACCGCGCTGGAATATCGTACTTTCCAGAGTGACCGTCCAATTGCCCTGCGCATCGACATCGGCAACATGACTCACACCGCCCGCGATGATAACAACCGACGCGCCGATCTCTGTCGTGCCGGTGATTGTCGCCCCACCGTCGAACTCAATCTCAGTGATGATTTCACCGGTCGAGGTTGTCCCACCTGTCACGTCAACCGGAGGCGGCGTCGTATCGATGATGACATCCGGGCCGGTCAATTGCGTCGTGGTGCCACCTTCGCCAGTGACCACCACATCTGCAACATAAACACCGTCCGCAGGGAAATCTGGGCCCGTGAAGATTACGGACCAATTGCCATCGCTGCCCGTTGTTGTCGTCTGCGTCTTGTCGCCAATGGTCACAACGACCGTGTCACCTTCATTGGCTGTCCCGCTGACCAAGACGGTTCGATCTTCGTCTGTTAGACCGTCACCACCAATCACGAACTCCCCGTCGTTTACGGTTGGATCGGACGGGCCATCGCTTCCACCGTCGCCGTCGCTCGCGAGCACGGATGCGCCAGCGGCCACCGCAGCACCAGCACCCAGCATTGGAAGAAGGCTGCCACCGGCCAAGAGACCTGCGGCAAGCATTGAGACGCCACCTTCGTTGTCAGAAGCCACCATGTCAGTCGCAGCAATCTCTGCGCGATCAAAGAAGATCAGCGCGTCATCCGGGCTCCATTTGCCCCAGGCGGTCACTTCTCCGTATTGCGCGAACAACACGCCGCCATCGCCCTCGGCGAAAGCGACTTCGCTCAGCACACCTTCGGTGCTGAGGAACAAACGGCTGCCACCGCCGTCGAAATAATCTTCAAGAATGATCACCCGGCCATCTGCCAATGTGATCTGCAAATCATTGCCCGCACGGTCATACCCGCGCATGTCAGAGCTGTGCAAATTGAGAGAGACTTCGCGGCCACCGCCAGCTTCGATCAAGTAGCCCTGATCATCCGCACCAACTACACCACGCTCTAGCGCGCCCGCACTTGTACGGACTACGAAATTGATCGCATTCATAACAACACCGCTCTACCTCAGCGCCGCCCGTTTTCGGGTTCGGCATATTTTTGCTCTGGGGCTTGCGTAACGGAAAAACCGATGATCGCAAAGCGTGTTTTTTGGGAATGATTCGTTTTTTTCCCCGCCGATGCAGACTGTTGCGGGAAAATTACGGTCGAATTGTGGCTAAATCTTGGCAACCACCTTGTGCTTGCACGCCGCTTTTTGCGCCGCGAGCCCCATGCGCACCGCCCAAGCGCCATCGGCTATTGTCACTTCGGGAGTGCCGCCGTTTCGGACCAGTTCGAGGAACCGAACGTGCTGGTAGAAGGTCGATCCGTTGTGATCACCTGCATCCAAAATTGTCGGGTCCACCGGGATATCAACCGCCTGCGGCCCCTTGGGATGACGCGGGCTGATGATCACCTGTGGCACCGGAGGCTCGCCCAGATGCGTGGGCCAAAACCGACCAGGCCCCGGCACAAAGGCTTCGATCTTACCGTTTGAACCAACCGCGCTGATCTCTTCCTGATAGCGCGATCCTTCGGCATACATGCACAGCTCCAGCATCGCTCGCGCGCCGTTTTCGAAATCGACCATCACATAGCCTGTGTCCCAGATGTCCGGGATCTCTCCGGCGTAGTCCTCATCAAGGTGGTTCACCTCTTGCCCTGCGCTGGCCGTTATGCGGACGGGATCTGAGCCTAGAATCAGGCGCATCAAGTCAAAGAAGTGGCAGCACTTTTCAACCAAAGTGCCGCCGGTGTTTCGGTTGAAGCGGTTCCAGTCGCCCACCTTTTCCAGAAACGGAAAGCGGTGTTCGCGGATGGTCAGCATCTTTACCCCACCCGTCGCTTTTTGCACCTCTTCGATCAGAGTCTGGATGGACGGCATATAGCGGTACTCCATCGCGACCCAGATCGAAGACGGGTAACTCGCCGCAATCGCTTCGACCCGCGCGATGTCGACCGGTTCGGTATAGAGCGGCTTCTCCATGAGCAGCGGCAGTGGATTGGTCTCAGCGATCTGCTCCAACGCATCGACATGGCAATGGTTCGGGCTGGCCACCAGCAGGCAATCCAGATCATCCCGCGTCAGCAACTCGTCCAAAGACGCACACAGCTTCGCGTTCGGCGCAATCGCTTTGGCGGCATTCGCCATGATCTCGTTTGGCTCAAAAATTGCCGCCACCCGCGCCCCGTCGAGCAAGGCGATATTGCGCAGGTGCTCCTGCCCCATCATGCCGCATCCGATGATGCCGTAGTTGATGATGTCCATGTTGGTCCTTCAGGTGATGCGGGCGACATAGGTCGCCACGTCGGTATTGATCCAGTTCCAGGAGGCTTCGGCAGAGGAGCCATCCGGCCCATAGCTCACACGCGTCGCCCGCATGCAAGGCTGACCTGCCGCAAGGCCGAATGCGTCAGGCGTCCAACCCGGAACGCTGGAGAGGTCCAGCCTGTCTTCGGCTTTCGTGATCCAAAGCCCCAGCGATTCCCGGTAGTAGAGGTAGAGCGACTCGCGCAGCGCGTCGGCATCGATTGTTTCTGTGTACGCCCCGTCGAGCCAAATCTCTTCGAGCACCGCAGGCACGCCGTTCAGTCGCCGCAAGCGGCGGATGCGGTGGCCTTCATCGCTCTGCCCGAAAGCGGGCAAACCGTCAGGTTTCGGCAACCTGTCAACAGACAAAAGCTCTGCCGTCGGCAACCCCCCGCCTTCCAGTAATTCAACCCGAAAGAAAGCATAGACAGACTGTGTATCCTCTTGCGCACACACATAATTTCCAGAGCCTTGCACACGCTCAAGCAGGCCAAGACCTGTCAATTCATCCAGCGATTTGCGCAATGTTCCGACCGATATGCCAAGCCCCGCGGCCATGTCGCGTTCGGGGGGCAAACGCTCTCCATCCACAAGCCGACCCGCCTGGATATCGCGGATCAGAAGCTCGCTGATCTGGACGTATTTGGGAAGCGCGTGGGTGTCGGGCATGGGTCGGGCAAAAAATTGATACAGTATTGATCTACATCAAAGCGGGTGCTACGCAAGAGAAAATGATGCCTGTCGGAGACACCTTTCATGACCATCGTCCCCATCACCTCTCCCGACCTTCATGCGGCTGAGGTGTCATGGTTTTCGGCCCTCTGTTCTGACGACTACGAGTTCCTCGGCGTGCCAGATGGCAAGCTGCGCTCAAGCTGGGCGCATTGTTCGGACATCGTGAAAGAGGCCGAAGCACAGGGTTTTCGCAACATCCTCTGCCCGTCGTCTTATCAGGTCGGCCAGGACACGCTGAGCTTTGTGGCTGGCTGCGCGCCGATCACAGACAAGATCAACATGCTCGCCGCCGTGCGCTGTGGTGAGGTACAACCGATCATGCTCGCCCGCACCATCGCGACGCTCGATCACATGCTTGAAGGCCGGCTGACGGTGAACATCATCTCATCAGACTTTCCGGGCGAGAAAGCAGAGTCGAACTACCGCTACCAGCGGTCCCGCGAGGTTGTGGAGATCCTGAAACAAGCCTGGACGCGGGACGAGATCGAGTACGAAGGCGAGGTTTACAATTTCAAAGGCCTGACCACCGACCCCGTGCGCCCGTATCAAAAAGGCGGGCCTCTTCTGTACTTTGGTGGCTACTCCCCGGCGGCGTTGGAGCTTTGTGGTCAGCATTGTGGCGTGTACTTGATGTGGCCCGAGCCGAAAGACGCGTTGAAGCAACGGATGAAAGACGTTCACGCGGTGGCGGAGCGATACAACCGGACGCTGGACTACGGCCTCCGCGTCCACGTCATCGTGCGCGACACCGAAGCGGAAGCCCGCGAATATGCACAGCATCTGGTGTCGAAGCTGGATGATGACCAGGGGCAGACGATCCGCGAACGGGCGTTGGATTCTGGGTCTTTGGGCGTGTCGCACCAAGCCAAGAACCGCGATCTGGCAGACATGGAAGGCTTTGTGGAGCCGCACCTTTGGACCGGCGTCGGCCGTGCGCGTTCTGGCTGCGGTGCCGCTCTGGTCGGGTCCACCGATCAAGTGCTGAGCGAGTTGGAAGAGTACCAGAAGATGGGCATCCGCGCCTTCATCCTGTCAGGCTACCCGCATATCGATGAATGTCGTCATTTCGGCAGTCGCGTGCTGCCTCACATGAAGACCTGTTCGCTGCCAGAGGCTTACGGCCGGGTGCCAGCCAGCGCTCCGGCAACACCGCTTGGTGTTGGGGAACGCCGGTGAGACCTTCCAAGTGCGGAATCAAGGCCTCAGGCCGCCGCACATCGCTGTGCCGCCCACCGGCACGGCGATTTGATGACACTTTGCGCGATGCTCAAGTCTATTTCGGAATTGGCTACCATAAAGCGCTCAAAACCACAGTTGGATCGCCATACCGCGGCACAGCGCTGCGCTGCTGAACAAAGGGAACGACATGGATCGCGTCACATTCGACGATGCACTGGAAATGAGCCGCCTTGTCTATGGCATGTGGCGGCTTGGCGATGACGCGGATACCAGCGTTGGTCATATCCAGAACAAGATCAGCGCCTGCCTCGATCAGGGCATCACGACGATGGATCAGGCCGACATCTATGGCGGCTATGAGGCCGAAGAGATCATGGGCAACGCGCTCAAACCCGAGCTGCGCAACCAGATCGAGATCGTCACCAAATGCGATATCGTGGCCCCTGTAGGCCGCTACGCCGACGCAAAGGTCAAATACTACGACACTTCTCGCGCGCATATCATGGCGTCGGTGGACCACTCGCTGCGGCTGATGAAGATCGACCATATCGATCTGTTGCTAATCCACCGGCCCGACCCCTTGATGGACCATCGCGAGACGGGCGCTGCCTTGGACGAGCTGGTCAAATCCGGCAAGGTCCGCTCCGTTGGCGTATCCAATTTCCGGCCTTACGACTGGGACCTGCTGCAATCAGCAATGACGAACAAGCTGGTGACCAACCAGATCGAGATCAGCCTCCTGCACCACGAGCCGTTCACCAATGGCGACATCGCCTTCCACCAGATGAATGGCCAGCCGCCGATGGCTTGGTCACCGCTTGGTGGCGGCGCTTTATTCGAAGGCGAAAACGCGAATATCCGCGCTGCGCTCAAAGCCATCGGGGATGCAGACGGCGTAGACGAAGGCGCTGTCGCCATCGCCTGGCTCTTGGCGCACCCGGCCCGCATCCTACCTGTGCTCGGCACCAATAATCTGGACCGCATCAAACGCATCGGCGATGCTGCAAAGGTCCAGATCGACCGGGAGACATGGTTTGACCTCTACACCCACGCCCTTGGCCGCGAAGTCGCCTGAGGATGCAATGACCGATATGACCCACAACTTTGATCCGTCGCTTGACAACAGCCGCGCCTTTCGCGACGCGCTGGGGCAATATGCGACGGGTGTCACGGTCATCACCTGCAACACGCCCAGCGGGCCCGTGGGCATCACTGCCAACAGCTTTGCGAGCGTGTCGCTCGACCCGCCTTTGGTCCTGTGGTCGCCAGCCAAGACCTCGACCCGCTATGCATTCTTCATGGCGGCGGATCATTTCGCCATCCATGTCGTCGGCGCAGATCAAACCGACCTTTGCACGGCGTTTGCCCGCAGTGGCGACGCGTTTGATCAGTTCGATTGGGAGATCGGGCTGAACAACGTGCCGCTGTTCAACGGCTGTCTGAGCCGCTTTGAATGCACCAAGACCGCCGAGTTTGATGGCGGCGATCACACCATAATTGTGGGACGGGTGATCCGCGCAGGCTTGCGGGCCGGAGACCCGCTTTTATTTCATGGCGGACGTTACGGAGGGTTTACTCAGACGTCATAATCGGCCCCAATACAAACAAAAATATGGGGCCACTCGCCGAGGAGGGCGAGAGGGATAGGGAGGAGGCCAATCATGGCCATTTTGCTGGGTATTCTGACCCCACTGCAGATATTTCTCGACGTCGTGCTGCGTATCGGGCGATGGATCGCTGTGGCCGCAATCGCCATTATGGTCCTCGCGATCCTTGTGCAGGTGTTTTTTCGCTACGTGCTGGGCAACGCGCTGCCCTGGCCGGAAGAGCTTGCGATCTTCCTGATGCTCTGGATGACGGGTTTGATTGCCCCGACCGCCTATCGGCGCGGCGGTTTTGTGGCCCTAGATATTGTCACCGCTGCCCTGCCAACGAAGGCCGCAACCGTGCTGAGCCTGATCCTTTTGGTTATCTCGGGCAGCGTTCTGTTCCTGTTTGCCCAGATGGGCTGGGGCGAATTGAACAGCCTTGCAGGCCGGTTCAAAAGCGCATCGCTTTACTATCCGACATTCAGCGGCTGGGAGAAGATGCCAAACTCCTGGCAGATCATGTCCTTCGTGTTGGGTTTGGCTCTGCTCTTCATCGTCAATATCGAATTGATCCTGCGCGCGCTTGTTACCATAATGGGCGGACAAAACCGCTTGCGCTCCACCCTCGATACAGAACTTCAGGCGGAGTAGCGCGATGCTGGTTTGGTTCCTTCCCCTCTTCCTGTTGTTCCTCATGCTGGGTTTGCCGGTGTTCTTTGGCATGTTAGCCGCCCCGGGCATCATGCTGTGGCTGAACGGTCAGGAGCGCGACATTATCCTGCTCTACCGCAACGTCTATAACGGCATGGCGTCCTTCCCGCTGATGGCGATCCCGTTCTTCATGCTGGCGGGCGAGTTGATGAACAAAGGCGGCATCACGATGCGCCTTGTGGAGTTCAGCCAGGCCATGATGGGCCACTTTCGCGGCGGCCTAGCGCATGTGAACGTCATGTCTTCGATGCTGTTTGCGGGCCTGTCTGGGTCTGCTGTCGCCGACACGTCTGCGTTGGGGTCGATGCTGATCCCGGCGATGGAGAAAGAGGGCTATTCCCGCAAATTCGCCGCCGCGATTACTGCCGCTAGTTCCGTCATCGGACCGATCATTCCGCCGTCGGGCATCATGATCATCTACGCCTACGTTATGGGTGAGTCGGTCGCCGCACTGTTTCTCGCGGGGATCGTACCCGGCATCCTTGTCGGTGTTGGCCTGATGATCATGATCAAGCTGCAAGCTGATCGCTACGACTTCCCTGTCTCCCGCCAAAAAGCCACTTGGGGCGAAAGGGGCGACGCGTCGCTCAAGGCGTTCTTCCCGCTAATGACGCCCGTGATCATCATGGGTGGTATCCTCGCGGGCATCTTCACACCGACTGAGGCCGCCGCCGTGGCTGTGGCTTATGCCATCATCATCGGGATGTTTGTGCTCAAGACACTGCGCCCATCCGATTTGCCCGATGTCCTGATGCGCGCGGCGTTGACCTCTGCCACGGTTCTGCTGCTGGTTGGTGCTGCGATGGCGTTCAAGACGGTTGTGTCACTGTCGCATACGCCAGAGATCCTTGCCGAATTTGTGCTGGGCCTCAGTGATAACCCCTTGATCCTACTGTTTCTGATCAACCTGCTTCTGTTCGTCGTGGGTATGTTCCTTGATGCCGGGCCAGCGATCATTATCCTTGGGCCGATCCTCGGGCCGATCTTTGTCGACCTCGGTGTGGACCCGATCCACTTTGCGATCATCATGTCGGTGAACCTGACAGTGGGCCTCGCCACGCCGCCGATGGGATTGGTGCTCTTCGTCGCCTCCAGTGTGTCCGGCGAAAAGGTTGAGACCATTTCCAGGGCGATCCTGCCATTCCTTGCGATTGAAATCGTTGTGATCTTTCTGATCACGTTCATCCCCGAGATATCCATGACCATCCCGCGCATCACAGGATTTGCGGAGTGACATCTGCGGGTCACAGGACCCGTTTAACTGACCAACAAGAAGCGACAGGGAGAACCAAATGCTCAAAGGTCTAACCACAGCGGCGCTGACAGCCGCTCTTCTGGCGGGCAGCGCCATCACTGCCGCAGCGCAGGACATCACGATCCGCGCCACGGCGAACTCCAATGAAAACGACGAAGACTATGACGGTCTCGTCGTCTTCAAGAACCATGTCGAGAATGCGTCGAACGGCCGTATCGCGGTTGAGCTGTTTATCGGAACGCAGCTTTGTTCCGGCGGTGCGGAATGCCTCCAGGGTGTGGCGGACGGTTCCATCGACGTCTTTGTGACCACGTCGGGCGGTGCCGCGGGCATCTTCCCCTACGTTCAGGTTCTCGACCTGCCCTACCTCATGTCTGATGACCGGGTGGCGGAACATGTGCTGGAAGGCGACTTCACCCGCACCATGCGTCAGATGGCGTTGGAAGATTCCGGCGACACGATCCGCATCATGACCATCGGCAATACTGGCGGCTGGCGCAACTTTGCGAACACACAGCGCCGCGTGCAGATGCCGGGTGACCTGGAGGGCCTGAAGATCCGCACAGTCGTCGCCGACCTGCCGCAGGAAGTGGTCAAAGCGCTGGGTGCCGCACCGACTCCAATCAGCTGGCCAGAGCTGTTCACCTCGTTCCAGACAGGCGTGGTTGACGGTTCCAAAAACGGCATCACCGACATCATGGGCATGAAGTTCCCCGATGCAGGTCTGCAATACGTAACGCTCGACGGTCACGCCTACATGGGTGCGATCTGGGTGATGAACAACGAAAAGTTCCTTGGCATGGACGAAGATATGCGCCGCGTCGTGGTGGATGGTTTTGCCGCACTCCAGCAAGCGACATTTGCTTCACCCAAGCGCAAGTCGATCCAGGCTTATGAAGAGTTCGTTGCTGGTGGTGGTGACCTGTACGTCCCAACACCTGACGAAAAAGCGGCCTTCCGCGATGCAGCCGCACCGGTGTTTGACTGGTTCCAGGAAAACGTAGATCGCGGCCCAGAAATCTATGAAGCGCTTACTCAAGCAGTTGCCGCCGCTGAAGCAGAGCTTGCAGCAGGCTACGAGGCCGACCTGCAGTAGGATTTCATCGTTTTCATTGCCGGGCCCCTGCGCATAGGCGCGGGGGCTTTTTTGTTGACTGGTCTAAGCTGTCTCGCCTTTTGTGAGCCGTTCGGCCGTCAGCACCTCGCGCCACGCCTCTTTGTCCACCTCGCGCAATCGTTTCAAGGCCGCGATAGCGTCGTCTTTGAACGTCTCTTTGCTAGAGCCTTTGACGTCTTCGATCTTGGTCACCAACTTGTCGATCTCGGGCAATGGCGTTTCAGTCGCTTCGGAAAGAAGCTGCAATGCTTCAAGGATCTTACCCAACTGCTTGCCGTAGCTGGCGACCTCGGTCTGCACCTTATGTTCGATCTCGGGGATGCCCTGAATGTCTGGCGACAAAAACCGCGGCGTGATTTCTTGCGTCACATCGCCAGAAAACGGCGCGCGGATCATAGGGGCCCAGATGTCAAAAGGCGTCATCATATCAATATCTCCGGTTCAAATCGTGTTTGCGATCCGCAATGCGGACTCTGATGTGCACTGATACTGAAGTACTGAGAGGCTAGACCGCAACGCTCCCGCTATATTTCAAATGTGAGCCATGTACTGTTTGTTCGCGATGCGCGTAAACTCTGGGGCTTTGAACAGAAAATGACCCGATCGCCAAACGCCATAGCGCGCCAGAGAGCGATGATGCGCACACGCTTTCAAATTAAAAAATCTTTGGATGTAACGCAGAGGCAGGCGCGTTGCAGCGACGTT
>ERZ1740070.531-NODE-531-length-26058-cov-6.310157_pt1 | contig 26058 bp, 20 predicted proteins | sample MGYA00581734_ERZ1740070 | MGnify/ENA primary metagenome ERZ1740070 (study PRJEB43018, sample SAMN04849744) | marine metagenome | isolation source: floating plastic debris | place: Pacific Ocean | collected 2008-09-01 | study: EMG produced TPA metagenomics assembly...
CATTTGCTGGCATTTTTAATTCTCAAAAAGCATAATTAATCCCGAAGAGCCGAAAGTTTTGACTTCTAGATAGATGTTGAACAAGAAAGCTTCAGCATCTTGACTTTCCCTACGCCCTTATCATCGTGATGTCAGAAACCAATTTACAGGTAGCACTACGCAAACTGCCAGATAATGCATCTGAAGCAATTGTCAGCGAAACTTTCTTTGCTCCATATGTGCTGAAGGCACTCGGGTTTTCGCAAAGTGACGGAGAAGTCATTCCACAGTTTGATACTGAAAAAGGAGCTGCTGACTATGCTGTTCGAAAAAATCTCAGTGATGATATTTTTTTACATACACAGACCAATCCATATTTAATTTGTGAGTTAAAGGGTAGAGATATTAACCTCGAAGAAGGGTCTGCTCAATATAAAAAAGCTGTTCAGCAGCTCCATAAAAAATACCTTTTAACCCCCAAGTGTAAGTCCGTGAAGTGGGGGCTACTCACAAACTCTTGTCATATCCAATTATTCAGGAAACATAGCAAAGTTATTCACCCAGCAACCCCTTGCCTAGAAGTATCGCCTGAAACTCTCGATCACATCATTGAGATTATCAAGCAAAAGATTGAAAAACCTACCAAAGCACTGACAGTAGCCATTTATAACAATAAAGGAGGTGTTGGAAAAACTACCACTACTGTAAATTTAGCTAGTATTTTGGCTTTGGCAAAGAAGAGGGTGTTAGTGGTGGATTATGACCCCAATCAACAAGATCTAACCAGTGCCTTGGGCCTTAAGTTGAGTGAAGGTCAAGTATACAAGGCAATAGACACACCGGACATTAGCCTACGGGATGCTATCCAACGCTACGTGCCACCGATCAAAAATACAACAGAGAATGATTTAGGCTTTGATGTTATTCCTGCCGATAGAGTCTTAGTAGATCTCGAAGAGTACCAACTCAGACAAAAATGGCGCAGTCATGAATTACAGAAAAAGCTTGCCGAATTTAGAGCTGTATACGATTATATTCTCATCGACTCTCCTCCCAATTGGCGAGTCTTCAGTCAGCAAGCCCTCTGTGCCGCAGATGTAGTAATCATACCAACCAAGCATAACAATCTCTTCTCTTTAGAAAATTCAGTTACAGTTACCAGAGAGTTTATACCTGATATTCAGAAGACGAAAAATGGAGCTACTCCAGTTGCACTACCAATCTTTTTTAATGGGGAGAAAATCACGCCTTATCAATTACAAGAGGCCCAAAAAGCTCTAATTGAATTAATCAAGCAAGCAAAAAGAGGACAGGACAACAAACCAAAGTTTGATCTTCAGCCTTACTTTTTCCCGAAGTACACCAATTCTAGAAAGGATTTGCACGTTTTTCAGTTGCCCAGCTACGCCAACATAGCCAATGCAGCATTTTCACGTATTCCAGCTGTTTATAGAGACAAGTCTGCCCGTGAGTATTACATCAGTTTAGCGAAGGAGTATTTTTTACATGGCTAGTCTCAGTGATATCGGCAATCTGATGCACCTTTACTTGGATGAAATTGAACCAGGTGAAGCTACAACAGCCCCAGATTTTTTAATTCGAGCATCAGCACAGGTTTTGAATGAAAAGTGCGATCGCAACTGGGTTCCCATTATTGTTAAAGAAACGGGTAAAGACCAGTATCAAGTTATTGGTAACTCATTTGTTTACGCTGTAGCCGAAGAAGCAGGGTTAGATAGGGTCTGGTGTGTAGTTGCTGATAACAGCGATGCAACAGCTGAAATCTCACGAGTGTTATCAGGTGAGGAAGTTCCAAAAATCAATCTTTCCAAAGCCTCCCGTGATGAGATTACTGCAGCTCTTCAATATCTCATCGAGTTGCCTGATAGTGACTTAAAAAAAGTAAAACTCGCAACTGCCACTAATCGTATTGATGAAGCACCGCGTCAATACTGGAAAACATTGGAACCTATTGCTAACCTCAAGTGTGGCATTACACGAGGTAAAAAGCTAACCGCGCTGAAGTCAGTCTTTTACTTGACACCTCAGCCAATGCCTGAAGTCATCACAGACCCAGCTATCCTCAAAAGCCTGACGGCTACAGAGCTTAAGAAAATGGCCAAGAAGCGAGGCATTAGTGGTTACAGTAAGCTGAAAAAAAGTGAGCTTATTAGTGTTCTAGCTGAGCACAATTAACACACTAATTTAAGCAGTCCAACAAAACCTGCCAAGCTTGATTCTTAGCCACAGGGAGAGGATTACTTTTGGGCTCCTCTCACTACCCCACCAAATTAAGCTTTCATGTCCGCCAGTGCTCCACGGGCCATATTAGCAATTGCCTTATCTGTCGCCTTGGGCAGCTGATAGTATTTACCGCCTGCTGTCTTAGCCAGCTCTTTACCAAACCCGGTCGAGACAAACTTACGCTCGGTGTCGATAATCAGCAACTGAAAACCAGTCATTCGAATACGTCCGGCAATGTCTAGTAGTTCTGCTTTGATATCCGGTTTCTCACCCTCTTCCATCGGTTCACCCAAAGAGCGCGCTAGGGGCACATTGCCACGACCATCGGTGATGGCAATAATCACCACATTGCCGGTATCACCAGACTGCTTAGCGTTAGTCCCTACTCGCACAGCCTGACTCAAACCATGGGCCAATGGCGAACCACCACCGCAGGGCATGGTTTCTAACCGACGACGAGCTGAGGTAATCGAGCGCGTTGGCGGCAATAACACATCGGCTTGTTCACCTCTAAAGGGAATTAGGGCGACCTGATCACGGTTTTGGTAGGCATCGGTTAATAAACTCAAGACTGCACCTTTAGCCGACTGCATGCGGTTTAGGGCCATCGAACCAGACGCATCGACAACAAAAATAATCAACGAGCCTGCTTTCCGGGCCAAACGCTTTGCGCGAATATCTCCCTGTTCAACAATTACCTTACGCTCAGGCTGACGGGCACGACGAGCTTTTTGATAAGGGGCTGCAGCACGTAAGGTGGCATCAACCGCAATGCGACGGACTGGGCCTTGGGGCAAAATTGGCTTGATGTAGCGACCTCGGTCTTCAGAGATCACGACACTCTGTTTACCTGAACTGCCCTGCCTACTCATGCTCTCGGCAAACAACAGAAGTGAAGGATCTAAAACAACCCCCTCGGGGTCAAACAAAAACTCTTCTGGAATACTTGGAGGAGACTCTTCCTGTTCTTCGTCGGGTTCATCATCATCATTGTCATCCTCGTCGTCATTCTCTTGAGACTCGTCTTGGTCATCTTGTTGCTGATTTTCGGGCGGTGGCGGCGGTGGGGGCTGCTCATCCTCCGGTGGGGGTTGGTCCATATTCATGGCACGGGGAATAATTACCAGCTCCACAGCTCGGCGCAGATCATCTGCGTTGATGTCGGTACGCCCTTCTAACGCAGCACTAGCTTTCGCGACGCGTACAGCAAAGAGTTCAGCTCGATGGCCTTCGACACCACCGCGAATGGCCTCGGTCACCAGATATTGCACCTGGTCGGGGGTGATCACAACATCTTTGAGCCACTCGCGGGCCAGAATGATTTGGGTTTTTAGGTTGTCAATTTCTTCGGTGTAGCCAGCTAAAAAGCCCTCGGGATCATCTGCATAGCCGGTCGCCTGGTCGGTGGCGTCTACACGTTCTTCCATGGTGAGGGGACGGTCAGCGGAGAGTGCGATCGCAATTCGGTCTAACAAATGCTGCCGCAGCACCCCTTCTTCAGGGTTATAGGTGGCCACCAACAGCGGCTTACACGGGTGCTGAAAGCTAATGCCTTCGCGTTCAATCTGATTACGTCCTTCGGTCAACGTTCCCAGCAACAGATTCGAAATCTGATCGTCAAGCAGATTGACCTCATCCACATAGAGCACACCGCGATTTGCCTCAGCTAACAACCCCGGCTGAAAGACAGAATCGCCAGTTTGAATTGACTTAGCTACATCAACAGACCCCAGCAGTCGATCTTCGGTTACACCCAGCGGAATTTGAATAAAGGGAGACGGAATCACCTTTGTGGGTAACTCATCCAGATTTACTGACTCTGCAAGCTCACTAAAACGCTCATAAGTAGCATCATCCCACTCACGCTGATCGGTCGGGTCAGCATTGGCACAGGAGCCATCAATCACCTCAATGGGTGGCAGCAGCTGATGCAATCCTCGGGCCAAAACAGACTTAGCTGTGCCACGACGACCTGCAATTACACCACCGCCCAATCCAGGATCTACTGCCGCTAAGAGGAGTGCTAACTTAATTGCATCTTGGCCAACAACAGCCATCAATGGAAATGTAGTGGGCGTATCCGCGAGGGCCTGCATCTTTTCTCTCTAATCAACGTAATAACAACAATGTATCACTGTGCTTCCGTGATCGTGCCCATGAAAGTAAGCCACTTAGATGGTGTGACCCTACACGTTCACCCTTTAGAATCTAAATACTGAAGATCAATCATGAGTTCCCGATGCCTGTCGCTGCCTGTAAGCTGCTGACCTATAAAGGTCAGTACAGCACGTGTCATATTAAAGTGCCAGATATTGATTCTAAGCTGTCCGCCATTCGCATAGATGGCCGTTATTACAGCTTGTTTCGACGCTTTGATGATGCCGATCTAGCTATGAAAGCCTTTAACAAGTTATCCAAACAGGGTGGAGATGATCTAGCCCTAACTCGGCTAACGAACGGATGCTATGTCATGTGGGCATTAGAAAACGAAGCACAGGTCTTTAAGGGACCCCGGAAAAAAAGCTTAGACTGGCCTACCCATGGCCCGGCCACTTGCTTGATGCTGGGCGATGCAAAACAGTATTACCAGTGCTATGTGCAGGTACCTGACTTGGCAGACCCCATGGTGGCGGTTAACTACGAAGAGCAGTTTTACAGTGTCTACAAACCGGGGCTATCAGGGGCTGAAGCATTTGAACTGGCCGCTCAGTTTACCGGACGAGGCAACGATAGTGCGATCGCAGCGACCACAAAGGGCTATGCCGTATGTTTGCTAGAACCCGAAGCCAGCACCAACGCCTCTAACCAACCGGCTAATGCTTAATGCCAAAAGGGGTTTGAGACAACATGCCTCAAACCCCTTAAATAGCCCGTACAGTTTTAACGGCGACCTGGCAAAATAGGCTGTTCCACTGCATTACGGAAGCGGGTAACATCTTCACCAAAGTCAATGGGTAGAACGGCTACTACGTTTTCGTGGGGGCGAGGAATAATCACCCAGGTTTCTAACACACCGCCTGGGGCATTTTCTGCAGCCTCAACGCCCGCTGCCATAGCAGCCTTCACTTCAGACACATCACCACGAATATTGATACAAAACCGAGCACTACCAGCCCGAATGTAATTCACCAATGTGACTCGTCCCGCTTTGACCATCGCATCTGCGGCGGCTAGTACCGGGGGAAACCCTTTTGTCTCTAGCGATCCTACTGCCTCGGGCATTGCCGTTCTCCTTAATTACGAGCCTAGATATGGCTATTACTTACATAACTCCAAAGTCTATTCTACGGGAGACGTGTGGGGTTGAATAGACACAGCCGATTGCGTTTGCTGAACAAACGTTTCAATCGTTGTAAAGTACTCTGGCCCAGCGGTGTCAGCGACGTTGTTATGTCCGGCTTCTGGCACCAGCCAAAGCTGTTTGGGCAACGGCGACAGGGCATAGAGCTGCTCTGACATTACAGACGCTGTTGTATCGTCTTCGACACCGTGAATAAACAAGACGGGCAGGTCAAGCTGCGGCACCTTGGCCAAGGAGTCAAATCGCTGGGTTAAAATCCAATCCACTGGTACCCAGTCATATTGGCTCGAAAATTGAACGGCCTGAAGCATTGAGCTAAAGGTGCTCTGTGCAATTAGCCCAGCAGCCGGACGTTGGGCCGATAACTCGATTGCGATGGCTCCGCCCAGAGAGTGACCAAACAGCCAGAGCCGATCGGCGGCAATCTGGCGCGTTTCTGTCAGATATCGATAGGCTGCGATCGCATCCTCATAAACCCGTTCCTCATTAGGAAATGGCCCCGGACTTAGCCCATAGCCTCGATAGTCCACCAGCAGTACATTAAACCCCATCTGCTGATAGCGATGCGCCAGGCCAAGATTGGCTCCGATATTTTGACTATTGCCGTGGAGATATAGCAGCGTTAGTCCATACTCAGAAAGCGCTCCAGGTAAACTAGGCAGCCACCAAGCATGCAAACCTTCACCAGGGGAGGCTTTACCCGCTTGGCTAATCCAGACTTCTTCATACGCTATTTGATAATCGTCTGGCGTCTGGGTTATTAAAGGGGTGGGTTTAAATATTAAGCGTGTCTGATAAAAATACAGCCCTACACATAGGGCAGCATACAGACCGGCACCAGAGCCCGCTAACGTTAGAAGTTCCTTGTACAAGAGCATCTACATACCATCTAACGACTCAATCAGTTTGCTGACCAAAACAGCAACAGTCTGTCTTTCCTGGATCGACCTACAGCGACCATTCTTCCTGCAGTGTTTGCAACTGCCAAACTCGGGTCTCCGTAATTACCGCCATACAAGCTTGAACATCAGTAGCCGCTGGCAGATTAGCCTCATACTCACAGTGGGCATCACGATAGTCTAACCAAGTCAGCTGGACATCTGTGAGGGTTTCGCCTTGAGTTTCGCTCGCTAACGCCTGAACAGCCTGATAAACCTCATTTAGCTGAGCATCCGCTTCAGTAAAGCTAGTCTCGGCTTTGATAGATTGCTGCAGCTCAGCAATCCGATTGTCCGTAATTTGCTCCCTGCAAGTAGCATGAAAAAAAGGAGCAATGGAGACCCCCTCAAAGCGGCCGCTTACTAAAGCACACTGAGCGACACGAAATACAATCCAGCGCTCCTCAGCTGTGGTTAGCTGCGCTTTAGTCGTGTCGCTTAAATCTTGGCGTACAGATTGATAAAGCTGATTAAGCGCCTTGTCAGAAATCGTGTAATTTTCAGCCGCACACTGGTTCATATCTAGCTGAGTATCTGCCTGACCACAGTCTTTTTTGGCCAGCGCTACCGGTGCAGGGCGAGGGGTCTCTGCTGGTGTAGCAATCGTCTCAGGGGATGTAGCGGCCTCAGGTGTGGCATCCGGAACGTTGGCAGCCGGGTCTGACTCTGCAGCAGATGGCGCAGCGGCGGTTGGTGTATCTTCTGCGGCGCTATCGGTTGACGTGGCCTGTTGCGACTGTCTACAGCTAACTAAGCCGAGGCACAGCACCAGACACAGTAATTTGGAAAATTGCTTGTAGGACGATTTACCCATGGTTTTAAGACACCATTTTGCTCAATTGGAGTGTAGCGCACCCATTGATTTAGCTATGGCAAATCTAAAGAATGATCGGAGGTTCTGCAATTCCGCAAAGCTGAGCGCTGTAGTTTAGAGGTAGCTTCTAGCTTTTTGTAAACAGTAGTCAAGTCCCCAAACTGCGTCTATTCCCTCTGTCCGCCTGTGGAAATTGCCGCCTATCTTTATATCGACCCTCGCCTGGAACCACCGGTCGATGCCAATCTTTGGGGTTGGGAAGTTGACCATATATATAGGGATACGCCTCTATCAGACCAGTCTGCTCAGCGACCGCAGCTACAGAAGCTATTGTCTCAGCTCAGGACCAAAGCGCCTGATTATTTACTGATAAGAGGGCTAGAAGAATTAGGAGACTCTCTAACAGCCGTGGCGGAGCATTTAACGGCTCTAGAAACAGCCGGAACCATCGTCATTGCAACGGAGCAAGAGTATCAAACCCCGGTCGATGGCACATCCCATCCACAGCTGCCGATTATTCTGGCTCAAGTAGAGATGGCTCAGCGTCAGCGGCGGATTCGTCAAGGACATGCGGCCAAACGCCTAAAGGCATTACCGCCTCCCGGCAAAGCCCCCTACGGCTATCGTCGGGGAAAACAGGGATACGTCATCGACCGCACAACGGCTCCCGTACTCAAAGCGTTTTTTGAACAGTTTTTGCTGTATGGCTCACTACGGGGTGCCGTTCGTTACATTGCCAAACAGTATGGCAAAAAAGTCTCTGTTTCTACTGGACGTCGGTGGTTAGATCACCCTATTTATCGAGGGCATACCCGCTATGGTGACGGTGATATCGTCCTCAATACCCATCGACCGCTCTTAGATGCAACTGAAGCCGCTCAAATTGATCGACTGCTGCGACGCAACAGTTCATTACCTCCCAAGACAGCCAGTGCCCCACGGTCTTTGGTCGGGCTAGTCACCTGTCAGCAGTGCCAGACAAAACTCACCGTCAGTCGGGTCAGCGCTCCCCGACGAGAACAAGACTATCTATATATGCGGGTAGCTACATGCCCGGCTAAATGTAAAGCGCTATCCTACGACACACTCTTGGAGAAGACAATTCAGGCAATTTGTACTGAGCTGCCTCAGGCAGTAAAGCGACGCTCTGCTCCGCAGCATAATCCTAAAAAAGAGTTAGAAACTGCGATCGCAAACCAAGAGTCATGGTTACAGCAGCTACCTCAGCTAGTTGAGCAAGGTATCTTAGACCAGGCGACTGCAGATCTTCGTACCTACAGCATTCACATAGAGATTGCTCAGCTATCTCAACAGCTGGCCCAGCTTTCCCCTGTCAATCTTCAAGAACTGTCGCAGGCCGTAAGCATTCCTCAGTTCTGGGAAGATTTATCGGAACCCGAACGTCGTTTCTTTTTTCGTGAGTTTATTCGTGATATCCAAATTATCCGCCAGGATAAAACCTGGGCAGTAAAGTTAGTGTTTACTTTCTAGACGGCTATCATCTCCAAGTGAGCAGTTCAAGTAGCAACAGATGCTGCGTAAATCACTGACTCAGAGCCAGCAAATTTGCCGATACATTGCCAGCAGCAGTCCCATGGAGACAGCCATCTCCGTAGGTTTCCCTAGGAAAATCATCAACATTTTTTGCTCTTCACTCAAGATTGCAAAAAGTCTCCATAAAAGCCATGGAGTTAGTCTGACTCTTTACAAGAGACATCAGTGCCAATACGCGTTTCGTCGACATTTTTAAGTATTAAATTTGACACATGAGGACTAAGGCATACAGACAACAGAAATCGTCATGAAACCATTCAATATTCGTGCTGCACTCAGTATTGCAGCTATCATCAGCGCTGCAGGAGCCGCTCCTGGCTACGCATTCACGCTGACAGGGACTACTGCAGTCTTTGACAATGCCCAATTAGAAAATGGAACAACTGTTGGTAGAGCCGCTACCAATTCCGACATTAGCAACTACGACCAGGCAGCGTTTACCAAAGACTCTGATAACTATGTTGAGTTTTTTGACTACAACGGAGTTAATCAAGTGCGTTGGGGCGACCCAGTTTACGATTACTACAGCTATAGCAAGACCCAAGAAGCAGGTCACCGCAGAATCTCGGACTATGGCTCCTATCGCACTAGCCGTGGCTATCAATATTACGGTTCACATAAAGACCGGACTGCCCAAAAAAGCGGACTTGGGTTTAAGGGTACAAACAACCTGAGTCTTGATGTTGGAGAAGTGTTTAATATCGGCACCCTCAAACATTACAACAACACTATTTGGTCAGATGGACGCATTGCGACTAAAACCGACTTTAGTCTTAAGTTAAACTTTGATGACATTGGTCTGGGTGAGCAGCAATTTAACTTTGCACTCAATGTTGACGAAACTAGTAATAGCCCTGGCAACCATCCAGGTGGGTCATGTCCTTATAAGACAACTGGCTATGGTTGTTCTGATAACATCACCTGGGACTTTGCGATTGACTCTGAAAACAGTTTTGAGTTTGATGAAGAGCAATACACCCTAGAGTTAGTTGGGTTTAATGACACTCCTGACTTTGATGCCGGAGCCCTCACTAACTTTATTTCTCAAGAAAATGGCACCAGCACGGCTAGTCTGTTTGCTCGTATTGTCAAAGTTGAGGCCGAGCCAGAAGACCCTGCTGCTGTGCCTGAGCCTGGAGCACTGTTGGGTATAGGGGCTATGGGTTTACTTCTGCGCAAAGCTTATCGTCAGCAAAAGGAGACTGTTGAGGTTTAAATAGCTCTCACCCTCTCCCTATTCTCATTAGCAGCAGACAAGATAGACCTGAGAGTGTTTGTTCTCTCAGGTCTTTTTTAGTAGCACCGCTCTTTTAGCTCTGTTTAGGCTCGTCTAATACCAACGGATACCAGGGTTCTCTACCATTGAGCTGCCAAATTGAAATAACTAAGGCACTGGCCACACCTAACCAAATCACCATCGGTAATAGCAGCTGCCCTGCCAGTGGCACAACTTGCCAATAGACTGCCGTAACCAGAGCAGCTGAAGTCAGAGGACCAACCAACACAACTGGCACGGCTAACCCTAGACGACCTTCAACGGTAAACACCGTATTCCAGGTATCACCCAGCGCGAGATGCATCATAAAAATCGCCAGGGGCCATGTCAGATAGGTTTGACCTAGCTGCTGCCAAACCAGATAGGAGGAAATCACTCGCAGCACACCAATGCTCATCCAAATAAAGGGAAACGCCAAAGGTGGGGGAGCCCAGCCAGGGCGCTGGACAGTGTTGTAGGTGGTACGTGTCCGAGCATTGTTTAGAGGAGAAAACAGCCGAGAGCGAATTGCAACCAGTGTAAAAAATGCGATCGCACAGCCAATATTCGCCATCTCGGGCAGTTGCTGACTAAGTAACTGCAACCCCCATAGACTCAGCACCATCAAGCCCATCTGAGCCAGCGTGCCAGCCAAGTAAGTGACGACAGAGGCCCAATCAACTTGACCCTCTGCCACAGCAGAGCGCTGTTTGGCATCCTCTGCACGCACACCCATGATGGTATTCACCATGGACTCTATACCGCTAAACAGGTTGAATTTCTCTGCCATAGCCTTGGTTTTATAAACGTTGGGTTTATTTTCTCCCATTTATCTATCATAATTGCCGCTACCATTTGGGAGAGAGAGCAACCTAGTAGACACGGCAAACCATGGCAAATGTTCGATTCGAGCGCGTTACTAAGCAATATGAAAACGGCTTCGTCGCGGTTAAGGATCTTAATTTAGAAATTCGCGATCGCGAGTTCCTGGTTTTAGTGGGTCCCTCGGGTTGCGGTAAGACCACATCTCTACGCATGCTGGCTGGCTTAGAGAGTATCAGCAGCGGCAATCTCTACATCGACGAGCGTCGGGTTAACGACCTCCCCCCTAAGGATCGTGATATCGCTATGGTATTTCAATCCTATGCTCTATATCCCCACATGAGCGTCTTTGACAATATGGCATTTAGCCTTGAACTACAGGGAGTGTCTAAAGCCGATATTCGGCAACGGGTACAGCAAGCGGCTCAGCAGCTTGGTATTGAAACTCTGCTAGATCGCAAACCCAAGCAACTCTCTGGAGGCCAGCGTCAGCGGGTCGCCGTGGGTCGCGCGATTGTACGTAATCCCTCTGCATTTTTGATGGATGAGCCTCTGTCTAATCTGGATGCCAAACTGCGAGTACAGGCACGGGCTGAGCTAAACAAACTCCATAAGCGATTGGGCACGACATTTATCTACGTCACCCACGACCAGGTTGAAGCGATGACTATGGGTAGTCGAATTGCCATCCTAAACCAGGGAATTTTGCAACAGGTTGATACTCCACAAGTTATTTACGACAAACCTAGCAATATCTTCGTAGCTGGTTTTTTGGGCAGTCCATCTATGAATTTCCTAGAAGCCAACATAGTGCAGCATGAGAGTCAACTGTTGATTAAGACAGCTAATTTCGCGTTGCCGGTAACTAGGGATCAAGACAGCATTAAAAGCTACATCGACCAGCCAGTCATCTTGGGAATTCGTCCAGAAAGCATCTATCATCCTGATTGTGTGCCTCCTGGCATCATCTCCAGGGACATGCAGGTGGAGGTATCTGTAGTTGAGCTAATGGGGCATGAGCGCATCATCTACGGAACATTAGTCGACGGCAGTGAGATTGTTGCCCGACTAGATCCAAGAGCAGCTGTTACCCCCGGTGAAACACTTACGTTGCAGATCGACAATCACTGCGCTCACCTATTTGATTGTGAAACCGAGCAGGTGATTTAGATAATGTTAGCTATCAGTAAATACACGGCTCTTAACCTCTAAAGGTTTGCTGAACGATCAATTTAAGATTTTTTTCAACCGTAATTTGTTGGAATTTCGAGTAGTGTTTGACTAGGCAACTGTGTAATCCACTGCTTTTTTGGTTGCGTAATACCGCTAGTATGTAAAGTTATAAATATACAACTAGAGTAAATTGACTAGACCTGATGAAGAGTCGGTGGATTTAATTGGGCAATTTAGTCCTAAGATGTGAATATCAGTCAAGGTCATATCATCGTAATTAGCCGCCAAATACCATGTCTCCTGACGGTCTCTCGATTGGCTATTCCCAACCGACCTTTGCTACAAAGCAAAATGCTATCGAGCAGGCGGTAACTAATCTGACGCAGCACTCCCAAAATCTGCGCATTAAAAAGCTTTTGTTTAGTGTGTGCTACGGTGGCTGGGAGAATGAGATAGCTGTTTTAAACGGCATTTCTATACGGTCGTTAATAACGATTTTATTGGGACGTTACTCAAATCTCCATCAGTGCCGCCAAAGCCTTTATCAAAAAGCAAACAATCTCAATCGTAAGCAGGTGTACATGGCAATCGCCAATGTTGCTCTTTATCACTTGCGTACTGTTTTTCCTGCCCAAACGCCCCTATCACCCTCCACAGACCAGCAGGCGGCAAATTTATCAGCAGCGGCGCAGTCTAAGGCAAAGTCAGAACTCTATGAGCCTGTTATCGAAGAGCTTTCTAAACTCGATAATATAGATGTCATAAAAACATTTTTAGGCTATCTAGGACAGCCGCCTGGTGCAATTGCCGATACAACCGGCACCGATTTGCTGAGTCTGGTGCAGTTGGTTCATCGTCAAGCGCCGACTCCTCTACAGCTGAAGCATCATCTGGCTTACATACTTAGAAGCCAACGAAATCAACCCTCTCTTGCCAGTTCTCAGATAATCGCACGTCAGATTCTACGGGCGTTTTGGCCCCTTTATAGAACTGGTAAAACACCGGTTGTTACGACTTCTGATAGCTTAACGACCCTAGAACAAGAACTGTCTCAAAAGTGCGATGTAGACCAAGTTAGGGTGCTGCTGTACTCGGTTTTGTATGGTCCCTATGCTGCCGGTAGTCCGCTTCAACGACAAATATTGCAGACAAAAACACTCCGCGACCTGCTATTAGAGGCCTTTGACTATTGCCCTACCTACAGTGATTTTGAAAGCAAACTCACAATATTAGCTCACTGCTTGGAGACTTCTGATGGGCGTAACCGAGCGTTAAAAGTAATGTTGGTGTCTCTATATCGTTATTACACCAAGGATAAGAACTAAGTCGGTGTGGATTTAGACAATCTCCAACGCCAAAATTAATTTGTGCAGATGGTCTTTTAGGAATAAGGATTTTATAACATCCAAGAAGTATGTCTGAAGAGGCGTTCCATGGAACGCCTGTACATCAAAGAATAGAACCTGGTCAAATCTCATTCCCTAGTGCCTAAAGCTAGACCAAGAGCCTGGCTGTGCTATGGAGCTACTAGTGTTGTCAATCAGCCGTGGTGCGTTTGCCCAATAGCTTCTCTCGTAGATGTTTGATGCGATCGCGAAATTTAGCCGCCTCTTCGAAGTCAAGCTCTTTAGCAGCGGCTTTCATTTGTTTTTCTAGCTGACCAATTAGCTCCGGGATATCTTCAAGAGCGAGATCATCACTGTGCTCATAAACTTCTTCGAGTTCCTGGGCATTCAGACGACGCGATACTTCTAAGAAAGAAAGAATAGCATTGGTTTTACGACGTACGATTGGTGTTGGTACGATGCCATGTTTTTCGTTATGAGCCTGCTGGATAGTGCGTCGGCGTTCAGTTTCTTCAATCGCTCTTGCCATACTATCGGTCAAATTATCGGCATACAAAATCGCCTTACCTTGAACGTGGCGCGCCGCACGACCCATGGTCTGAATTAAAGAGCGCTCCGCGCGCAAAAAGCCTTCTTTGTCTGCATCCAAGATAGCGACCAGCGATACTTCAGGCAGGTCTAATCCTTCTCTTAGCAGGTTTACACCAACCAAAACGTCAAAGTTACCATTACGCAAATCTTGAATAATCTCGATCCGCTCAATGGAGTGAATCTCGGAATGTAGGTAGCGGACCCTGACCCCGTGTTCGTCAAAATACTCCGTAAGATCTTCTGCCATCCGTTTTGTTAGCGTAGTCACCAGGGTGCGCTCATTACGCTGCACACGCTCCTGAATTTCTCCAAGCAGATCGTCAACCTGCCCGGTGGTGGGGCGCACAAAAATCTCAGGGTCTAACACTCCAGTAGGACGAATAATTTGCTCAACCACTCGATCTTCAGAGATCTCCAACTCCCATGCACCAGGGGTTGCCGAGACAAAAATACAGTTGTTGACCTTTGTCCAAAACTCTTCCGCTTTGAGGGGGCGGTTGTCAGCAGCACTGGGCAATCGAAATCCGTGGTCAATTAAAACCTTCTTTCGGGCTTGATCACCGTTGTACATTCCTCGCAGCTGCGGAATGGTTACATGAGACTCATCAATCACTAAAAGCCAGTCGTCAGGAAAGTAATCTAAAAGACATTCGGGAGGGGCGCCAGCTAGACGACCAGCCAAATGTCGAGAGTAATTTTCCACACCGTTGCAGTACCCCACTTCTCGCAACATTTCTAGGTCATATTTTGTGCGCTGCTCTAACCGTTGGGCCTCTAACAGTTTGCCTTCTTTTTCTAAAAACTCCAGCTGATTCTTGAGTTCTTCTTGAATGCCGTTGCAGGCAGACTCTAACTTATCGTCAGGGGTAACAAAGTGACGGGCAGGATAGATATTGAGGGCTTCCATACTCTGCAACGTGGCACCAGTCACCGGGTCTACGTAGCGGATGGCATCAATTTCGTCACCAAAGAACTCCACACGAATAATGCGATCTTCATAGGCCGGACCAATCTCTAATACATCTCCCTTGACTCGAAATCGACCCCGACCTAGGTCGATGTCATTGCGGGTGTACTGTACAGAGGCTAGATCCCGCAGCACCTGACGCTGGTTTAGTTCCATTCCCACCCGCAGCGGAATTGAAGCTTTTAGATACTCCGTCGGAATTCCCAAACCATAGATACAGCTAATGGAGGCCACCACAATCACATCCCGTCGCTCAAATAGAGAGCGCGTGGCTGAATGGCGCAACATGTCGATTTCTTCATTAATCGACGCTGTTTTAGCAATATAGGTATCAGTAACGGGGATATAAGCCTCTGGCTGATAGTAGTCGTAGTAGCTGATGAAGTATTCCACCGCATTGTCAGGGAAGAATTCTCGTAGCTCATTACATAGCTGAGCAGCCAGAGTTTTGTTGTGGGCCAGTACGAGGGTTGGCCGCCCTACTTTATCGATTACCCTGGCGACTGTGTGGGTCTTACCAGTGCCGGTGGCACCCAAGAGGGTTTGATATTGACCTTCGGCCTCTAAAAAACTAAGTAACCCCTCAATGGCTTTGGGCTGATCACCTTTGGGTTCAAACGGCGCTTGAATGTCAAAGTCTGTCATGGGTGGCAGGAGCTATAGGGGCCAATACTGGACTTAGAGCATCGATATCAAATCAATGCAGGCCTTTACGATCTTAGAAGTAATATCTCAAATTCGCACGGCTGTTTTTTGGGTCATGACCTCGAACGGCTTGGGCCGTGACACTTCTACAGGTGGGGACAGAAGCATTTCGCTATTTGTAAAAATCGCTACCCTATAGAAGGTAACAAACGGCCATATTTGGTCGCGCTGAGCACGGGGGGTTATTCATGAAAATCTGGCGTCGGAAATATCTTGGCATGGCGATCGCATCAGCCCTGATTTGTCAGGGAGCTATCAGCGCCTGCAGCCCAAGACAGCAGGCGCAAACCGCCCCTCCAGAAAACGAAGAAGAATTGGCAGCTAACCCGGCAGAGACGGCTGCTGCCTGCGACCCGATGGAAGCTCGGGTACCGCTGCAGCCAGAAACAGATATTGAGCTACCGTTTGAGCGGTTTGACTTTCGCCCCACTGCAGTCGAAGCCACAGAAGCCACGCTGACTTTTAAGGGACGACGGTATGCCTTTACCGTTTGCAAACGCGATCGCACCTGGGGAGTAGAAGCCCTAGACGTAGCTCCACCAGTAGAAGAAGACTACGCCGAATATTTTGAATCCCTTGGTGACCCAGATTACGAAACCATCACCAGTCAAGAGCAGACCTATGAAGCACGGGTTCGTCTGGATGCTCCATGGATAGATGAAGAACCCGTTTCTGAAAACGACCTTGAACAAGTTATTTTTGAGCTAATCAAGCCAGGGGAGAGCGAACCCACTACTCAAGTTCTCTACACCAACACCGACGTTATTGAGCAGGAGCTGGGGGTCTCTGCAGGCGTCCCCACCATTACCCAGGCATTGGCAACCGATAACACCCTATGGTGGTCCATTGGGTTTGAACAAGGGGAAGGGGCCAGTGGGGTTGCCACCGTCGTTCAGTATCAAATCGACGAAGATCGCCTCATTCTCTGGCAGCCCTCTGAGCTGGGTAACGCCCAAATTACCGATCTGGCTCTGACTACAAACGATGAAGACAACGTTCTTTGGCTGGTGACCAAGTACTCTAGCGAAGGCAATCCCCATTTACCCGCGCAAGGGTTAGTGGCATTTTGGCCAGCAGACAATACGATTGAAACCTACACCGTTGAAAATAGTCCGCTGATTGGGGCGATTCCAACTCGGCTATGGGCAGCAGATGAGCAGCTATGGGTCGCTACCGCCAACGGCGTATGCGAAGTGGACTGGGCTGAAATTAATGCTAATGAAAGCTGGGATTGCTGGCAGTTTAGCACCATGGTTGATATTTCTACCGACCAGAATTTGTACGCTAGTCTGCTTGCCGACACCCCCATCCAGCAGGCAGACAACCCACAAACCGTTGAGTTGCTATGGGTGGCAGATACCGACATTAGCACCCCAGAATCGTCAGTACGCTATGAAATTAACTACGAGCCCGGCATCACGGTCGAACTAACCCAGGGCGCAGACTACTATGTGGGTCCAGAAGGTGACCCAGAGGACGGTTACTTTTGGTGGCCAGGGCAAGACTGGAGCTGGAACGGGCAACGGTTTATTCGCCCCTGGGACCAGGTAGCCGTTAACTATGTCGGGGGTGGCCCTCAGGGCATCGGACCCGATGAATATACAGACTTCATCGCAGACTGGCGAACGATGCGCGGTGAGTTCGAGCTGCTGAACCTAACACCAGATACTACAGAGATAAGATACTACTCTGCCTGGATTGATGCAGACGGAGTTGAGCCCTGGGTAACCGTCACAGCCGCAACAAATGCCCCCCTTAATGCAGAAAATCCTACAGACGTTGTGCTGACAGACCTTAAACAGGCGGCAAACTGATAGCGCCCAGTCGTGATGACAGACACGGAGCTAGCGAGACAATTGCGACATGCTCAAAACTCATTGGGCCTATGTTGTATTTGCATCACCATAGAAATCTCACCTACGGCTGTGCTCTAAAATCAATAACAAAATCTCAACAGATTTGTTACCCATGCCAGAGCGATTGTTCTGGCATGATTACTCACATAGTACAAAACTCTTCTGAGCGCAAACGAAGGCTCAGACGATGTCTTCTAAGCAAGCTGAGCAAAGAGTTTTGACCATACAACAGCAGCCGGTCTCTTGCCCTGATTAATAATTTCAAAAGTTGCATTCTCAGTAGTCGTGTCCCTGAGACATTCCACACAGACAGCGGCCACATCCTTACGGCTGGTCTGTCCTAGCAATCGATCGCCACGATCCAAAACTACCCCCTGCTTACCATCCGTTGAGGCTTTGATCAGCGTGTTGAGGTCATATGATGTGTAAGGCCCATCGATTAATTGTCCGGGTCGAACAATGGTATAGCTTAACCCTGACGAGCGCAGCGCAGCCTCTGCTTCTGCTTTAGCATCTAGCACCCCGTAGGCATTTAACAAATTAAACGGAAGTTGCTCTTTACGCTCTATCCCCAGAGAAGACACCATAACAAAGCGTTTCACTGAAGCATTCTGAGCAGCCGCAATGAGATTCTTGACGCCTTGACCATCGGCAATTGCAGGAGAGTTTTTAGTATGACGTTGGCGATACTCCTCATCTACAAGAATACGGCCCCAGGCTATGGCCTGCTCCCATGGCTGAGTCGGTAGGTCAGGCTGCCATTTATCTGACGGGAAGGCCGTGGTGCCGCTGCAGCACAGCACCGCATCTACCCCATCGAGGATGGATGCAAGGGTATCTGGCAGCCGTAGATCTGCCTGCACCAGATCTACGCGACTATCAAACAGCGGGCGGGCCTTAACTACATTGCGGGTTAAAGCACTGACACGGTAGCTCTGACCAAGGGCATAGGCCACAGCTAGCTGCCCCACACCGCCCGTAGCACCGGTGATCAAAATACGTTGAATACTAGACACTGCGATCGCAATCGATAGTTCATCCCTCAGTTAACCTTAAATAGTCTGGGTGCTCAACTACCCAAAGGCTCAGACTGGCTGGCTAAAATTAAAGTCCGTTACGCCCCACCATAACCATGCTGCATCTTCGTCAAACCTGGGACAACCAGCACTTCTATAAAGGCACTGACGATCCTGAGATTGCGATCGCCATTGCCGATATTAGAGAAAAGATTGCGCAGATCTCAACCGCCTGTGCCCCGTTTACGGCACTGATTGAGAACGCGGAAACCCTACCTGACACAGAGTTTGAAGGTCTGCTCACCATATTGCGCAGTATCCACCAAACCCGTACGGCACTGCTCAAACAGCTGGGAAATGTGCGCACCTACGTTATAACGGCGCTGAGTGTAGACGCCAAAGACACCCATGCCAGCACTCTCAAGCCAACGCTGCTACAGGTTGGAGCTGAGTTAAGCCAGGCCACTAAACCTATAGATGTGTTTCTCAACCGGGTGCGCCCTGAATTTGTAGAGGCCCTGATTGCTGACCCAGTGCTAGCAGAAGTGGACTTTTTGCTTAACCACCAGCGCAAGCTCAGAGACCAGCTACTGAGCGTAGCTGAAGAGAGTTTAATTACCGGTCTAGGTGTCAACGGTCTCAGCAGCTGGGGCAATCTTTATACCAAGCTGGCAGGCACCCTCAAATGTGATATCCAGGGCGAGACCATGGGGCTGGCAAAAGCGGCTAATTTGCTGAGCGCTCCGCAACGCGACACTCGCCTGGCCGCCTGGCAAGGCACACGCAATGCTTGGATTGAGCACCAGGAAACTGTGGCATCTATTCTTAATGCTATTAATGGCTGGCGACTTGAGGTGACCCAAAAACGGGCCAAGGTGCGAGAGCTGCACTATCTCGATAAAAGCTGTCATCAAAGCCGAATTGAGCGCTCTACGCTAGACGCACTGATGGAAACCACCTATCGCCGCAGAGATATAGGGCAGCGGGCATTAAATGCCATGGCGCAGGTGCTCAACATTCCTAAAATGGCCCCGTGGGATCTAAAGGCCCCCGCCCCTGCCGCAGGCGACACACCCGAAATTTCGTTTGAAGCCGCCATTGAGATGATTGCTAACGCGTTTCGGCAGCTCACCCCAGATATGGGAGACTTTGCCGTGATGATGGCGGAAAAAGGCTGGATTGACAGTGAACCCACCCCCAACCGAGCGACCGGCGCTTACTGCACCCGGTTTGCCGAGCCCCGTGAACCGCGCATTTTTATGTCCTATGCAGGTACGATGACCAACGTCATTACCCTGGCCCATGAACTGGGTCATGCCTGGCATAACTGGGTCATGCGCGATCTGCCCTTGACGCAGACCTACTATTCCATGACGCTGGCTGAGACGGCCAGCACCTTTGCAGAAACCCTGGTACGCGACGCGCTTTTACAGCAGGCTGAAACCCCGGCTCAAAAGCTAGAGATTCTTTGGCAAGATGCTCAGAGTGCGGCGGTCTTTTTACTCAACATTCCAGCCCGGTTTGAGTTTGAGAAACAGCTGGTGGAGGCCCGGAAACAGGGAGTTGCGATCGCACCCAAACTAAAGACCATGATGGCCGACAGCTGGCAGCTTTGGTACGAAGACAGTCTGTCAGACTATGACGACATGTTTTGGGCCACCAAATTACACTTTTCAATGTCTCAGCTAGGGTTTTATAACTATCCCTATCTGTTTGGCTATCTGTTTAGTCTGGGGATTTATGCACAACAAAACAACTACGGTGCAGACTTTAACCGTCTATACACCCAAATCTTGCGAGATACCGGCAGCATGACGGCAGAAGAGTTGGTCAGCCATCATCTTAAACAAGACATTTCACAGCCCCAGTTCTGGGAAGCCAGCCTGGACATGGTTGAAAAAAGCGTTGTGGCATTTGAGCAGCTGGCCCAGGCATGATGGGTTTACATTGGGTTAGCACTGACCTACCGTGATTTCTGTCCTGATTGAACGTACCCAATGGCGCTAACCTAGTGTAGAACTCCCGACCATTCGGCAACAGGGCAACATTCACTATGGTCCCCAGCACGTCAATCGACTGGATTTTTTTTGACTGCTTTAATACCCTCATCGACGACTTTGACACCTCTGGCTGTGAGGCAGGGCTAGCACGCATGTATCAGGTGCCAGTGACCGCTGGTCTTTATAAAACTGTTGAAGAGGTCCGGGCTGACTATCATCGCTGGCGGCTGGAGTACATTGCGGGGAAACCCTATGAGCAAACACTGCAAGAACGGTTTCGTAATGTATTTGCCACCTATCGACCAGAAGCATATACCACGGTGGTTGACCAGGTGCTGGCCGAGATGGAGGTGCAGTTTATGGAGTGCTTTCCGGCGACGCTAAGACTGCCTGCAGGTGTGGAAAGTATGCTGCAACGCTGGCAGGGTAAAGTCTCCATGGGAGTGATATCAAATTTTTTTCTGGCAGAATGGCCAGCCAAAATGCTAGATCGCTACGGGCTTAAACCCCACTTTCAGTTTGTTCTTGACAGTGCTGAATGTGGCAAGCGTAAACCCAATGATGTGGTTTATAAAATTGCCCTAGAAGTGGCCGGAAACCCAGCCCCTGAAAGAGTACTGTTTATTGGCGACCATCTAACTAACGATGCGATCGCACCCCAGCGCTTAGGAATGCAGTCAATTTATTTTGATCGCTCGGCTGAGCGCACATCCTCATCAGCCGCACCGTCTTACATTAAAGCCATCACCCACTGGGATCAGTTTCTCCCAACGGCTGTCGCTCGCTAAACCGACCAATTAAAAGCTACGACCATACAATGGGAGCATTTACAAAAAGAAATCATCATTTCTGATTGATAGCAACCGTTAAACGTCAACCCTATATATACACCTGGGTTTTGCCAGTCAAACTTATATCTAAACTAGTAAATTTATACCGTTTATATGCCCCCTCGCATCTCTACCGTCACTCGCATCATTCTGTCTGGAGTGATGCTAGCCACCTCCCTGACTGGGCTTCAAACAGCTAGGGCTAACCAGAAAACTCCATCCGCTGACGTTAAGCAAACGGCTCAACCCAAAAAATCCCCACAGATTGCGAGTCCATCAACGGCGGCTAAAGGTCCTAAGGTCAAAAAGGGTTCAACCTCACCAGCACCGATTGAACCCTTTATCCGGGCAGATGCCATTGCGCTAGGTCAGTGGCTCGTTGTCAAAAGTGTCAAAAATTTAGTCAATAAACCTGCTGCCACCGCCAATAAACCTGCACCAGAGACCAAAGCGGCTAATAATCCGACAGCGACTCCCCCCAGAGCACAAACAGCAGCCCAGGCACCGGCTGTACGTCAGGTGGCGGTGCGTGCTTTACCCCCCGAGCCGTCCAATAATCCAACCATTGATACCTACACAGAGATGCGGGTTGCCCTAACTAGGCAGGCGCCCAGCGTTGTCGTGGCCGCCTCTACGGGGGGAGCCATGGTCAGCACTGACGGTAACTTTATCCAAAATTTATCGGCCGGTGTTGGCTACCAAGTCACCGCAAATGACGGCGGTCTATTTGTAAACGGTCAGCCGGTACCCACAGCGATTTGGCTAGAACCCGATAGCGGCTACGTAGCCGTGGGCGACCGCTGGTATCGCGGCCGACTGCTATTGCTTTGGCAAGATGGCGGCGTTATGGCTGTAAATTACGTCATGCTGCAAGAGTATTTATACAGCGTAGTCGGTGCTGAAATGTCGGCGAGCTGGTCGTTAGAAGCGCTAAAAGCCCAGGCTGTTGCCGCTCGTTCCTATGCCATCGTACATACTGTACGTCACCAGCGACGGGCCTATGATTTAGACGACACGCAACGATATCAGGCCTATAAGGGCGTCGTCACCGAAGCTAGTTCCACCCATCAAGCGGTCCATAACACCTCGGGAGAATTTATTAGCTACGGTGGTTGAATTGTAGAATCACTCTACGCAGCCAATCAAGATATTGTTGACGACGCCCACAGTGGCTACGGCATGAGCCAGATGGGTGCGCTAGACCTAGCCGAACAAGGGTATCAGTATTACGAAATTCTCTCCGCGTATTATCCCGATACCTCCGTTGGCCGTATTGATATTAGCGACTAAGACAACTTCAAGAAACCTCAGCAATATTGCGAGCTCGGTCACAGGTTAGATGTTGACCTTCGACCGCTATGGGCCCGAGCACAGTGTGAATGATAAGTCGATTGGGACTATCGACTTGAACAACCTGTTGTAGGTTAGCAGGCACTGTTGGCGGCACAGCAGGGACCGTTGGCGGCACAGCTACCAAATCATCATGGTAAGGATACTCTGTGGCAGTTGGTTTATCCTGCTTTGGGCGTTTGCGAACTCTTGCACGCTGTCGCTCGGTTTGTGTATTGCGGTCAAGCCACACTACGGTATCTGACAGAGACAGTGTTTTTTCTCCACGCCAGGTCTTAATGTAAATAGTGCCGGTATCACACACCATATGATTGACCGGGTACCAGCGGTTTTGGAATAGCAGCAAGATATCCATCAGCTGCATTCTACGATGGTTAATCCACCAAGTTTTCCAAAACGCTGACGCCTCTTGACAGTGAATTTGATAGCCTGCAGGTATGCTGTAGCAGTCATACTGGGCAAACGTCACACCCGCTAGGCGATCCTGTTCTATAGATAATGGAACAAAGCCTGCTTCTAACGCTAGCTGATGAATTAACGCCCAATAGTCAGACCTTAGACGAATGAGAGCCTTAGGAGAATTGACCGCCAATTGTCCCTTGGCCAGTAAAATCCCCTGAGTAGTCAACAGTTGAATTTCATCGAGCGCTTTCTCTATACGGAGTTCTCGATTAGCTAGTAGAGAATCTTTCCCTTTGAAAAACGTCTTGATCAGGGCAATGTTGTCAATGGCGATTTTCATGAACAGCTCTAAAAATGTGATAGATGACCGCTGCAAATATCTTCTACAACGGAGCCTGCAGATTAGCCCATAAGTTTACTCATGAAACTTGAAAAAGCTAGACTGTGTATAGTGTTCCCATCTTTAAAACAATCACTGCGAAGTGTGTTTCAACCTCTAAAAAGTCCGGGAAAACCACTTAGCAAAACAACTCAAACAGTCTGATTAACATCCGTAGATATAATGGGATTATGGAATACTTTCAGCCAATTGTTGCCCGCGTTCCCGGCCATCATCCAAGTCCTTATGTGGCCCCAAACACCGACATCATCAAGCTCAACAGCAATGAGAATCCTTATCCACCGTCCTCCCAGGCATTAAAGGTTCTCAAAACATTCAATGGCGAATGGTTGCGTCGTTATCCTGATCCTTACACTCAAGAGTTTTGTGACGCTGCAGCTAAGGTTTTAGAGATACCACCTAACTGGATTATTACCGGCAATGGCTGCGATGACCTGCTCAATATTATTGTAAGAGCCTGTGTTGATCGGGCTCGCTCAGTCGTTTATCCGACCCCTACCTATGGCCAGTATCGTATCTTGGCGGAGCTATGCGGCAGTCAGCTTATCGAGATTCCCTACGGCATCCAATCTTCTCTACCACTAGAGGAGATGATCCAGGCTAAGGGCGCACTCACACTGATTGCATCACCCAATAGTCCATCAGGCCACCAGGTGCCTCTGACAGAACTACGACAGTTAGCAGACAATGTTAGCGGTGTACTTGTTGTTGACGAAGCCTATGTGGACTTTACTGATGCATCGGCCCTAAGTCTTGTTCGAGATTATGAACATATGGTGATTTTACGCACACTATCCAAGGGTTACAGTCTGGCAGGGTTGCGATTTGGTTTTGGTATAGCCCAGCCGCCTTTACTGGCAGGGCTCTTTAAGGTGAAAGATAGCTACGGTGTAGATGCGATCGCAACCCGTGTTGCCGCTGCCGCCATCACCGATCAGCTCTATAAAGACCAGTGTGTGTCTCAAATCAAACGGGATCGACAGCGTTTGACTCTAGCTCTGCAGCGATTAGGGTTTCAGGTGTCACCGTCCCACGGAAATTTTGTCTTAGCCTCTCATCCAAACGCCCGACCCATACACGATGACCTCAAAAGCAACAACATTTGGGTGCGTTACTATGCTCAGCTATCTGATAAACTACGTATTACTATCGGTACCCCAGAACAAAATTGTCAGCTACTAGAGGTAGTATCCCGGTTGCTAAGATAGGCTCTTAATATTAATAGACAGCAAAATTTTAGCCAGCAGATAACAAACCTAGTTCTCGCGCTAAAGTACCCAACAAATTCATCAAGAATACTCCACCTTTGGACAATGCAAACCATCAACACATTTGGATACATTAGTGAATGAAACTAAACCCTAGAGTCGCACTGGAAAATTAGGCCCTTTTGGGTCTTCGTAGCATCTTTAGCGAGAGGCGTAACCTAACTGAGCTAGCTTAGCGGGTACTCCAGTGTCTCTAAATATCCTGTCAAATGGGTCTCCCTTGCAAATGCTCGGGAGATTTTTTCTTTAGAGATTTCAAACCCACACTAATCTCTGCACTAATACTTAGAAAACTTCTCTCCAGGAGATGCTAAAACTCGTATTGTTATCGGATTTCACCTAAAGCAACAAGCAGACCACCTCAGAAAATAAAATTCTCCTTAACTCTTCGTCTAGCAGCAACAAAACAAGTTAAATTGCAAATAACACTAAACCACGGAGCGTGATTGAAAGTCATTTGCGAGAAGAGAGAGCGTCAAACGCAATCTATTATCTAGACAGCAAATCTTATTTCGTCAGAACAGACTGTGAAGACTGAATTAAGGTTGATTTTCAAAACCTCCAAAATATCCTGTCAATAATCTCCCAAGCATTCAATGCGGGAGATTTTTTTTGAACCATCACAACTTATACCAATTCTCAAACGTGTGTCTAAAGTTCACAAGCGCCTATCCTCGACTGAGAGCTGTACTAGACACTCTCTTTTAGGAGCTCCATAAATGCAAATACAGGCGGAGGTAAAAGAGCATTTGCTAGAGTTGCAACACAAATAATTCGATAAAACGGCTCTGGCAAGCTATGAACTTGCACTCCGGACGGAATCGGTTCTGCAGCAAGGCGGGGGCTAATGGCGGCGCCTAAACCTTTGGCCACCATATTCACGATGGTGGCATCAGAGCGGATTTGATAGGTGGGCTTTAGTTCCACACCAAACTGACGTCCATGATGAAAGACCATCGCATCACAGCTATCGCCATCGGGTGCCATGATTAGCGGATATGTGGCTAATGCCTCCCAGGTAAGCGGGTCAGGTAAGACAGCATCGGGAGGAAATAGAACCACAAATTCATCCTGGGTGAGTTCCGATGTTTCAATATCAGGGGCATGGGGTAAATAAGTAATGCCTACATCTGCTTTACCTTTGCGCAAGTCCGACTCCACATCAGGGCGGTCGTCATATTCAGCAATTGTGATTGCGATCGCAGGATACCGCTGACAGTATTGAGCAATCACCTCCGGCAAAATAT
>ERZ1740070.532-NODE-532-length-26026-cov-9.876786_pt1 | contig 26026 bp, 17 predicted proteins | sample MGYA00581734_ERZ1740070 | MGnify/ENA primary metagenome ERZ1740070 (study PRJEB43018, sample SAMN04849744) | marine metagenome | isolation source: floating plastic debris | place: Pacific Ocean | collected 2008-09-01 | study: EMG produced TPA metagenomics assembly...
GCACCGGCGGCGGCGTCATCCAACACACCGCGTCCGACGCCACGCTCGTCGCCATGCTCGCTGGTCGGCAACGCCAACTCCGCGCGGGCGCATCCCCCGACACGATCTGCGTATACGCGTCCGAGCAGGCCCACTCTTCAATAGTCAAGGCCGCGATGGTCGCAGGGCTCGCCCAAAGTCCTGACGACACGTCATCCGTGCGCCTGGTCGCGACCGACGCGCAGCACCGCATGGATCATGCCGCGCTCGCCGAAGCGATGCGTGAAGACCTTCGCGCGGGCCGAGCGCCCGCGTTCGTGTGCGCCACACTCGGCACCACGAGCAGTGAGGCGGTCGATCCGATCGACAAGATCACGGCCGCCATCGACGAGGTCTCTGCCTCAACCTCGCCGCGCCCGTGGCTGCACGTCGACGCCGCGTACACCGGCGCCGCGCTCGTCTGCCCCGAGCATCGCCACCTCGCCAAGGGGCTCGACCTGGCCGAGTCGTTCTGCTTCAACCCGCACAAGTGGCTGCTGACCAACTTCGACTGCGACACGATGTTCACCTCCGACGCCGCGGGCCTCACCGCAGCCCTCTCGATCACGCCCGAGTACCTGCGCAACAAGGCGAGCGACGCCGGCACCGTGGTCGACTATCGCGATTGGCACGTGCCGCTGGGCCGCAAGTTCCGCTCGCTCAAGCTCTGGATGGTGTTGCGCCACTACGGCCGTGACGGCTTGCAGGCCTACATCCGCAACCACGTCGCCATCGCCGCATCGCTCGAGCAGCGCATCGCGCGCGACCCCCGCTTCGAGCTCGCGGCACCACGCAACACCGCGCTGCTCTGCCTCAGGCTCGCGCCGCCCGGCACCACACCCGAGCAGGCCGACGCGCTCACGCGATCGCTCATGGACTCGCTCAACGCCACCGGCGAGGTCTTCCTCACGCACACGACGCTCGCAATCGCCGACCAAACCGGGGGTGACGAATCCCGATTCGTCCTACGCATCGCGGTGGGGGGCACGCACACCGAGCAACGCCACGGCGACCACCTCTGGCAACTCCTCACCGAGCACGCCGACCAACTGATACGCTCGCGAGCAACATGACCAAGCAATCTGCCACACACGCAACCCTCGTCCGAGCGCTGCTCTCGCTCGCGTGCGTCGCCGTTGCGCCGCTCTCGGGCTGCGCGAGCTCCGAGCCCACCGAAGAGCTCACCGTCGCCGCGACCGACTACGACGCCGCCTTCGTCGCCGTGCGTGAGGTCTTGCGCGACTACCGCTTCGATATCGACCGTGTCGACGCCCGCGCCGGCGTCATCAGCACCACGCCCAAGTCCACCGCCGGCTTCGCAACCCCGTGGGACGGCGAACAGCAGACGCTCGGCCAGGAGTGGGAGGACCTCACCAACCGCCAGCAGCGCACCGTCCGCGTGATCTTCGAGCCCGCCTCGGCCCGGCTCGGCCGAGAGGTCGGCCCCACGCCGCAGTCCGCGCCCGGGCCCGCCCGCGCCGACATCCGCACCCTCGATGATCCGATTGACATCCGCGTCGAGGTCGTCGTCGATCGCATCAACCGCCCGCACTTCCGCGGCGAAACCGAAAACCTCCGCTCGAGCACCTACGCCCGCGAGCCCGCGCTGCGCGCTCGCGACATGCAGCCGAACTACGCGGTGCCGCGTGATCGCGATCGTCTCTTTGAGCAGACGCTCCTCGGCGCGATCGAGCGCAAGCTCGCCACGATCGCGCCCGCCGCTTCCGTGCCCGCCGCGGACTGACTCAAGACGCTGGATTGTCGCGGAACGCTTACGCGTCGCTGCTGCGGATCGCGGTTGCCTTCGTGCCGACGCCCGGCGTCGTGACCACTTCCGGGTTGCCGCTCTCTGTCGGTGCCGCGGGCTGGATGTGCCCGAGTGCCCGCGCGATCAGCTCGCCCCGGCTGGACGCGTCGAGCTTGCGGTGCAAGCTCTTCACGTGATCGTGCACGGTGTGCGGGCTGCGGTCGAGCTCCTCAGCGATCTGCCGGACGCTCTTGCCCAGCGACAGCTGCTCGAGCACGACCTGCTCGCGGCCGGTGAGCCACTGCGTGCTCGAGGCGCGCTTCGAGCCGATCGCCATGACCGCGCGCTTCTCGACGAGTCCGAGCACCGCGCCGAGCATCGCCGACAGCGCCTCGACCTTGCTGGGTGAGGTCTCGGGCACCGCCATCATCGCGATGACCGCGCGGCCGGGCTCGGCCGTGCCGATCGGGCGGATGCCCGCCAGCACGGTCTCGGGCTCGATGTCTCCCCAGACCTTGCCAGCCGCGGTGTGCCGCCAGCCTTCGCCCGCGAGGCGAGACATCGGGGCAGCAGCGCCATGGCGCACAACCTCGGGGCCCACCGCCCAGCCGAGTGTGCCGAGCCGTTCCAGGCGGGCACGCAGGCCCGTGAGCCTTGCATCTTTCGTGGAGAGCTCGACCGCGGCATGTGGCGAGCCGAAGCCGGCACCGGCCGACGGATAGGCCTCGGCCCGTCCGGCAACGCCCGCGGCCTCGATCTGGCCGAGGGTGCCGTCCGCCTCAAGCGTGCCGATCAGCACGCCCGTCAGGGCCGGCGACGCGAGATGCGTCAGGGCCGACGCGGCGCCATCGCACCAATCCAGCGTGGCAACAGCAGGCAAGCCGCAAACCGCCGAAGCCGCATCGCAGATCACGGCGTAGCTCTTGGCTTCAATCATTCGTTCGGGACCCATCGTTCCTCCCCGGGCCAGCACGGGCCCCGGTTCCCACTCCGGCTCGCGATCCTTCACGCGCCGCTCTGGCGCTCACGCGCCGCCAACCCCAATGTCCCGGCACCGAGCACGCCACGCGCCCGAGCTCGGGACAGTTTACCCATCAGAGCGGGATTTCCCGCCGAAGCCCGTGCCGACTCGCGTCGTCATCGACCCCGGCAATCCGCCCGCCCGATGGCCATCCCCTGCACGGGCGAGCGTATCACAGTTGTGAACCTGGGCAAGCAACATCATGTGGGGGAGCCCGGTTCCGAGCCTGTCTCGAAGGGGTGCGCCGATTGTGCCGCCACGCTGGATACCCTTGCCTACACCCAGCCCGCGCGACCCGCCCAGACGGCCCCCCAGAGGCCCGCGGAGTCCACCCGCTGGAAACCGGAGCCATCACCATGACAAGCACGCCCGCCACATCCAACCCCGCCGAGTGGCCCGCCCTCCGAGGTAAAACCCCACGCATTCTTATTGTTGGTGCAGGCCCGACAGGCCTCGGCGCCGGGTACCGCCTCAACCAACTCGGCTACACCAACTTCACCATCGTCGACCGCCATCCGTATGCCGGCGGCCTCGCCCACTCCTTCACCGACGACGCCGGCTTCACCTGGGACATCGGCGGCCACGTCATGTTCAGCCACTACCAGTACTACGACGACTGCTTCGACACGCTCATGGGCGACGACTACACCATGAACAACCGCGAGTCGTGGGTCCGCATGTTCGACCGCTGGGTGCCGTACCCGTTCCAGAACAACATCCGCTACCTGCCCAAGCAGGCCGCGTACGAGTGCCTCTCCGGACTCATCGCCGCGCAAACCGGCCAGGGCAAAATCAAGCACCACGCCGACGCGACAAACTTCGGCGAGTTCATCGATGCCGTCTTTGGCGAGGGCATCGCCAAGCACTTCATGCGGCCGTACAACTTCAAGGTCTGGGCACACGAGCCCGAGATGATGAACAAGCACTGGATCGGCGAGCGCGTCGCCACGCTCGATATCGATCGCGCGCTCAAAAACGTCGTCCTCGAATCCGACGACTTCGGCTGGGGCCCCAACAACCAGTTCAAGTTCCCCCTCAAGGGCGGCACGGGCGAGTACTACAAGCGAATGGCCGACTCGATCGAGCAGTTCATCCAGCTCAACAGGACCCTCAAGTCCATCGACGTCGACAAAAAGATCGCCACCTTCGCCGATGGCACGACCGAGCCCTACGACATCCTTCTCTCGGCCATGCCCGTCGACGTGCTCTGCCGCGACATCCTCAGCGGCGACGTGCCCGACGATCTGCGAACCCGCGCCCAGGAGCTCAAGCACTCCGGCGGCCACATGATCGGCATCGGCCTCAAGCGCCCCTGCCCCTCGACCAAGTCCTGGATGTACTTCCCCGAGGACAACTGCCCCTTCTACCGCGTGACGTACCTGAGCAACTACTCGCCCTTCATGACCCCCGACAAGGACAAGTACTACTCGCTGCTCTGCGAGACGAGCTACTCCGACCACAAGCCGGTGGATGCCGACGCGATCATCGAAGAGACGATCACCGGCCTCGAGAACGCGGGCCTGCTCGAGCCGGGCGAGCGCGACGACATCGTCACCACCTGGCACTACCACGCCGACTACTCGTACCCGACGCCCTCGGTCGAGCGCGACGAGATCCTCGCGGATGTCATCCCCTGGCTCGAGCAGCGCGAGATCTACTCGCGAGGTCGATTCGGCATGTGGAAGTACGAGGTGTCCAACACCGACCACACGCTCATGCAGGGCGTCGAGCTCATCAACCGCCTGCTGCTGGGCGAAGCTGAGACGACGATCGGCATCGTCTACGAGTCCACCGAGGACGGCCGCGAGGCCGCCCGGCACGAGCGTTCGACCAAGGCTGGTTCGGGCGAGAAGCGGCTCGCCAGCGCGGCGGCCGAGACCAAGCCGGCATCAAAGTCGGCAACTATTTCTGCGAGCCCCGATGCGGGGGATCAGCCCGAGGCCGAGCTCGCCGAGGAAGAACTCGGCGTCGGCAAACTCGGCGATTGACCGGGTCGGACGACCGGGCGAGGGCGCGGAAATGTTTGCGTCCCATAACGTTATGCGATTTTGCTGTCCACCCGCTCTGGAACCGCCAAAAGCGGGTGTTTTTGCGTTCCCCTGATCTGGCTAGCCTTGTTGGGGCAATATCGCGGCGAAATTGGCTGGTAGTGGGCGATTCCTGAGGCACATTTGATCGAGACCTCGCAAACGGAACTGCAAGGTCCGGATAGGTTACTCTTGACCAGCCCGCAACCCTATCGCATTGCGAACAGGGAGCCGTCAACAGGTGGGCCGCGAACAACCCGATCCTCTCCTCCACGGAGGGAGTTATGGAGAGTGTGTTGCCATGAGCGCGATGCCGCGCCAACACGATTCACCGCTGGCAGCCACGGACTGGCACGCCGACACGGTGACATTGGCCGACGAGGCCCACCTCGTCGCGTGGTCTGAGGACCCCTCGCTGCGGGTACATTTCGCAGCCTCTTTGGGGCGGTTCCTCGAAGCCCAACGCGACGTCGAAGTTCTTCGATTCCACGGCCGACACATCGGCAACCTCGAAGATTTCTGCGCCCAGCTCGAACGCCTCATGCCCGGCCCGACGCTCGATCGCCGGGTCGACGGCCCGCGCGGCGTCACGAACCTGCTCCGCGCTCGCCCGACTTTCCCAGGCCGATCTGCTGGCAAGTGGCGTTACTACGTCTGGCACGACGCGGACGTGCTGCTCGCGGAGAACCCCGACCTTTTCGCACGCGTCGCCGACGCGATGGCGGGCGTTGCTGCCGAGGCAGAGTACGTCTCCGACGACATGCTCATCATCCACCGGGCCGTGCTCGTGGGCGGCCCGGCCCTCCTCGACGCCGCCGCCACGCCCGGCGGCCCGCTCGCCTCGTGGTACGACGACGGGCTCGGCGAGCCGTTCTGGCAAGTCGTCACCGGCATCGACGCCCCCGACTACATGGCCTTCCACATCGATCAACTCCTCCGCGACTGATTCCCAGTCTGTCCTTTCGCCTGACCCCCGCACGCCGAACCCCTTCTCGGCGTGCCAACACAACACGCACGGACTCGAACGATTTTTCCCGAGCCCGCCCGCAGCAACGCACCCGAGCCGGCTCTACCGACTCGGGTGCGTGCTCTTTTTGCAACCCGCCCTCCCAGGACACGCGCGCCCATCGGCGACGTCGATACCGAGCCGTCGATGCCCGCGGGCTTGATTCGCCGTGCCCGAGAGGCTTGGCTCTGCCATGCGCATCATCGGCGGCAGCCACAAACGTCGACATCTCATCACCCCGCCCGACGCGGAGACCACCCGCCCCATGCCGGACTTCGTCCGCGAGGCTGTCTTCAACATCCTCCGGGGTCACTCCGAGGGCGCAACCGTCGTCGACGTCTTCGCCGGCACCGGCTCGATGGGCCTCGAAGCCGCCTCGCGTGGCGCAACCGAAGTCCACTTCATCGAGCGTGACCGCCGCATCGCCGACATCATCGACCAGAACATCGAACAGCTCGGCCTCGAAGATCGCGCCCAGCTCATCATCGGCGACGCGCTGGGACCCGCCTCGGTCGCGCGCGTGCCCGACAGCATCGACCTGCTCTTCTTCGACCCGCCGTACCCCATGGTCACCGACGCCGAGACCTGGCCGCGCGTGGCCGCACAGTTCGCCCGCTTCGTCCAGAAGCTCGCGCCAACCGGCTTTGCTGTGCTCCGCACACCCTTCCCCGCCGTACACCGCGTGAAGGAAGTCGAACCCGAGCTGCCGCCCGGCGCTCGCGTCGAGCACGGCTTGAACGACGACGGCAGCGAAGGCGACGGCCAAGAAGAAGTCATCGTGCTCGAGGCCGACTCGGTCGACGGCATCGACGACGCGGCGCTCGAAGCCTTCGAGCGCGCCGCCCGCGAAGCCGAGCAGCAGGCACGCGAGCGCGCCCGCCCTGTCGACATCAATTTGGAAATGCCCGGCGCGATCGGCCCCGAGAGCCACGCCTACGGCACGACCGTCGTGCACCTCTACATGCGCGAGCGCACGCCCGAAGAGCACGCCGAGCTCGGTTCGAGCCCGACCGCTTCGGCGTAAACTCCCGCGGTGTCCGACCCCGCATTCCAGCTCAACGAGGCCCAGCAGCAAGCCGTCGCCCACGACGCGGGCCCGCTGATAGTCCTGGCCGGCCCTGGCACGGGCAAGACAGCGGTGATCACCCGCCGCATCGAGCACCTCATCACGCGTCGCGGGTGCGACCCCGCGACGATCGTCGCGCTCACGTTCACGGTGCGCGCGGCCGCCGAAATGCGCGAGCGCTTGGCCGCGATGGATCTCCACGCCGCCGTCGAGCAGATCCAAGCCTCAACCTTCCACGGCTTCGGGCTCGGCATCCTCCGCCGCTTCGGCGACATGCTGGGATTGCCCGCCAAGCTCACCATCGCCGACGCCGCCGAGCACCGCCGCGCGTTGCGTGAAGCCGCCCAGTCGCTCCCCGGCAGCACGATCGATATCGAGGGCGCCGACGCAGCAGCCGATCAGGCCCGCGCACTCGCCACGCAGATCGCCCAACTCGGCCTCAGCGCCAACGACCTCCGCACGCGCGTGGCAACAGCGCGCGAAGCACTCGAAGCGGGCGACAACTCCGAAGACAGCGACGCGAAGAACCCGGTGCCCGTCGCCGCACAACGCGCTCGGCTCGACCGCTACGCCGCCTACGCCAGCATGATCGAGCACGCCGAGCGCGACCTGCTGCGCCGCGGCAGGCTCACCCTCGACCACCTGCTCACGCTGCCCACACGCCTGCTGCCAAAGCACCCCGCCGCCCTCGCGATGGTCCGCGAGTCCGCCCAGCACGCGTTGGTCGACGAGTACCAAGACTCCAACCCCGCCCAGCTCGCGATGCTGCGCGTCGTGTGCCCGCCCGATCAGCCCCGCGGCGTCGGCCCGGACCTCGTCGTCGTGGGCGACGACGACCAGTCCATTTACGCCTTCCGCGGCGCCGATGACCGCGCGTTCCATCATTTCCAGCAGGCCTACCCAACCGCCGAGACCGTCGAGCTCGTCGACAACTACCGGTCCACGCCCGCGGTGGTCGACATCGCAACGCGCGTGATCGGTGCCGCGATCGAACGCTTCGCGCCGGACAAGTCGCTCGTTTCGCGCGTTGCTGTGGACAACGCGGTGAACGTGCTGGCCGTGCATCTCGAAGCCGATCGGCATGATGCCGATGTGATCGCCGCCGACATCCTCGCGTCGCGCGCCAAGGCCGACGCGGCCGGCGAGCCAGTACGGTCAACTGCAGTCATCGCTCGCGGTCATGCCGATCTCGATCGCATCGCCGCCGCCCTGCGTGTCAACGGCGTGCCCTTCCGCATCGCCCGTCGCCAACGCGTGCTCGAGCTTCCCGCGATGCAAGATCTGCTCGCATGGATCGAAACGCTCGTCACGCCCGACGCGGCATGGCCCGTGCAACGCCTGCTCGTTCGCCCCCCGTTCTCCGTCGATGCCGACGCCGTCGCGCAGTGGCACCGCCAGTATCGTCGCGCCGCAGGTCTCGCGGATGCCAGCCGGGGCGACGCGCCCGGCACCTTCACCGAGTGGCTCGAAGCCCGCCCCGACGCTAACCTCGGCGGGCTCGGCCGATTCGTGCACCTTCGCACACTCCTCGCCGAACGCACAGCCCACGTCCCAGCCCACGAGGCGATCTTCGAGATCATCGCCCGCGGCGAGCTGGTCGCCGCGGAGCTTCCCGATAGCGCGGGCCTCGTCGCGAACGCCGGCGCGCTGGCCGCCGCGGTGCGATACGCCCGCGACGCGCGCACACGTATGCCCGAGCCCCGAAACCTCGCCGCGTTCTGGGCGCACTACCAAGACCTCGACGAGCAGGGCCAGTCCTTCGGGCTCGCCGAGGAGCAACGCGTCGACGTGATCGATGGCGAGGGCGATGAGCCGCAGGCCGAGGGTGTCGTGCAATTGCTCACCGCCCACGCTTCGAAAGGCTTGGAGTTCGACACGGTCTACGTCCCACGCATCGGCCCAACCGCAGGCTTCGGCTGGGTCGACCACAACACGCGCGATCGCCCGCCGCCGGGCGTCGCCGACGAGCTCGTGTTCGATCCCGAGCGACAGCGCGCCGAGCAGAGGCGGCTCCTTTATGTCGCGTGCACGCGCGCCGAGCGTCGGTTGGTGTTGCTCACGAAGAAGGCCAAGTCGCGCAGCAAGAGCACGCACTTCTTCCACGAGCTCACCTACGCCACGCCCAAGCTCACATATCTCGACATCATCGAGGCGAGCGATCTGCTCGCCGCAGCCGCGCGAGCCGGCGTGCATGCCGGATCGACCGACGCCCCCGACGAACTCGCCCAGCTCGCCACGCGGCGTGATGCGATCGCCGACGCCCGGCGTCGCGTGCGCACGGCCGCAGCCCGCTCCCTCGCGTCGGTCGACGATCCCGAGGCATCGCAGGAGACACTCCGAGAGGTGCAAGCGGCGCTCTCACGCGCAGCCAGCGAGCTGCGGGCGCTCGCTGCCGCCGATCACGCCGCCGAGGTCCCCGAATGGCTCGACGATTCGGCAAAGCACCTCGCCGAAGCGGTTGTCGAGGCCGAGAGCGCCGGCGACCCCGCGCCCGACGTGCCACGCCTGCCTCCGATGCGTCCGCCGCTCAAGCTGAGCTACACGCGCATCCAGGACTACATCACGTGCCCCGCGTGCTTCTACGTCCGCCACGTGCTCGGCCTGTCCGGCGAGGACAGCGACGCCGCATCCGTCGGCACGCTCGTGCACGAGGCGCTCGCCGAATACGCCCGTCGCTGCCAAGCCGCCGACGCCGAGGGCGTGCCGGCGCCGACGCCCGACGCGCTCCGCGCGATCGCCGACTCGGTCTACTTCGAGTCGCTCAAGGCGGGCGGCGTGCCGGACAAGCAAGCCCTCGCGCGCGCGACCGCATTGCTGGATATCTACGCCCGCGAGTTGCACGACCCCAACGCAAACATCCTCGAGATCGAGCACTCGGCGCGCGTGCCGTATGTCGCGGGCGACCACACGCACTCGCTCGAAGCAAAGATCGACCGGCTCGATCAGACCGCCGCGGGCCTCCGCATCGTCGACTTCAAGACCGGCAAGGCCTCGAAGAAACTCACCGAGCCGACCGGCACCGATCTGCAACTTGGCATCTACGCGATGGCCGTCGCCGAGCGTTTCCCCGATGCGGCCGGCGTCGCCGAGTACTGGGTTCTCTCGACAGGCCAGCGCGGGACAATCACGCTCGATGACCTCAAGCTCGATCGCGTCCGGAAAGATATCGACAAGGCGATCGCTGGCATGCTCGCGGGCGACTGGCAGCAGGGCAAGAACTGCCGCGGCCTGTGCGACTTCATCAAGCACCGCACGCGCGATCCCGCTGCGGGCTCCACCCCGACCATCTCCGAGACAAGCCCCTCCGCGGCAACTCCCTCGGGGCACAACCCCGAAGCGGCGGGTCGGTAGACCATGACAATGCGAGCCGGTTCTGTCGCCATGCTGGTTGTCGTCTTCGTTATGCTCACGCACTCGTCCTGGGCATCACCCACGTGCGACGTGGCACCTGCACAGGCGGCGCAGGTCACCGGGCTGCACGTGCATCAGCCGCTGAACATGTGGACGGCCGAGTTTTCCAACGGGGTCATCGTGCATGTTCGGCATGATCCAGAGATAGGCGGCCGCGTGCGCGTCGCGATCAATCTGGGTTCAGGCCGCATCGCCGAGAGCGGCGCGACGCGCGGCGTCACCGACGCGCTTGCCGCGGCACTCGCCTCGCCCACCTTCGTCGGCATCACCGATAGCGAGCGCAGCACGCTGCTCACGCCCCTGTCTGGCGAGACGACCACCATCGAAGCGATCGGCGGCGACGACGGCCTGCTCCTCTTGATCGAATCCCCCACGCCCTTCGTCACGCACGCGATGCGCATCGCACACGAACTCCTCACCGACGCCGACATCAATGACGCCACGCTCGCCGAGCACAACGCAACTGTGGCGAGTCCCGCAGGATTCGGCGACGCGTACCAGCGAGGCCTGCGTGATGTGATGGGCCTGCCCCGAGCGTCCCGATCGCCTGTGCCGGCCGAGGTCGCGCGCGCACACCTTGCCGAGCTGCGATCGTCCGCGCCGATCGAGATCGCGATCGTGATGGGCGCGACCCAGCAGCAGGGCATCGACGCGGCTCGCCTCGCGATCGCCTCGCTCCCGCCGAGGCCCTACCCGTCGCGGTCGTCGTGGGCCGAGGTGGTCGCGATCGATCTCCCCGCAATGCCCGTGGCGATCCGCCGCACACACACCGCACCCCAGCCGCTCGCGGCTGTCATGCGCGGCGTTATCTCGCAACAGCCCGCCGACCAGCACCAGCGCGACACCGTCCACATCCTCCGATCGCTCTACCTGCTCGGCGCGGTCGTCGACGCGCGGCTCGCCCGCGTGCCCGGTGTCGACAGCGCATCGACCCGCGTGAACTTCGTCACGCCCTTCGATCGCGCCATCATGCTCAGCACGGTCGTCGTCTGCGAGCCCAGTGAAGCCGACCGCATCGGCATCGCCATCGAGACAACGCTCCGATCGATCGCGACCGACGGACCGACCGCCGAAGAGCTTGTCGAGGCATCCGAACAGTTCACGGCACGCCGGGCCGAAGCGCGCACCGAGCCCTGGTTCTGGCCCATCGTGCTCGCCAAATCCCGCTGGCACGGCATCTCGCTCGACGCCTTTGCCGAGGGTCCCGAGTCCTACGAGCGACTCACCGTCGCCGACATCCAGCAGGCCGCCAGCGTGACGCTTATCGAAGCCAACGGCATCGCACTGGATCTGCATCCAGAACCGGACAGCGAATAACCGCGACCGCCCTCGCGCGTCGTTGCTCGTTCGAACTGTCGGTACGCCCCTACTCGAGGGCCGCGGCACCCGAGATGATCTCGGTCAGCTCGGTGGTGATCTGCGCCTGGCGTGCGCGGTTGTAGTCGCGCGTCAGGAGCTTGCCCATCTTCGAGGCGTTGTCCGTGGCCGCCTTCATCGCGACCATGCGTGCAACATGCTCGCTCACGATCGCGTCGCTGAAGACCTGCACGAGCGTCGCCTTGACCGCCGCGGGGAGCAGCGTGTTGAGCAGCTCACCAGCCGAGGGGCTGAACTCGAACTGCTCGGTCCGCCCGCTGGCGCTCTCGTCGGCGTCCGACTCGGGCGCGGTGAAGGGCAACAGGGTCAGCACCTCGGGTGTCTGCTTGCCCGCCGAGATGTACCGCATGTAGATGATCTTGACGCTCGCGACCTCGCCAGCCACGAACTGCTCGATGTACGACTCGGCCAGCGCGTGGATGTCCTCGATCGCCGGCTTGTCGCCGAAGTGCACGTGGTGCGTGGACACGTCGATCTTGTTGAACTTGAGCACGCCGGCACCCTTCTTGCCGACGACCTCGATCTCGCCGGCCGACGCAGCCGGTGAGGCGCGGAAGTGGCGGAGGGTGGTGCGGAGCAGCGAGCCGTTGTACGGGCCGCACAGGCCGCGGTCGCTCGTGATGACGAGCGTCAGCTCCCCGCCGTCGCTGCTGGCCTCGCGCAACAGCGGGTGGTCGATGCCATCCCCACCCGCGAGCTCGGCCACGAGCCCGAACAGCGACTCGGCGTACGGCTTGCCCGCGGTCGCCCGCTGCTGGGCGGCGCTGAACTTCGCCGTGGCGATCATCTGCATGGTCCGGGTGATCCGGCGGATGTTGCCAACCGCCTTCATACGCTTCTTGATCTCGCGTGACTTGCCCATAGGCGGGGATCGTAGCCCGCTCCGAGCCGGTTTCCGCGCCCTCAAACCGCCCGTCTGGGGCCTGCCGCTTGCCCCGGGCCGTCTGCCCCGCAACCCTTCCCTTCACACAGGGGTACCACCGGGCCGCGGCCGACCATTCAAGAATCGCCCCGCGGCATCCAAGCCGGCACCTCCCAGGAGACACCCGTCCATGCGCCTTTCAACGCTCATCCATTCCATCGCGATCGCAGGCGCGGGGCTCTTCGCCACCGCCAGCGCCCAGCCGCTCGAAGCCGACACCGCACCCGTGACCGGCACCCTCGACAACGGCATGTCCTACATCGTCCTGCCCCACGACAACCCCGCCGGCCGGGCACGCGTGCAGATCGTCGTCTCCTCCGGCTCGCTCAACGAGCTCGAGTCCGAGCGCGGCATCGCCCACTACCTCGAGCACATGGCATTCAATGGCTCCGAGAACTTCAAGAAGAACGAGGTCATCGCCTTCTTCGAGCGCATGGGCCTCACCTTCGGCAAGCACCAGAACGCTTTCACCGGCCTCAACGTCACCGCATACGACCTCACGCTCCCCGACGCCGAGACCGAGACCATCGCCGACGCATTCCGGTTCTTCGCCGACGTCGCCACGCGCATCAGCTTCCTCCCCGACGCGATCGAGGACGAGCGCGGCGTCATCCTCGAAGAGCGCCGCACCAGCCTCGGCCCCCAGCAGCGCATCCAAGAGCAGCTCTTCGCCCGCCTCTTCCCGGGCTCGCTGCTCGGCGAGCGCTTCCCCATCGGCACCGAGGAACGCATCAAGGGCTTCGATCGTGAGGACTTCCTCGGCTACTACAGCCGCTGGTACGTCCCCGAGAACATGACCATGATCGTCGTCGCCGACACCGATCCCGCGCCGGTCGTCGCCGAGCTCGAAAAGGCGTTCGGCGCGAAGGAAGGCCGCCCGTCGGCCCAGCGCCCGGTCATCGACGTGCCGATGCCCGCCCAGTTCGAGTCAATCATCATCACCGACGCCGAGCTCGAGACCGCGAACCTCTCCTATATCGTGACCCTGCCCCCCGCTGCCCCGCGGACCACCGAGCAGGCTGCGCGCGACCGCATGGTCATCCAGCTCGCCTCGGCCGCCTTCAACCGCCGCATGCAGGCCAAGAGCCAGGACGGCGAGTTCGAGGGCCTCGGCGTCAACGCCGGCATGATCCCGAGCATCTTCGACGCACTCGGCTACTACACCGTCGGCGCGGTCGGCCAGCCCGACCAGTGGCAGACCCTGCTCGGCGAGGCAACCACCGAGATGCGTCGGGCCGTGCTCCACGGCTTCACGCCCGTCGAGATCGAGGACGCCCGCCAGCAGATCCTGTCCGGCGCGCAACGCTTCGCCGAAGTCGAAGCGACGCTCGACGCGGACGTGTTCGTCAATCGCTACCGCGAGGCCGTGCTCGCCGGCGAGCCGATCCGCTCGGCCGCCCAGGACCTCGACCTCACCGAGCGACTTCTGCCAGGCATCACCGCCCAGGAAGTCTCGCTCCGCTTCGCCGATGTCTTCGGCGCCGAGAACCTTCGCCTCGTCCTGACCAGCAAGGTCTCCGATGACCTGCCCAGCGAGAGCGAGCTGACCGCGCTCGCCACCGAGGCCCTCCGCGCGACGCCCGACGCGTATGTCGATCCCGATCGTGCCGAGTCGCTGCTCGCCGAGATTCCCGCGCCCGCCGACTATCTCGAGGTCACGCACCACGAGCCGACCGATGTCTGGACCGCGCACCTCGACAACGGCGCGCTCGTCCACTTCAAGCACATGGACGAGAAGAAGGACTCGGTCTGGGTCAACATCACCCTCGCCGGTGGCAAGCTCCTCGAGGACCCCGGCGACCACGGCCTGACCGACGCCGCGGGCGTCGCCCTCGGCTCGCCCGCCACGAGCACGCTTTCGTCGAACAACATCACCAACCTCATGGTCGGCAAGAACATCAGCGTCTCCGGCAACGCCGGGCTCGATTCGGTCACCGTGAGCGTCAGCGGCGATGTCGACGACCTCGAGACCGGCCTGCAACTCGCGCACCTGCTCATCACCGACGCGAAGATCGAGCCGGCCGCCTTCGACAACTGGAAAAAGGGCCAGACCCAGGCGATCAAGCAGCGCAAGAGCCAGCCTATGGGCGTCTTCCAGGAGCGCATGATGCAGACCATCATGCCCGCCGGCGAGCGCCGCATGAGCCCACTCGAGCTCGAAGACCTCGAACTGCTCACGATCGACGCCGCCCAGCGGCGCCTCGACATGCTCATGGCGATCAGCCCGATCGAGGTTGCTGTCGTGGGCGACATCGACCGCGACCGCGCGATGAACCTCATCGCGACCTATATCGGCAACCTCTCCGATCGCGAGCGCATCAGCGACTCGCTCTACGAGTCGCGCCGATACCTCGACCTGCCCACCGGCCCAATGGTGAGCGAGACCACCGTCGAGACCCAGACGCCCATCGCGATGGTCGTCGCCGGCTCCTACGGCCCCGACGCCCGCAACAAGCGCGATGTCCGCCTCATGAGCATGGCCCAGAAAATCATCTCGACCCGCATGCTCAAGAAGATCCGCGAGGAGAAGGCGCTCGTCTACTCCATCGGCGCGTTCTCCAACCCGTCGACGGCCTTCCGCGACATGGGCATCTTCGCGGCCGGCGCACCGACCGACCCGGCCAAGGCCGATGAACTCGCCAGCGCCATCCACGAGGTCTTCGGCGAGTTCGCGATCAACGGCCCCACCGGCGAAGAAGCCGACATCGCACGCGGGCAGATCCACAACGAGATCGACGAGAACCTGCTCCAGCCCGGCTTCTGGGCGGGCCAGCTCAACGGCGCCGTCTACCGCGACCGCTCGCTCAACGACCTGGCCGATCCCAAGGCCAACTACGACCCATTCACGGCCGAGGACATCCGCGATGCCTTCGCCCGCTACTACCAGCCCGACAGCCAGTGGACCGTCGTCGTGACGCCCGAGCCGGCCCCGGCCACCCCAGCCGAGACAGCCGAGCCCGCGACGAACTAACGCGCCCCCGGCTCACAACCGCATTGCAAATCATGCGAGCCGACGGCGTAAGCCGTGGGTTTTTCATGCGCGTGTGTCCGTGCCGCCATCGCGGTCGGTGCCGAGCGCAAGCCCATCCCACGCGAGCGAGATGCCGTCGGGCAACTCCGCATCACCGGCCGCGTGCGGCACGTCGTGGCTCATGTGCACCAGCCACGTCTGCTGCGCCTTGATCCGGTGCGCGACGCCCACCGCCTGCCCAACTGTGAAATGCGTCGCGTGCTTGCGATAGCGAAGGCCGTCGAGCACGAGCGTTTCGAGGTCTTCGAGCCGACCCCAGGTCTCGGGCGGAATCGCCGACACATCGGTGCAATACGCCAGCGGCAGCACGCCGCCGCCATCCACGAGCCCCGCAGAGTCGATCCGGAAACCGAGTATCGGCAGTCGGCCATGCAGCAGCCGCACCGGCTCGATCCGCAAGCCCCAAAGCTCGATCACCTCGCCCACCGCGAGCGTGCGCGGGATTAGGCTCGCGACGAAGGAGTCGTTGACATTCCGGTCCCGATCGAAGATGTGCTGGTACACCCGCCGCAGATGGTCCATCACCTTGGGCTCGGCCCACACATCGATCGGCTCTCCCATGATCGCGTTGAACCGCCGCACCTCATCCACGCCCCACGTGTGATCGACGTGGTTGTGCGTGAAGAGAATCGCGTCCACGCGGTCCATTCCCTCGCGAAGGGCCTGCTGGCGCAGGTCGGGCCCCGCGTCGATCAGCAGCACGCGCCGGTCGCCGCGCGGGTCGATCCACTCGAGCATGCCGCTCGTGCGGAGGCGCGTGTCGCGCGGGTCGTCACTCGTGCACACGTCACAGCCGCACCCGATCGATGGGATGCCCGCGCTGGTGCCGGTGCCAAGAAAAACAAACCGCATGCGATCCACGGTACGCGCTTGCTCTCGGCTTCAGCCGACCTGCTCCCGCTTGAGCTCCCGGCTCATCAGCTTGGCGATCGCGTCGATCGGGTCGGTCTTCTCAAAGAGCACCGCGTGCACCGCCGCCGTCAACGGCATCTCCACGCCGTAGCGCTCGGCAAGCTCCAGCACGCCCGCCGTCGTCGCCACGCCCTCAACAACCCACTTGCTCCGCCCCAGATAGTCCTTGAGCTTCTCACCCTTGCCGAGAGCCTCGCCGCAGGATCGGTTCCGCCCCTCCGGGCTAAAGCACGTCGTCGCGAGGTCGCCCACGCCCGCCACGCCGAAGAACGTCTCGGCGTTTGCGCCCATCGCGATGCCCAGCCGTGCCACCTCCGCGAGTCCGCGCGCGAGCAACGCGCTCTTCGCGTTATATCCCGCCTGCAATCCATCAACGATGCCCGCCGCGATCGCGATGACGTTCTTGGTTGCCCCCGCGAGCTCGACGCCCAGCACGTCGGTGTTGGTGTACACCCGTAGCCAGCTCGTGCTGAAAAGCCGTTGCACCGCGTCGGCGAGTGCCCGGTCTTCCGACGCGGCGATCATCGTCGCGGGCAGGCATCGAGCCAGCTCGGCCGCGATCGTCGGGCCGCTCAGCACGCCGATCGGCCGCGCGGCGCGGTCGGGATCATCTCCCAGCACGGCCGCAATCACCTCGGTCGGGCGAAGCGTCGTCCCCGTCTCGATGCCCTTGGCAACGCTCACCGCCGCGGCGTGGTCGGGCACGTGCTCTCGCAGCCGACCCCAGCAATCACGGATAAACTGCACCGGAATCGCCGACACGATCAGGTCCGCACCAGCCAGCGCCTCGGCGTCATCGATCGCCACCCGCACGCTCTCGACGAGCTCGAAGCCCTCAAGCCGTTCGCTCCGGCGCGTCTGGGCCAGTGCCCCGGCCTCGTCGGCGTCGTGGGTCCACATCCGGACCCCGCACCCGGCCTGGGCGAGCAAATCCGCGCACACCAGGCCCATCTGGCCCGAACCGAGCACGCAGGCCCGCGGGCGAGTGCCGCCCTCGGTCCCCCAGCGAGCCATATCGCGGCCGATACTGTCTGTTGTCGATCGAGTCACCATCGCGTCACCCTCCTCGTGGCTCGCACCGGCTACGCGAGTCGCCCGCCGGGCCGGTCCAAAGCCGGCACAAGCGAACCAACCGCTCGCGGCGGCCGTATGGGGCCGGGCAACCCTACCATCCCGACCGCCGGGCCGCCCCCGCCGAGTGCAGCAACACTGCCTCCTTGGGATCGTCCTCGCCATCCTCTTTGGGATCAGGGCCTCGCCCGCTTCGGACCCGCAGCGATTTCACGCCACGCACGCACGGAGACGCATCCAGCATGGCCGCGACACACACGCACGACCACGACCACAGCCACGATCACGACCACAAGGGCGCCCACCCGCTCGCGGGTGAGGGCAAGTCCGGGCTCGCCTGCTGCGAGCACGGCGAGCACGTGACCGAGCGCCACATCATCATCTATCTCGTCGGCGCCGCGCTCTTGGCCGCCCTCGAGATCTCCGAGTTGTTGGGCGTGGCCTCGCAGGTCGTCCAGCTCCCCGCCGCCGTCATCGCCGCGGTTCTTGCGGTGCCACTCTTGAAGGGCGCGTTTGTCGAGATCAAGCGTGGCAAGCCGTCCACCAGCGCCCTGACCAGCCTCGCCGTGCTCGCGCTTTTCGCGACGCAGGAATACCAGTACGCAGGCTGGCTCGCCCTCATGCTCGTCGTCGCCGAGCAGTTCGTGCAGAGGACCGCCTTCGGTGCGCAACGCGCAATCGAACAACTCATCGGCCTCACACCCGACGTCGCCCGCGTCCTTGGCGATGACGGTTCCGAGCGCGAGGTCCCCCTTCGCGAGGTCACCGTCGGCCAGAGCATCCGCGTCCGTGCCGGTGAAAACCTTCCCGTTGACGGCACCATCGTTTCGGGCAAGAGCAGCATCAACCAGGCCTCGCTCACCGGCGAGGCGGTGCCCGTCGAGGTCCAGTCGGGCGATCTGGTCTACGCGGGCACGACGAACCTCACCGGCGGGCTCGACATCGCCGTCACGCAGGTCGGCTCGGACACCACCATCGGCAAGGTCAGCCAGCTCATCCGCGAGGCCGAGTCCACCCGCTCGCCTCGCCAGCTGCTTATCGAGCAGGTTGCTCAGTTTTTCGTGCCGATCGCGCTGTCGGTCGCCTTCGTGGTCTGGTTCGTCGCGAGCCAGTCGACCGACGCCGTGGTGCGTGCAGAGGCTGCCACGCGCGCCGTCACGGTGCTCGTCGTAACGTGCCCCGCGGCGCTGCTGCTCGCCTCACCGTCGGCGATGGTCGCCTCGTTCGCGGCAGCCGCACGCCTTGGCATCCTGATCAAGCAGACGCACTATCTCGAGGCGGCGAGCAATATCGATGCGGTCGTCTTCGACAAGACCGGCACGATCACCACCGGCGAGTTTCAGGTCTCCCGCCTCGCCCCCGCCGAGGGAATCGAGGGCGCCGACCTGCTCCGCGCCGCCGCCGATGGCGAGCAGCACTCCAACCACCCGCTCGCCCAGTCGATCATCAAGACCGCACGTGCCGCACGCATCGACGCGGACGGCACCAACGACTACGAAGAGCTTCACGGCCGGGGCGTCCGCGCACGCACCGCCGACGGCGAGGTCTGCGTGGGCCGATCGTCATGGCTCCTCGAGCTCAATCCCGATATCCGCCCGCAGGTCGATGCGGTCGAGGCGAAGATCGAGAACATGTCCGGCGTGCACGTGATGCGCAACGGCACCTACCTCGGCGCCGTCGGCCTCGAGGACCAGGTCCGCCCGAAGACCAAGGACGTCATGGGCCAGCTCCGCGACCTCGGCGTGCGCTCCATCGCCATCTTCACCGGCGACCGCCTGGGCGTCGCGAAGAAGGTCGGCGTGGCCGTCGGTGTCGACGCGGTCGAAGCAGAGTGCCACCCGGAGGAAAAGCACGACCAGATCAAGCGGCTCGTCGGCAACGGCTACCGCACGCTCATGGTCGGCGACGGCATCAACGACGGCCCCTCACTCGCAGCCGCCGACGTCGGCGTCGCGATGGGCCTCTCGGGCAGCGATATCGCCGCCAACTCCGCCGGCATCGCGCTGATGACCGACGACCTCCGCCGCATCCCCTTCCTCATGCAGCTCGCCCGCAAGACGCGCCTGATCATCGCCCAGAACATCGCGATCTCGATCGTTATTGTGCTCACGGGCCTCATCCTCGCGACGACGGGCATGCTCGCAGTCCCCGCCGCGGCACTCTACCACTTCGTGGGCGAGGTCTTCGTGCTCGCCAACTCGTTCCGACTCTTCCGCTTCGGCGAGCAATTCACCCATGGCGAGGAAGAGGTCAAGGCCCCTATGTGGGAGCAGCGCGAGGCGAGCGTCCGCAACCTTGCGACGGCGGGCTGATCGCGCACCAGAGCGAACTGGCTCACAAAGCCCACCCGTTACGCGGGTGGGCTTTTTTCGTGTGCGATCCAAGCGGGTGCTACAGCAGCACCACCGTCGCCACGACCAAGTAAATCACCAGCCCCGACACGTCCATCATCGTCGCGACCAGCGGGCTCGACACCGACGCGGGGTCCCAGCCCATGCGTTGCAAGAGCAGCGGCAGCACGCTGCCAAGCGTCACCGCCCACAGCGCAATCCCAAGCACGCTCAGCCCGACCGTCAGCGCGACCCACACGTTCGCCGCGTCACTGACCGTCGGCGTCAGCTCCCACAACAGCACGCTGCCCGCGCCCACGATTCCGAGCCCGATGCCGAGCGCGACGCCCGTGATCCATTCCTTCCTCACCACGCGCCACCAGTCGCCCGGCGTCAGCTCGCCCAGCGCCAGCGCACGGATCAGCAACGACGCGGTCTGCGTGCCCGTGTTTCCGCCGCTGGCAACGATCAGCGGAATGAACAGGATCAGGATCTCCGCTGCGGCGAGCTTCTCTTCGAACGCGCCGAGCACACCGATGGTGAGCGACTGCGCCGCGAGCAGAATCAGCAGCACGCTGCCGCGCTTGCGCACCATCTCCCAGCCGCGCGTCGCCATGTACGACTTCTCGAGCCGTTCCATACCGGCGAGTTTCTGGAAGTCTTCTTCGGCTTCCTCGGCCGCGACATCGGCCACGTCGTCGAACGTCAGAATGCCAAGCAGCACGCCGTCGTCATCCACGACCGGGAGCGCCGTGCGGTCGTACTTCGCGAAGTCGCGGACCGCCTGCTCCTGGTCGTCGCTCGCGTGCAGCGCGACGAACCGGTCGTCCATCAGGCTCTCGATGGTCGTCTCGGGCTCGGCCAGCAGGATCGACCGAAGCCGAATGTCATCGACGAGCCGCCCCGCCGAGTCGATCACGTAGACCCAGTTCACCGTCTCGGCGTCCCGGCCCCAGTGGCGGATGTGGTTCAGCGCCCGCTCGGCCGTCCAGTCCGGCCGGACGCGCACGTAGTCGGGCGTGAGCAGTCGGCCCACGCTCTCCTCGGCGTAGTTCAGGATCTCCTGCGTCTCGCGCCGGTTCGCCGGGCTCATCGCGCCGAGCAAGCGCAGCGTCACGCTGCTGGGCAGCTCCTCGAGCAGCGCCGCCCGGTCGTCGGGGTCCATCGCCTCGACCACCCGCACGCCCTCGGCACCCAACTCGTGGATCAACGCCTCTTGCGCGTCGGTCTCCAGATAGCTGAACACGTCCGCCGCCTCGGCCCGCGGCAAGAACCGAAACGCCACCGCCGCATCCGTTGCGTCGAGCGTGCTGAGCAGCTCGGCTACGTCCGCCCGATCGAGCTGACGCAACGCGGCGCGCAGCTCGCCCAACCGACGCTCGCGGACAAGCTCAAGGACCTCGGGCGTGAGAAGTTCAACCGTGGGGTTCACACCAGCATCAAACCCGACCCGACCCCCCAGAGCAAACCCATGGCGAACGCAGGCCAGCGTTGCCCTTGCGGAGCGTCCGTCACGAAACTTCCTCGGGGAATCGCCCGGCGCGTGGCATCCACCCCCATGGGTTGCCCGAAGTCCACCCCATGAACACCGCCAACTCCATCCGTCGCGCTGTTGTTGTTTCGGCTTCGATCGTGGGCCTCGCCGCCCTTCCGGGTTATGCCCTCGCAGGGCCCACGATCGAAGTCGAAGGTGATCCAGAGCGCGTCGGACCGCACGCTGGCGCGCCCGAGCCAGTCCGCGTCGCGGGCGACGTGCCCGCGCCGGTCTACTTCAAGGACGCGGGCTGGCGTTTCGACGACATGGCGATCCCCACGCCCCTCCCCGTCGGCTACCCCGCACCCACGCCCCCCGGCGCCTTCGAGATCAAGCACTACCCCAGCGTCCGTCGCGCAGAGGTCTCGGGCGAGTCGAGCCCGCGGATGGCGAGCATGCAGGGCTTCTGGCCGCTCTTCCAGCACATCAGCCGCAACGATATCGCGATGACCGCGCCCGTCGAGATGGACTACGCACCTGTCGATGAGAACGCGGACAACGACGCCCGCCCCGCGTGGACGATGTCTTTCCTCTACTACGAGCAAGACCTCGGCCCCACCGGCAACGACCCGGCCGACCCCAACGTGACCATCCGCGACACCGAGCCCGTCACCGTGCTCGCCACGGGCATCAAGGGCCAGCGCTCCGATCGCATGGGCGGCGACACCCAACAGAAGCTCGTCGATTGGATCGAACAAAGCCCCGAGTGGCGCATCGCCGGTGAGCCCCGCTGGTTCGGCTACAACGGCCCGGACATGCCCCGCAACCGCCAGTGGTCCGAGGTCCAGGTGCCGGTCGAGCGCGTCGAGTTGGAGTCAGCCGACGTCGAGAGCGATCAGCCGGCCTCGTAACCGCCGACGAACCGGGCAGATCTTGACGGGCACGCCACGCGGATAGCCTTGCGTGATGGATGCTGCGCTCCTCGCCAACGTCGGCACCGCGATGATCTTCGCGTTGACCGCCTACCTCGTGCTCGCCAACCTCTTCATCGGCATCTTCGAGGGCATCGAGGGCATCGTGGTCGCGTGGAGAGCGCGACCGGTGATGCGCTGCATCGTCGCGATGGTCGTCGCGAACTACATCAGCGCGTTCGTCGGCTACGCGATGCTGCAGTCAGCGTTCAACGCGGTTCTCGATGCAACCCTGATCGAGCCGCTGCACCATCTCGACGCGATCCGCTGGCTCCCGATCGTCGGGGCACTGGCATTATCGATCGTGATCGAGGGACTGATTCTGTTCGGAACCCTCAAGCTCCTCGCTCGGCGGGGCGGTGAGAGCAGGACTAAGTCGAGCAAGGCGCTGCTTCGGCGTCTCGTGATCGCGAACTGCGTCACGTACGCCGCCTTGATTCCTCTGTACTTCTTTGCCAGCGCGGTGCCGAGCGACACAGGCTTTGTCGTTGTGGACGGTCGGTCCGCGCTCGCTCGCGGGTCATCGCTTCCCGAAGTCGGCATGTACTACATGCGACACAGCGGCAACTCCGACGCTGTCGAGGTCGTGGTCGTGCCGCTTCGTGGCGGCACGTCCGAGCGTGTGATTGTCGACGCGGTGCCAGGTGGCGCCGATGAGCAGGACCGCCTCGCGCTTATCGACAGCGAGTTGGGCATTGCGACTTTGGTGGTGCTGGAGTCGCAGAAAGCGCCGCGGCCGGGCGACTTGGCACGCATCGAGGCTTTCGCGGTATCGCCCTACGTTGCACCGTATGACTACTTCATCGACGCAGGCCACCTCGTAGGTATGCCAATACAGCCAGTCATCGGTGCTGAGTCGCACGCACCCGCACACCGTCGCACGCTGCGTCGTGACCCCTACGGCTCGGTGCTCGAGCATCGCGAGGTTGATCGCGAGATCCGTATCGACCTGCCGTTCTTTCGCGATGCCTTCTCCGGCGTCATTGATCTCGGCGACCGATTCGCCCTCGCCTCAGTCGGCAATCGCATCGTGCTCATCGACTTCGAAGCGAAGCAGATGGCGATCCTCACCGAGGGCTTCGGCCCCGCCGTCGTGGTTCAAAGCTTGCCCAAAGCGACCGCGCCTGACCCGTCAGACGACCAGTGACCCAAACATCCCATCGAGCCCGATCGGCTCCTTGGTGTAGAACCCCTCGCCGCTCGCCACGCCGATTCGGCTGCCCATGTAGTCCAGGCTGCTGCGGACCCACTCGACCACGCGGCGGTTCTTCTCGGGCAGCACAAACTGCGTGTGATACGCGTTGATCGAGTCGAGCTTGGTCTGCTCGTGTCCCGTCACATCCACGATGAAGCTCGGGTCAGCCACCCAGCGCAGGTGCGTGGCGTAGTAGTAGAACAGCCACTTCGGATACGTCGGGGCCGCCATCGCCAGCCCGTTGCCGCCCCAGCCGTCGACAACATCCGGCAGGTCGAGCTTGCTGAGTTTCGCGTCGAAGCGCGCATCCTCAACGATGCGCGTCACAGCCAAGTGGTCTGGGTGCGCGTCCTGGAAGTACGGCGTAAAAACAACCTGCGCCTGCCACGCGCGGATCACCCCCGCCATCGCGTGCCTCGCCGCGACCGTGTGCTCGACCGTGCGGTTTGGCAAGCCGAGCAAAAGCCTTCGCACGCCCAAGATCTCCGCAGCGTCCGCAGCTTCTTTCGTGCGCGCCTCGACCGAGCCCAAGGGCGTCGGCTCCCCGTTGGTCACGTCGAGCAGCAGCACGTCGTGGCCGTCGCGCGCGAGCTTGGCGATCGTGCCGCCCATGCCGAGTTCTTGGTCATCGGGGTGCGGCCCCACGACGAGCACGCGCGCCACTAGCGCAGCCCCTCTTCCTCGGAGTTCACCACGACCAGCCCAATGAGCATCGTCTCGCCGCCATCGCCGCCGGTCAGCACGAGCGTGCCCGCCTCGTCAACGAAGCCCGTCGTCTCGAGCTGGGCGAGCACCATCCGCTCGGGCTCGCGCACGGCGAAGAGTCCGCCGCCACGGAACCGCTCGCCGTACTCATCGGCAAACTCGTGCAGTTGCAACTCGAGCGATTGCCCGACCGCGAGCGACGGAATCGGCCGGGCGAATCGGCGGTTGAGCCACATCGTCGAGGGGCCGAAGTCGTGCGGGCTGGTGTTGGTCAGCCGCAGCACGCGGGCCTTCTGGTCCACCTGCACGTCGAGCGTCAGCTCCTGAACCATGAACATCGGGTACGGCCGGGCATAGGGCGGCGGGGCATCTTGCCCGCCCGCGCAGCCGGTCAGATTCGCACCCAGCGCGAGCATGAGTGCCATCGAACCCATTGCCCGGGTCACATTTCGTTGTCGGTTTCGTCGCATCGCTTCCTATCCTCTCCCCAATGTCCTGCCACGGCAACAACGCGACCGCCCCGGCTCCCGCGATCGCTCCCGGTGCGCACGGGCTCGACCCGCGACGCATCGCCGAGGACCTCGTCGCCCGCTACGGCCCCGGCGGCATGGACCCGCGCGTCCGCGCACTCATCCCCGCCTTCGACGCCCCCTTCTGCCAAGCGGGCCTCGCAGGGTACTCCGATGCGCCCATGCGCCTCGTCGCCCGCTCGGTCGGCTGCCCATTCTGCGTCACCGAGGCCCTGCTCGACCGCACGCTCCTCGCCGGCGGCCGCGGCTACGCCAAGGCAGACCTGGGCGATCTCGCCGACAACGTGCCCGGCGGCGCCGACGACCACCCCCTCGCGGGCCAGATCATGGGCAGCGAGCCCGCCGAGATGGCCGCGGCTGCGCTCAAAATGGCCGAGCAAGCCGCGCGCTCCGACCGCGATTACCGCGACCTCGCGTACACCAATCCGCACCTCCACGTGCCCCGCACCGCGCAGGGATTTCGCGAACAGCTCGCTTCCTCCGGCTCGATGCCTGGATGCCCCGATGCCTCGGTGCCTCATGCCTCGATGCCTCTCTCGTTCGAATCCATCGACGTCAACCTCGCCTGTCCCGTCAAGAAGATCGCCAAGAAGGCCCGCGGCGGGCACTGGCTCGCCAACCCTGAGGGCGCGATCGCGATCCTCGAGGCCGTCCGCGAAGCAGTCCCCGCGACGATGCCGACGACCGTCAAGATGCGCCGCGCCTTCGACGAGACCGACGAGATGCGAGAGAACTTCCTCCGCATCTTCGATGCCGCCTACGACATGGGCTACGCGTGGGTCACGGTCCACGGCCGGACCGTCGAGCAGAAGTACATCGGCCCCTCACGCTGGGAGCCCATCGCCGAGCTCACCCGCCGCCACCCCGACCGCATCGTCCTCGGCTCGGGCGACGTCTGGAGCGTGGCCGACATCTTCCGCATGATCGCATTCGCAGGCGTCAGCGCCGTGAGCGTCGCACGTGGCTGCATCGGCAACCCCTGGATCTTCCGCGAGGCCCGCGAGCTACTTGAAGGCCGACAGCCCACGCCGCCGACCATCGCCGAGCAACGCCACGTCCTCGAAACCCACTTCGCGCTGGCGCTCAAGGCGAATCACCTCAGCCGTCGCCCCGAGACCCTGACCGGCCGAACGATGCGAAAGTTCGGCATCCGCTTCGCCGCCCACCACCCCGAGCCCGAGGCGGTGAAGCAACGCATGATCAAGGTCGAGA
>ERZ1740070.533-NODE-533-length-25990-cov-4.214498_pt1 | contig 25990 bp, 14 predicted proteins | sample MGYA00581734_ERZ1740070 | MGnify/ENA primary metagenome ERZ1740070 (study PRJEB43018, sample SAMN04849744) | marine metagenome | isolation source: floating plastic debris | place: Pacific Ocean | collected 2008-09-01 | study: EMG produced TPA metagenomics assembly...
GTGCGGGCGGATGGAGATGCCGCCGCTTTGGTCGCTGGGGTATCACCAGTGCCGATTTACTTATGAGCCGACCGATCGGGTGCTCGAGCTTGCGCGCACGTTCCGCGAGCGAGAGATCCCCTGCGATGTGATCTGGCTCGATATCGACTACATGGATCGGTACCGCGTGTTCACGTTCGACCCGGTGAAGTTTCCCGACCCGCGCGGGCTGAACGACGAGCTGCACGCGATGGGTTTCAAGAGCGTCTGGATGATCGACCCGGCCCCGGCGACCGAGGACGGGTACGGCGTCTACGAGCAGGGCAGCGAGCGCGGTTTCTGGGTGCAGACTTGGGAGGGACGGGCGTTTCACGGGTCGGTCTGGCCGCCGGATGTGGTGTTTCCAGACTTCACGCGCGCGGATGTGTGCGACTGGTGGGCGGGGCTGTACATCGACTTCATGGCGCACGGGATCGACGGCGTGTGGAACGACATGAACGAGCCGGCGCTGGTCGTCGACGGGAAAGAGGTGCAGCGGAGCCTGCCGCTGGATTGTGCGCACGCCGGCGGGTTCGAGGGGCTGCCCGCGGGACCGCACGCGCAGTACCACAACCTGTACGGCACGCTGATGGTGCGCGCGACGCGCGAGGGCGTGCTGCGGGCGAACCCCGAGAAGCGGCCCTTTGTGCTGACGCGCGCGGGGTCGATGGGGGTGCAGCGGTACGCGGCGACGTGGACGGGCGACAACCGCGCGACGTGGGACGATCTCGGCTGGTCGATCAGCATGGTGCTGGGCCTGGGGCTGAGCGGGCAGGCGTTCAGCGGGCCCGATGTCGGTGGCTTTGTGGGCGCGGGCACGCCGGAGATGATGGCGCGGTGGTGGGGCTTGGCGTTTGCGTTGCCGTTCTGCCGGGCGCACGCGGCAAAGGGGAATATCGACAAGGAGCCGTGGTCCTTTGGCGGGGATGTCGAATCGACAATCCGGCGGGCGTTGCAGCGCCGGTATCGCCTGCTGCCTTGCTTGTACACGTTGTTCCGTGAGGCTCACGAGACGGGGCTGCCGGTTGCGCGGCCCGTGTTCTTTGCGGATCCGTCGGACAAGCGGCTGCGGCATGAGGACCGGGCGTTTCTGCTCGGGAGCGACGTGCTGGTGGTAGCGCAGGTGAGCGAATCGGGCGACGCCCGGCACGCGCTGCCCGCGGGTGATTGGCGCTCGTTTGAGCCGGTCGAGGGCGGGGCGGAGGGGGCGCTGGCGGAGCTGCGTGTGCGGCCGGGTGCGAGCGTGCCCATGGGGCCTTCGATGCAGCACACGGGGGAGCGGGCTCTCGATCCGCTGACGCTGGTGGTTTGTCCGGACGAGCACGGGCGGGCGAGCGGGCGGCTGTACGAGGACGCGGGCGAGGGCTGGGGCTTCCGGACGGGGGATTTCAGCGACCTCGCGTTTGAGGGCGAGTTTGAGCGTGCGGGCGGAGCCGACGGGTCTGGGGTGGTCCGGGTGCGGCGGCTGGGTGGCGATCGGGCGGTCGCGACGCGGGCGGTCGAGGTGGAGGTGCTGACGCCGGGCGGGGTTGTGCGCGGGCGCGGTCGCGTCGGTGATGCGGGCGAGATCCGCGTCGGCGGGGCGTCTTGGGCGTGAGAAGGTGTTGAAAGAGGTTTCGGTGGACGGGCGTGGGCGTTGGTTGGTGTGTATCCTCGACGCCCGTTTGCGACGCGGGGCCGCATCGAGGCGGACGAAAGTGCTTTGCCGGGAGATTGAGCCGTGCCGAATCCTGACCACGTGATCGCGTACTTCACCATGGAAATCGGTCTGGGAGACGAGTTGCCGACGTATTGCGGCGGGCTGGGGATGCTCGCGGGCGACACGGTGATGGCGGCGGCGGACCTGGGCGTGCCGATGGTGGCCGTGAGCCTGCTGTACCGCAAGGGCTTCTTCAACCAGAGCATCGATCGGAACGGGAAGCAGAGGGAAGCGCCGGTGGAGTGGGACCCGGCGAGCGTGCTGGAGGAGATGCCGCAGCGCGTGCACGTGCCGATCGAGGGACGCAACGTGATGGTGCGTTGCTGGCGGCGGATGCTGCGGGGTGTGGGCGGCAAGTACGTGCCGGTGTATTTCCTGGACACGGACCTGCCCGAGAACCGCCCGAGCGATCGTCGGATCACGCACTGGTTGTACCAGGGCGACGAGGCGGACCAGTTGCGTCAGCGGGCGGTGCTGGGCATCGCGGGGCCGCGGATGCTGCGGGCGCTGACGCACGATGTGACGACGTATCACATGAATGAGGGTCACGGCTTCATGCTGATCCTCGAGCAGAAGAGTGAGCATCTGTCGCGGCACAACAAGAGTGAGGTTGACGCCGACTGCTTGGCGTACGCCAAGCACCGGACGGTGTTCACGACGCACACGCCGATTCCGGCCGGGCACGACACGTACCCGGTGGCGAAGGTTCGGGACATCGTGGGGCAGCACCCGGCGCTCAATCGCCCGGATCTTTACGGCGAGGGCAAGACGCTGAATGCGAGCGTGTTCAGCCTCAACGCGTCGCGGTATGCCAACGGCGTGGCCCGCCGGCACGGCGAGGTGTCGCGGGAGATGTTCCCGGGGTACGACATCGATTCGGTGACCAACGGCGTGCACTGCGCACGCTGGACCGCGCCGTCGTTCCAGAAGCTGTTCGACCTGTATTGCCCGGAGTGGCGAGAGAACAACACCGACCTGCGTCTCGCGGCGGGCATCAGCGATGACGAGCTGCTCAAGGCGCACGACGTCGCGAAGCGGGCGTACATCAAGATGGTCGAGGGACGGACCGGGCCCGGGATGGACCCAGAGCGGTTCACGATCACGTTTGCCCGGCGGGCGACGCCCTACAAGCGCGCGAACATGATCATCGAGGACCTCGAGCGTCTGGTGTACCTCAACGACGAGGTGTTCCCGATCCAGCTCGTGTTCACGGGCAAGGCGCACCCCAACGACCAGGCGGGCAAGGCGCTGATCCACTCGATCGTGCAGGCGGCGAAGAAGGTCAAGAAGCACTTCCCGATCGTCTACTACCCCGACTACGACATGGCGATGGGTGCGGCGTCGACCGCGGGCTCAGAGCTGTGGCTGAACAACCCGCTGCCGCCGCTGGAGGCCTCGGGCACGAGCGGGATGAAGGCGGCGATCAACGGCGTGCCGAGCCTGTCGACGCTGGACGGCTGGTGGATCGAGGGGCACGGTGAGCATGCCACGGGCTGGTCGATCGACGATCCGGCGGGCATCGACGGGATGAAGCCGGAGGCCGTGCTCCGTGCGCACGCTCAGAACGCGTACGACAAGCTCGAGCGCGACATCCTGCCGACGTGGCGGGATGACCGGTCGTACTGGGCGGAGATCATGCGTTCTTGCATCAGCCTGAACGGGTCGCACTTCACGACCGAGCGGATGGTCAAGGACTACATCCACCGGGCGTACCTCGATTGATGTGAGGCGGCGGATGATGCCGGTCGAGGTGCTTGGAGGTCGGGCGCCGGATGCCGGGCTTGGGGGCGTCGGCTAGACTGCGGGCGAGGGATACCGCCGCATGAGGGTCATCGGGCGTTTATTGTCTTGGATCTTGGGCGCGATCGCCGCGGTGCTCGTGGTATGGGCGTTTGCCGATGTCGCGGTGCGCGTGGCGACCGGCGGGCCCGAGGCGGGCAAGATCCAGTTGCGCATCCTGTTCTGGGGCGACAACCGCGAGCGGCAGATCGTGCGCGACCTGGTGGATGCGTTTGAGGCGCAGAACCCGGGCGTGGACGTGCTTCCGATCCATGCGACGGACTACGACTCGAAGCTGCTGACGATGCTGGCGTCGGGGGATCCGCCGGACGCGTTTTATGTGCCGTATGAACGGATGTTGGGGCGGCTTGTCGAGGACGGGCAGCTCGCGGCGCTGACCGAGTACATCGAGCGAGAGGGGGGCGAAGCGGGCCCCTGGTTCAGCGATTTTTATACCGAGCTCGTCGACGCGTTCCGGTGGGATACCGAGCGGCAGCGGACGGGAGCGGGCCCGGTGTACGGGCTGCCCAAGGACTTCACCACGACGGTGAAGTATGTCAACGTCGATCTGTTTGAGGCGGCCGGGGTTGCCCTGCCGACGGATGGCTGGACGTGGTCGGAATACACCGACGCGGTGCGCAGGATCGACGCGCTGAACGCGACCGGCGACTTTGCGGACGAGGTGCACGGGGGCGTGATGCTCACGTGGAGCTGGGTGCTGCGGAACCATGTCTGGACGTTCGGCGGCGACTACTTCGGTGATGGCTTCGATGATGTGACGCTGGACGAGCCGGCGGCGGTCGAGGCGCTGGATTTCATCGTCGAGCGCCGGCGCGAGGGCAGCGTGTACAGCGCGACGGGCATCGCGCAGAGCGAGGACGAGCTGTTCCGCCTGGGGGGGGGGGGGGTCTTCGGCCCGCGGGGGCGGGGGGGGGTGCCGACGTACCGCGAGGTTGATTTTCGCTGGGATGTGGTGCCGCTGCCGGTGAAGGCGGGGGTTGACCCCGCGTCGGCGATCGCGACGGTCTCGTGGTCGATGTCGAGCCAGACCGAGCATCCCGAAGAGACGTGGTCGCTGATCAAGTTCTTGTGCGCCGAGCCCGGGCAGCGGCTGACGGCCGAGCTTGGGCTGGCGATCCCGGCGCTGAAGTCGGTGGCGGAGAGCGAGGCGTTCTTGCAGCCGGGCATGGCGCCCGAGCACGCGCCGTTGTTCTTGGAGTCGCTCGAGCACGCGAGGCTGCTGCAGAGCCCCAACGAGCAGGAGTTTCAGCAGTACGTCGATCAGGAGCTCCAGAATCAGGCACTCTCGCTGAACCAGCAGACGCCGATGGAGGCGGGCGAGCGGATCGAGGAGCGTTGGCTGACGCTGCTGGGGTCGCCCTTGCGGAGCGGGGATCTGCCGCCGATGCCTTGGCGGAGCGTGGTGATCACCGCGGTGATCGCGGTCGCGGCGGGTATCGGTGCGGCCTGGTTCTTTGCACGCCGGCAGCAGCTCGGCAATCTTGACCGGGCCGAGGAGCGGACGGGCTGGCTGTTTGTGCTGCCCTGGGTGGTCGGGTTCTGCGTGTTCCTGCTCGGGCCGATGGTGCTGAGCCTGCTGCTGGCGTTCAGCAAATGGAGCGCGACGGGCCCGCTTTCGAACGCGGAGTTTGCGGGGCTGGGCAACTTCATCCAGATCGCCCGAGACGACGAGTTCGCGCAGGCGATCAAGGTCACGGCGTACTACACCGTGATCGCGGTGCCGCTGACGCAGGTGTTGGCGATCGCGGTCGCGCTGCTGATGAACCTGGGGCTGCGATGGATCGGGCTGTTCCGCACGGCGTACTTTGTGCCGAGCGTTGTGTCGGGCGTTGCGCTGGTGGTGCTGTGGATCACGATCTTTGACAACAGCACGGGGATTCTGAACATCTCGATCGACTGGGTGCTGGACGGGACGATCAACCGGCTGCTGAGCGAGGACCGCCACATCAGCGCGCCGGACTGGTTCGGGCTTGACGCGAAGTGGTGGGCGTCGCCCGCGCTGGTGATCATGGCGTCGTGGGGCGTGGGCGGGGCGATGGTCATCTATCTGGCGGGGCTGAAGAACGTGCCGGCGTCGCTGTACGAGGCGGCGTGCCTGGACGGGGCGGGGCCGGTGCGCCGGTTCTGGAACGTGACGGTGCCGATGATCAGCCCGATCATCTTCTTCCAGTTTGTGATGGCGATCATCGCGAGCTTCCAGATCTTTACGCAGGCGTTCGTCATCCGCGGCAGCACGGGCGGAACGAACCAGGATCTGCTGTTCTACGTGCTGTACCTGTATGACCACGCGTTCCGCAACCACAACATGGGCTATGCGAGTGCGCTCGCGTGGATCCTGTTTGTGGTCATTCTGCTGCTGACGCTGCTGGTGTTCGGCGGGAGCAAACGCTTCGTGCACTACGAGGGCCTGAAATGAGCGGCGGCGGCGGGCATCATCGGTCGGCGCTGGAGCAGGCGTCGGGCTTCTGGGGGCGGCTGATGCCGATCATCTTCTTGGTGATCGGGCTGCTGCTGATGATGACGCCCTTTGTCTGGCTGGTGACGGCGAGCCTGAAGACCGATCAGGAGATCAGCAACCTCGCGCGGCTGCTGCCCGAGCAGCCGCAGTTCGGCAACTTCGTCGAGTCGCTGGAGTTCATGGGGCTCGAGTTGCCCGTGTGGGCGGAAGACTGGCTTGGGCGCGGGGCGCCCGTGCTTGCCGAGGGGGCGACGGACAACCGCCCGAAGATCTTGCCGCGGTTCCCGGCGCTGGCGAACACGATCGTGGTTACTTCGGTTGTGTGTGTGCTTCAGGTGTTGAGCAGCGCGTTGGTTGGCTACGGGTTCGCGAAGTTCCGGTTCCGCGGGCGCGGCGCGGTCTTCATGATCATGATGGCCACGATGATGCTGCCCTACCAGGTGACGATGATCCCGGTGTTCCTACTGTTCCGCACGGTGGGCTGGATCGACACGCTGTGGCCCTTGATCGTGCCGTTCGCGTTCGGCAACCCGTTCTTCATCTTCATGTTCCGCCAGTTCTTCATGCAGATCCCCGCGGACCTGCACGAGGCGGCGAAGATCGACGGGGCGAGCGCTTGGCTGACGTTCTGGCGGATCATGTTCCCGCTGACCAAGCCGGTGATCGCGATCGTGGCGATCTACAGCTTCATGTTCACCTGGAACGACTTCCTGGCGCCGCTGATCTATCTCAACAGCCCGGAGATGCGGACGCTTGCGGTCGAGCTCAACAGCTTCAACGGGCAGTATGGGGTCGAGAACCGGAACCTGCTGCTGGCCGCGAGTCTGATCACGATGCTGCCGTGCGTGCTGCTGTTTTTCTCGGCCCAGAAGTACTTCGTCGACTCGGGCGTGAGTTCGGGGATGAAGGGCTGAACGGGCAGGGCTGTGGCCCGGCCGCGTTGCTCGCGATGCGCGGGCATGACCACGACAATCTGCTGGACCCGGGGCGCGTCGATCCCGTATCGTTCTAGAAGCTTGATGGGTTGGCGTGCTGTCGGTTCGCATTGCGCTTGGTGTGCGGTTGGCCGGCCGGACGAGCGGTGACGCGAGGGAGCGTGGCGATGATGTTGCAAGGTGGACGATCGGTGTGTGCGGGCGCGGCGTCAGCGGCGATCTTGGCGGTGGCTGGTCTGGCGAGCCCGGCGGCGGCCCAGTGTGCGCCCGAGGACGAGCGGCAGATCCGCGGCGTCTGGCTGCGACCGCCGAACTCGCTGATCACGCTGGAGTCGCACATCCAGGACTACGCCGACGCGGGGATCGAGGACCTGTTCCTCGAGACGTTCTACTGGGGGCTGGCGACCAACGATTCGGACGTCTTCCAAGACCGCTTCAGCTTCGATTACCTCGCCGAGGCGATCAAGCTGGGGGCCGAGTACGGCGTGCGGGTGCACGCGTGGCTCGAGGCGGGGTACTGGTCGTTCGGGACGACGGGGAGCTACCTGTTCGTTGACAACCCGGACTGGAAGGTGCGGGACTACCTGGGCAACACCGACCTGGGCGATATCTCGGGGCAGACGTTTGTCAACCTGGGCAACCCCGGTGTGCAGGCGATGCTTGGTGACTTCTGCACCGAGCTGGCGAGCGGGTATCCGGGGCTGTGGGGCGTGCACACCGACTACCACCGCTTCCCGCTGGACAACAACGGGTCGGACGGGCAGCCGGCGCCGTACAGCTACGACGCGTGGACGTTCAGCGCGTTCAACGCGATCTACGGCCCGGGTGCGCGCGCGCAGGCGCTCAATCCGGCGGGTGCGCTGTGGGACGAGTTTGTCGAGTTTCGGCGGGCGGGCATCGCGCAGGCCGCGCAGGTGATGAACGACGCGGTCATCGCGGGCGATCCGGGCGTGCAGTTCAGCGGGGCGATCTTTGCCTCGGCGATGACGAGCTCGTCGCAGATCGTGAAGATGCAGGACTGGCCCCGGATGGCGCAGAACGGCTGGCTGCCGATCGTGGTGCCGATGGCGTACGGCTTCAGCACGGCGAGCATCCGGGGCGATCTGCAGCTTGCGAACGCGCAGGCCGGCGACGCGGACGTGGTCGCGGGCCTGGCGATCCTGACCAACGCGAGCCGCCCGAGCATCAGCAGCCAGCTCAGCACGGCGTACGGGGAGGGGATTGAGTCGTTCGTCTTCTTCGACGGGCTGGTGATCAACAACGACCCCGGGCGGGTGACCGAACTTCGGAACTATGTCTTGGGCAACGGGCCTTTCCAGAGCGGCGACTTTGATCAGAATGCGCGTTTGGAGCGTGCGGATATCGACGCGTTTGATGCGGTGTTCAGCGGGGTTCCGGTGCGGGCCGCTGGGCCGAGCCGGAGGTTCGATCTCGACGACAGCGGGTTTATCGACGAGATCGACCGCGAGGAGCTGATCGCTCAGTTCCGGGCGTACCGCTTCGGGGCGGACGGGGTGGTGAACGCCAAGGACTACGAGGCGATGGTCGCGACCTTTACGACCGCCGGGCAGCCCCGCCCGCTGCACCTGTACGATCTGAACGGGGATGCGGCGGTTGACTGCGCCGATGTTGACGAGCTGATCGCGCTGGCGACCGAGCCGTTGCCCGCGGCGATCACGCCCGACCTCGATCAGAGCGGCATGCTCGATTTCTTCGATGTGCTCGCGTATCTTGCGGCGTTCGATGCCGCGGATCCGATCGCGGACAACGACGGCAACGGCATGTTCGACTTCTTCGACGTGCTCGCGTACCTCGCGGCGTTTGACGGCCCGCTCTGCCCCTGAGGGGGCGGGGCGTGTCAGCCCGCGGGCGTTGAGCCGGCCGGAGCTTTGGCAGAAGAAAGAAAGCCCCGGCGTCTTTGGACGCCGGGGCTTTGTGTTTGTGTCGATCCGGCGAGGGGAGACTCGCCTTGGTGGATCGGATGCCGGAGCGGTCTCGGCTTTACGCGCGACGGCGGCGGGCGGCGAGCAGGCCGCCGCGCCCGAGCAGGCCGGCCGCGGCCGGCGTCGGGCTGCCGGTGACGCAGTCGAGGTCGTAGCCGAAGCGGGTCTCATCCCAGAAGAAGCTGCGGTTCCACTCGTTGCTGATCACGGTGAAGCGATCAATACGCGAGTTGGTATCCATCGAGAAGGTGCTCACGCTACCGGTGGCGGCGGCGGTGGCGCTCATCGATGCCTCGTCGGTGAGGTCGGAGGGGTTGCCCCAGTAGGTGACCTGGTCGGCCGAGCCGCCGCCGACGTTGACCTCGAGCTTGTAGAGGACGTGGTAGGTGTTGCTGTCGACGTTGGAGAGCAGGACGGTGTCCTCGAGGTCGCCGCTCGCGCCGCGGGCGCGGAGGATGAGGTCCGCCTGATCGGCGTCGGCGCCGGCGTCTTCGCCGCGGAAGCCAGCGAAGAGGCCGAACCCGTTGTCAGCGCTGGTGTTCTCGAAGGCACCCTCGGTCATGAAGTTGGTGAAGCCAGCGACGGCGTAACCGCGATCATCGCTGTTGAAGGAGCCGCCGCCATTGACGAACATGCTCATGTAGTACGTGTCGCTGGCCGTGTACGAGGCGATGTTGCGGTTGCCACGGCGGAAGGCCGTAAAGCCGCTCGCGAGGTACCGGCCCTTGCCGGTGGTGAGATCGTCGTACGCGGTGGCGGCGTTGTTGAGCGAACCGGCGTCGCTCTGGAGGTTGGCGCTTCCAACGCTCCACGCGCCGTCCCAGCCGAAGCTGGTGGCCGAGGCCGCCGGGTTCTGGCCGTTCAGTCCGGCGTCGTCGCCATAGGGGGGCACGTCGTAGCCCTCGTAGGCGATGAGCTGGGCGGAGGCGGTGCCCGCGACGGCGAGGCCGGCGGCAGCGGCGGTGATGGTCAGCAAAGCATTCATGATGGATCCTCTTTCTCGTCTCTCGTCGGGCGGGCGGGTGCTCGCATCGACTGTTCGCCCGGCGGCCGTCGGCTCCCTCGTCCGTCGCGTCGCTGAGCGATCTCTCTCGATAGTTCTAGAATAACCGAACGCAGGAACGAGGGTCAATGGCGTTTCACCCACTCTGGGGGCGAATTCCGCGACCGGAGACGCCTTCGATACCCTAATGAACTGTGAATATCTATGCTGAGGTGGGGGCCGCGTCGGGGCGCTCGCGGAGGCGGGCGACGACGAAGGTGATGTCGTCATCCTGGGGTTGCGAGCCGACGAACGCGGCGTGGGCGTCGCGGATGGCGTTGGCGATCGCTTCTGCGGGCTGCTCGCGGTGCTCGGCGACGACGGCGGCGAGTCGGTCGAGGCCGAACTGGGTGGCGTCGGTGTCCGCTGCTTCCCAGAGCCCATCGGTGGAGGCGACGATGACGGTGCCGGGTGGGAGCTGGTCAGTCGTGTGCTCGTCGTAGGCCTCGGCCTCGGAGACGCCCAGGGGCATGCCGCCGTAGGCCTGTTCGTCGAAGGCGTCGCTGCCTGGGCGGAGGACGAAGGGGGCGGGGTGTCCCGCGGAGGCCCAGCGGATGACGCCGGCGTCGAGCGTCATGAGCAGCATGGTCATGAAGCGTGTGCCGCCGGTGTCTTGGACGAGCAGGTCGTTCATGTGTTTGAGGAGGCTGCCGAGTTCGCCGTGCTGTGTGGCGCGGCTGCGGAGGATGCCGCGTGCGGTTGCCATGAGCATGGCGGCGGCGACGCCGTGTCCCATGACGTCGCCGACGGCGATGGCGGCTGCGTCTTCGCCCAGGCCGGCGATGTCGAGGTAGTCGTAGTAGTCGCCCCCGGTTTCGTCGCAGTACGAGCTGTGCCCGGCGATGTCGAGGCCGGTGACGTTGGGTGTCGCGTCGGGCAGGAGGCCCTGCTGGACTTCCATCGCGACCGAGAGCGCGTGGCGGAGGCCCAGGCGGTCTTGCAGACCGGCGATCATCTCGTTCATCGCGGCCGAGAGCGAGGCGAACTCGGGGGCCGCGTCGACATCGACGGGCGTGTCGAGGTCGCCGGTGCCGATTCGGGCGGCCTCGCGGCGCAGGGCGAGGATGGGGCGGACGATCGCGAGGGCGACGAGCAGGCCCACAGCGAGCGAGGCGAGGAGGGCACCCGCGGCGATGAGGAGGCCGCGCGTGCGTGCGGCTTTGGCTCCGGCGAGGAAGGCGTCTTCGGGCACGACGGTCACGACTCGCCAGGGCGGGAGGCTGTCGCTGGCGAGATCGCGGACGAGCAAGAGGGTCTGGATGCCGTCAACGGCTGCGGCGGTCGAGCCGGGGAGGGCGAGGCCGGCGGCGACGATGCGTGGATCGGCGGCTTCGGCGGCGCGGATGCGGTCGCCCCCGGGCGTGACCACGGGCTCGTGGATCGAGGTCGCGATCAGGAAGCCCTCGTTGTCGAGCACGCATGCGATGCCGCCTTCGGGCATGTTGAGGCGTGCGAGGAAGACAGAGATCTCGTAGAGGGTGAGTTCGCTATCGATGACGCCGAGGAAGGATCCGTCTTCGTCGTTGATGGGGACGCCGAAGGAGATGCCGAGTGTGGCGCTGAGGCCGTCGGGCGCGATCCAGGCGAAGGGCTCGGACCAGGTCGGGCGGGCGGCATCGACCGGCGCGCGGAACCACGGGCGCCCGCGGGGGTCGTATTTGTACGAGGCCTTGGGCTCTGCGGCGAGACGCGCGGCGTCGTCGAGGTCGTACTCCTCGAGCACGCCTTCGGGGGTTTGTTCGTCGAGGATGGCGTAGGTGAGGTTGGCGTCGCCGGCGTAGCGGGCGACCCATGTGGCCCGCCCGTCGCGGTCGCCCCAGGTCACGGCGCGGACGCCCTCGAACGCGGCGATGGTGGCGGCCATCGGACGGAGCCAAGCGCGCAGGCCGCGCGGATCCAGCGGGCGCGAGCGGACGCGCCCGGCGGTGAACAGGGCGGTGCGGCGCGGGGTCTCGAGCAGCGCGGACGTGCGATCGGCGATGCGGGCGTGGAGTAGATCGAGCTCGGCCTCGGCGGCGCGATCGGCGGCGGCGCGGCTGTACATCCAGAACACCGTGACCAGCACGCCGGCGACGAGCAAAGCCGGCAAGACCACCGCGAGCGGGATGGTGAGCCTGACCGAGACGTGGCGGAGGGGGCGGATCATGGTGCGGCGAGGTGGGCTGCGAGGGGCGACGCGAGGTGCTGAAAGAAGTGGGTACTTTCGCGGCGGGCGGTGGTGTGTTTCGGTGATGGAGGGTAGGTCAACGCGGGCTGGGTCGCGGGATCGGGCTTATGGTCGCAGGCGGCACTTGCGGGGTCGATGAGGGCATCGGTTCACGCGTGGCTGGGTGCCGCCTGGAGCGGGTTATCTATGGCGCAGTCGCTGTTCGATCAGGCGTTCGAAGAGGTCAACAAGCACGTCGGCAAGCTGAGCGAGGAGGGGGCCGCGGCGAGGTGGCGTGTGCTCGATCGCCTGCGCGAGCCGGACCGGGTCATCGGCTTCAGCGTGCGATGGACCGACGACGCCGGGCGGGTGCAGATCAACCGCGCGTGGCGTGTGCAGTACTGCAACGCGATCGGGCCTTACAAGGGTGGGCTGCGGTTTGCGCCCAACGTGACCGAGGACACGCTGCGATTTCTTGCGTTCGAGCAGTGCTTCAAGAACGCGCTCACGGGCCTGCCGATGGGCGGGGGCAAGGGCGGTTCAGATTTCACGAGCAAGGGCAAGAGCGAGGCGGAGATCATGCGCTTCTGCCAGGCGTTCATGGACGAGTACATGCGCTACACGGGGGAGGCGACCGACGTGCCCGCGGGCGACATCGGGGTTGGCGGGCGTGAGGTCGGTTTCCTGTTTGGGCGGTACCTGCGCCTCACAAGCCGCCATGTGGGCATGCTGACCGGCAAGCCTGAGGCGCTCGGCGGGATGGCCGGGCGGACCGAGGCGACCGGGTATGGGACCGTCAAGTTTGCGATGCTCATGCTCGACGCGATGGGGGAGAAGCTAGCGGGCAAGCGGGTTGCGATTTCCGGTGCGGGCAACGTGGCGCAGTACGCGGCCGAGCGGGTGATCCGTGAGGGCGGCACGGTGGCCTCGCTCTCCAACAGCGAGGGCAGCGCGGCGTTCGGCGATGGGCTGAGCCAGGGGCAGCTCGAGGACATCCGCGATCGGCGTGAACGGGGTGACCGGCTCAAGCAGATTATCGAGGGCTTCAAGAACGCGACGTTTCGTGACGGGCAGCGTCCGTGGGACATCGCGTGCGATGTGGCGCTGCCCTGCGCGACACAGAACGAGCTCGACGAGCAGGATGCGGAGCGTCTGGTCAAGGAGGGCGTCAAGGTGGTTGCCGAGGGGGCGAACATGCCCTGCACGTCCGAAGCGCACGACGTGTTCGAGCGTGCGGGCGTGGCGCACGGCGTGGGCAAGGCAGCCAACGCCGGCGGTGTGGCGGTGTCGGGCCTGGAGATGAGCCAGAACGCGACGCGCGTGCCCTGGGAAAAAGAACGCGTGCTCGCGCAGCTCGACGAGATCATGCAGCACATCCACGACCAGTGCGTGGAGCACGGCGGCGAGACCGACGCGGGGCGCGTGGACTACACACGCGGGGCGAACGTCGGCGGCTTCATCAAGCTTCGCGACGCGATCGTCGCGCTCGGGGTCGGGTGACGTGTAGGGGCCGGAGTCAACGGGCGGACCGAAGCCGCGGCTGCTGCGCATCAGGATCGAAAGCCCCCGGGCGCCGATGTGTTCGGCGCCGGGGGCTTTGTCGTGTGGGTCATGCTGGCCTGAGCTGTTGGTCGAGATCGGGTCGGGGCCGCCGGGTGCAGCGCCGCGGGCTTAGGGCCGGTTGATGGTGAGTTGGGCCGGGGTTGTTGCTGCCGGTGCTTGGGCGATCGCGGCCGGGAAGCCGAGGGCCTGGTAAAACCGCGCCGCGTCGGTTGCGGGGGCGGGGGGGCCGGCGCGGCGCTCGGCGAGCGTACGCAGGGCAGGGCCTTTCTCGAGTTCGGTCAGCCCGAGCTTCTCGACGGCGTCGATCGTGCTCTGGAGGCTGTCGAGCATCGCCAGCGCGTCGACCGAGACGCGGTCGCCACGCCTGGCAACCCAGGCGCGGAAGGCGGCGGGGTCCTGGTCGGCGGGGTAGCGCTCGAAGGCGGTCTTGAGCGCCTGCTGACGGCGTTCGAGGAGCGCTTCGTCGGCCGGGTCTTCTGACGTTGTGCGCCCCGTCAGATCGCGGAGTGCGCGGAGCGTGGCTTCGAGGCGCGGGCCGGCGACGCGGATGAGCGTCAGGGTCTGGGTCGCCTCTGGCGCGTCATCGGCTTCCGGGACTCCGGCGGGCGCACGGTCGAGGTGGAGCGAGCCGGTGAGATAGACCGCGGCGTCTGGTGTCGCCAGCGGGTTGAGGGCGAGTTCGGAGCGGAGCAGCTCGGCGTCGCCGCGTGCGAGTTCGACGCCGTTGAGGTCGGTGCCTCCCTCGTCGCCTGCGAAGACGGTGGCGAGGGCGTCGGGCGCGGTGTTGTCGATCGGGGGCTCCGGATCGACGGGGCTGAACCCGACGGCTGAGAGATCGAACGGGTAGAGCTGTCCGGCGATGGGCGCGAAGCCGCTGGAGCGCAGGGCACTGTCGAGCGTGAGTGCGGCGGTGTCCCACTGCTTGATCGGGAGGCCGCCGATCGCGCTCGCGCCGCCTGAGCTGCCGGTGCTTGTTGCGAGGCGAAGATCATCGCTCGCGGCCGGCGCTGCATCGGTGAAGTTGAAGGCGCCGGAGATGACCCAGTCGGTGCCCTCGTCGATCATCAGCGCGGGGTCGAGGCCCATGGCACGCATGATCTCGGCGTCGAGGTCTTCGAGCGGGCCGGCGGGGCGGCTGACGATGTTGAGCGCGAGGCTGGAGATCGTGAGGTTACCGTCGAGGCCGCCGGCGCTGACGACGTTCAGGTCGCCGAGCGTCATGCTCGAGGCGGCGGCGCCGGCGAGGCCGGCGAGTGTGAGGTCGCCGAACGCGAGCAGGCGTTGGCCCTCGCCCATGACGAATTCGTCGGCCAGGATGCGGAAGTCTCGCCCGGTGGCGGAGGGATCGAGCAGGCCCTGGGCGCTGCGCGCACCGTCGGGCGAGGCGAACCCGGCGAGGACGATGCTGCTGAGCAGGGGCTGCGGCGCGCCCATGGCGGTGGAGCGGAACTCGAGCCGCCCGAAGCCGGCATTCGCGCCGGAGCCGTCGACGCCGATGTCGCCGGCGAAGAGGAAGGGGAGCAGGACCGCGGGGATGGACGCCGGGGCAGCGGGATCGAAGACGAGGCGAGCGTCTTGGGCGGATTCGAGGGTGAAGAACGCTTGGGCGATGTTGGCGAAGGTGTTGCCGAAGAACTCGAGCGTGCCGCCGGTCTCGTTGCGGAGTGTGAGGCCGAAGGCATCGACACCGACGTTCCCGCGGAACGAGGCGCCGCCGTCGATGGTGACGACCTCGCCGAAACCGCGGTCGGCACCGGAGAACCCGTCGCCGAGCAGGATGGTGGGCGCGGTGACGATGGTTCGGGGCAGGACCGACCCGCCGGGCGTTGTCGCGGGGTCGTCGAAGCGGCTCGTGAGGCGGCTGCCGTTGCGCAGGCGGACGAGTCCGCCGGCGTTGATGGTGACGGTATCGCCCTGGACGGATGACGCGATATCGACCAGGCGTGCTGACTCGATGAGTGCGTTGCGGTCGGCGGTGACATCGCCGAAGACCAGCGCACGGTCGCCGGCGTTGGCATCGAGGATCGCATCACGGCCCGCGGTGACGCTGCCGGTGGTGTCGATGAGGAGTTCGGTGCCGGCGTTGCTCAGGGCGGCGAAGACGTCTCGCCCGGCGATGATGTCGCCCGAGAGCATCGCGTCGCCCGCGGTGGTGATGAGCGTGTCGACGCCGGACTCGATTCGGGTGCCGGCGAAGGCCATCACGCCGGCATCGGCGTTGAGGTTGACACGCTGGGACGCGTCGACGGATGCGGCGTCGAGGCCGGGGAAGGCGGGGAGAAGCACCAGCAGGCCGCCCGAATCGACCCGGGCCGTTCCGCCGGTGACCGAGAGGGAGCCGTTTGGTGCGAAGACGGTGTTCCCCGCGGCGGTGAGATCGGCCAGGCGATCGACGGTGATGGAGTCGAGCACGCGGAGGAAGTCGCTGCTGTTGAGGAAGATCCGATCGGCGGTTGTTTCGCCGTTGATGTCAAGAAAGGAACCCGCGTCAACGCGGATGTCTCCGTCGGCGTGAAGGCCCGCGTTGTTGATGAACTGAACGCCCGCGTTGGCGATGATGTCGCCCGCGTTGACATCGCCGGTCAGGACGATGGTGTCATCGGCTGCGAGGGTGAGCAGGGCGTCAACGCTGATTGTGCCCGTCGTGTTGCTTGAGATCCGATCGCCGGCGTCAAATGTCGCGGAGCGACCGGTGAGCGAGCCGCCGAGACCGATGTTGTCGAGCGCGAGCAGTTGCACGTCGGCGTCGCCGGCCAGCAAGCCCTCGCGGAGTTGGACCGAGCCGGTGCGTGAGGCATCAACGCGGACTGAGGTGCCACCGACCTCGGTGACGCCGAGGTCGATACCCGCTGCGGCGGCTGTGAAGGCGCCGGCGTTGCCGACGAAGCTGGAGGATCCGGTTTCGATAAGCAGATCGCCGCCGACGCGAAGGAGCGGGATCGCGCGCAGGTCGATGCCGCCGGCGACGTCACCGAGGTCGGCGTTGTTGCGGGTCATGAGCGAGAGCGAGCGTCCGGCGCCGATGTCGAGGACGCCGTCGGTGTAGCCGGTGCCCATGTTGTCGGCGAGCGCCGTGATCGCGACGTCGGCGAACAGGACGATGTTGCCGTTGGCGTTGTTCTCGAGAAAGCTCTCAAAGATGCGGTTGAGGGCGGGGGTGGAGGTGTTGGTGCCGCTGCCGGGCACGATCTCGAGGCGTGTCGGGTCGAGGACGAGCGAGCCGAAGTCGCCGCGTGTGTTGCGCAGGTCGAACGCACCGCCCAGGCGAAGGTCTTTGCCCGAGACTTCGATGACGCCGCCCTCGGCGTGCTTGGCGGCCGTTGTTGCGGTGGCGGTGCCGCGGAAGTCGGTCTCGCCCGTGCTGTAGACGGTGATGGATCCACCCCGCCCGGCGCGGTATGCGTCGGCGGTGATGGTCGATTCGGCATCGATGGTCGTTGCGGTGCTCTTGCGGTAGGGGCCCGATCCGAGCGGGCCGCCGCCGACGACGATGTCGCCGCCGCCGAGCGAGCCGGAGGCGTCGATGGTCGCGTCGGTGATGGTGATGCTGTCGCCCAGGACGCGGACGGTGCCGCCGCGCGCCTCGGAGACGCTGCGGACAACGCCGGAGACAGCGGTCGCGCCGCCTGCGCCTTCGATGTGTACCGTGCCGGCTTCGACACGACCGGTCGACCACGCGGCGAGGGCGAACTCATCGCCGGCGGCGAGCGGTGCGTGCGGGGCGGCGGTGTCGAAGGCCGCGGCGCGTGCGATGTCCTGCGCATCGGCCTCCTGGACGCGGACAAACAGCGAGCCGAGTTGGTCACCGATCAGAACTTCTTCGCCCGCGGTGATGACGGCGAAGCCGGCGCCGCTGCGGATGGAGCCGTGGTTGGCGGCGTAGTTGCCGAGCAGCGCCACGCCCGAGGCGGTGATGCGCCCGTGGTTGATGACCGGGCCGGAGAGATCGGTGAAGCGGTCACGCCCGCGGTTGAAGTCCTGGTTGGAGATGTGCCCGGCCGCGGCGAACAGCGTGCCGACGTTGACAACCGAGCCGCCGCCGAAGATCACGCCGGCGGGGTTGGTGAGATAGACCTGCCCGTTGGCGAGCAGGGTGCCGTTGATGCGTGTGGGGTCGGAGCTCTGCACGCGGGCGAGCACGCGGGCCCGGGCGTTCGGCTGGATGAAGCGCACGAACTCGTTGAACGCGATGTCGAAGCTGGAGAAGCGGAGGATCGTGCCGTCGGCGGCGTGGATGAACGTGCGGTTGCCGCGCTGCACGAGGCGGTAATCGCCCGCGATCAGTTCGGCACCCTGCGGCGCAGCGAGCGCAACATCGGCGCCGGTCACAGCCAGGCCGGCGACGAGGGCCATAGCGAGGGCGCGCGGACGCGCGGCCGTGTGCGGAACAGCTCTGCGATTGTTGCGGTCGTGCATTCGGCTTCCCCTCGCGGGTTTGCGGGTCTTCGGTTGTGTTCTCGGGCCTTTGGCCTTCGAACGTTGCGCACGGATCGTGCGCGCGGTTGCGGGGAGGTGTCTGCCCAATCATGCCACGGGCGGGCTCAGTAGGACAGCAGAATCGCGAAGTGCAGGCGCGTATCGCCCGCGTCGACGCTGTCGCCGCCGCCGACAGCGTCCGAGAGCGCGACGCCGAGGTCGGCGCGGGCGCTGAGATTGCGCCGCAGTGTGACCTCGGCGCCCACGCCCACGCCCACCAGGGACTCGTCGTCCTCGAACGAGAGGGCCCGAGAATTGCGCGTGAAGCCGGCGTCGACAAAGCCGCGCAGGATCAGGTCCCAGTCGGCCTGCCCGAACGGGCGGGCCCGCTGGTAGCGGAAGTCGCGCCCGAAGAGCTGCCCCGTCGAGGCGGGCGCCGCGGGCAGCGAGCGGGCGAGGTGGAACGCGTACTCGAGCGTGAGGATGACGGCGTCGTCCGATGCGACGAGTGATTCCTCGTAGCCGCGCACGGTGTAGAAGCCGCCGACGACCTGCTGGTGCGTGGGCGTGAGGCGGTTGTTGAAAGCGTGCTGCCCGCGTGCGCGGAGCGTGAGCATGTGGGCGAGTGATTGGTCATCGGGCGTGCGCAGCCCGGCGAAGCCCTGGCGGTCGAACAGGGGTTCGAGGAAGAACGAGTACGCCGCGTCCCAGCGGAGGGCGCTCTGATCGCGGCTGGCGTCGGTGCGCCCGAGGCCCTCGAGCTCGTCTTCGCTTAGCCCTGTCGCGCCCGGGAGGCCGATATCGGTGTTGATGGTTGCGAAGAGGCTGCTTGTCGGGCCGAGGCGCTCGGCCTGGAGGCCGAGCGTGGCGAAGAGGAACGTCTCGCCGCTGGCGACGTCGAAGGTGGTGTCGGTGACGCTCCGCCGCTCGACACGGACGCCGGCGGTGGCGTCGACGAAGAAGGTGCCGCGCTGGAAGACGTTGAGGATCAGCTCGGCGCCGGCGTCCCAGCCCTCGCCCTCGAAGCCGATGTTGAACAGGCCGACGTCGCTGGCTGTGTACTCGTTGTACCCGCCGAAGAGGCGGAGCCTGAGGCGGTCGTGGACGAGCGGGGTTTCATACGCCGCGATGACCGCGTGCGTGCTGCCCGACTCGGCGCCGAGGTATTCGAGGCGGAAGGTATCGTCGCGGTCGGTGAGCTGGGTGGTCGAGAACCCGGTGCGGAAGCGGATGTCGCCGGTGGTTTCGGTGCCGGTGTTGGTGGCCTCGGCGTAGATCTGCCAAGGTCGGTTCTCGGTCACGAGGTAGTCGAGGGAGAGCGCGCCGTTGCCGCCGGCCGGCGCGAGCGCCGCGTCGACGCGTCGCCCGGTATGGCGGTTGAACCGTGCGGTTGCGCGGTCGAACAGCGTGCGGTTGGCCAGCGGGGGCGCGGCGTCGCCCGCGGGGGGGGTGCTCAGCGAGCGATCAATCAAGTCGGCGTGCTCGGATCGGTTGATGAGCGACTCATCCGGGTGCTTGCGGAGCCGCTCCTCCCAGCGTTCGCCGCCGGCAACGGTGCGTACCTGCGTGACGACGGCGCGGTAGACCTCGAAGGTGAGCGACGTGTTGCCGGGTTGGCGGATGTCGCGTGCGTCCGCCCGGCCGGGGGGCCAGGGCGTGGCGATCTCCGCTGCGGCGGGGCGCACGAGGTGGCCCACAAGGCCCGGGTCGGTCGCGAGGCTTGCACGCAAGGCCTCTGCGATCACGGCGAGCGCACTCTCGTGGAAACGCTCGGTGCCGCCTGAGCCGAGGGTGCTGAGTGGGCGTGTGGTCGTGGGCATGCCGACGCGCGGCTGCACCCAGCCGGTCGGTGTTTCGCTCAGTGTGATCGGCAGCGCGTTGAGCGTCGCGGCGGGAGGCAGATCCGGGTGCTCGAAACCGGCCGCGTAGACGGCGCTGATCGACGAAGCCTCGAAGACGCCGCGGTCGATCTGCGCGTCGGCGACCGGGCCGATGACGCGAAACTCGATCAGCCCCCGCTCGAGGTCGTAGCCGGCGGCGTCGGAGACCCCCGCGAAGGTCGGCAGGGAGATCGGGCCCGCCCACGTCCACGCGACGGTGTCGGTCTGCGGCACAAAGTAGACCGGGCCGCTGTTCTCGCGTGCACGGAGGCGAGCACCCGCACTGGCGAGCACCTCGACAACGGCGCTGTTGCTCAGCGGGAGATCGGTCGGCAGGGTCTCGAGCGTGAAACGTTGCGCGCTGCCGCGCCGCGGCGCGACCCATGCGGTTTCGGTCTGGGTGAGCAGGACGGGTGTTTGGGCGAAGTCGGCGGGCGGCTCGCCTGCGCTCTGGTCAAAGGTGAACGCCAGCGAGGTGCGTGGGGTTGCTTCGGTCGCGAGCACCGCGCCGTCGGCGGCGAACAGCGATTGGATCCTGGGTTGGGCGCTGGGCCGTTGCGTCGGAGCAACGCGCCGATCAGCACCGCGCAGCCCGACCGGTGCCGAGTCGGTGCGCACGACATCCCCGCCCGATGCGGTCGCGGCGCCACAGGCGCTCGCGCACAGAAGCATCGCGGCGACCCGCTTGCTGGGCCAACATCGCGCGTTGTACATATCGAGACCTCCGCCTTCGGCCGACTAGGGGCGGCAGGGGAGGGTGCCGCATCGGACTGTTCGGGCGACGCGGCCGTGCGTTCCCGACTCAAACTGCCATAACTCTCCATCTTATCGACCTCCGAATCGGGCGTCAAAGGGCCACGGCGGTCCGCGAAGACGCCTCAACCGGGGGAAACACCTGCACATTCGGCGCAGGCGCTCGAGAACGACGTCCTCCGTTGAGAACGGGGCTCGTCGTGCAGGGCATGAGGCGTCGGCGGGTCGATCCACTGTTTGGGCGTGGTGCCCAGCGCAGGAGGTTGAGCCATGCGGATCAGTCGTGTCATCAGCGTGTTCGCGTGTGCCGGGTTGTTTGCCCTGACCGGTTGCAAGGCGCAACAGATCGGACAAACACCGGCGGAGGCATCGCGGTACGTCACCACATCACCGGTGATGGCGAGCGTGCAGGGCGGGCCGTCGCTGTTTGCGGGTGATCGTCTGGCGTTCCGCGTGCTCGCCGCGGGTGGCTACGGACCTGCGCCCGACGGCATGCGATACGCCGAGGTCGAGACGTATTTCTTGGGCTTCCCGAGCCGATCAGGCTTTGTCGAGGCCGGCGTGACAACGTACTGAATCTCAGCGCTCGTCGCGGGGCTCCCTTCGGCGTCGCTAGACGCGCCCGGCGTACTGGCGTTCGTAGTAATCGCGGTACGCGCCGCTGCGCACCCGGCTCAGCCAAGCGGTGTTGCTCTGGTACCAGCGCACGGTCGCTTCGAGCGCGTCGGGCCAGGCAGATCGCTTGGGCGACCATCCGAGTTCGGTCTCGATCTTGCTCGCGTCGATGGCGTACCGGCGGTCGTGCCCGGGGCGGTCGGCGACGCGCTCGATCATGTCGTCGCCCAGCCCCGTGATGCCGAGCAGGGCGTGCGTGAGATCGATGTTGGATTGCTCGTTGTCACCGCCGATGTTGTAGACCTCGCCGCTGCGTCCGCTCTCGAGGACGCGGACGATCGCCTCGCAGTGGTCGTCGACGTGCAGCCAATCGCGGACGTTGAGCCCGTCGCCGTAGAGCGGGACGCGGCGTCCGTCGGCGAGGTTGCTCACGAAGAGCGGAATGACCTTCTCGGGGAACTGGTAGGGCCCGAAGTTGTTGCTGCACCGCGTCGTGACGACGTCGGCGCCGAACGTGTGATGGGCGGCGCGGACGAGCATGTCGCCCGCGGCCTTGCTCGCCGCGTATGGGCTGTTGGGCGCGAGGGGGGTGTCTTCGGTGAAGCGAGCATCGGTGTCTTCGAGCGGGAGGCTGCCGTACACTTCGTCGGTCGAGACGTAGAGCATGCGGATGCCGCGTCCGTCACGCCGCACCGCGTCGAGCAGCGTCTGCGTGCCTTGGACGTTGGTTGTGATGAAGGGCGTCGCGTCCATGATGGAGCGATCGACGTGGCTCTCCGCGGCCATATGCACAATGGCATCGGCCCGGGGCACGAGGCGTTCGACCGCGGCGGGGTCGCGCACGTCGCCGCGGACAAAGGTGTGGCGCGGATGATCGAGGAGGCTCTCGAGACTCTCGAGGTTGCCCGAGTAGGTCAGCGCGTCGAGATTGACGATCGACACATCGGGGCGGTGCTCGAGCACCCAGCGCACGAAGTTCACGCCGATGAAGCCGGCCCCGCCGGTGAGCAGCCATGTCGTCATGCGCGTGCCTCCTGTGCTGCGGGTTCGAGCGTCAAGCGCCCGACGACATCCGCGACCGACGAGCGCCAGTCGGGGGCTTTGCCGATCGCGGCTTCGGTCTTTGTCAGATCAAGCACGCCGTACGCGGGTCGGGCGGCGGGCCTGGGAAAGTCGGCGGTGGTGCAGGGCTCGACCCGGCAGGGCGAGCCGATCAGCTCGACCACGTGGCGAGCGAGGTCGTACCAGGTGCCCGAGCCGCCGTCGCATACGTGCCAGGTCCCGGCTCTCCTGGCTTGCAGCAGCGCGAGGCTGGCGGCGGCGAGATGCTCGGCCGACGTCGGGCGTCCGTGCTGGTCGTCGACGACGCGGAGCCGGGTGCGTGATCGGGCGAGCCCCGCGATCGTGCGCACGAAGTTCTTACCCCAGGGGCTGTAGAGCCAGCTGGTGCGGATGAGCGTGTGCGCCGCGCCGCTCTCCTGAAGTGCAAGTTCACCGGCGAGCTTGCTGCGCCCGTAGGCGTTGCACGGAGAGGGCTCGGCGTCGGGCGCGTAGGGCCTCGTCGCGTCGCCGGCGAAGATGTAGTCGGTCGAGTAGTGCACGAGGTGGGGGCCCCCGCCGCGGCGTGCGCGGGCGGGGGGGCGGGGGCGCGCGGCGGTGGGGCGCGGGGCCGCGGGCGCGGCGCCCTCGGCGCCGTCGACATCGGTCCAAGCGGCGCAGTTGATGACATGGGTGAACCCGGGGCGGATGGAGGTGCGCACGTGGTCCGGGTTGCCGAGGTCGAAGGTCGGGTAATCGAGCACTTCATGCGCGATGCGACGGGCGGCGAGCAGCGCGGTCCAGGCGCGACCCAGCTGCCCGCCCGAGCCGAGCACGAGCACGCGGGGCGAGGGTGGGAGCGGGGTAGCGGGTTTGGGCTCGATTATTTGCATCAGCGGTGCTGCACCGTCCATGGGAAGTCGGGCGACGCGTCCCAGTCGCGCCGGTCTTCGTCGGGGTTTGCCGGGTCGTAGGCGTGGGTGACGTAATAGAGCAGGCCGGCCGGCTCGTGTCCGACGGTCGCGGCCCCGTGCCAGAGCGGGGGAGGGATGATGGCGACGCCGGGGTTCCGTTCGCCCACGACAAGCGCGAAGGCCTCATCGGCGCCCTCGGCCTGCACGCCGACCTTGATGTGACCGTTGAGGCAGAGCCAGAAGTCCGTCTGTTTGGCGTGGCGGTGCCAGGCCTTGACGACGCCGGGGTACTGCACGGAGTAGTTGACCTGCCCATCGGGTGAGAGCACGCCCTGGAGCTGGTTCATGAGCGACCAGCCGCGGTCATCGGTGTAGACCGGGGCGCGAACGAAGGCGGGCTCAACGGCATCGACGGCGTGGCGGTAGGCCTCGTCGATTGGTCCCTCAAAGGTCGGGATGGATCGGATCCGCATCGTTGCCGCTCCTGCCCGTGGCGGGTGCTCACCGGGCCTGCTCGCAGCGTAGCAGGGGCCCTAAGACACCGCCCCCGGGTGTTGACCGGGGGCGGGTACGAAAGTGTTGCGTTGTCCGGCCTGTGGCGGGTTAGGCCGCGCCGTCCTTGTCGGCCATCATTTTCAGCATGTCGACGCAGCGGTGGGCGTAGCCGGCTTCGTTGTCGTACCAGCTGATGACCTTGAAGAAGTTGGCGTTCAGCTCGATGCCGGCCAAGGCGTCGTAGATCGAGCTGTGCGGGTCACCGATGAAGTCGCTGCTGGCGACCTGTTCTTCGGTGTACGCGAGCACGCCGTGCATCGGGCCCTCGGCCGCGGCCTTCATCGCGGCGTTGATCTCGGCGAGGCTGGTCGCCTTGTCGGTCTTGAAGGTGAGGTCAACGGCGGAGACATCGGCCGTCGGCACGCGGAAGGCCATGCCTGTCAGCTTGCCCTTGACCTCGGGGATGCACAGGCCCACGGCCTTGGCGGCGCCGGTGCTGGCGGGGATGATGTTCTGGTACGCGTTGCGCCCCCCGCGCCAGTCCTTCTTGCTCGGGCCGTCCTGCGTGGGCTGGGTCGCGGTCGCCGCGTGGACGGTCGTCATCAGGCCCTCGGCGAGGCCGAAGTTATCGTTGATGACCTTGGTGATCGGCGCGAGGCAGTTGGTCGTGCAACTCGCGTTGGAGACGATCTTGTCGGTCGCGGGGTCGTACTGCTCGTGGTTGACCTTGTAGGCGAGGGTCTTGACGGTGTCGGGCGTCTTGGTCGGTGCGCTGATGAGCACACGCTTGGCGCCCGCGGCGAGGTGCTTGTCGGCCGTGTCGTCCGTGGTGAACAGGCCGGTGGATTCGAGCACGTAGTCGGCGCCGAGGTCTTTCCAGGGGAGCTGGGCCGGGTCTTTGATCGCGGTCGTCTTGGTGGTCTTGCCGTTGACGGTGATGGTGTCCTCGGTCGCGCTGACCTCGGCCGGCTTGCCATTCAGCAGAAAGCGCCCGTGCATCGTGTCGTACTTGAGGAGGTAGCCCAGGTTGTCGGCGGGGACGAGGTCGTTGACGCCGACGATCTCGATGCCGCCGTGATTCAGTGCGGCCCGGTAGAAGAGGCGCCCGATGCGACCGAAGCCGTTGATCCCGATGCGAATAGCCATGACACGCGTCCTTTCGGAAGGTCGTGGGGGAGAACGCGAGCGGGATATGCGTGCCCCCGCCCGGCGTGTGTGTCTGATCCGCGGACGCAACACCGTCCGCGATAGAGGATATTCCGATCCGAAAGCGGTTTCCACCCGCCGCGCGGCCGCGCAACTCGCGGGAGCCACCCTTCGGAGCGGGCCGCAACGCTAGCGCGCCGCGAGCGCCTCTGCCCGGTGCGTGACCCCGCCGCCGACGATCGTGCAGAGGGCTCGTCCCTTGAGCGCGCGCCCGGCGAACGGGGTGTTCCTGCCCTTGCTCACGAACGCCTCGGGCTCGCACGTCCAGGCGAGATCCGGGGCGATCAGGGTGAGGTCGGCGGGGCCGCCCTCGCGCAGGGTGCCAAGCCCGCTCGCGTCGAGCCCGCAGAGGCGGGCCGGCTCGAGGGTCATGAGCTCGATCAGGCGGGGCCACCCGATCGCGTTGCTTCGGACAAGCGCTTCGGCGTAGAGCGGGAGCGCCGTCTCGATGCCGACGATGCCGAAGGGCGCCTCGTCGAACGGGCGTGCCTTTTCGTCGAGCGTGTGCGGCGCGTGATCGGTCGCAAGGACGGTGATCGTCCCGTCGGCCACGCCCTCTACCACTGTGCGGACATCGCTAGCCTCGCGCAGCGGTGGGTGCATCTTTGCCAGCGTGTTGAATCCGTCGCAGGCCTCATCGGTGAGCAGCAGATGGTGGGGGGATGCCTCGCCGCTGACGGGCAGACCCTCGGCCCGCGCTCGGCGGATCAGGTCGACCGTGCCGCCGCTGCTGATGTGCTGGACGTGGTAGCGCGCCGCGGCCGATCGAGCGAGGCGGATGTCACGCTCGACGGTGATCTCCTCGGCGATCCGGGGCCAGCCGACGAGTCCGAGCCTGGCTGAGACGGCGCCCTCGTGCATGACGCTGCCTCGCGTGAGGGTTGGATCTTGCGCGTGCTGCATGAAGACAACACCGAGGTCGGCGCACTCGCGGAGCACCGCGAGCATCATGCCCGCGTCGGCGATGACGTCGCCGTCGTCGCTGATCCCGACGGCACCGGCCTTGACGCATGCGCGGATCTCTGCGAGCTCGGCGCCGGCGCGTCCCGCGGTGCCGCAGGCGACGCAG
>ERZ1740070.534-NODE-534-length-25960-cov-5.983015_pt1 | contig 25960 bp, 22 predicted proteins | sample MGYA00581734_ERZ1740070 | MGnify/ENA primary metagenome ERZ1740070 (study PRJEB43018, sample SAMN04849744) | marine metagenome | isolation source: floating plastic debris | place: Pacific Ocean | collected 2008-09-01 | study: EMG produced TPA metagenomics assembly...
CCCCTAGCCTAATCGTTAACTGAGTTTGGTCCAATGTCACACCGGCTCGCCCAGCAGCGCCTGCAATTCTTCCCCAGTTAGGGTCACGTCCGTAAACGGCTGATTTCACCAGAGATGATCCAGCAATGGTACGGGCGATTTTTCGAGCATCTTGGTCGCTGCTGGCCCCTGATACCTCTACTTCCAATAAGCAGGTGGCCCCTTCACCGTCACGGGCAACACTTTTTGCTAAATAGATGCAGACCTCTGTCAACATGGCTGCCAATTGTTCGGCCTCTGGTCCCGCAGCCGTAATCGCAGGTGTTCTAGATTGACCATTGGCCAGAGCGATGACCGTATCGTTAGTGCTAGTGTCACCGTCTACAGTAATTTGATTAAAGCTTTGGTCAGTGGCCTGGGCTAGCATCGTTTGCCATAGACCAGGTGAAACGGCAGCATCACAGGTGATAAAGCACAGCATTGTGGCCATGTTGGGGTGAATCATGCCTGAGCCTTTAGCAATACCGCCTATCCGCACTGGACGCCCGTTAATGGTGGTTTCTAGGGCATAGGTTTTGGTCACCAGGTCCGTTGTGACAATGGCCTGGGCCGCGGCATCATTACCCTGGGCAGAAAGCTGGTCCACTAGCTGAGGAATATGGTTTAACAGCGGGTCCATTTTGATGCGCTGACCAATCACTCCGGTTGAAGCAACTAAGACCTGGTCAGCACTTGTGTTGAGGGTTATTGCTGCAGCTGTTGCCATGGTCACCGTATCGTCCCAACCCTGTTGGCCTGTACAGGCGTTTGCCTGACCTGAATTGCACAAAATGGCTCGAGCGGATGGTTGGGTTTCAAGCTGCTGCTGGCAATAGTCGATACAGGCGGCCCGCACCTGAGATTGGGTGTAAACAGCGGCTGCGATCGCATCGTTTTCTGACACAATGAGTGCTAAATCAGGGGCTCCGGACGCCTTTAGACCGGCACATATGCCAGCGGCGGTAAAGCCTTTTGGGGCTGTGACTCCACCCGTAATCACCTGTGTTTCACCCTGTCCCATGCTATCTTCCTGTGTGCGACCTCAATTGGAGGCTATCGTAAGCCCTTGTGGGTTACTATCCAAGTCTTAGGCCATTATCCCTCTAATCAATTTATATCTGTTTCTGCAACTAACAAATCTCCTAGCACATCAACATAACTATCGATTGCAGCGCTAAGAGACTTTCCCTGGTTTGCCAATATCGCCAACATTGCGTCAGGACTGTTGTCTGACAACGCACAAAAATGATCAATAACAAACTTGAGCGTTTGTCCTAGCTGAATCTCGTTATCTGCTAGAGGGGTAAGGGCCTGGGGACGCATTTGAATCTGTTGCCCAGCACGCGACTGGTCTCTCACCCACCAAGCCAGAAACTCTAAGGTAAGCCAACCAGCTCTGTCATAGGACAAAATTACATCTGTATTGGCCCAGGCTTCATCCGTTAAACCTCCTTGGGTTCGACGCAGAAGAGCGTGGGGTAAATCCCCCATTATCCCTGGAAGACTGTAGTCCTTTAAAGGAATTTTATCCAGAGTTTTTAACCCTGTATTCACCTCCACTATGCCGCGAAAACGGTAGAGTGCCTGATGAAAGGCATTTACCTGCTCTGGATAATCACTCATGCAATCTTCTCTCTTTGGAGGAGTCCCCACACTATCCCATCATCTGATTAACAAAATTGGTGTATATCTCTCCCTTGATAAATTCAGGTCTTTCCAAAACCTGCTGATGAAATCCAATAGTAGTGGGCAATCCCGTAATGGCACATTCTCTCAGAGCCCGTTTCATCCGCTGAATGGCCGTAGCTCGGTTGGGGCCCCACACAATTAATTTGCCAATGAGAGAATCATAGTAAGGCGGAATCTCATAGTCGGTATAAACGTGAGAGTCCATGCGTACTCCCAGCCCGCCTGGTGCTAAATATCCGCTAATGCGCCCTGGATTGGGCCGAAAATTGTGCTCAGGGTCTTCTGCATTAATGCGACACTCAATAGAATGACCTTTAAGGGCGATCTCTTTTTGAGTAAATGACAGTTGCTCTCCTTGAGCAACCCGAATTTGCTCAGCAATCAAGTCAATGCCAGTGACCATTTCAGTGACGGGATGCTCCACTTGGATACGAGTATTCATTTCCATAAAGTAGAAGTCACCGTGTTTATCAACCAGAAACTCGACGGTGCCTGCCCCGACATAGTTGATTGCTTTGGCCGCGCGCACCGCTGCTTTGCCCATCTTTTGACGCAGATCTGGGTTTAGAGCTGGGCTCGGAGCCTCCTCAAGCAGTTTTTGGTGGCGACGCTGAATCGAGCAATCTCGTTCACCTAAGTGCACCACATTGCCGTAGCTGTCAGCCAAAATTTGAAACTCAATATGGCGCGGATTCTCTATAAATTTTTCTAGATAGATGCCACCATTACCAAAGGCTGCTTCGGCCTCACCCTGGGCTGAGAGAAACAGCTTGGTCATGTCGCCTGCTTCTCGCACTAGACGCATACCCCGACCGCCACCGCCTGCTGTGGCTTTAATCATCACGGGGTAGCCAATCTCAGACGCTAAAATGATTGCATCTTCAGGAGTATTCAACAGTCCTTTGCTGCCAGGTACTGTTGGTACATTGACCCGCTGCATTGTGTTTTTGGCTGTGGATTTATCTCCCATAGCCCGCATCGCTGCTGCCGATGGCCCAATAAATACAATTTTATGATCGGCGCAGATATCCACAAAGCGATCATTTTCAGCTAAAAAACCATAGCCTGGGTGAATGGCACTGGCTCCGGTTGTCATGGCCGCAGCAATAATATTAGGAACGTTGAGATAGCTGCGACTGCTGGGTGCCTCACCGATACAGATGGCCTCATCCGCTAACTGTACGTGGAGAGCATGGCGATCAATGGTGGAGTGGACAGCCACTGTTGCTATTCCCATTTCCTCACAGGTGCGCAGAATTCTTAGCGCGATTTCACCTCGGTTCGCAATCAAGATTTTCGAAAAGCGCATCAGTTAGCCACTACCCCAAGGAAACGTTGTCACTATGTGCATCATATGACGGAAGGTGATCGTACCACGTGGGCTTACCTGGGATAATTGCCCTCAAATTAACCAGACAAAATCTCGCAATTGAAGCAGCTGTTTGTGGCATACTGTCATATGCTGCGCTGGAGTTTTCTAGCAGCATTCTGCGGATGTGGTGGAATTGGTAGACACGCACGCTTGAGGGGCGTGTGGCTTATGCCATGCGAGTTCGATTCTCGCCATCCGCATTTTTATGACAACCTTTATTACCCCCCAAAGCAGAGATAGTTGCGTCTATCTGATGCTAAATTTGTGTATCTCAAACTGCTTAAGGCTTTGGGTTTGGTCTCTGTAGTGATATTTGAGGCCACTTTAGACGCCAGCTTCTGCAGAGCTTAGGGCAAACGTATATCATGAGAATAGTCATGAATTTTTGTAAACAGCTTTGACTTCAGTGCTATCAAAGGCTCAAGCGAACACCGGCTGGCATTCTCTGGATGTTCTCTGGCAGGGTGATGAGACCGTTGTGAGAAAAGGTCTCCCCCATGATCAGCTATCACCCGCATGGCAAATTCTGATGCTGGGGGACGGCTCCCCCACGCGTCATCTACAGTTGCTGACGCGGGAGCCCACCGAGGTTGATGTTATTGAAATGTCTTCAGTCGGCATGGCCGATGACGGTGCTCCTGATTTGATTAGCTATGTGCCAGGTCCACGTCTTAGACGACAGGTATGGTTGAGGACTGCTTCCGGGCAGCGTTTGGCCTATGCGACGTCCTGGTGGGAAGCCAGCCATGTTGATGAGTACTTAAAAAATCGCTCGCTTCCTATTTGGGCCAGCCTTGCTAATTTGCGAACTGAGCTATATCGAGATATTCAAGGTATTTACTATGGTTGGAGCCCCCCGCTTGAGGCCGCATTTGGTCAAAAGGGGCCATTCTGGGGGCGTCACTATTTGTTTTGGCATCACGGCAAACCACTAACCCTAATCTATGAGGTGTTTTCGCCTTATCTGATGCGTTACCTGGGGCCAATGCGCTCAGAAACAAGCCATCGCTAGGATTGATTTTTTTGTAGGGGCGTTCCATGGAACGTCCCTGCAACGAATTATTGGGCACCGGGCGTTTGATTGCGCCGCTTGCGGCATCGCTCCGAACAATATTTCACCTCATCCCAGCAGTCGGCCCATTTTTTGCGCCAGGTGAAGGGGCGCTGGCAGACGGTACAAACTTTGGTGGGCAAATCAGACTTGCGACGTTGACGGGCCATTTTGATTAGGTAGTTCTTCAGGGCTCACGGTATGCTCAGAAACTAGTCTAAAGGGCATTTATTAACGGTGCCCGTCTAGGTTTGGCATTTTTGCGATCGCATGTCCCCTGCTGCTTCCATATCTCAGCTTCGAATTGTCTTAGTTGAACCCGCTGGCCCCCTCAATATCGGTTCAGTTGCCCGAGTAATGAAAAACTTTGGGCTGACTCAGCTTGTCCTGGTCAACCCAAAATGTGAACCCCATAGTGACGAAGCCCGCCAAATGGCTGTTCATGCCTACGATGTAATCGAGATGGCTAAGACGGTCAGCACTCTGCCAGAAGCGCTGGTGGGATGTCAGCGAGCAGTGGCCACCACCGCCCGTAGCCGTGATTTACAGACGCCGCTTGAACGACCTGAGCTAACTCTGCCCTGGCTACTAGAAGCTGTGCCCAGCGCGCTGATATTTGGACCTGAAGATCGGGGTCTTAATAATGATGAAATGCTTCACGCCCAGCGCTTTATGAAAATTGATACCCGTCCCCCCTATGAGTCTCTAAACTTGGCTCAGGCAGTTGCTATTTGCTGCTATGAGCTGTCTCAAGTGGGGCGGCGGGCCAATCAAACTGCTCTGCCGGTTCAGGTTCCAACTCCAACTACGACTGCTACCCTGGATGAGCTGGATGGGTACTATCGCCACCTAGAGTCGATTTTGTTAAAAATCGGCTATCTTTATCCCCATACGGCTGCCAGTCGCATGCGCAAATTTCGACAATTAGGACATCGTGCTGACTTGTCTAATGAGGAGGTCAGCATGCTTAGGGGGATTTTACGGCAGATAGACTGGGCCACACATCAGGGTAATGATTGAGGAGCTTCCTAGTGGCTCAATTTTTTTATGCCTAGGGCAATGATTCAAATCTGTTCACACCTATGAAGGATTCACAGCAGCCTCATTCCAAATCACGCCGCTCTGGTCGCCCGCGACGCCCGCGGCGGTCTAATTCTTTAGGACCGCAGACAGGCGCTGCCAGACCACCTCGTCGGGCAGCGCGTTCTAACAACGATAATGCAGGCATGTTTAGCGATATGGTTGACCCATCTCGCCATGCCCGACGTACCCGGCGTAGCTCTCGTAGCACCTGGCCACCTCAACCTAGAACTCCGTTTTTGCCGAAGCTGCCAATGCCGCTGGTATACGGTGTTCGATTATTGATTATTGGCTTAGGTGTGGCTGCGATCGCAGGCACGGTGCTATCGGTGCTCACCCCTGCAGATGACCAGCTAATCCAGGGGTCTGCTGCTGAAACCCAGTCTGCAGTTACCGCCTCAGCTGCTCCAGAGGGGGATGTGCTGGCCGCTACCCAAGAGCTAGCCCCCTTAAACGAGAGCCTAGTGGAGCTACAGGATCTTTTTCCAGAGCTGACGCCAACTATCTATGTGTTTGATTTAGACACAGGCGACTATGCAGATGTAGCTGGCAATACAGAAATAGCGGCCGCCAGCACCATTAAGCTACCTGTCCTGATAGCCTTTTTTAAGGCCGTAGATGATGGACGTATTACTATCGAGCAGACGCTGGCCATGCAGTCGAGCCAAATTGCCCGAGGTTCCGGGGATATGCAGGTGCAGCCTCCAGGGACACGATATACCGCTCTGGATGTGGCTACCCAGATGATTATCAATAGCGACAATACCGCTACTAATATGATGATTGATCTGCTAGGTGGAGCGGATGAACTTAATCAGCTGTTTGCTGAATGGGGCCTAACCATGACAGTTCTGCGCAATCCGCTACCTGACTTATCAGGAACTAATACAACCAGTGCTCAAGATTTGGTTCGAATGGTTGCTCATCTACATAAGGGTGAAATTTTGAGTTTGCGTTCCCGTGACCGAGTTTTGAATATTTTGCAGCGTACTTACAATAAGAAGCTGTTGCCAGCCGGTGTCAGTGAAACGACCCTTAGCTATAACAAAACTGGTGATATTGGGACGGTACTGGGTGATGTGGCCTTGATGGATTTACCCAATGGCAAGCGATATGCGATCTCAACCCTAGTCCAGCGTCCTGAAAATGATGGTCGTGCCCAAGAGTTAATCCGACGAATCTCCCAAACGGCCTATCAAACCATGAGCAAAGCCACTCCGGTGCTCAATCCCGGTGACACATCTACCGAAACCGATTCACAGTCTGACACTGAGCCGTCTGCTTCAGACCCACCTAACCCTTAACAAATAGCCCCAAGCACGTCAAAATCGACTTTTTATCTCGGGTATTTACCAAAAACTGTAGGAATACAGTTGACAAGATAGACATCTTTGATAGAACCTTTCAAGCAAGTTTCGGGGGTTTGTAGCTCATCTACACTCTGATACCTGCCAGCGCTAGAGAAATATGGTCAACACCCCTGTCGATATCAATCAGGTCAAACAGTTAGCTGCTACCGGGCATTTTCGCTCCATCGCCCTGTGGCTAAACCAGCTGTTAATACCCCAGTCAATTTACGCCCAGGTGCAAATCGATCGGCACCCAGGGTATGTGCAGGTATTCTTAGAGTTTGAGCGTTCTCCTAAAAAAGACGCCCTTACACGACTAATCTGCAACCGTATCTGTCGACTGGAGTCCGATGTTATTCGTGGGGTTTATTTGGTGGGGCGTTTGATTGGCTCCGACCAGCCCCTATGGCAACAGCGTGTCAAATTATCCCAGCGCAAACGCTCAGCCCCAACCGCTATTCAGAACGAAGGTCTCTCCCCAGCAGCTCCGGTTCCCGCCCCTGCTGCTACTGAGCAGACCGTTGGTGCCCCAACCGAAACGGTGACTGCAACAACCTATGGCAACACAGTACTGAATGCTGTGCCGTCCTATCTAATTCCACGCGATTCCAACACCCAAGACCGGCGGCGGCGGCAAAATCGCACTGTTGCACCATTCCCAATAGTTCAAATTCGCCCAACCGATATTGACAGTAACAGAAGCTCAACTCAGCGACGGATGAGCCGGAAACGATTGGCTCCGAAAGAGACGATTGAGCAGCAGTTTAAGTACATGAGGGCCATTGTGGTGACTGGCTCAGCCGCCGCCGCCTTTATTCTCGGCTGTGTCACCGAAGCTGTTCTATCTCAGCGGGGGCAAATTGCTCGTAAGGCATCCCCCTCTTTGCCAACATTTAGTGATGGTGGTTGGCGTCAACTGAGTGATGTCGAAACTCAAGAAATTGCCTATCGCACAGCTATACGCGGAACCGCTGTACCCGCTGCACTTGAGCCGGTTGCCGTCATGCCCCATCAATCCAGCAGTGACCCTCAAGATCCTACAGTCACCCTAATGTTTGGTGGAGAAGTCCCTGTCGGCGATGTGCCTCTGCAGACGCCCGATGCTGTTGAGCAAGTGTTAGGTGAACTAGACGTATTTAGAGAGGCCGATGTAGCCATGATTGGCCTGGGTAACTCCCTGGCAACTGCTGATACATCTTTGCAGGAAAACTATTTTGACCGCACTCGACCTGACGCGGTCGATGCTCTGATTAAAGGGGGCATCGATATTGTGGGGCTAAATGGCGAGGACACAATGGACTTTGGCCGTCAAGGTTTATTGGAAACGTTAGACGCCTTAGATGGTGCTGGGATTTATCGAGTGGGGGCAGGGCGTGATTATCAAGAAGCCCGTCGACCAGAAGTTTTAGAGGTTAAGGGACAGCGCATTGCCTATTTGAGCTATGCCCCCAACAGTGATGATTTGGCCACACTAGGGCAAGCGGGCCTCAACATACAGGAGCGAGATGAAATTATTGAGGATATTGCTGCTCTACGTGAAGCCGTTGATTGGATTGTTGTAAATTACCGCTGGTATGGCGATCTAGACGTAGAGCCCAACTCCCAGCAGGTAGAGTTGTCTAGGTCCGCGATTGATGCCGGTGCCGATTTAGTGGTCGGTTATCATCCTCAACAGCTGCAGGGAGCTGAACTCTACAATTCCCGACCGATTGTTTACTCGTTAGGGGATTTTATTTTTCAGGATGAGCCCTTGACAGATCACGACACGGCTGCATTACGAGTCTCTCTCCGAGACAAGCAGATGAAGGTTGAGTTTCTCCCCGTAACCGTTAAGGAAGCTCAACCCCTTCCAGCGGTTGGTGAAACCGCTAAAACTATCCTCAAGCAAATTCGTGATGCATCTAATGTGCTATCAGCACCACTGCAGTTCCCGGTTATTTTAGATGCGCCCCCGCAAACTAAGCCTGCACTCAAGCCAGAAAAAACTGCTGTGCCTGTTAAAACCCTAGGCGAGTTAGAGCCTGCGCCGTCAAATGCAAATCCCCCAAGCTATCTAAATGAGGGGAGTGGGTTTGAACAAGAAAACCCCTGGACACCTGAGACCTTTGATAATTTCACACCTGAATCAGACTATTGGGACTCAGAGGTATCTGAAGAGGATATATCTACCCCTGGCGTATCCGACGAGTCTGTCCCCCTTGACCCTAGTGGCCGTAGCTCTGATGGCGATCACACTCCGGGCATCTCTCCAAATCCTACGTTAAGAGAACCCCTCGAAGGTCCTACTCAGCCAGCTGTAAACCCATTAGATAGCTTTAATACTCAACCATTTGATAATGAAGATGGAATATCAGTGCCCTATGAAACGTGGAATTCGCCACTACCTGCTGAATTAAGCCCCGCTGCTCCAATGGGTGAGCCAGAGGTCACTGAAGACGGCCCTATTCTGGAGCCAGCTGAGGCCCCTTTGCCGGGGTACGACGCGTTAGACGACTGGGGACAAAAGTTATCTCCCCACGAAGAATTTAACCCCATTGAGCAGCGTCAAAATAGCCAGGAAACATCTAGTTTTGAATTACTGGATGAACCCGACGTTCAAGAATTTCCTCCAGGAATATCTACCGACTCCGAAGCAGGAGTATTTGAGGGTGTATCAGATACTGACGCTATCTCCCCCCATGATGAACCACTGATAGGACCTCTGAGCCAACAGCCATCAGATTTTAGTTCTGATAAGTTGGCTTCCTAAGCATCAATCAATTTTCAAGGGGTTGCATAGATTTTTATATATGCAAGTGCTTATCTAGGTTGTGTCCTCGGATGTCGCATTTGACCACCATAGAAACTCAATAAATTTTTTCATGAGAGTATAAAACAGATCTTACATGCCTGAAAGTATTGTCTGGAAAGATGTTGGGGTCTGACACCCTGTGCTTGACAGTACAGGTGAACTCAGTATTTTCCCTGTTTTGGATACAAGGGGTTTACCACTTCGTAAAAGATTCAGGTATACTTTTACTTTCTCACCCGAATCCTTGTAGAAAACTTTGAAATACGGGTAAGCGCGCAGATTTTTGAGATAAAAGACACATTCCTGGGCCATTTTATACTGATGTTGTGCAGGGGCTCAGAAGAAAGAACATAGGCAGGTCAATAAAAATGAACCAGCCAATGATGTTGTAATCTTTGTGAGATTTATAACCGCTATGGGAAGGGCAGGAAAAGCATTAAAGCATGTACTGACTCAGTACGGAATTAGTCAAAATCGTTTAGCTGTGACAATGGGGGTAGCCCGTTCAACAGTCAATCAGTGGGTTAATGAAGTCAGTGACCCATTGGCCGATTCTGTGCCAGAAATCATCGTTGCTCTCGAAACATTGGAGCCGTCAGCGGCTAGCATCTTTTTGAGCATGTATTTAGAAAGAGGCGCCGAGGCGACGATAGACCGCTAAATAATGCCATGCAGTAGTGTCTTAGGGAATCCATGCAGGGTTAATGCCGGCAAACGGAAATGCCTGAGGAGCGATTGCTTGAGGGCTCTTGTTGAGCCGGTCGTCTGATGTCTGATAAAGCGGTAGCAGCCATAGTCTTGAGGCTGAGATCGGAACGCCATCATCCAAAATAGCCGAGTCACCTGTACCCGGCGTAGTTTGATCAAATAGTAGAGCCAAACCATCAGGGGCTAGGCTCATATGTACAGATGGTTGAGGCGGTAACGTCTGCAGTTTTTGGACATCACCTGTTTCTAGATTTACAGCCGAAATAGAGGGCTGTACCTGATAAGTATCACTTTCCAGCAATTCACTGGTTAAACAGAATAATAGGTCGTTTGTAGGGTCAAATTGAGCATCTAAAATTGACCCTGTAACGGTCAGAAGCGGGGTTTCATCTCCCTGGCTCGACACCCAAAAAAGTGTTTGGGTGTATCGTTTTTCTGGATCATCTTGGTTAAAGCTGATCATCGCAGCTGCCGAGCCGTTGTTAGCCACATCCATTACCAGGCCATACTGGGGCAAAAAGTCCAGTGTTTCTCCGCTCTGTTCATTTTGAGCATCGCCTAGGGCAATAACGGCTGTTCCCTCTCCCTGCTGTAACAGGAGGGACTGACTGTCTGGCGCAATCATAAAGTCTCCACCCGGCTCAGTTTCTAAGCGGCGTGGTTGTTTCTCTTGACTAATGACCCAGGGACCAAAATTACCTGGATTATCGCGACCAACTCTTTGCACTACAATTGTTTGGCCGTCCGGTGAGAGATCAAATTTTAGGTTTTGGTATTCATTGCTATCCAAAATCGCTTCAATTTGACCGCTGGTTTCTTTAGCATCTTTGCCTAACCCGGTTGTTACTGTATAAAGTTGCTGGTCTTGTTGGGTCACCTGTCCACGCTCTACTGCCGCAAACAAGATGCGATCGCCCTGGGTATAGGGCTTATAATCTAGAACTGTCCAGTCTTCTGGGGTTAGGGCAGTCTGCTCCTGAGTGCTCAGGTTATAAAGCATGAGTCGACCCTGCTCCTCTCCCTCAAGGCCGATGTAGGCAAAGGCTCGCTCACGAGACTGAAAATCAGACTCAAACGCCACAAAGTTATCTGTGGTAATGCTAAAGCGGTCCCTTGCTTTTGGTAGATTGACCTTAAACTCATTGCCGTAGGGCGCAGGTAAATCGAGGGTATAGGCCATCCGACGTCCTGCCCAGCTAAAGCGGCCCGGTAAAGGTGGGTCAATGGTCAAGTTTTGTTCGACGCTGGCCTGGTCCATTGGGCGGCTAAAGGTGAGTAAAAAAGCGGTATCATCCGCTCCAATGCGTTGATCTTGCCAGGTAAAGTCCCTCACTCTAGAGGCGGCTGGGCCGCCAAACAAAACCATGCCACTCATAATGACGGCGAACAGCACAATAAATGTTTGAGCCAAGCGGTCGAGGGGTTGACGAGAAGGGCCGTTCATATAAAAACAAGCTAATACTCGTAGGGGTTACGAGGTTCAGGAATAGTTTCAATCTTGGTTGGTTCGATGGTGAGCTGGCGTTGACCGTTGATAGTAGAGGTCAGCATTTTGCCTTCTATCTGTAGCCAGCTGTCAGGGGCATAGGCCTGGCGAGAAACGGCTAATTGAACTGGCAGACCAACAGGATAAGCATCGGCCGCACAGCAGGTTAAAACAAAACGCGATAGCATCAAGTATTCTTCAGGCCATTCCTCAGGATGGATCACAAATCCTGATACATTGACAGCTTGGTCGGCGTAGGCATCGGGTTCTGGATAAACATTGAGGGTACGAATCCAGTCAATAATGGTACGTTCCTCTGAGGATGCTTGTCGTACAAAACGCTGGGGCTGCGATCTCGTGAGCGTCAGGCTGTCGGAAATACCCCGCTGAATCGCTTTTTCTCTAGCAAATGCTTGGGGAGTGAATATAAACCCAAGCACCGCCACACCTAGCAAAATCAGACTGCTAAGCTGAGGCGGCAACAGCGTAGTGTGGCTGGGTGGAGCTTGTATGCGCCGTCTTCCTTTAACCAGCTTAAAAATAGCCATGCCCAATAAGATAACAGCCGCACTGTTGGCCAGCCACATATAGTCTGGATGCAGCAGCAGAAACAACTTGCCAGTAATCCAATATCTAAATAGGGTCATACTCCAGGCACCCAGTACCAGGACGTCTAGCCAATTTTGGCGGAACCATGGTGTTTTAGACCCACGCTTTTGCCGGGCAGCTCTGCCAGATTTTTGAGGACGTTTAACTGACATACAGATTCATAAATAAGGTCAAAATAAAGCACATCTGGGCAGCCAGAATAAAAATGTAGATAATGGCTCTGGGCTTAAACAGAGTCATTAACAAACCAATGTTTTTGAGGTCGATCATTGGCCCAAAAACCAGAAAAGCCAGCTGTGCACCGGTTGTAAATGTGGATGCAAATGAAAGTGCAAAAAATGAATCTACTGTCGAGCAAATAGAGACAACAGCTGCCAGCAACATCATTGCCAGAATGGATGTAATAAAGTTTTGACCCAGGGTCAAAATCCAATCCCTAGGGACAGCGACTTGAACAAAGGCTGCAATAGCGCTGCCCAAAATTAATACGGCCCCTAGTTCCTTTAGCTCCTGGACCATGTTGTCAATTACTAGCTGTATTTTGACAGCGAAGGGCTGAGCTGGCGTCTTGGTAAGGATGGCGGCTGGATCATCTAGCTGAAGTGTTGAGCCGTCGGTTAGTAGTAAAAATGTGCCTGAGCGCAGTAGCGGATTAATCGGCTCTGATTTACGTATCTGAGGCATTTGTCTGGCGACTGCTGGGTGCAGAATGGGACGCATGTCAGGCTGACGGCTAAATACCCAAGCAATGGTGACTGCTATTACCAATGTGAATATGACGCGCAGAAAAACAATCTCGGGCTGGTCGCGAAACGCTACCCAAGTTGCCCAAAAAACCACCGGATTAATAGTGGGCGCAGCCAGTAAAAAGCCCACAGCTACCGAAGACGGGGCACCTTGAACAATGAGTCGGCGAGCAACCGGTACGTTGCCACATTCACATACTGGAAAAAAGACTCCCATTAAACTGCCAGCGATAGCTCCCATAAGGGGGGTTTTTGGCAGAAACTTAATCAGCGTACGTTCATCTACAAAGAACAACAGCAGACTGGAGAATGCCACACCGATCAACAAAAACGGAATGGCTTCTACCAGCAGGCTAAAGAAGAGCGTTAGGCCATTGCTCAGTTGTTCCATAAATGTGCAACCGTTAAGACGTCTATCGCTGACTAGCTATTCTGTAAGAAATAAATTGAGCTACCGCATGACTGATTGCTCATGGGCAGTCGTAATCTACCCCATTGGGGACAGAAAGCAAAATAAGAACTATGTTTTTACCATAGAGAAACCTTGCTAACGCTGATATTCCCAGAAAAACAAATGTCAACATCAGCTCCAGGGTCGCGTTGCCGGTCTTGGTATGCGCCAGTATAGCGAAATTGCCCCGATTTCAGACTAGATTGGGTTGGTAATGGCTGAGTACAGACAGAACAAAAAACAATTTCAGGTTCCGGTGCACAAGGGGCAACAGAGGGTAAATTAACGTTCCAAAATGCCCCTGGTTCAAGGGGTTTGTCCATTAAAGCAATCAGTGCACGAACCGCGCGCTGCGCGGCTACTGCCCAGTCAATAGAAATATCTCTGGACTTGTAATGGGAAATCGCAATGGCCGGAACTCTTAGCAGTGTGGCTTCCCGTACGGCAGCTACTGTACCAGAGACATAAGTGTCGGCTCCTAAATTACCACCGTCGTTAATGCCAGCCAGTAGCCAGTCAATTTGAGGATAGAGGTGATGGGCTACTCGAGTACAGTCGGCGGGGGTGCCGCCGATGGCGTATCGATGTTGTGTCTGTTGTGAAACTGCGATCGCACCTCCTCGATTAATTTGATGACTACAGCCAGAGAGATGTTGATCTGGGGCAACGACACCAACATTGGCATCCCCCGGCAATATCTGCGCAACAGCCTGATGCAGCGCCTGAATACCAGGTGCATCAATGCCATCATCATTGGTCAGAACAATCGTTGGATTTGTCACAGAACAGCTTTACCTGAAAAGACTAGAACTGCAGGCCCTGTCATATGGATATGATTATCGGCTGCAGACCATTCAATCTGCAGCGGTCCACCCGGCAGTTCTACAGTGGCGGTGCGATCGCACCGATTATTTAAGACCGTGGCCACCAGCGCGGCACAGGCCCCTGTTCCACAGGCTAAGGTGGGGCCAGCGCCCCTTTCCCACACCAGCATTTTGAGATAGTCAGAACGCACCACTTGAATAAATTCGGCATTGACCCGTTGGGGAAATGCCTCGTGCTGCTCAAACAGAGGGCCAATACCTGTCAGAGGCACAGCAGCAATATCGTCAACAAACGTGATGCAGTGAGGGTTGCCCATGCTAACGCAGGTTACCCAATAGGTCATGCCAGAGACTGTTAAGGGGCGAGACACAACTTTCCCATCACTGGCCGCTAGGGTCGTGGGAATATCTTGAGCGAGCAGCCGAGGCTCACCCATATCAACGGTAATTTGTCCATCAGGCTGTAGTGTGGGCACAATCAACCCTGCCAGGGTATGAATCTTGTAGCTGTTAGGTGGGGCGATACCGGCCTCAGTTTCTAATGCCTCTAAATACTTGGCCATACAGCGAATACCGTTGCCACACATTTCCGGCTCTGACCCATCGGCGTTGAAAATACGCATCGTGTAGTCCGCCCTCTGGGCGCCGGGCAGGGCAAAGATAACCCCGTCAGCACCAATCCCCATGTTGCGATCGCAGAGTGCTATGGCTTGGGCTGGCGTGAGTAATGGCAATGATTGGTGCCGATTGTCCACCAAAATAAAGTCATTACCGAGTCCGTGATATTTACTAAAGTGCAGCCCCATAATGTGTAGACACTAAAAAACGCTGCAAAAATTCAGCAGCAGCTTACCGAAAGTAGTATAGACCGGGTACGTTATAACTGTTTCATCTAAGACCGCTATGGCTATCGAATTTGATACAGGTTTACCCAGCATTCGACAAGTACAAACCCTAATCCGTGACCAGCAAACGGTTGAGCTTAAGTTGCTGACCGGCGATGTGTTTACCGGCATGGTTGTTTGGCAAGACGCCTATGCGCTCTGTCTCAGCGTCGACGGTCAAACAATGCTTGCCATGCGTACTGCCGTGGCTTACGTAAAAATCATGGGATAGTTGCTTCACTAAGCTATCGACACAAGCAACATTGATATAGGTAACAAAGTTTTTTCCGAAAAGACCTTGTTGCCTATATCTGTATACAGTCTTTTCAATTTAAATAATAAAAATCAGAGGTCAAACATTTTGTTTGACCTCTGATTTTTACTAAGTCTTTATTTTGAATCAAATAATCTTATTAAGTTGGGCCTGTTTTTTTGACGTTAACGCTTTTGGAAGGCAGATTAACTATGTGTTAAAGCATGTCTCTGTTTCGGGAAATATCTTATTTTTCTAATGCTTTTAGAGCGATTTAAAAAATTTACTATCACTATATCCACTAGCTTTTATTGATAGGTTTCCCGTGGTTTTATTTAGTGAATGTGTTTGCTAAGTCACGTCAGGGCACACTACCAATAACACAATCTTTGGAGATAATTTTCCAGGGTCTTACAAGGATTGTCAGTTGCTGATAAAACAAATCCCTAATTAATAAAGGGATTTTGTTTGACTTATTATGCAGGGCTATCTTTTCTGTCTTAAGTACAGCGTTTTCTAACAGTACTTAAAGAACTACAGAAAGTTAGTAAGTGCTCATTGAATTACGGAAGCCAGCAACATCTAAGACAGTTTACAGAGATATTCAACGGAGCCATTTGACAGGATGAGCAGTATTGAGAAAATTGTTGAACAAGCCTTGCAGGATGGTTATTTAACACCTGCAATGGAAGCTGAAGTAGGACGTATTTGCGATACAGCATCGGAGCTTTCGATTGAAGAGTATATGGCTCTTGATCGACTCATGGGGTCGCTCCTCACGGGTGAAGTCGTTGCCGTTCCACGCAAGCAGTTTATTAACGTGATGGAGGAGCTAGTACTCACCGAGGCAATTGCTCGCGTTGCAGAAATTGAGGCTAGCAATGACTGTAGCCTTGATTTAGGCGACATTGCGGCTTATGCCCTCAACCGTTTGCCGCCCCTATATGCTACGACTGAGGAAGGAGCTGCCTACCAGCGAGATAAGGCCCATGAGGAGCTCTCTACAATGATTGCTAACCAGGTCAAAGACGCGATCTCAAACAGTCTCGACCGTCCTGACTTCTTCCCAGAACGGGAAGGAATTAAGCGCTCCAGCGATGGATTCCTGGGTCAGATGAACGAATTGTTAAAGGACTACGCCCACAAATTTGAACCCGTCAAAGCCGCCTGATACTTGATATCCATCGTACGGGCGCACTGCTGTGCGCCCCTTCAGACGGCATTTAAACGCGGTTCTATGGGACGCACCGTTCCTTTATAAGGGACGATAAACCCTGTAATTGACGTTGGGGAAGATATTGTCAATTTCTTCTACCTTCTCTAGCCAGCCAGAATCGATTTTGCCAGCCAGAATATCTTCCCGCAGCTTGTCAAACCGCAAGAGGTGAGAGCGGGTACGGCGTACTGCATAGGGCACCATGGTCCCGGTACGCATAATAAAGGCCCAGTCAGAGGATTGTGCCAGCAACAGCTCTCTAGCTGCCTGGTTAAGGGCACGCCATTCAAGCTCATCGACGGGTTCGTGACGGGCTAGGTCAATCATGCGCTCCGCTGCCTTGTGCAGATGGGGATAAATCCAGGCGTTGGTCTCGTTTAACCAGTACTCGTGGAAGCCTTTGTAGCCCCAGCTTGACTGAGAAGGACGGCACACCTGCTGTGTAGGGTTATCACGGAGATAATCTGACAGGTGGGTCATCTCGTAGGTGTCTTGGTCGTACCAGGTTTTGCGGAACAGATAGTCGATAAACCAGGGGCCTTCGTACCACCAATGGCCAAAAAGTTCGGCGTCGTAAGGGGAAATCACAATGGGCTTACGCTGCATCATGCCATTGAGATTAGCAATCTGCTGCCCACGGTTGTACATAAAGTTACCGGCATGCTCTGCAGCTTTTTCACGGGCCCAGTAGGGGTCGTACCACTCTTTGTCAGACAGGCCTAAATTTTTACCCGTAATCTTGTGATACTTGATGCCCACGTTTTTCCGCTGACCGTTGGGCATAACGTAGGGCTTGATGTAGTCATATTCTGCATCCCAACCCAGGTCACGATAGAACTCACGATATTCTGAGGAGCCCGGATAACCTACTTTAGAAGACCACACTTGCTGAGATGATTCGTGGTCACGTCCAAAGGCAGCCACACCGGTTTCAGTGTAAATCGGTGCATAAGCACCAAAGCGAGGTCGAGGTCGAGCGTAGAGAATACCGTGGCCGTCAGTCAAGAAATACCGCAGCCCCACATCAGCCAGCATGCGCTCTAGACCTTCGTAATAAGCGCATTCCGGCAGCCAAATGCCTGTGGGGGGACGGCCAAAATTTTCTTCGTGGCTTTCGACAGCCACTTTTAGCTGTGCCCAGACCGCTTCAGGGTACATCTTCATCAGCGGCAGATACCCATGGGTCGCTCCGCAGGTAATGATGTCTAAGTTATTGCTGTCGACATATTGCTTAAAGGCAGCAACCAGGTCTCCCTTATGGTCCTCCCAGACCTGACGGGTATGGTTAAATTCATTAGCGTAATACTCGGCTAAATATTTGAGATGCCCGGTATGCTCGTTTCGCTCAATTTCGCTTTCGGCTAGCTCTTCTAGCTTCGTCAGGTGTTCGTCGTAGCGTTCCTGAAGTAGCGGGTCTTTGAGCATCGACACCAGGGGAGGTGTCATACTCATGGTCATTTTGAAATCGATGCCATCCCGCTTTAGACCATCAAACATGGTCAATAGTGGAATGTAGGTTTCGGTGATTGCCTCAAACAGCCACTCCTCTTCCAATACAAAGTCACTCTCTGGGTGCCGAACGAAGGGTAGGTGGGCGTGAAGAACCAGAGCAAGATATCCGAAAGACATGGGGTAACCTTTTATTGAGAAGTGAGCATTTTATAGAAAATTGCTAGGCCGGCCTGAGCCTTTTCAACAAGCCTTTGTTGATTAAGGTTCAAAAACATTACTGAGGCCAAATGTTGGAATGTTCTTGAGAAAATCCTCAATCACAGATGCCAACCGTGACGATAAAGAGAGCGCAACTCAAATCTTTACACTAATTTAAGCATTTCTTGAGTGTGATAGACGAATTGAAGTTGGTAATCCCATATGTCCTACTTTTTGATGCTGCTCGGCTTCAATGTAATGCTGAGCAAACCACCACTGCAGTAGCAATTATGTCTTTTTGTAAATGAGACACTTGACGTTGATGCTACCAGCTCAGCTATCGGTTTGTCCTGCTTCGGTCAGCTGTTGCTCTAACTGAGCAACCTGTTTTTGTAGCTGTTTGAGAGTACGGTGCATTTCCGGCAGACGGTTATAAATTGCCGACGATTTGAGATAGGTGCGATAGGGGCTAGCTGGGCTTCCCATCATGACGCTGCCAGGCGCTACGCTGCTATGCAGCCCAGCTTTAGAGCCAGCCTGGGCACCTTTTCCAATTTTGGTGTTGTTAGCCACACCAACCTGTCCTCCTAGCACCACTAGGGAGTCTAGCTCTACGCCTCCAGCCAGACCTACCTGGGCTGCTAGCACACAGTTGTCGGCCAGCTGGCAGTTGTGTGCCACATGGACCAAATTATCTAGCTTGCTATTGCAACCAATGCGGGTTTCTCCAACAGCAGGCCGATCAACTGCTGAGTTACAGCCCACTTCTACATGGTCTTCTAGTACGACGATGCCCGATTGATGCATCTTTTCCCAACCTTGGGCTGTGGGCACAAAGCCAAACCCTTCGGAGCCAATCACTGCCCCAGCATGGATGACACAGTGGGCACCGATTTGGGCCCGTTCATGGATGACGCAGCTGGCATGGAGTGTCGTGTTATCGCCGATCTGAGCGTCTGGATAAATCACCACCTGGGGATGAATGCAGACATTATCGCCAAGGGTGACCCCACTATGGATGACGGTATAGGGCCCAATCGCAACGTTGGTGCCAATGGTGGCTGTGGGGTCAATAATGGCGCTGGGGTGGATCCCTGGTGTGAGGTGAAAGGGGTGATAAAAAAGTGCGATCGCACGAGCAAATCCTAGCCTAGGTTCCTGAGTACTTACCCAGGCAATTCCCCGCTCCGTTGCCTGATTTTGTAGCGACTCATCCACCGGTAAGATCAGTGCCGCGTTGGCAGTCTGGGCGATAAACGATTCAAACTTTTTGCCTTCAATATAGCCGATGGTATTGACTTCAGCTGTCTGTACTGCGCTTACCCCAGCAATTTCAGGATTCAAGTCTGGTCGAGACTCTAAGCTAGAGGTCTCAGCAATGCCTAGCTGTTCCACAATGTCGCTAAACTTCATTGATGCCTTGGCTCCCTATTGACTTCAGCGTCAGGCTATCAAAAAATAGTATGTTCTAGAAAAGCGACACATTCGACATGAGCTGTTTGAGGAAAGAAATCAGCAGGCTGAACCCTGGTGAGGGTATACCCACTGCTGCAGAGAATCTTTAAGTCCCGAGCCAGAGTAGCTGGGTTACAGCTCATATAGACAATGCGCTTGGGCTTTACCTCTGTCAGGGTATCTAGGACAGTGCGATCGCACCCCTTCCGTGGCGGATCTAATACAACGATATCGACAGGGTTAGCTTGTTGAGCATTGACATCCGGTAATAACGTTTCAACTGCGCCAACTAAAAAATCTGTATTTTGTAAACCGTTGAGCGCTGCGTTCTGTTTAGCCTGCGCTACTGATTCTGCCTGGGACTCAATGCCAATACACCGAGCAGCCTGTTGTGCCATGGGCAACGCAAGCGTCCCAATGCCACAGTAGGCATCAATTACGGTTTCATTGCCTTGCAAATTTAATTGATCCAGCACAATTCGTACCAATGCTTCTGCCTGTGCCGTGTTGACCTGGAAGAACGTCGTCGGTTGAATACGTAACCTTAGCCCTAAAAATACCTCTTCTAGGTGTGACTGACCTGCCAAACAGAGCGTCTCATCCCCAAATATCTTATTAGTCTGACCTGGATTGATATTGAGGCATACTCCAACCAGACTAGGATGGCTCTCAAGCCACTGCTCCGCTTGTTCTTTGACCTCTGGTAAATAGCCCGTGGTTACCAAGGTCAGCAATGTTTGGCCCGTGTTGCGTCCTACTCGTAGGCCCAGGTGACGAAGTCGACCCTGGTGTTTTTTTTCGTTGTAAAGACTCCAGCCTCGCGATTTGATCGCAGCTTTAGCGTCCACTAGCAGTGGATTGAGTGCCTCATGCTGAATCGGACACTGGTTCAAGTTCACAATCTGATGGGTTCCTTGACGATAGTATCCCGCTTTCACGGCGCCGCCAGTTCCTCGGGCCAGTGGATAAGTAACTTTATTCCGGTATTCCAGCGGCTGCGATGCGGCCAAGATTGGTTGCATCGAGACTGTTTCAAATCCACCAATTCGCTCTAGAGCCGCTAGAACCTGTTGTTCCTTAGCCAACAGCTGGCGTCGATAGTCCACAGTCTGCCATTGGCAGCCACCGCACTTGTCGGACACAATGCAGGCAGGGCGTATTCGATGCTCAGATGGCGTGATGACATGGAGCGGTTTGCCATAACCATAGGTTGGTTTAACCCGTGTGAGGCGTACCTGCAGCCTATCGCCAGGTACCGTATTAGCTACAAAAACTACTCGATTATGCCAACGGCCGACCCCATCACCACCGTTACTTAACTCATCAATTGTCAGATCAATTACTGCTCCCTGCTGCCAGCGAGACATATTTGCTGATGAAGTCGTCATAGAAATGCTTACTGGGGTGCTCTTTGAGTGAGCAGAAACGATGGGCTAACAGAGGGCCCTTAATTCTAGAGCAAGCTACAGAATTAGTGATGTTAGGGCTTAGTTTCAAGTATCTATCTAATAATTTGTAAAATCTCTTAACACGTCTCTAAGGCTCGGCAACACGACCGGTTATTATTCAAAGGATAGAAATCTGTTGCGTAGGGCGAAGTCACTCCTTCCTTGTGAGCCCCAGAGTCGATACACTGTAGTTATTAAGAGTCACCGCATTCAAAAGCTATGTCTGTCGTTAGCCAAGTAATTCTCAATTCAGATGATGAGCTGCGCTACCCTACCAGCGGCGAGCTCAGGGGTATTAGAGACTTTTTACAAACGGGTCCACAGCGTTTAGTAATTGCTCAGAAGCTTGCCGAAAATGAGAAAAAGATTGTAGACCAAGCTAGCAAAGCTTTGTGGCGTCGTCGTCCTGATTTCATTGCCCCTGGTGGCAATGCCTACGGTCAGAAGGAACGGGCGTTGTGCCTACGTGATTATGGCTGGTACCTGCGTTTGATTACCTATGGAATTATTGCAGGGGACAAAGAGCCCATCGAAAGCATTGGCTTAGTAGGTGTGCGTGAGATGTACAACGCACTGGATGTACCGGTTCCTGGTATGGTCGCTGCTATTGAGTGTCTAAAAGAAGCCTCACTTGCCCTGTTGACTGAATCGGAAGCCGCCGATGCTGCTCCGTATTTTGACTACATTATTCAGGCGATGTCGAGCTAGCCATAGTCTCCATTACTGAAAACTAAGTGAATAGAGTAGAGCGGGGAGTACATTTGATCGTGCTTCCCGCTTTATATTAGGTATGCTAAGGGCGCTGTCAAAAAACGCTGATATGGTGTCTGTCAAACAAAGCCATCGAGGTTGCAAGCTAGGTGCTGTAGTGAAATCAACCTCTCACTGCGACTATGTTGTCCAGCTAGATACCGACAAAGATGTTATTGATCCGCCTGATGTCAGCGATTATGGGTTTGGACAATTTGTCACCCTAGAAACTGAGCAGCAGCACTGGGCTGTGGGTATCATTTACAACTCGCAGCTATTTAACCCTGCCTTTTTGACTAGCGGGCCTCAACTTACCAGCACCCCTGATCCATTATTTACCCCAGATCTGATTCAAGAGACAAAAACCCTACTTAATGTGGTGCTGGTGGGTAGCTTAATACACCAGGGCAAGCTAACTTTTGGTCAACATGGCATTCCTCGAAACGTGGTGCCCGTGAATACACCGGTTTATCACATGGATGATCAAGGTCGACATCGATTTCATTTGAGTGCTGAGAATCGTCCCCAATTTAAGTACTATGGCCATCTGCTCAGCTGTGGAGGCACGTTTGCGACTCAGCTGAGCCAGCAAGTGCTCACTGAACTAAGTGACTCAGGGCTATTTGACAAATCAGATCAGCGAGCATTACAGGTGCTTTGTAAAGAGCTGACCTGGAAAAATACTCTTGGGGCCATGGGATAGGTATAAAAAACTCCCCTTGGCTGTCAATGTTTACAGACATGTGTGATTCACATCAAGAAAAATGTGATCAAAAGTGATCAAAATCACAGGTTAGTGATGATTCAGATCGCTATCAACCCCTGATAAATTCAGCATACTAAGGATGACTCAACTCTAGCCGAGTCATCTACAGGGAACACACAACCAGCCGATAGAACTCGCGGGAGTTCTGTCGGTTTTTTTTAGGGAATATGTAGTCGCGAGTGGGGAAGCGTGAATAGGGTTTAAGATCAAACACTGTCCACCCCGCTTAGCTTATTAATGTCTACGCCTGCATCCACCCAGATTCCGTTTTCGTCCGAAGAAATTTCTTCTGAAGGACTAAAACCAAGCGAGTATGACGAGATTGTCCAGCGTTTGGGACGCCATCCAAATCGTGCCGAGCTGGGAATGTTTGGTGTGATGTGGTCAGAACACTGTTGCTACAAAAATTCTCGTCCCCTGTTAAAGCAGTTTCCGACTGAAGGCCCTCGTATTTTGGTAGGCCCTGGAGAAAATGCTGGTGTAGTTGATGTTGGCCATGGCCAGCGTCTGGTATTCAAAATCGAGTCCCACAATCACCCATCGGCTGTGGAGCCTTTTCAGGGTGCTGCTACAGGAGTGGGAGGAATTCTTCGCGATATTTTTACAATGGGAGCGCGCCCTATAGCCGCTCTTAATGCACTGAGGTTTGGGACTTTAGATGACCCAAACACGCGCCGAATTTTTACCGGTGTGGTTTCGGGAATTGCTCACTATGGAAATTGTTTTGGCGTCCCCACTGTGGGTGGAGAAATCTATTTTGATGGGGCTTATGCCGGAAATCCTCTGGTAAATGCCATGGCCATTGGTCTGATGGAAACCGAGGAGATCGTAAAATCTGGCGCTTCAGGTATTGGTAATCCGGTGCTGTATGTAGGGTCTACCACCGGACGCGATGGTATGGGAGGAGCGAGCTTTGCCAGTGCCGAGCTAACGGATGAGTCGGAGGCGGATCGCCCAGCGGTGCAGGTGGGTGATCCATTTCTAGAAAAATCTCTTGTGGAAGCCTGTTTGGAAGCGTTTAAGACAGGAGCGGTTGTAGCTGCTCAAGATATGGGAGCGGCGGGTATCACCTGTTCCACATCGGAGATGGCGGTGAATGGCGGTGTAGGTATTGAGCTAGATCTCGATAAGGTACCCGTGCGCGAAACCGGTATGGTGCCCTATGAGTATCTACTATCAGAGTCTCAAGAGCGGATGCTCTTTGTTGGCGCAAAAGGGCGTGAACAGGAGTTAATCGATATTTTTGAGCGCTGGGGGCTGCATGCGGTGGTGGCTGGTGAGGTGATTCAAGAGCCCATCGTGCGAATTTTATTTCAGGGTGAGGTGGCTGCTGAGGTGCCTGCTTCTGCCTTAGCAGACAATACGCCGATACACGAACGCGAGGTGTTGGCAGAACCTCCAGCCTATGCCCAAATGGCTTGGAACTGGCAAGAAAGTGATTTGCCTGAGTATTCTCTAGACGGTATCAACGGACAGTCGTGGAATGATGTCATGTTGACCCTACTCAGTACTCCCACAATCGCTTCAAAACAGTGGGTTTATCACCAGTATGACCATCAGGTGCAAAATAATACGGTGATGTTACCGGGTGGTGCTGACGCTGCTATTTTGCGATTACGGCCTTTGGAAGGAGACGCTGGCACCAGCCGTAATTCTGGTGTGGCGGCTACAACGGACTGTAATCCCCGCTATGTCTATCTGAATCCCTATGAGGGTGGTCTTGCTGCTGTTGCCGAGGCGGCGCGTAATCTGAGCTGTGTTGGTGCAGAGCCGATTGCGGTTACGGATAATCTTAATTTTGGTAGTCCTGAAAAGTCTGTGGGCTACTGGCAGTTGGCAGAAGCCTGTCGGGGATTAGCGGACGGCTGTCGAGCCTTTGATACACCGGTCACGGGTGGCAATGTGTCGCTCTACAACGAAACTGTTGATAGTGATGGAAAGCCACAGCCAATATATCCAACTCCAGTGGTTGGTATGGTGGGGGTGATTGATGACTTGGATAAAATTTGTGGTCAAAGCTGGCAGCAACCTGGCGATCTCATTTATCTACTAGGAACCATTGAAAATTTAGATGATGCAGTGACTCTTGGTGCATCGGAATATCTCAAGGCAATTCACCATCAAGTTGCCGGGCATCCGCCAAGAGTCAACATTGATCTAGAACTAAAAGTTCAGGCCGCTTGCCGTTATGGTATTTGCCAGGAATGGATTACAGCAGCCCATGATTGTGCAGAAGGTGGGGTTGCGATCGCACTTGCTGAATCCGCTATTGGTAGTAATCTAGGTGCGACTATCACTCTTCCAGAGACCAAACAGCGCTACGACACGCTTCTCTTTGGTGAAGGCGGTGCGCGTATTATTGTGACCGTAGCGCCAGCTCATCAGAGCATTTGGGAAACGTATCTACAGGACCACCTAGATGATCAATGGATGATTCTCGGTACGGTTGCGACTGTCGATGCTCCATTTATTCTCCAAACATCTGGGCAAAAAAGCTTGATTAACCTGGATGTTGCCACCGTGGCTGATAGCTGGCGCTACGCTATAGAAAGAGCACTCAATGCTTAACAACTTAAATTGATCTAATTGATCTAACAGACTTGCACCCCCTACAGTTTGCTTAGGGTGCTAGGATCGTATTGATTAAGAAAGTATTAAGCCAAGGCTTCTTAGGCTTTTGGTCAATTCACTTACCTGAAAGTGTCTTGAACCCATAGATATCAGTCGCTTCTTTTTGCTGTCATTCACCTTAAGTGGACTCACGATGCCTCTCCCCACTAAGACTTTTTCTAGCACTTCTGCCGTGCACGTTCACCCCGACAAACCAGAAGAAGCTTGCGGTGTATTTGCCGTGTTTTCTCCTAAAGATGATGTTGCTACGCTAACTTACTTTGGCTTGTACGCGTTACAACACCGTGGGCAGGAGTCTGCTGGCATTGCCACATTTGATCATGGCAGCATCAATGTCCACAAAGACATGGGATTGGTGTCTCAGGTCTTTGACGAAGAAGTGTTGCAGCGTCTTCCTGGACAGTGGGCTGTTGGACACACACGTTACTCCACCACGGGCTCTAGTCGAGTGGCAAATGCCCAACCAGCTATACTATCCACTCGCTTGGGTGAAATGGCGTTAGCCCACAATGGAAATGTGGTTAATGCTGGCAAACTTCGAGAAGAACTGCTGAAACGCAATCACACGCTCATCACCACTACAGATACAGAGCTGATCGCATTGTTTATGGCCGATGCTGTGAACGATGGCAAAGACTGGATTGATGCAGCTATAGATGCCTGTAAACGATGTGAAGGTGCCTTTAGACTCACCATTGCCACAACAGAGCGTATTCTGGCTATTCGTGACCCT
>ERZ1740070.535-NODE-535-length-25914-cov-5.908658_pt1 | contig 25914 bp, 30 predicted proteins | sample MGYA00581734_ERZ1740070 | MGnify/ENA primary metagenome ERZ1740070 (study PRJEB43018, sample SAMN04849744) | marine metagenome | isolation source: floating plastic debris | place: Pacific Ocean | collected 2008-09-01 | study: EMG produced TPA metagenomics assembly...
ATTTTTGCCCCACACGGCGGATGACGTGTCACAGATTGATGAGCAGGCCTTTTGCGCATTGGCCCAAACGGTAAACGGCGCTAGCTTGCGATCCACAAAGGAGAGCCAGATGACACGCCTGATCCAGATCGTTTTTGCGGTAATGCTTTTACTGCCAGGTGCAGCGCGTGCGGATACAGACGCGCTATATGATGCGATGGGGCTTGACCGGATTGTGGATGTAATGCGCGCCGAAGGGCTGGTTTCCGGCGCCTTGATGGCGACGTATTTTCTAACCGGTGTGGGCGGGCCCGACTGGGATCGCGCAGTTGATGACATCTACGACACCGACAAGATGACCGCGACGTTAAAGACCGCGTTTGGCGACGCGATGGGGGACACCGATACAGCGCCGCTGATCGCTTTTTTCAACTCCGAGGTGGGGTCTGAGATTGTGGCGCTTGAGATCAGCGCCCGTGAAGCGCTGCTGGATGACGCCGTGGACGAGGCCAGCCGCACACAGCTTGAGGCCGCTTTGGCGGATGATGATCCTCGGTTGACGCTGATCCGGTCGTATATCGACGCCAATGATCTGGTCGAATCAAACGTCGTCGGGGCGCTGAATTCGAACTATGCGTTCTACAGCGGCCTCGTCGATGGCGGGGCGTTTCCGTTTGATATGACGGAAGACCAGATCATCCGTGATGTCTGGGAACAAGAGCAAGAGATCCGGGCCGAGACCGAGGAATGGATACAGTCCTACCTCTTGATGGCGTATCAGCCGCTGAGTGACGCGCAGATCGAATCCTACATCACATTGTCGAAAACACCGGAAGGGGCCGCGCTGAACCGTGCGCTTTTCGAAAGCTTCAACACCATGTTCACCGAAATCAGCCGCGCGCTGGGGTTGGCCGCGTCGATATATATGGGCGGGCAAGAGCTTTAGGCGCCGTAGCCCATCAATATGGTGACCAATGCGGCGGGGCTGTTGGCGTAAAGCATGCGGTCCCCGCGCAGCTCAAGCTTGAGAGCCTCACGCGCTGCCATTGGCACCTGCGCTAAAGTGATCGCTTCGTCGAGATAGGCACCCTGGCCTTGGGCGATATCAGACATGATCCGGGGGTGGTTGTCCTTGACAAAGAACTCGACCGCGCCGCGACGGCGGTTATAGGCTGCGTTTTCGGCCGAGTTCTGCAACTTGTAGCCCGGCAGCATCAATTGGTTTGCCACCTCGCGCGGCTCGATTGCGCAGGCGGCGAGGGTGCACAGACAGGGCAGAGCGAGAAGACGCAAAAACATGCTTGCACGCTTGCCGCTTTGGGCTTGACTTACAACCGCAACGTGACGATAAGCGCGCATTCCGGCAGGCCTTTGCCTGTCCGGTACTTATTTTAATAACGCCCGAACGGGCGCGCTGTCCGAGGTGGGGCCTGATCCGCAGGCGCCGATAACTCCGCAAGGGACCACAGGACGCGGTAAATGAAGGAAAGACGCTATGTTTGCGGTCCTCAAGACCGGTGGCAAGCAATACAAGGTGCAGGCGGGTGACGTTCTGCGTGTTGAGAAACTTGCAGCCGATGCTGGTGAAAAAATCCAGTTCAACGAAATTCTGATGGTTGGTGGCACGGTTGGTATGCCGATGGTTGATGATGCAGGCGTTCAGGCCGAAGTCATCGACCAGATCAAAGGCGACAAGGTCATCAACTTCGTCAAGCGCCGCCGGAAGCACAGCTCCAAGCGCACCAAAGGTCACCGTCAGAAGCTGACGCTGATCCGCGTGACGGACATCCTTGAAAAGGGTGCTGGCAAGTCGGGCGTGAAGGCGGCTGTCGGTGGTGCTGGTTTTGTGGCTGCTGCTGCGGTTGCTGAAAAGCCCGCCAAGAAGGCCGCGCCGAAGAAAGAGGCCGCCCCCAAGGTGGAGGCCAAAAAGGCTGCGCCCAAGAAAGCGGCTGCGAAAGCTGAAGGTGGCGACGATCTCAAGCAACTGTCCGGTGTCGGGCCCGCGCTTGAGAAGAAGCTGCATGAAGCAGGCGTCACCACATTCGCGCAGATCGCTGCGTGGAATGACGAAGACGTCGCTGCTATGGACGAAAAACTGTCGTTCAAAGGCCGGATCGAGCGTGAAGGCTGGATCGAACAGGCCAAAGAACTGGCTAAAGGCTAAGGAGAGAGACGAATGGCACATAAAAAAGCAGGTGGTTCATCCCGCAACGGCCGCGACTCTGCTGGTCGCCGCCTTGGTGTGAAGAAATTCGGTGGCGAAGCTGTCATCCCCGGCAACATCATCATGCGTCAGCGTGGCACAAAGATGTGGCCGGGCGAAGGCGTGGGCATGGGCAAGGATCACACGATCTTCGCAACTGTCGATGGCGCTGTGAAGTTCCACAAAGGCCTCAAAGGCCGCACCTTTATTTCGGTTCTCCCAGTGGCGGAGGCCGCTGAATAAGCCGAACCGTATAGAGCTAAAAATTCTGGGGATCGGTGCAAACCGGTCCCCTTTTTCGTTTTTGGATACCAAGACAATGAGCGTTGCAGTTGCCAGCTTTTTGACCTTTGCCGCAAGCCAAGTCGGCACGCCCGGTCCGGCCAACATGGCCTTGCTGGCCACAGGCGCGCGCTTTGGCTTTCGCGCGGCTTTGCCGTTTGTGGCAGGCGTGGCGTTGGGCAAGCAGCTGATTATCTGGCCGATCGGTTTTGGCTTAATGGAATTGGCCGACACGGTGCCGTGGCTGTTTGAGGCGCTGAAATGGGCCTCTGCCGCTTACATCATCTGGCTTGCGTGGCGCGTTGCCAATATGCGGCTTGAAACCGGGTCCGGGCCTGACGCGGCGCCAGGCTTTGCGGCGGGGCTGATCGTGCATCCGCTAAACCCCAAGGCCTGGGCCATGATAACGGCGGGCTTTACGACATTTACCGCTCCGGCGACACCCGCCTTGGAAGCCACCGCAATCATCGCCATCTGTTTGCTGGGTTGTCAGGTGGTGCTGCACCCGATCTGGACCTTCGCAGGTGACCGGATCGCGCAAACGGTGGCGGGCACCGGGGCGGAACGCGCCCTGATGATTTCACTGGCGGCACTGACCGTCGCAAGCGTTTTGTTCGTGCTGTTCGGAGGAGGGACACCATGAAAATTGAAGAGATTGAAGGCCAGCAGATCATAAGATCAGAGCGGTTTATCCTGCGCCCCTTGCGCAAGAGCGATCAGGGCCTCGTTGAAATGTATGCCAGCGATGCGCGTGTGGCGCGGATGACGACAAATATCCCGCATCCGCTACCGCCCGGATCGACCGAGCAATTCATCGAAGCCTCGTTGCAAGACACGCGCAAAGAGGATGTCTGGGTCATGGATGGATCGGCCCACGGATTGGCCGAAGTTCTGGGCCTGATCGGTCTGACGCCCATGGACCGCAACCAATCCGAGATCGGCTATTGGGTGGCGCCTGCGTTCTGGAACACCGGGCTTGCCTCGGATGCGGTGCGCGCGATTGTCGAGGCGAACCCGCAAGGCGTCGACACGATGTTCGGGTCGGTCTTTCAGGACAACCCCGGTTCGGCCCGTGTGCTGACCAATTGCGGGTTCGAATATCTGGGCGATGCAGAGGCGTTCAGCGTTGCACGACAAGCCAAGATCGATACCTGGACTTACTTGAAGAAGATGAAATAAGGCACGGAAAAGATGCAGGATTTCGCCATTTTAAAAACAGATCGGCTGCTCCTGCGTCCTCCGGATCCGCAGGATGCGGCAGCCATTGCAGAGGCGCTTGGGGATTGGGAGGTCACGCGCTGGCTGGGGCGTGCGCCTTGGCCTTACGCGCTGTCCGATGCGGAAGAGTTCATCGCCCGAAACAAAGACAATGCGGGCTATGTCTGGATGATCGAAGCGCAAGGTGCGGTTGTCGGCATGTGCGCCTGCAAGGGCGAGCTGGGCTATTGGATCGCACGTCATGCCTGGGGGCATGGCCTTGTCACCGAGGCTGCGCGCGCTGTGATTGATCGCTATTTCGCCGATCCAACCGTTGATGTCATGCCGTCGGGCCACGCACCCCAGAACGCACGGTCGGGGCGTGTTCTGGCCAAGCTGGGCTTTCGCTATACGCGCGACGAGCTGCGCCCCTCTGCCTCGCATGGCAAAGACATCGTGATCTGTGCCATGGAACTGACGCGCGCCGAATGGGCCGCACATCGCACCCGGCTGCTGCCGCATCTTGAGACGGATCGTTTGTTGCTGCGCCCGATGACCGCTTCAGACGCGCCGCGCATCGCCGAGATTGGTGGCCACCCGGACGTCGCCCGCATGATCTTTCGCGCCACAGTTCCGTGGCCGGTGGATGTGGTCGAACGGTTCTTGCATGACTGGCGTTGGCGCGGGAGCCTTGGATTTCGTTTGGGCGTCTGCCGCAAGGATAGTGGCGCATTGATCGGGACGATTGGTGCGGGACAGCCGGACTATGGGCATGTGAAAGGTCAGCCCGATATCTTTTATTTCTTCGATCTCGCCGAAGGCGGGCAGGGATTTGCAAGCGAAGCAGTGCAGGCCTTTGCAGAAGCGGTTTTTCATCGGTTCGCGCCGGCGTCGCTGGGGGCGGATGTCTTTGATGACAACCCGGCTTCGATGCGCGTGCTGAGCAAGGCGGGCTTTGTCAAAACCGGTGAGGGCGTGGGAACCTCGGCCGCGCGGGTTGAGCCTGCACCGGTTTCCGTTTATCGCCTCGCTAACCCTAATCTGAAGGCCACGACATGAAGTTTCTTGATCTGTGCAAAGTCTACATCCGCTCCGGTGGCGGCGGTGGTGGCTGCGTGTCGTTCCGGCGCGAGAAATACATCGAATATGGCGGCCCCAACGGCGGCGATGGGGGCCGTGGTGGCGACGTCTGGGCGGAAGCCGTGGAAGGGCTGAACACGCTGATCGACTTTCGCTATCAGCAGCATTTCTTCGCCAAGAACGGCCAGCCGGGCATGGGCAATCAGCGCACGGGCAAGGATGGCGATGACAAGGTGCTGAAAGTGCCGGTCGGGACCGAAGTTCTGGACGAAGATCAGGAAACAGTGATCGCTGATCTGACCGAGGTTGGTCAGCGCGTTTTGCTGGCCAAGGGCGGCAATGGCGGCGTTGGCAACCTGCATTTCAAATCCTCGACCAACCAGGCGCCACGACGGGCCAATCCAGGGCTGGAAGGGGTCGAGCGGACGCTGTGGTTGCGGCTGAAACTGATTGCCGATGTGGGCCTACTGGGGCTGCCCAACGCGGGTAAATCCACTTTCCTCGCCGCGACATCCAATGCCCGTCCAAAGATCGCGGATTATCCGTTTACGACGCTGCATCCCAACCTTGGCATCGTGGGTGTCGATGAGGTCGAGTTCGTGATCGCTGATATTCCCGGCCTGATCGCCGGTGCCTCGGAAGGGCGGGGGCTTGGGGACAGGTTTCTGGGCCATGTCGAGCGCTGCGCGGTGTTGCTCCATCTGGTTGATGGCACCTCCGAAACGATTGCCGAGGATTACCAGACGATCATTGGCGAGCTTGAGGCGTATGGCGGTGATCTGGCTGATAAACCACGTGTGACGGTCCTCAACAAGATTGACGCTTTGGATGAAGACGAGCGGCAAGAGGCGAAGGCGGAGCTGGAGGCGGCTGTCGGCAAGCGTGTTCTTCTGATGTCGGGTGTCGCGCGCGAAGGCACTGTGGATGTGTTGCGTGCACTGCGGTCGCAGATCGACAATGACCGCCTGCGGCGCCGCGCAGAAGAGGGCGAAGAGGACGCGCCGTGGCAACCCTGAGCGACGCCAAACGACTGGTTATCAAAATCGGCTCGGCCTTATTGGTGGACCGTGACAGCGGTGCCTTGCGCGCCGACTGGCTGCACGCGCTGGCCAAGGATGTCGCCGGGATCAAGGCAGGCGGAACGGACGTTGTGATCGTGTCCTCAGGCTCGATTGCGCTGGGGCGCGGGGTTCTGGGCTTGCCTTCGGGGACCTTGGCGTTGGAGCAGTCGCAAGCAGCTGCCGCGGTAGGGCAAATCCGACTGGCGCGCGCCTATGAAGAGGCTTTGGCGCCACACGGTCTGACCACAGCGCAGGTCTTGGTCACGTTAGAAGACAGTGCGGATCGGCGACGATATCTGAACTCCCGCGCGACATTGGAGCAGTTGCTTTCCCTCGATGTGGTGCCGATTGTGAACGAGAATGACACGATTGCGACGGATGAGATCCGCTATGGCGACAATGACCGTTTGGCGGCCCAGGTTGCTGTCACAATCGGCGCGGACCAGTTGATTTTGTTGTCGGATGTCGATGGGTTTTATTCCGCAAACCCGGTCGAAGACGCGAGTGCAACGCGCTACCACACCATTGCCGAGATCACGCCCGAGATTGAAGCGATGGCGGGTGATGCAGGATCGGGTCTGTCGAAAGGTGGGATGAAGACCAAGCTGTTGGCGGCCAAGATGGCCACGCAAGCCGGCTGTGCCATGGCGATCACCGCCGGGTTTGTGATGCGCCCCTTGAACGCCTTGCAAAACGGTGCTGCGGCGACGTGGTTCCTAGCGCAGGACGATCCCGCGCAGGCGCGCAAGCACTGGATTGCGGCGATGAAAGCCAAAGGGGCGCTGACTCTGGACGCCGGTGCTGTAACAGCGCTGAAAGGCGGCAAAAGCCTTTTGCCCGCAGGGGTCAGCGCCGTCAGTGGTCCGTTCGGGCGCGGTGATCCGGTCATGATCCTGGCCCCTGACGGAGGGCTGCTGGGGCAAGGGCTTAGCCGCTATACCTCGGATGAGGCGACGCAGATCAAAGGGCGGCACACGAGTGACTTTGAGGCCATTCTTGGCTATAGCGGTCGGGCCGTGCTGATCCACCGCGATGATATGGTGCTGGGCTAAAGCGAAGGGCTGGACGATGAAAGACATGGAAAACGTCACTGACATGATGGCTGATCTGGGTGCGCGCGCGAAAGCGGCGGCGGCAGAGCTGGCTTTCGCTCCGGCCGAGGCGAAAGAAGCGGCGTTGAACGCTGCGGCGGATGCGGTCTGGGCGCAGCGCGCTGCGATCATCGAGGCCAACGCGCAGGACATGGCGTTTGGGCGCGACAAAGGGCTGACCGACGCGATGCTGGATCGGCTGTTGCTGGACGAGGCGCGCATTCAAGGGATCGTCGATAGCCTGCGGGCCGTTGCGGCGCAGGATGATCCTGTGGGGCAGACGATGACCGAGTGGGATCGCCCGACCGGTCTGCATATCAAGCGCGTGCGCACGCCTTTGGGCGTGATCGGCGTGATCTATGAGAGCCGTCCGAATGTGACGGCAGATGCGGGCGCGCTGTGCCTGAAGGCGGGCAATGCAGTGATCTTGCGCGGCGGGTCCGAGAGCTTTCACAGCTCAGGCGCGATCCATGCCTGTCTGGTTGACGGGCTGCGCGCGGCAGGTCTGCCTGAGGACGCGGTGCTGCGCGTGCCGACGCGGGATCGTGCGGCTGTGTCGGAAATGCTGAAAATGACGGAGAGCATCGACGTGATCGTGCCGCGCGGCGGCAAAGGGTTGGTCGGTCTTGTTCAACGCGAGGCACGGGTGCCGGTTTTTGCCCATCTCGAAGGGATCTGTCATATCTTCGTGGATGCCAAAGCCGACGCTGAGAAGGCACGCAAGGTTGTGCTGAACGCGAAGACGCGGCGCACCGGAATTTGCGGTTCGGCAGAGTGTTTGCTGATCCATCGCGATATCGCGGAGACGCTGGGTCAGCAGATTGTCGATGATCTGAAACACGCAGGTGTTGAGGTGCGCGCAAAAGGGCTGAACGGCACGATCCCCGCCACGCAAGAGGATTGGGGCACCGAGTATCTTGACATGAAGATCGCCGCGAAAGTTATTGATAGTGTTGACGAAGCGATTGCGCATATCCGCCAGTATGGCTCAAATCACACCGATTGCGTGCTGACCGAGGATGACGCCGTGGCCGAGCGGTTTTTCACAAGGCTCGACAGCGCGATCCTGATGCGCAACGCCTCCACTCAGTTTGCTGATGGCGGAGAGTTCGGCATGGGCGCTGAGATTGGCATCGCCACAGGCAAAATGCACGCGCGGGGCCCGGTCGGCGCCGAGCAACTGACAAGCTTTAAGTATATCGTGGTGGGTGACGGAACGGTGCGCGCCTAAAACCGGACGCGGATTTCACCGCTTTCCTGGTCGATCTCGAGCGTTTTGTTCAGATCACGGGCCACCAGCGGTGCAAGGCCAAAATGAATCTCGGCCGCTTTCAGCGCTGACATATCCGCCGCGCGTCCACCCGCGATATCCCACAAGCCGGGTTCATCGCGAAACCGCTCAGACGTGCCGATCAGCGACCAACGATCCGGGTTGCGGATGATGCGGACGGTGCCGCCAAACGGCATGACTGTCTCAAAACACTGCATCAGCAGAAAGGCGAGGCGGGCATCGGCCCGGTCCACATCGCCTTCGACCGTCCAGTCAAAGGTAACGCGCGCACCATGCGAGATGTCATCGATCACTGATGTCACCTCGCGCCGGGACAGCAACTGACCCGGCTGCGCCGCCCCATATGCGATGCGGAAAAAGCGGATCCGCGCATTTGCATTGCGCACACTGTCTTCAATCAGCGCTGTTTCGGGCCCCGGACTGCCGCCGGACATCGATAAAAGCTCGATCCCATTGCCGATCGCCCCAAGTGGGCTGATAAGGTCATGGCAAATGCGAGACCCAAGAAGCCCCAGAAGGGTTAACGTATCAGACGCTTGCGAAGAAGGAGACGTTGTCATGTCGGGAATGGGTAGCCTTTTGGAACCGGGCATGTTGGTGAAGCATCCTGAAAAACCTGAATGGGGTATTGGTCAGGTACAATCCAACATCGAAGGTAAAGTTACTGTTAATTTCCGGGAAGAAGGCAAGGTTGTCATCAATGCTTCCCAAGTTGCTCTTGAGATGGTTTTTAGCGAATAAATTGGCTCAATACAACCTTGGCGTGTTTCACGACTTCGGTTGGTCAAAACCTTGCCAAGCGCTGCGTTCTGGTTGCCAAGGCTCGGGCCGCGCCATAGAACCGCGTCACGGTTTGACGGAACGGGTTGGATGCGCGCAACGACGTCTGAATTTCATGTGCGGCTGGCCCGCTCAGAGGCCGATCTGCGCCACGCGCAAAGGCTGCGCTATCGGGTGTTCGTGCAAGAGCTTGGCAGCGATGGCCCGCTTGTCGATCATCAGGCGCAGCTTGAGACGGACCGGTTTGATCCGTTCTACGACCACCTGCTGCTGATCGATCCCGGAGAGCCCCGCGATGGCGGCGTCATCGGGGTTTATCGTTTGATGCGCGAGGATCAGGCCGCGCGGGCCGGGCAATTCTATTCGGATGATGAATATGATCTGTCGGTCCTCAAATCGTCGGGGCGACGTTTGCTGGAATTGGGGCGTTCGTGTCTCGCGGCTCCGTATCGGGGCGGCATGGGCATGATGCATCTGTGGTCGGGGCTGGCCGAGTATGTCGAGCGCCACAAGATCGAAGTGCTGTTCGGCGTGGCCTCGTTTCACGGCACCAATGTCGATGCATTGAAAGAGCCGCTGGCATTTCTGCATCACCGCCATCTCGCGCCACCAGCGTTGCGCGTGCGCGCGCAGCCTGCGCATTTCCAGGCGATGGATCTGGTGGCCGAGGCAGATCTGGACCGCAGGCGCGCGATGCTGCTGACGCCCGCACTTATCAAAGCATACCTGCGGTTGGGCGGCTTTGTGGGCGAGGGGGCTTTTGTGGATCACGCCTTCAACACGACCGATGTTTGTCTGGTGATGGACACGGCCCGCCTGAACGCCAAACAGGCACGGCTTTACACGCGCCGTCCGCCGCGGTGATCCGCACATGAGCCACACCTGGCACAAAGACGCCACGCCGCCGCCGTTTGCACCCACATGGCGTGAGTGGCTTCGGATCTTGCGCCGGGCGCTGCCGCTTGGCCTTGTGACATTTGGCTGTCTTGGGCTGTTGCTGCTGGTGCGATGCATCGAACGTCCGCTTTTCGGGCTTAGGCGTCCGGTGACACCCTACATCACGCAATTTGTGTGCCGGTCTGCGTTTTGGATCATGGGAATGACCCACCGCATCCAGGGCACGCGCATGACCCAACGCGGCGCAATCGTGGCCAATCATGCCTCGTGGCTGGATATCTTTGCCCTGAATGCGCGGCAGCGGATCTATTTTGTCGCCAAGGCCGAAGTCGCAGGCTGGGCCGGGATCGGTTGGCTGGCGCGGGCAACCGGGACAGTTTTCATCCGTCGCAGCCGCGTTGAGGCGGCCCGCCAAAAGCTGCTGTTTGCAGCTCGCTTGCGCGCGGGTCATCAGTTGCTCTTCTTTCCTGAAGGCACCTCAAGCGACAGCCTGCGTGTCTTGCCGTTCAAGCCGACGCTGTTTGCAGCTTTCTTTGAGGACGGGCTGCGCGAGGTTTTGCACATCCAGCCGGTGACTGTGCGCTACACCGCCCCGGCTGGAGCGAACGCGGATTTTTATGGCTGGTGGGGCGACATGGATTTCGCACCGCATCTGCTGAAAACGCTGGCCGCCAAACACCCCGGTGCGGTGGATGTGATGTATCACGCGCCGGTTGCCGTTCGGGATTTCGACGACCGCAAAGCCCTGTCGGCCGCGATGGAAACTGCGGTGCGGAGCGGACTGAAGGCGCCTGCAAGCGTGTAACTGGGCGCGGGGCGCGCTTACTGCGCAAGCTCGGCCGCAAAGGATTTCAGCGCGGCAGCTGGATCGTCGCTGCGCCAAACCTCGTCTCCGAGACCTACAAAATCTGCAAATGGCGCAACCTTGCGGATCAACGCGTCCGACAAGGCGCCTTCGGCGACGACCGGCACCTCAATCATTTCCGACCACCACTGAAACAGATCAAGCTCGGCAACTGTGCCATCACCCAAAGGTGTCGTGCCAACCGGCCCGAATGCGACGTAATCGGCACCAGCTTCGCCCGCGCTCATCCCGTCATGGCGCGAGGCATTACAAAAACTGCCGATAATCGCATCTGCGCCCATATCCTTGCGCGTTTTGCGAACAGAGCGCGCGCCATCGGTCAGATGCACACCATCAAGGCCAAGCCGTTCAACCAGCAACACATGGCTGTCGATCACCAGTGCCACGTCGCGGGCATGGGCAATGTCGCGCACAGCGTCCGCAGCCCGCGCGATATGATCTTCGTCCTGGCTGGCCATCGACAGGCGTAGGCAGGCCACAGGCAGCGTATCAAGGCAACGGGCCAACTGATCGGGAAAGCGCGACAGCTCGATCTCGGACGGTGTGATGAGATAAATCTGCGGGGTGTCGTCACTGCTCATGGCGGTCTTTCCGGGATCTTGCTGTTGATTGAGGCTCTTAGCGTGCCGCATCCGCCCCGGCAAGGGAGGCGGCTGCCCATTGTGCTTTGCGACGCGGCCCCTTAGACCGCGCACATGGCTGAGACACCTATGCATAAACCACAACCGGCATTCGTGTTGGTGCGCCCGCAGATGGGCGAAAACTTCGGCGGGGCCGCCCGTGCCATGTGGAATTTCGGGCGGGACCGGAGGCGCGTCGTCGCGCCGCGCGATGGCTGGCCGAACAGCAAGGCTGTCGCGATGGCCAGCGGCGCGTGCCGTCTTCTGGACGAAGCCGGGCTTTATGAAGACACGGCCAGTGCTGTGGCCGACTGCGTTCACGTCTTTGCCACCACGGCGCGGCAACGCGGGCTGACCAAGCCTGTCTACAGCCCTGAGCGGGCAATGGCGCTGGCGGCTGAAAAAATCAAGGCCGGTGAAAAAGTCGCGGTCCTGTTTGGCCCCGAACGCGCAGGGCTTGAGAACGCGGATATCGCAAAGGCCAATGCCATCATCTCGGTCCCGGTGAACCCGGATTTTCCATCGCTTAACCTGGCGCAATGCGTGTTGCTGACCGGCTATGAATGGCGCCGCCAGACCGAAGATCTGACCCATGCAAGCGTCGAGATGGGCAAGGCCGACTGGGCCGAACAGATCGAGATCGAAAAGCTGGCCGAGCATTACGAAGACGCGCTGGATCGCGCGGGCTTCTTCTTTCCGGAGATCAAGGCAGACGGAATGAAGATGAATCTGCGCAACCTGTGGTCGCGCATGGCCCTGACCCGCGCGGATGTGCAGATGTTGCACGGCATCATGCGTCAAATGGTGCGGTGGAAGACCCGGGGTGATTGACTTGAAGGGGCCCGCACGATCTCTAGGTATCAGATCAGCAAGCTAAATTGAGGCGTTGATGAACACCAAGCGCAGTATATTCGAAGACGTCGGCAGCGACGCAAAGCCAGCACCGGACATCCTGAAAGGGGGCATTGATCGCGCCCATAAAGGTGCGCGCGGTGCGATCCGGATCTGGTTGATGGTACTTTTTGCACTTGTCGTGCTGATGATCGCAGTGGGCGGGCTGACGCGGTTGACCGATAGCGGCCTGTCGATCACCGAATGGAAGCCGCTCAGCGGGGCGCTGCCTCCGATGACTGCCGCCGACTGGCAGGCTGAGTTTGATCTGTATCGTGCGATCCCCGAATACCAGCTGCAAAATCGCGGCATGAGCATGGCCGAATTTCAGGTCATCTACTGGTGGGAATGGGGTCACCGCCAATTGGGACGGTTCATCGGCCTTGTCTGGGCGGTGCCGTTCCTTTTCTTCCTTCTGACAAAGCGTATTCCGACCGGATGGACCGGGCGCCTGTTGCTTTTGGGCGGCCTTGGTGGCCTACAAGGCGCCATTGGCTGGTGGATGGTCTCAAGCGGTTTGCGTGAAGGGATGCTGGATGTGGCCTCTTATCGCCTTGCGACCCATCTGGGGCTGGCATTTGCAATTCTGGGTCTGATCGCCTGGTATGTCTTTCAGCTGGGCCGATCCGAGGCCGATCTGATGCAGGCGCGCCGCGGCAAAGAAGCCAAGCTGTTTTCCATGTCTACGGGGCTGATGCATTTCGCCTTTCTGCAAATACTCATCGGTGCTTTGGTTGCCGGGATTGATGCCGGACGGGGATATCCCGATTGGCCTTTGATGGCGGGGGGCTTCTTCCCGCCCGAGCCGCTTGAGTTGCGCCCGATCTGGCGGAATTTCTTTGAAGATGACGGGCTGGTGCAGTTCATGCACCGGATGGCCGGGTATCTGCTGTTCATCTTCGGCACCGTTGTCTGGCTGCGCGGGCGCAAATCAGCCAACGCGGGCACCCGGTTTGCGTTCAACGCAGTTTTTGCAATGCTTGTCGTTCAGATGGTGATCGGCATTGTGACGGTGATTTATTCCGCCCCGTGGGAGATCGCGATTGTGCATCAGTTCGGCGCTGTTGTGCTGTGGGCGCTGATCCTGCGCGCGCGGTTCCTGTCGGGCTATCCCAAAGCCCAATCCGTAAGAGGAACCGCTTGATATGACAGCTTATGACAGTTTGATGGCGTTCCAGCGCGAGACCGAAGCACTGGGACAGATCGCAGGCCGGCTTGGCTGGGATCAGGAAACAATGATGCCACGCGGTGCCGCCCATCAGCGCGGCGAAGAGATGGCGGCTTTGCAGTCTGTTCTGCATGCCCGCCGAACCGACGCCCGGATCGGGGACTGGCTGACAACGATTGATCGCGCGGCACTCGATCCGGTTGCAACCGCACAACTGCGCGAGATCACCCGCAGCTTTCAGCGAAACACGAAAGTGCCCACCAAACTGGCCGCCGAGATTGCGCGCGTCACCTCCAAATCCCAAGGAGAATGGGCCGAGGCGCGCAGCAACGAAGACTTCAAGGCCTTCGTTCCAACGCTGGAACGTGTCGTGGCCTTGCGCCAGGAAGAAGGGCAGGCCCTTGCGGATGGCGGGGATCCCTATGATGCGCTGTTGCAAGATTACGAGCCCGGCACGACCGCGGCTGAGCTGGACGAGATGTTTGGCGCGCTGCGGCCACGCCTGACGGCGCTGCGCAGTGCTATTTTGGAAAAGCCCGCGCCCAAGGCTGTCGACGGGGCGTTTGATGAGGCAGCGCAATTGGCGCTCTCACAGCAGTTGGCGCTGGATTTCGGCTATGACATGAACATAGGCCGCATCGACAAGGCGGTGCACCCGTTCTCAAGCGGGTCCGGTCAGGACGTGCGGATCACCACGCGCACCAACATTGCCGATCCGTTCAATTGCTTTTATTCGACCATCCACGAAGTGGGCCATGCCGCCTATGAACAAGGCGTTTCAGGGGCCTACGCGCTGACACCAATCGGGCAGGGCGCATCCATGGGGGTGCATGAAAGCCAAAGCCGGATTTACGAGAACCAGCTGGGCCGCAGCCGCGCTTTTACCGGCTATCTATTTGGCAAGATGCGCGATGCGTTTGGCGATTTTGGCATCGATGATGAAGACAGCTTCTACGCAGCCGTGAACCGTATCCATGCAGGCTATATTCGGACCGAAGCCGATGAGGTGCAGTATAACTTGCATGTCCTATTGCGCTTTGATCTGGAGCGGCAGCTGATTGCGGGCGATCTGCAAGTAGCGGATCTGGAAGACGCCTGGAACAGCCGGTTCGAAGCTGATTTCGGATATGCGGTGGATAAGCCATCGAACGGATGCTTGCAGGATGTGCACTGGTCGGTTGGGCTCTTTGGGTATTTTGCGACCTACACGCTGGGCAATGTCTATGCCGGGTGCCTTTATGAAAGCCTGCGCGATGCGGTGCCATCGCTGGATGCGGATTTGGCGCAAGGCAATACGTCAAACGCGACAGCCTGGTTGCGGGACAATCTGCAACAGCATGGCGGTCTGCGCACGCCACGAGACACGATTGCCCATGCCACCGGAGCGTACCCGTCCGAAGGGCCGCTTTTGGCATATCTGGACGCCAAATTCGGAGCGCTGTATCAGCTTTGATCCCAGTTCGGGGCGCGTTTGGCGATAAAGGCCTCGATCCCTTCTGCGGTGTCGTCATCGGCAAGGTTTTCAACCATGACGTCGCGGGTGAACGCATAGGCCTGATCCAGTGGCATCTGCAGCTGGTCATAAAAGGCGCGCTTGCCGATCCGGACAGCCGCACCCAGTTTGCCAGCGATTTGGGTGGCGAGCGCGGTGGTTTCATCTGACAGGGTCTGAGACGCGACAGCGCGGTTAATCAGGCCAAGCTCGACCGCGCGCGGTGCATCGATGAAATCCCCTGTCGTCAGCATCTCGAACGCCTGTTTGCGGGGAATGTTGCGCGACAGCGCCACCATCGGGGTTGAGCAGAACAAGCCGATATTCACGCCGTTGACGCCAAAGCGCGTGTCCTCAGCCGCGACGGCCAGATCGCACGCGGCCACCAACTGACACCCTGCGGCGGCGGCTATTCCATGCACTTGCGCGATCACGGGTTGCGGCATGCGCTGGAGGCGCATCATCATCGCAGAGCATCGGTCAAAGAGGTCAGCGAAAGCGGCGGCGCCCTTGTCTTCGGATTGACGCGCAGCGGCCATCTCGCGCAGGTTATGGCCCGCGCAAAACGCCTTGCCCGCACCTGATAGAGTAACAGCTCGGATCCGGGCGTCGCTTTCAAGCGCCTCAAACGCCTCGTCCAACGCGGCGATCATATCATCGGACAAGGCATTCAGCGTTTCCGGCGTATTCATCACCAGATGCGCCACCGCCCCGTCGTCGTCGCGTTCCAAAATCGCCATCTTGTCCTCCCCAGCGTTTCGCGCCAATCCTAGGCGGCATGGGGCAAAGAATAAAGCCGGGGAGGGACGCCATGGCGATCAAAATGAACAAAGCCGCACTTGAGGCGTTTCTGGCAGACGCGTTTCCCCAGGTTTCTGGCGATTTCGGGATCGAGCATGTGGCCGAGAACGCGATCACCGTTCGCCTTATCACCGCCGAGCGGCATTAGCGCCCCGGCGGAACGGTCTCTGGGCCTTCGATGTTTGCGCTGGCGGATGTATCCGCCTATCTGGCGATCTTGTCGATGATCGGCCCCAAAGCGCTGGCCGTGACCACGAATTGTGCGATTGATTTCATGCGCAAGCCCGCCGCTGGCGTTGATCTGATCGCCAAAGCCGAACTGTTGAAGTTGGGCCGCGCGCTGGCGGTCACCGATGTGCGGTTATACAGCGAAGGGCAGGCTGAGCCGGTCGCGCGGGCATCGCTGACCTATTCGATCCCGCCTGCGCGTTAGAGTTTGCGCAGATCGGCCCGCGCAAAGGTCAGCCAGAAACCGGCCCATAACCCATAGCCTGCAAGCTTGCTGAGGTCTTCGATCAGCACTGTCGACGGGCCCCATCCGCTGTCCATATCAATGACCATCGACACCAAAAGCGCCACGCCAGCAAGCAAAAGCGGGATCTGTTCCCTGGCAAACAGGTCTTTGCGAAACTGAAACGCAATCGACAGGGCAAAGAGGCTATAGACCAGCATCACGACTTCTTCGGATGTGCCCAACAGCCAAGGACCAACGCGTTCGTGGAAAAGATACATATCGTCAAAGGCCAGCATCAGCGACAAGGTCGACACCGCTGCCAGCCGTTTGGCGTGGGGCACTTTCAACGCAGACACAAACCCCGCAACCGCCGAGGTGGCGATCAATACAAACACCCCGACATGCGAGATAAATCCCGAAAAGATCGGAATTTTATAGACTGTCGCCGGGTCTTTCAAAATCCGCGTCGCCTTGGTCCCGAAAGAGCTTGCCAACTCGATCGCCATGAGCGCGATCAAAAGAATGATCGCAGCCAAAATCAACGCAGGCAGAACAGCGCGGCGGTCTGCCTGCGGCAATGCGGTTTGCGTTTCGATGACTGGGTCTTCGGGGGTGGTCAGTGTCATTTATTAAATCAATTTGGGGGGCGTCTTGGATCTGTTACATCAGGTTTTGTTTTGGCTCAACGGTCATAATGGATAAATCCAAATGAGTGTTTACAACATCATTTGAGTGGTCTTTGCGCGCAATGCATCAAAAATGAAGGGTCGGGCACTTTGGATCCTGCGCAAGTCAAGCTTGGCCAAAAGGGTCCGGGGTTGCCCCCGATGAACAAAAAAGGCCGGGGTTGCCCCCGATGAACAAAAAAGGCCGGGGTTGCCCCCGGCCAGGAAGAGGTTCTGGCGGCCTCAGGGATCAATGGCGCCAGAACGGAAGGCCAGCCTCATGAATAGCAGCCTCCCGCTTCAGGCCGATATCGGCCAGAAGATGGTCGTCCAGATGGCTCAAGGCGATGCGCGAACGGCGGCGGTGCTCCCATTTCACGAAGACAACGGCAATCGCGAGCGCAATCTGGGCCGTCACGGGGAGCGGCTTGTCCGCCAGATAGGCAAGACGGGCATTCGGGTGCGTGGTTGTCAGCTGTGTCATGGGGTATCTCCTCGAATTGTATTGACACAATAATAGCACAATCGCTATACTGTATGGATACAAAGAGTCTTTGTACCCGTCTATGGATATATTGTAATGAGTACAATTTCGATCAGCAGCCCGGATCTTGCGGAATTGCCAAAGTATAAGGCCGTCGCCGAGGGGCTGCGCCGCCAGGTGGAAAGCGGCACGCTTGCCGCGGGGGACAAGCTGCCACCAGTCCGTGATCTGGCGTGGGAGCTGAAAATCACACCCGGCACCGTCGCGCGGGCTTATACAATCCTGACGGATGAAGGCTTGCTGGAGGCAGTTGTCGGACGTGGGACGTTCGTGGCCGATCCCGCCAAAGCGTTGGATGACGATCAAGTCTGGGCACGGCAGGTGCAGCCCGATCAAACCGAAGACAACTATATGCTGTTTTCACCCAGACTGCCCGATATGGGGCAGGTGGGGCTGATCCGGGACCATCTGCGCGGATCAGCCGAAATCGCCACCGATGCCCTTCTCAATTATCCACGTCGCGAGAATTTCGAACCCGCGCGCAAGGCGCTGATCGACTGGCTTGATCCGATGCAGGTGGGGCCTGTGCATCATGAAGACATCGTTTGGAGCCATGGTGGACAAAACGGGATCGGCATGGTGATGCAATGCGTCTTGCGCGGCCCCAAGCCTGTGATCCTGGTCGAAGACATCTCATATGCCGGGTTCAGACGCGCGGCCGAACTGTTGCGGGCCGACGTTGTGGGCGTTCCGATGGACGATCAAGGCATCATTCCCGGCGCGCTGCGCGCTGCAATCCGCCAACATGATGCGCAATTGCTGTGCACCTCGCTTGAAGTGCACAACCCGACCGGGATCACCACCTCGATCGAGCGACGCCATGAACTGGCTGCCATTCTGCGCGAAACGGGTATCGATGTGCTCGAGGATGATTGCTACCGGCTTGGGCAAGCGACAGGGCCGGGATACCGGGCGCTGTTGCCCGATCAAGGCTGGTATGTCTCCTCGATCTCGAAAACGATGACACCTGCGCTTAGGATCGGATATGCCATCGCGCCCAAAGCCCGCGCACTGGATCTGCGCCGGGTGGGCAATTACGGCTTCTTCTCGCTTGCGCGTCCGATGGCCGAAGCGATCTATACCTTGTTGAAGGATCCAAAAACACGCGCAGTCAGCGATGCGATCCGCGACGAGGTGGGGCGCTATGTGAAACATGCCATCAATCAGTTGGGGCGGTTTGATGTGGCGTGGCACAAGGATGTTCCGTTCGTATGGCTGACATTGCCTGCGGGGTGGCGCGCACCGGCATTCGTGCGGGCGGCAGAGGCTGAAGGTGTCATGATCCGGGCGGCAGATGAATTTGCGATGCGCGATACAATCACCCCACACGCGGTGCGCATCGCGGTGAACGCGCAAATGCCAATTGCCCGCTTTGACGAGGCAATGGCCATCTTGCGGCGGTTGCTGGACAATCCACCGCATCAGATCAGCGTATAAATATGGGGTATTTAAATACCTAATTTATAAGATACTGTTTTCATTCATTTAAAAGCGCTTAGCGACGCTTGACTGCACATCTAGCCTCTATATAACCGCGCAATCGAATTCGCGGGGCTGCTTTGTTTGTGCCCCTTCACACCCAACTCAGGTGACCCAAATGAAAACCTTTTCTGCAACTCCGGCAGATATCGAGAAAAGCTGGATCCTGATCGACGCCGAGGGCATCGTTCTGGGCCGTCTTGCCTCGATCATCGCCATGCGCTTGCGCGGCAAGCACAAGCCCTCGTTCACGCCCCATATGGATATGGGCGACAACGTGATTGTCATCAACGCGGACAAGATCCAGTTGACCGGCAAGAAGCGGACCGAGAAGACATATTACCGTCACACCGGCCACCCCGGCGGCATCAAGTCCCGCACGGCCGAGCAGATCCTCGAGGGGGACCACCCCGAGCGCGTCGTGATGAAAGCCGTTCAGCGCATGCTGCCTGGCAACCGTCTAAGCCGTCAGCTGATGACAAACCTGCGCGTCTATGCCGGTGCCGAGCACCCGCATGAAGCCCAGTCCCCCGAAACCGTGGACGTTAAATCCATGAACAAGAAAAACACCCGGAGCGCGTAATGGCTGATGAAATTAAATCGCTGGACGAGCTGAACGCCGTCGCAGAAGGCACCGAGGCTGTTGTCGCCGAGGTCGCTATCAACCGTGAGCCTGTTCGTGACGATCTGGGCCGCTCTTATGCCACAGGTAAGCGCAAAGACGCGGTCGCCCGTGTGTGGATCAAGCCGGGTTCCGGCAAGGTCGAGGTGAACGGCAAAGAGATGAAGGTTTATTTCGCACGTCCCGTGCTGCAAATGATCCTGCGCCAGCCCTTCACTGTTGCAGGCGTCGAAGATCAGTTCGACGTCATGGCTACCGTCAAAGGAGGCGGTCTTTCGGGGCAGGCCGGTGCGGTTAAGCACGGCATCTCGAAAGCGCTGCAACTTTATGATCCCAGCTTGCGCGGCGCGCTGAAAGCCGCCGGCTTCCTGACCCGCGACAGCCGTGTGGTCGAGCGGAAGAAATACGGTAAGGCGAAAGCCCGTAAGAGCTTCCAGTTCTCCAAGCGTTAAGCTGCTGGACATCCGATTGGAAAAGGCCGCGCCGCAGGGTGCGGCCTTTTTCTTTGGCACCTGCGGTTTTTTCCGCCCCGATCCCGCGCAGAATCCTTGAGATTGGCACAGGTTTTGGTCAATGCTGGTCCAATTGGTGGGGATGGGCGCGCCGTTGGCGATACTGAATACCGAAAGCAAAAAAGGGCTGGCGCTTGTGGGCGCGCCGCTGGGCTATGTCGTGCTGATGCTGGCCGTACCGCTGGCGGCAATTCTGCTCATCAGCTTCTGGACGCAGGATTTCCAGACCTTCGACACCACGCCCACGCTCAACAACTACCGCGAAGCGGTCACAGACCCGCTTTACCGCGAGCTTCTCATTCGATCGATCCGCATCGCGGGGCTGGTGACACTGGTCACCGTGCTTTTGGCCTTCCCTGTCGCCTATTTCATTTCGTTCCATGTCGCACCCGAGCGGAAATCGCTTTGGCTTTTTCTCATCACGATCCCGTTCTGGACCAGCTATCTGATCCGCGTGTTTCTGTGGAAGGTGATCTTGGGCTTCAACGGGGTGATTAACTCTGGCTTGCAAACCGTTGGGATTATTGACGAACCACTGACTTTCATTCTGTATAATGCCAACGCTGTCGTCATTACCTTGGCCCACGCTTTTGCCCCTTTCGCGATCCTGCCAATTTTCGTCGCGCTCGAGAAAATCGACCGCTCGCTGCTGGAAGCCTCTCAAGATCTTGGCGAAAACCGTGTCTCTACCTTCTTCCGCGTGACCCTTCCGCTTGCCATGCCCGGTGTCGTCGCCGCCGTGCTGATCGTCTTCATTCCCACAATCGGCGATTACGTGACACCGCGCCTTGTGGGCGGCCCCGACGGCCTCATGATCGCGAACATGATCCAGGTCCAGTTCCTGCGCCTCAACAACGCCCCGATGGGGGCAACGCTGGCGGTGATCGCCATGCTCTCGGTATCGCTGATCGCGCTGCTTTTCGTCGCCCTGAACCGCCGCTTTCTCAGGGGATCGCGATGAAATCCCTGCGCAGTTATGCAATCCTCTACCTGATCTTTCTTTACGCGCCCATCGCGCTGCTGCCGATCTTTGCGTTCAACGACGCAACGATCATCGCCTTTCCACTAAGTGGATTCACCACCCAATGGTTTACCGAGCTACCTCAAATCCCAGCGCTTATAGAGAGCGTGAAGAACAGCCTCTACATCGCTGTTATCACAGCCATTATCTCAACGCTCTTGGGCATCTGCGCCGCCCGCGCGGCAGCGAAATACAGCTTCCGCTTCAAACGCCCGATCATGGGCTTCATCATGGTTCCTCTGGTCCTACCCGAGATTATCGTCGCCGTCTCGCTGCTGGTCATTCTGCTGCAACTCGGCCTCTCCTTAGGCGCTTGGACCGTCATCATGGGCCACGTTCTGATCTGCACGCCCTTTTGTATCGCGATCCTCAATTCTGCCTTCCAGAACCTTGATTCCGCGATGGAGGAAGCCGCCATCGACCTTGGCGAAACCCCGTGGAGCACCTTCCGCCTCGTCACACTCCCGCTTGTCAGTCCAGCCATCATCTCGGCGCTGCTAATCTCCTTCACCATCTCGCTCGACGAATTCATCATCGCCTTCTTCCTCACAGGCACCGAACCAACGCTGCCCGTCTACCTGTGGAGCCAGCTCCGTTTCCCAGCCCGCATCCCCGTGGTCATGGCGCTGGGAACAATCCTTGTCGCTGGCTCGATCCTGCTGCTGATCCTCGCCGAAATGATGCGCCGCCGGGGCCTGCGCCGCGCCGGCCTGCAAGACAAGGGAGGGTTCCTGTGACCGCTCTGATCGACCTAAAAAACGTCAACAAATACTATGACGACTATCATGCGCTGCGCGATGTGAACCTTGAGATTGCCCAAGGCGAATTCTTCTCGCTCCTCGGTCCCTCGGGCTGCGGTAAGACCACGCTTTTGCGCACCATCGCCGGGTTTGAGGCCCCGTCCAACGGCAGCCTGCATATCGCAGGCGCCGATATGAACGGCGTCCCCGCCAACGCACGCCCTACGAATATGGTCTTTCAAAGCTATGCGATTTTCCCGCATCTCAGCGTGGCTGAAAACGTGGGCTTTGGCTTGCGCAAGTCCCAACTCAGCAAGTCAGATAAGATAAAGAGTGTCGAGGAAGCTCTTGATATGGTTGGTCTAAACGGCTTTGGAGGTAGGGCGGCGCACGCTCTTTCCGGCGGTCAACGCCAGCGTGTCGCCTTGGCCCGTGCCTTGATCCTCAAACCCAAAGTCCTGCTGCTGGACGAGCCGCTTTCAGCGTTGGACAAAAAACTGCGCGAGCAAATGCAATCGGAACTGCGCCGCCTGCAACGCCAGGTCGGCATCACCTTCATTCTTGTCACCCACGATCAGGAAGAAGCGCTGATTATGTCCGACCGCGTCGCCGTGATGTTTGATGGCGCGATTGCGCAACTGGCAGATCCGCAGACGCTGTATAAACGCCCACGCACGCGCAAAGTCGGCGACTTTATCGGCGTGATGAACTTCCTGCCTGCCCATGTCACCGATCCTAACAAGATCACGCTTGATGTGGCGGGCCTTGGCACTGTGACAATCGCGCCTGAACAAGCGCCCTCTGGTACATCGTCAGGCGCGGCAGAAATCGGGATCCGCCCCGAAATGATGTCGATCCTCTTCGAAGGAGAGCCCGACCGCGGCGAAATCGCTGAAGCGACAATCCAAGACCGCGCCTATTACGGCGATATGACGTATTATGATGTCCACTTAAAGAACGTCCCAGAACCCGTTACAATATCAATGAAAAATATTATCGGACGGCCTGTTTTGGAGGTGGGTGAGACGACCCGTGTCAGCTGGGATGCCCGGTCGCTGGTGCTTTTTGCCAGCTAGGTCGCACATTTTCTTGAATGCTCAAAACATCACTCATCCGGCGGACCAAGGCCGAGACCGCGCAGGTAAACACCGCTCCCTGTTTCAAGCAATTCCTCGGCTGGAAATGGTGCTTTTGTACCAGGGGACCCGCGCGAAAAAAGCTCTACAACGCCGTGACTTAGCGCCCAGATATGCGCAGAGAACATCTGCGGCGGCGGACGCTTTTCGGGCGGGATATGCATCGACAGTTCCGTCGCGGCCTTCTCAAGAACCGCCCGCGCGCGGGTCGCAACGGCGTTAAGCTCGGGTGTGCGCTGAATGGAGATACCGCTTTCGAACATCGCCACATAATGACCGGGGTATTTCTTGGCAAAGGCCAGATAGGCGCGCCCCGTCGCCTCAAACGAGGCAAGGGCGGACGGCTGGCCCTTTTCATAGGCATATTCCATCAGATCCGCAAAAACCTCATAGCCTTGACGCGCCGCTTCGGCGATCAAGTCTTCACGGCCTGCAAAATGACGATAGACCGCTGCAGGCGTGACCCCGGCGCGCTTTGCGGCCTCTGACAGGGTAAAGCCCGTGGGGCCTTTTTCCTCGATCAAGACCAATGCCGCGTCGACCAGAGCCGCGCGCAGGTTCCCGTGATGATAGCCGCGTTTAGGCATCCCAGATTTCGGGCCCTCCGGCGATTTTGGGGTCAGGTGTTCCAAGCGCTGTTAGGTTCTTGCCGTCATAGTCAATATTGCACAGCACCGACTGGATTGCAGCAATTCGTGCCCGGCGCTTGTCATCAGAGCGGATAATCGTCCAGGGGGTCGCAGAATTGTGCGAACGCTCCAGCGTTTCCATGATCGCGGCGGAGTAAGCGTCCCATCGCTTTAGCCCTTCGACATCGATCCAGCTTAGCTTCCACTGCTTGAGCGGATCGCCTTCGCGATCCATGAAGCGACGCAGCTGTTCTGCGCGGCCCACATTCAGCCAAAGCTTGAAGACAAGGATCCCTTCGTCGATGAGCAATTGCTCAAACGGGACAACCTGATTGAAAAACACCTTGCGGTCTTCAGGCTCACAAAAGCCGAACACATGCTCGACCACGCCGCGATTGTACCACGAGCGGTCATAAAACACGATCTCGCCACCCGCGGGCAGATGATCGATATAGCGCTGAAAATACCATTGCGTCTGTTCGCGATCTGTCGGCTTGGAAAGCGCAACAACGCGGGCGCCACGTGGATTAAGATTGTCCCGAAAGCGCTTGATTGTACCGCCTTTTCCGGCAGCGTCCCGACCTTCGAACACAATCGCAATGCGCGCGCCACTTTCGCGCGCCCAGCGTTGCAATTTGACCAATTCGATTTGAAGCGCGTCCAGGTGATCCTGATACTCACGCTTATCCATGCGCCCCGAATAAGGATAGTCCGGGTTCAGGATGCGGTCTTTCTTGGCGAATTTGATCGCCTTGCGAATGTCCTTGGGCGCATCCTCTTCATAAAAACTGCTGATTGCCCCGTCGAATGGAAGCTCCATGCGCTCCTCCCTTTTTTATAATATGGAGGGTGCGGCCGCTTAGCGCAATCCGGCACGGGCGGCGACCCGGTCGATTGCGGCAACGGTCGCTTCAGGAGCTGAATGCTGTGGCATGTGTCCAATACCCTGCAAAGGGGTCAACGCGGCATCCGGGATTTGTTCGGACAGCGGCTCGGAATGGATCGCAATCGGAACAATCGTATCAGCGGTGCCGTGCAGGATTTCGACGGGCATATCGATGCTGCTGTATTGCTTTGACATCTCGACGATGTAGGGGCGCAGTGAATTCACCTGTTGGGCATTGGCCCGCAGGGACTCGCGGCGCAGCGACAGGCCCGCGCCGACATAGGTGGTATAGCCTTCGGGCACGGGTTGTGGCGCAAAGATGCTGTCGACAGCACTGTCAACGCGCGACGTCGGCACAAAGGCCGAGATAAGCGGAACCACTGTTGCCCCACCAAAGCGCGAGGCATTGATCCCGTAAAGCGCATCCAGATCGCCAGGCCACGGGTTCGAAGCCGCGCCCAGCAACACAAGGCCCGCAGGGTATTCCGGATACTCCAGCGCCCACGCCAGCGTCACAGCGCCGCCGAAGGAATGCCCCACAATGATCGGGTCGCGCACGTCCAGCTGATCGGCCGCAGCTTTCAGCAAAGCCGCTTGTTCAGACGGGCTTTCGGATGCAGTGTTCATTGCACCGGACTGGCCAGGCAGGCGGTCTGTCCATCCAAGCCCCGGACGATCCAGAGCGATCACCCGGTAGCGATCCTTGACGCGATCAACAAACTGAAAGGTCCAGTCACGCGTGTTGCCGCTGGCCCCATGGATCAGGATCAGATCCGGACCTGATCCTTCGACATGGGCATGAACGGTGGTGCCGTTGACGTCCAGCAATTGTCCGGTGGGCGGGTAGGCGGCTTCGGCCCGCGGCTCGCGGGTGTCAGCGCGCTGACCCACAAGCGCACCGCAGCCTGCCAGGACAGCCGTGACAGCGGCAAAGGTCAGAAGATTAAAGGCCAATTTTCGAAAGGTCATAGTTGGTGGTCTGGTAAATCTCGTTGATCCAGTTGCCATATAGAAGATGAGCGTGACTTCTCCACCGGTTCTGCGGACGGCGCGCGGGATCGTTACCGGGATAGTAGTTCATCGGAACGTTGATCGGCGTGCACTCGGCGATATCGCGGTCATATTCCTGTTTGAGTGTGTCGCTGTCATACTCGAAATGATTAAAGATATAGAGCGCGCGATGCGCCCGATCCTCGACCAGTGCCGGGCCGACCTCGTCGCTGCTGAGCAAGGTCTTAAGCCCTTTTGCAGCATCAATTTCGGTTTGCTTCATCTCTGTCCAGCGGCTTACAGGGATCACGCAATCATCTGAAAACCCACGCAAATAGGGCGAGGCAGGATCTATGTTGCGGTGCCGAAAACAGCCGAACGCCTTGGCGTCCAGCATATGCTTTTTGACGCCGTGAAAATGGTTAATCATCGCCATGCCGCCCCAGCACACGCCAAAGGTGGAATGCACATGGGTTTGCGTCCAGGCAAAGACCTCGGCCAGGTCGTCCCAATAGGTGACCTTGTCGAACTCCAGATG
>ERZ1740070.536-NODE-536-length-25914-cov-5.825747_pt1 | contig 25914 bp, 23 predicted proteins | sample MGYA00581734_ERZ1740070 | MGnify/ENA primary metagenome ERZ1740070 (study PRJEB43018, sample SAMN04849744) | marine metagenome | isolation source: floating plastic debris | place: Pacific Ocean | collected 2008-09-01 | study: EMG produced TPA metagenomics assembly...
CCGACTATCTTGAAGATTCTTACCGGGCACAAATTGCCGGTGTAGAAGCAGAACTAACCAACCTGGTGGATGAAGCCCGTCGCACAACAATCTCAGCACCCATTAGTGGCACCGTGCTGCGGGTGCCCGACAAAAGCGCCCGTTTTGTCCAAGCTGGCGACTCCCTAGTCGAGCTAGGCGACCCTGCCGATCTAGAGCTAGTGATTGATGTACTTTCGACAGATGCAGTACAGATTCGCCCCGGCGACCCAATTATTATTGACCAGTGGGGCGGCACAGAGCCACTAGAGGCCACCGTCAGTTACATAGAGCCTGCCGCCTTTACCGAAGTTTCTGCCCTGGGTGTAGAAGAACAGCGAGTCAATGTAGTGGGCGTGTTAACAGAGCCAGCCGCCCACACGCTGGGCGACCGCTATCGCATTGAGGCCCAGATTGTCACCTGGGCCGACAACAATGTGCTACAGGTCCCCATCAGCGCCCTCTATCGCTGTGATGAGAACTGGTGTGTATTTGTTGTTGATGCCGAGCGGGTACAGCCCCGCGAGATTGCGATTAACCACCGCAGTACGATGGCGGCTGAAGTAACTAACGGGCTAACTGATGGAGAGCAGGTGATCCTGCACCCCAGTGAAGAACTCCAAGCTGGACGTCGGGTTAAAGCAAGATAATCTTGGCAATTCACATCTTAGTCACGCTGACAGTCTCTTCATCATTTGACGCTTTGCGATGCTCTAGAACAATCGAGTTACAGATGTCAATGCAAGCATCGCAAATATAGCAATCAGGGCCGGCGACTAAAATATTAACCTGCTGCTGCGTTTTCTTGCAGAAAGAGCATAGGCGTTTGTGAACTATCTGAGCGGTTTCTAAGTTCATATTTAAGATCCTCATTAGCATCTGTTCATAGCTGAGCACCTTTTTCCCATCAGCGGGTAGATGATCGTCAGGGACAAACTCTTTGAATGTGCGCGTCATATACCGACCTTCGACTCTTCTACGAAGGACCCATCTTGCACCAGTTATTCCTTTGCGATATCCAATATGGATAGTGGGTGTGATTGGTTCAAAGTAAGGTGTGGGACTAGGGTTGAGCAGGCTGCGCTGTGTGGCATCCGAGATTAAAGGCGTCATGGCTAGAATCTTAGCCTTTGGTAAAGTTTATGACTGTGTAAATTCTGTGTAATCGGCAGCATTCACGACGATAAACGCTGGTTGTTGTATGTCCCCACAAAATCCTCACAACTTATTTTTAACCTTTACAGATCCCCTTAAGCAACGCTCGTATGACAACAACCATTATTCATGCTGTTGGAGGGCTTGGACTGTTTCTACTAGGTGTGATTGTCATGACAGACAGCCTGCGGGTTCTAGCTGGAAATACCATGCGCAAAGCGCTGATGCGGTTTACCCGCACTCCCCTATCGGGTGTCTTGACCGGGGCCATTACGACCGCTGTTTTACAATCATCAAGTGCGACAACAGACGCTACTGTAGGGTTTGTCAGTGCGGGGCTAATCAGCTTTTCAGGCGCACTGGGGATTATTTTTGGAGCCAATATTGGCACCACATTTACAGGCTGGCTAGTGGCCATTTTAGGATTTAAGCTCAAGCTGGGTAAGGCGGTGCTGCCGCTGTTAGCGGTGCTGCCGCTGTTATTTATTGGAGCCAGTCTAAAGCTATTTACCAAAGGTCGATGGGCTAGCGTTGGCTATGCGATCGCAGGGTTTGGTCTCATTTTTGTCGGCATCACCGCCATGCAGGATGCCATGGGTGGGCTAGCTGGCCTCATTACCCGGTCTTCTAGTGCAGGGGTGGCCGCTACGCTGACGACCCTATATGCAGGAGCCGTCAACTTTGAGCAGGCCGCCGCTTTAGTAATTGGCTAGGAGCCGCCGAACAGCGGGTAGATTTGACCGAACTATAGACAGCGTTGGATGAAACCCATCGCTATCTAGATAAAATTCACCTAAAAACTGGGACCGGACCGCTGTGGGAACGTCTAGTCAATATGATGCACGCTCTAGATCACCTACAGCGCATGAACGCTGTGAAGAGGATGAAGATCGTGCCCAAACGGCCCAAACAACGACAGAATTAGCCGATGAAAACACCTTGTTACTCAACAGTATTGAGGAGATTATGACGCTGATTCAAACGAATCGTTGGCCCAGGGCTGCGGCACTTGCCCGTCGTACATCACGACAAATTCATCAAAAAGTAGCCCCCTATCGCGTAACTACGATCAATCAGTTCGCGGTGGGTCAAATTGATCGTCTCATTAGCACAGAGCGGCTAGAGGCCATTCGCTGGCTACGACGAGTAAGCAAACACATTCGGCGCATTACTCACCACATAAGCCAGGCCGTTGTGGCGACTGGCAAATAGGTTGAAACCTTTGAATAGAGCAAACATGGGGAATTCAGTTGTTTGATGATGTCTTTATAAATGACTCAGTACCGTTTCCGCGATTTTGTCTGAGTCTCTAAGCTTTTGATAGTCAGGGTTTACTAATATTCCCCCGCTACAGATAAAACCCAAAGCCAGTACACAAGCTTTTTATGATGTCATTGGCAAAAATTAATCTGAGTAAACTGTTGGATGAAAACTGAATAAATATGAACTTTTCCTGATTGTTTCTGTCATGAATGACTGCAACAGTAAATCTGTTGAATCGCACAGATGCATCAAACAACCATGAGTCATAAATTTTCTCCAAAGTTTACTATAGCGACCGCGTATCCTATGATGTTTTCTTCAGATGATCTTAGACATGTCGAGATGGAAATGCTCCATGTCATTTTTGCTGATTCTGAATCGTCTTATAATCTGACTGATCCGGCCAATGCTCATTATTTTGACACAATAGAGACGCCTACTGAGCTTTCTCGCTGGTCACACAAAGACAAACAGCGGATGCGTCGGTTACTACAGTTAGAACGTATCTGGGAAATTGGACCGGATGATTTGGTCTAAAACGATTGAGCCGGATCTGACGTAGTAACTGCATATCGTTACTGATTCCTTCTTATAAAATTTATCGGCTCTGTTCGAGCAACCGTCAATCGAAAGAGCAACTTTATTGATACAGTCTATAGTTCCTGATTATTGTTGATTTGCGATCGCACACCTATTTTTCTAGACTCGGCTAGCTCCATTAACCCTCTGTAACCATCATGAGACCTGATTGTGTCTAGTGGTGGCTGTTGCGATCGCGCAGCATATGGCAATTATGAGCCTGGGGTGATCGCGCAAGACCCACCCCGGAGCCCCTCCGAGGAGAGGAAAGGTTCTCGGTGCAGACGTTAGGGGGAGACTACCTTTGTTTGCTGTTACCTTTTGGGCCTCACAGGTCAAATACAAAACATCCCCTCCTGGGAGGGGCAGGGGGTGGGTTACCCCCCAACGCCATACTACGTATCCCCAAAATACAACCCCTACAGTCCCGATCCCCTCACCTTATAGTCAATCTCCTCTACCGGTAGATTCTGACAATCCCAATCGCCATACCGCAGCTGCAGCCGTCGCTCCTTCGCATACTCCACCAGCTGACCGCTAAACTTATCCGCCTCTGTTCCCAATCCCTGAATCTTAATCTTTCCATTAAACACCGTCGCCCGTGCTAGATAGAGCACCAAATCATCCCGCGACGGTCGATTTACCGTCACACTCGCTGTCAGATGCGCCACTCCCCGTTCATCTAACTCCTGGGGTAGCGCCATCGCCGTATTGCGAACACCGCGAATTGCCACAATCGCCGCGGCCACGGCCATGGTGATGTCCACCTCATCGTCGGTAAAGATGCGATTGTTCGATAGATACTGAAAGTTTCGCTCTCGTAAATCATCGCGGATGCGACGGTGGATCAGGTTTTGCGGATTGTACTGGGTAAGCGCCCCCACAATGGCACCGCAGGCGGCCCGTGGTTCGCGCCAGGGAGACTCTCGGGTTTTTCCGTAAACCTGTTTGTCGCCATCCCGCAGTCGACCGACATGGGTTTTCAGGTCAATTGCCACCAGCGATATAGACTGCGGATTGCCTGCATATACTCGCTGCTTGAGTTGTTCGTCTAGTTCGTGGGCGACGGTTACATGGGCTAATGTTGCCCCGTTATCTGTGCCACCCCCGGCTGGGAAAAAGGCTTCTAGCTTGAGTTCGCCAATTTCAGAGAGGGTGGCAAACCGAGAGGCGACGACATCGCGATAGCGTTTGGTGGCCTCACCCTGGTGGATGCGATCGCCACAGTTGGTGTAGGCCAGGGTGGTGACTACGCTGGGCAAATTCATGTCTGCACCACAGGCTTTGATGTCGGTGGGGCTAGCAGCAGCAAACTGCAGCTCGTCGCGCAAAATCTGCAGCCCTCTAATTAGGGCGTAGCGATCGCTAACAATCTCATTCAAATAGTTATGATAGGCGTTACGTTCCATGCCAAAGCTGGCACCAAGCTTCCAAAAATTGTCCACCCGCTGTTGCGTGGCAGCTAAATCAAACGGTATTGCCATGGTTGTTGTCTCCTTCTTTTAGCGCAGCCGCTGGGCAATGGTAGCCCGCTGACCAATGGTAAAAACATCAAACGGGATGACGTCTGATTCGGGTTTTTGAGTATCAAAGTAATAGCTGGTGATGGTGCCTAAACCGGTATCTAAAATGCTAAACGCCGTAATGTCATTTCTGGCGATATAGGGTTGCGGACTGCCGGAATCGTCTCTCAGCGGTTTAAGTGTGGGCACAATCGGTGTGAGTCCGTTGGGATCCCCCGTGGCAACATAGGTTTCTTTGTAACGAGGGTCGTTAGGCACCTTTCTTGGCTTGGCCTCTGTATGGGCATCATAGGTATTGCCCACATTAGAAGATTCTAAAAACTGCATACCGCTGTTGCTTTCAAACCGATTCCAAATGTGGGAGTGACCGTAGAATACTAAATCTGTTCCGGCATCTTCTAACAGAGGCAACAGATAGTTAACAATGTGGTCCTCATCTTTGGGATATTCGTAGCGGATGGCGGTGAGATTACGGCTATCGTCGTAGTCGTACACGGGCACTGGTGTGGTAAACGCCGGTACGATATTGTCGCCCAGGGTATGGGCCGGGTGATGTAGCATAACGATTTTGTACTTGGCCTGTTGAAACTCATCGCTGGCTAGTTCTGCCTGCAGCCATTCATACTGGGGGCTATCGGGTTCAATGCTTTCAAAAATCATGTGGCCATGGCCCCAGTTTTGCGGGTTGCCCAGGTCAGCGGTCCGTTCTTGATAGCGCCCACGGGTTTCGTCATCTACGGTAAACATGCGCCAGATCTGGGTCACATAGAGAGACACCAGTCGCACATCACCAAAGGTGGTGGCGTAGTATCGCTGGGTTTGACCGTCACCACGGGGGGATTTGGGCAGTGAAAAAATCTCGTTATAGGTATCTATATTGAAAGAGTGGTTTTTGAGCCAGCGTCGCTCGACGTCGTCGCTGTCGGTGGGGTTATAAATCTCTTTATGCTGGTCGTATATGGCTTTGGCCGCGCTCCAGGGCACTGGGTTGTTATATTGTTCATTTAGGTTATCGGTGCTGCTGTAGCGACCCATGACTTCGTGGTTGCCGACAGCCGGGAACAGTGGGGCATTTTGGATAATCTGACCGCCTGTGTAAATGGTGCCGGGGTCATTGTCATCCTTGGTTAGTTTGTAGCTGGCTCGTCCCTGTAAACAGGGGAAAAAGGCCCCGCCTCTAGTATCGTCAAACCATTCAGATGCGCGGTCGGGTATGTTGATCAAGTCCCCGGCTAAAAATACGCCATCTACCTGGCCAATGGTTTCTTCAACTTTTTGTAGGTTGGCCGCCGTCATCGGCATCAGCTGATGGTCGGAGGTGAGTAAAATTTTAAGGGGGTCACCTGGCAGCGGTAGCGGACTGAGGGAGAATTGGTCGCTGCGGACCGTAGTGCCATCGGTGGTGCTACTGACAGAATAGGGCACTCGCAAACCGGGACGCAGACCAGTGATTTGTGCTTCATGTCGCCAGATGGGTCGCCGCGTTACGGCTTCATAGGGCTGTTCTGTATTTGATCTGGCGTCCTCACGGGTACGGCTGAGCAGGGTGGTAGTAGCGTCTACAGTTTGGTCGGTCGGGCCGTATATTACTTGATGGTCGCTGCCTTCAAACTCGGTAAACCAGACAACTCGTACTGATGACTCAGTCGGTGTTTGTAAAAATGGATCGCTCAGCAGGGTAACTTGGGGTGGCATCGCTGTGGGCTGAGTAGGCACTCTGGGAATGGTGTGGGTCAACTGTACAAATATCACCACACCTAGGGAAAACAATAGTCCCAAGACTACTAAGGTGCCGGTTTTGGTTTTGCCGGTTTTGGCTGGTGCCATGGAGATGCGTAGGGGTTGCTATTGTAGGGGCTAACGGACGTGTTTACGTAGATACTAGCCAATTCGTAGCTTAGATCTAGGTGACTAAGGTCGTGACTTTAGTCAGGCGTGACTTCAGTCAGTGCGTTTCACCGTTGGCTACTTTACCCTGGTACAGACTCCATACTTGCTTTGCTGATACCCCGGTTAAAAAATTGGCTAACGCTGTTTCTATTTTGAAAATCAACAAGGAATGATAGGTGGGGCAGGCGCCTCCGTAAAATCTAATGCTGACTGGGTATTTAAGGTAGTTGACGGTTGATCTCGATGGCCAAATTTCACCTGTCAAAATTGAATAGTTGGGTAACGCCGTTGGTTTTGGCCTCGATTGGGTTGCACGGTTTGGTGCTGGCACTACCGATGCCTAGCCTAGACACACCACCAGAGCCACCAGAGACATCGGAGACAGAGATGATTCAGGTGGTGACATTGCCAAAATTGGCCAGATCGCCGGAGACATCTAAACCACCGCTACCCCAGCAGCCTGAATTACCGCCAGAAGAACCTTTTCCAACGGCTGAGGAGTTTGTGCTGGCTGACCCAGAGCGATTAGACGAGCTTGAACAGCCAGACGAATGGCAAGAAGAAGAGGAAGATTACTCAGAATCTGAGCTGGAAACAGATGGGGCAGATATGGGCACAGAGGCGGAGGGCGAAACGGATGCGCCAACTCTGGATCAGCGACTAGCGAGTCTCGATAGCTACACAAATTTTGACAGTACGCGCTTAGGGGATAATGCGGCTACCAGCAGACTTGGCGAGATAGCGCAAGCGGGTGGTGAGTGGCCTAGCCCCCTACGGCAGCTGGAGCAGACATTATCAGCAGTTGATGTGCCGCTACAGGAGTGTTTGGATGACCCGCCGGGAACCTCGGTGAGTGTGATGGTTGAGGTGGGGCCGGATGGGGCATTAATCGGGGAGCCGGAATTGCTAAACAGCACTGGCTACAATGTGCTGGATGAAAAGGTATCGGAGATTGCCCGCACGGCAGACTATGGCACTTATCAGGCAGCCGATAAAACAAAAACCTATTCTTACACGGTTCAGATTGACTATGAAGCCTGCAATGTCGCTGGTTTAGCCGATACCGAGACGACCGGCTAATGCAGGGCTCAGGGGTAGCAGTGTAGCCAACATCAGGAACAAAATTAACAGCGCCAGGGCGGCACGGGCGTCGTCGGGTTCGCTAATGTCGTCAATACAGGGGCGTTCTTCACCGCGCTGTAGAAACAAAATTAGGGCTCCCCAGTAAAGGGCGAGGGGGTTGGCCAGCGCCACAATGACTAACAACACCAGGGTAACGGCGGTGGCTCGTCCGGCAATTTTGCGACCGTAGATGGCCTGGACTATACGGCCCCCATCGATGCGTCCGGCGGGCATGACGTTGAGGGCCGTAATCACCAGACCTAGCCAGCCCATGAGCACTAGCGGGTCTACATCTACTAGATCGCTGGTTTGCAAAATGTCACCCAAAACGGCCCGAGACAGGGTGCCCACCAAAACAGACTCTTGGAAAAATTCGACGGGAAGCTGGTACAAACTGCCCGGGTGGGATAGCACCAACCCGACTAGCAGCATGGCCAGAGACAGTAAACCTCCGGCAGCCGGGCCGGCAAAGGCAACATCAAACAGAACGCTGCGGTTGGGCACGACGGACTCAAATCGGGTCAGCGCCCCAAAGCTGCCCAGCTGCCAGGCAGGTAGGGCAAAGGGTGGGCTGAGTTTGACTTGATGGCGGCTGGCCTGCCAGCGATGGCCCAGTTCATGCACACCGAGGATGGCTAAAACAGCCAGGGCAGTGGGTAGTACTTCTAGCCACCGCCCTGGCTGCTCAAACAGGGTAAAGTCTTTGAGCAGGGCGCCGGTTTCGAGGCTGGTGATCGCGGTTGCGATCGCAAGCGCTACTGCCAGGATCTGCTGTGGCAGATTGGCCGGCTTTGGATCGGTGCTCCTGGGCAGCACAATAATGGCCGGGCGTTCGTCGGGACCATCGATTAAAAACAGTCGATAGCGATCGTCAAAACGGTTTTCTAGCTGGGCGGTAAGGGCTTTGACCATGGCATCTGGCGCTCCTCGCAGATTACCCTTAAAGAAAACACCCGCCTGATAGGGCACAGTTTCAGTTCTAAAAAAGGTATCTACCCCAAAAATGTCTTCAATCTGGGTTAAATCTTCGGCTGGAATCGCCGGGGGGCTAGCTGGCTGGGTTTCAACCACACCGGCAGTCTCGGGTGGAGTGTCTTCATTTTCTGGCACCGGCACGGCTGTTTCTTCAGCCGCAGCTGTTTTTTCAGCCGCAGCTGTTTTTTCAGCCGCAGGCTCTTTTACCTGGGGCATGGCCTTAGCCAAGGCCCGCAGCTCTCGGCCCAAGTAAATATAAGAAACTGCAGAAATCACAATCAGGGCCAAAATCCAGGCCAGATTGAGATAGATGCCAAACGTAAACAGGCCAAAAAATAGCAGCCAGGGCAGGGTTAACATCACCGATTGCAACCACGCATAAATCCCCAACTTGCCGTCGGGTCGGACTCGGATAAATCCCCAGACAAGAATGCCAACTGCGACTAACAAAATCAAAACCGTTACCATTGCCCAGAAAGACCGAGAACACCATTAAAACTCTGCTGATAGTTTAATGGCAGACGTCCCTTTCGGGCTAAACTCAACTGCGTAATGACACTGGCCCTATTTAATTTGGAATGACTGGTGAGTAGTGAGACGCCATAGTATATGAATGCCCAAGAGCCCTTTAATCGTGATGCTGAGGAGCTTTCTGCTGCATTGGCACCACCGACACCGCCCGTTGCGCCAGAGCGATTTACGGTGGACTACAATCCAGATCCTGACTTTGCATCCGAGCCCCCTGTTGAAGAACTGGCTGTGATGCCTACCCAATCACCGATGAAGGTTTCTGTACCGCTACTGATTGCGATCGCATCCACCCTGATCACTTTTGTCGGTCTGGTTTTAGATAGCTTTTGGCTAATTTTCTTTGGCTCTCTGATTGCGCTGGCCATCTCCATTCGGTTAGCCATGCCCACGCTGCGGGCGGTGGTCAACGACCTGTCGCCAGAACAGCGCTCATTAATTATTGCCATTCCCAGCTTGAGCCTAGGCATCTACGGTCTCATGCAGGTGAGCGGCATGAACGCCCGGCTGCTGCGGTGGGGAGCCACCCTGCGGTGGGAGGCCATCGGTGCGCTGGGGGATTTTCTGGGCGCGATTGGCCAGATCTTTATTGCCGTTTTGGCCCTATATGTTGCCTGGCGACAGTTTACTATTTCCCGCGACCTCACCACCCAGCAAAATTTGATTACCCAGCAGCAAACCATCGATGCCTATTTCCAGGGCATTTCAGAACTGGTGCTGGATGATGAGGGTCTACTAGAAGACTGGCCCCAGGAGCGAATTATTGCAGAAGCACGCACGGCGGCCATTTTAGGCAGCATCGACGGGGCCGGTAAAGCCAAAGTGCTGCGGTTTTTGTCCCGCTCTAAGCTACTCACTCCCCTGGCTCGCGACCAGCGGCTGGGTCGGCCCATTTTAGACGGTGCCGGCGGCTACGCCGAAGACCGCCTCAACGGTACTCGGGTGATTGACCTGGGGGTCATGCTGGCAGCCGCCAACCTGTCTGGCAGCGATTTACGCTGGGTAGACCTCAGCGGTGTCAATCTGATCCGTGCCAACCTGTCTCAGTGTGGTTTAGTGCGTACCGATTTAGCCCGAGCGGTACTATGCGACGCTGACCTATCTGGGGCTGACGTGATGGGCGCTCGCTTTTTCTATGGCTCACCCGATACAGCCATCCCCCGCACCCGCAGCGATAGTCCCAATTATGAAACCGGCGAGTTTACCGGTGCCGTTGTCGAAGGCATGGACATTTCCAACGTGCAGCGGATTTCTGAGGCCCAGCGCTGCTACTTTTGCACCTGGGGTGGCAGCAAAACTCGAGCAACCGTTCCCGGCGGCTGTCAGGATATTCCCAATCGGCTGGGTAGATAGTGGGTGTTTAACCGCCTTACGTAACCCGACTTGTATAAAAAGTTCTTGTAAGGTTGATTCAATTCTGGTGTGATTTTTCTATTAATCAAACCAGGTTTGGGTAAATTGAGACTAGCAATATTGCTTGATGCTGACTCAATCACAGACGGTGGGGTTTCCCATCTTTGCCTACTGCCCATCTTTTCATTGTCCATGGCCACCAAATCCCAACTTAGGAAACGCTCCAAAAAGCGGTCTGCCGCCCTATCCGAGCAAACCACAGAAGAACCCGTTCTGACCCGTAAAGAACAACGGGCAAAGGAACGAGAAGTCGCTAAGGCCCGTGCCAACCTCATTCAGTTCACGGTTCTGGCATTTGTCGCGTCAGGCGTAGTGGGCCTTTTGCTAGGTCTCATGGTAGAACCAACGCTGGGGGTAGCCGCTACCGCCAGTTTGCTGTGTCTGAGTCTGTCATTTAAGTACCAGCGCCAGGCCCTGTATGCATTTATTATCTATATTCCCTTTTCCGGGACGGTGACCTATGTGCTGGGGGGGAACGCCCTTTTACAGCTGGCAAAAGATGCGTTCTATATTCCGGCCCTGATCGGTGTAATCCAGATGTGTCGGAAAAAACGTCTGGATATTTTATTGCCAGAGGCAATTAAAGTACCGCTGGTGCTGGTGTTATCCATTGTCATACTCAATATTTTGCTGGTTAATCTACCCCAGCAAATTCAGGCGGATGGCAGTGAAAGGCCTTTGCTAATGGGTATTTTGGGGCTTAAAATTCTGTTAGGCTATCTGCCGGTTATCACCTGCATCTATTATTTGATGCGCACCTCAGAAGACCTTTATTTTTTGCTGCGTCTGCAGGCAGTACTGGTAATTGTTACTTGCATTCTTGGCTTCACCCAATATCTCATGCTGAGAACCGGTATTTGTCCAGGTACCGAAGGTTTGGGGGTTGATGGTGTGGAGCTGTTTAGGGCCTCGCTTCAATCCCGCTGTTTTGTGGGGGGGTCATTGCTCTACAGTCCCTCCCAGGGGCAAATTCGATTGCCGGGCACCTTTGTCGCCCCTTGGCAGTGGGGTTGGTTTTTGATTGCCAGCGCATTTTTTAGTTTTGGCACCGCCTTTAACGATCGCTCTCCGTTCTGGCGGCTGGTGGGTATCGTTTCATTGGTCGTCATCTTTGTGATGGCGGTGGTTTCGGGTCAGCGGATTGCGTTATTTTTAGTGCCCATTGTGGTCGGTGGTTTGAGTATCCTGACAGGTCAGGTGGCCAACCTTAAACGCTTTGTTCCCATTGGCGTTATTTTAGGATTGATCTTGGTGGGGTTGACCGCCCGCAATCCAGAATTACTGCAGGAGCGGGTGGAAAGCTTTGAAGCAAGATGGAATGCCTCTCCCCCCCACGAGTTTGTGGCACAGCAGTTTGAGGAGGCACTTGATGCCCAAAATGGAATCTTGGGCAACGGTGTGGCCAGGGCCACCAACGGAGCCCGACTTTTTGGGAATATTCGTCTAATCGAAACTTATCACCCAAAAATTCTGTACGAGCTAGGTCCCCTGGGGCTGCTGTTTGTTGTCATGCTATATCTGACCCTAACGGTGGCCACATTTAAGGCCTATCGCAAAACAAAGGATAAAAACCTGCGGGGCTATGCGGCCTCCATGTGGGTGTTTGTCTTATTTATCAGTACCTTTCCGTACTACTATCCCCTAGATGTTGACCCGGTTTCTGTTTACTACTGGCTAGCGGCAGGCATTGCTCTTAAGATTCCTACACTGGATAAACAGGAGCGGGAGCTGGCAAATCCGAAAAAGAAACGGCGATCGCGTAAGAGACTCCAGGCTGACCCCCAGGAAGCATCCTCATCGGCCTGAGATTTGGCACTTTTTTATGGGGCTGAGAAATCGTTCAAAATGCCCCGCTTTAGCTATCCCTATTTTATTTGTAATGACTACAGCTCCAGAACTCTTTATATCGGTTGTTATTCCCACCTACGGGCGTGAGGCCGTGCTCTGCAGCACTCTCAAAAATGTTCTAGAACAGACCTATCCTACGTTTGAGGTAATCGTTGTTGACCAAACCCACACCCACGAACCCGCAACGGTGGAGTTTCTTGACAGTATCAAAACTCACCCAAAGGTAGCTCTCTATACCGTTGACTGGGCCAGCTTGCCAGCAGCACGAAACTACGCCATCGAACGGTCCCACGGCGACATTATTGTGTTCTTAGATGACGATGTGGAGCTGCCCCCTGGCTTTTTAGCCGCCCACGCCCGCAACTATCAAACCCGCTCAGTAGGCGCTGTTGCAGGCCGGGTCTTTGACCGCATGAAGCTAGCCGAGTCCCAGTCAGCCAAGCAAATTGAAACGCTGCCGCCAGAGGCCATGGACCCTGGTATTGCCTGGTACTACATTGACCTGGTACATACCGTTAATCCCCAACAGGTGCTAACGGCTCGGGGCTGTAATATGTCGTTTCGTCGGGATGTATTTGCCGACCATGGGTTGAGATTTGACGAACGGTTTCAGGGAAGTGCTGTGCGTGAAGAATCCGATTTTTGTCTGCGGTTTCGTCAGACTGGTCTTAAAATTTGGTACGACCCAGAGGCTAATTTGATCCATCTAGGTGAGGAGACTGGCGGGTGTCACGACATGAGTACGCGGTCTCTTAAGTATCAGCTCACGTTTTATCACAATCACTTTTTGATGGCCCTAAAAAATCTTACACCCTGGCAACTCCTCAGGCTTTCGGGACGTTTGTTTGATTGTCATGTGCTGGGCAACCCTCCCTGTAATAAAAGTGGGTCTCCAGTCAAAATTGTCAGCCGGTTTTTCTTTTACGCGCTTGGTTTTCTCAAAGCGTGTTGGACACTGATAACAACCTTTGCTAGCAAAGGCAGGGTTTACAGTTTGCCGATGCAAACCATGCCGCCGGCCATACCAGCCAAAGCGGTGACTGGCTGATGTTGCCCAGACCACTGTTGTTTTAGTGAAAAACGGTAAAAGAAGCTACCCCATGAAAGTTTTAGTTGCTAGCCACAGCTACATTGTTGACCTCAACTGTGAGAAGTTGCGATCGCTAGCCCACATGGGTCACGAAGTCACGGTGGTGGTACCCAAACGCTGGAATCCAGGCGGAGTCCAAAATCGCATCATTGAGCCTGAGCCTCGCCAGGAAGGGACATTTCGTATTGTACCGGTAGCAAACTTTAGTCAAAACAACCAGGGGCTACTCAGTTTTGGCTGGGGAATTGTTGACCTACTGAGAACCTTTAAGCCCGATATTAACCAAGTAGAGCAGGGCTCCAAGTCGCTGGGTTACGCCGAACTCATCACCCTAAATCGACTGTTGGGGGGTCAGGCCAAAACTCTCTTTTTTACCTGGTGGAATTTGCCCTACGATGTTAAATTTCCTCTGTCTTTGCTAGAGGGATATAACCTGCGTCACACCGATGGTCTAGTGGTGGGTAACCAGGATGGCGCCAATATCTTAAACCAGCATGGATACCACGGTCCTGTACGGGTAATGCCTCAGCTAGGGGTGGATGAGGGGCTATTTTGCCCCAAACAACAGCCCCAGCTACGCCAGCGGCTGTCGATTGCTGACAATAGCTTTGTGGTGGGGTTTGTGGGCCGTTTTGTTCCAGAAAAGGGACTGTTTACCCTATTTAACGCCCTTAGCGCCATAGTCGAGCTCCCCTGGACTCTGGTCTTACTGGGTCGAGGTCCCCTGAAAGAAGAACTGCAAACTAAGGCCCAAGCCCTGGGTATTGCAGAGCGAATTCGCTGGATTGAGAGTGTGCCCCATGACCAGGTGCCAGACTACATCAATCTAATGGACACTCTGGTGCTACCATCTGAAACCACCTATGAGTTTAAGACACTGACAGCTGTCGGCTGGAAGGAACAGTTTGGCCATGTATTAATCGAAGCCATGGCCTGTCAGGTACCAGTCGTTGGCTCTGATTCGGGTGAGATTCCCTATGTGATTGATGATGGCGGTCTTGTCTTTCCTGAAGGAGACCACAACGCTCTAGCAGAGCGGCTGCAGACGCTAATTCAACAGCCTGAGCAGCAGCAACAGCTGGCTAAAAAGGGCTATGAGAGAGCCATGAAACACTACACAAACAGGGCGCTGGCGACAGAGCTTTTAGCCTTTTACCAAGAACTGCTGGCGACTTAGGTTAGCTAGACTCTGCCGCTATCGACAACCGGATTATGTTGCCAGTTAAAAAAGTTTCATAATAATGAACCTGAGCAATTATTTTTGATGTTCCGATTAAGGCCAAGGTGGAAGTTGACTAAACTAAGCCTAATCAACGAAATGTATTGAGTCCAACCAGTGGTCATAACAGCAGAGCGTAGTTCCTTGATAGGTCGGTTTTCGGTGTTAGTCGGTACGGCTGTAATCGTATCTGCCTGTGGCGGCGGCGACAGCAGCAGCAATGAAAGTGATCGGTCACCTGCAGCCACACCAATTTCGGCATCCGATCAGCTAGTGTTACAAGTTCAGCCAATTCAAGTTTGTGATGACGCCGGTATCGTCTGCGCCCAAGTCGAATTTTTTGAAACCATTGCCGACAAGATTTGGGACCAGGCCAATATTGATATTGCGTTTCTACCCCTCAACCAGCTCAACGACAGTACCTATTTGACGACCGATGCCGATGAGTTTTCTGATCTGTCATTTTCGGGCGATGCCGGTGATTTTGGTCGACACCCTGATTCCAGCAGGACTGAAGGACCGATTAATCTATGGTTTGTGGATGTGATTGAAACCTCCACCGGTCTAATCCAGTTTGGAAATGCTTGGATTGGGTTAAACGGAGTGCTGATCAGCGATGATCTTTTGGACTTTAATGGCACTGAGCGCATTGATGTTATCGCCCACGAGCTGGGGCACAATCTAGGGCTACGTCATACTACATTTGGTGCGGGTCCCGACGATAACTTGATGAGCAGCGGCGGTGTTCGCACCGTCCCTGAGTCCATTGACGATATTTTTCCAGATGGTGATCGTTTGTCGCAGCTCACGTCAGCACAGATCGAGCGGGCGCGCGACAGTGACTTTTTGACAGGTACATCAGGAGACAGTGCTCCCCTGCCAATCACTGAAGCCGATGCGGTTCTAGCCGAAAGTTCTCCAGCAAATTTATCCAATACTGAAGCAGATGTGATTCTAGCCGAAAGTTTCCCAGCAAATTTACCTAACGACGCTGTTCCACAGCTGCTCTCATCTACCCCCACCTCTGTTCCCGAGGGCTCACCGTCATGGCTCACCTGGCTATTGTTAATGTTTTTAGGACAGCGAGTGTATAGTCGAATTAATCGTTAGTCTTTTTCTAAATCCATGGCTAAGGGCCTCAATATTCTCCAGATAGTGCCGTCTATTTCGCTGGTGTATGGCGGCCCTAGCCAGATGGTGCGTGGATTAAGCAGCGCGTTAGCTCGACATGCCAGAGTAACGGTGCTCACCACAGACTCCAATGGAGATGAAGGTCAGGCTCCGTTAGAGGTGCCGCTCAATCAGCCCGTGGCTACAGACGGCTACGAGACGGTTTATTTTCGGTGTTCGCCGTTTCGGCGCTATAAGTTTTCGCTACAGCTGCTTGGGTGGCTAACCCGTCACGCTGCAGAGTATGACATTGCCCATATCCATGCGCTGTTTTCACCTGTGAGCAGTACGGCGGCAACGGTCGCCCGATGGCAAAACCTGCCTTATATTCTGCGCCCTCTTGGCACCCTGGACCCAGCAGATTTGGCTAAGAAAAAGCAGTTTAAGCAACTCTATGCGACGGTGCTGGAGCGTCCTAATATTCAAGGGGCCGCCGCCTTACACTTTACTAGCGACCAGGAAGCTAAGGTTTCAGATCGCTTTGGGGTAACCACCCGCGACATGGTGCTGCCCTTGGGGGTGGTGCTACCTAAATTTAGCGGTAGTGAGGCTGACGCCCAGCAGGCTATTCGCCAGAGGTACGACATTCCTCAGGGGGTGCCAATTGTCTTGTTTATGTCGCGGATCGATCCTAAAAAAGGGCTGGATCTGCTGCTGCCCGCCCTCAAGGAACTGTATAGAGCAGGTCAGCCATTTCACTTTGTCCTCAGCGGTGGTAATCCTCAAGACCAGGGCTATGTGGAGGCGATTGGTCAACAAATTAAAGCGTCTGAATTAAACGACTGCACCACAATTACTGGCTTTGTTTCTGGCGACCTAAAAGCGCAAATTTTACAAGCCGCCGATGTCTTTGTTTTGCCGTCTTACTACGAAAATTTTGGCATTGCAGTCGCCGAAGCAATGATGGCAGGTAAACCGGTGGTGATTTCAGACCAGGTTCATATTTGGGAAGATATTCAGACGAGTAAAAGCGGTTGGGTCACAACCTGTGACCAGGCTGATATTGTCCAAAATCTTACTGAAGCCCTAGCCGATGCGACAGAACGTTGCCAGCGCGGAGACAATGGTCGTCGATTTGCCCAAGAAAACTATGGTTGGGATGCGATCGCATCCCGCATGCTTGACCAATACCACCAGTTACTGAGCATATAAAGAATAATTAGTCCTTATTAGGCTTAAGTAAATCCAACAGGTGCTCCTACAGTTGAGGTTTGCCTTTAAACTAGGTCATTGTGTCCTTTGCTACTTGAGTTTGCATGACAGAGCAGATTGGCTTGTTTGGTGGTCAGTCGGCCCCCGAAGCTGACACCCTATCGCCCGAAACCTGGGAGCAAATACCCACCAGTGCCGATATTCCAATTCCCTCGGGTACCTATGAAAATTTAGACCAACTCGCTAAGCACTGCAGCCAGTGTCAGCGATGCGATTTGGCCAGCGGTCGCACCAATGTAGTAGTTAGCCGCGGCAACCCAAATGCCTCCATTATGATTATTGGTGAAGGTCCGGGACAGCAAGAGGACGAACAGGGGCTACCCTTTGTGGGTAAATCGGGGCAGCTGCTGGACAAAATTTTGGCCTCTGTACGACTAGATACCCAGAATGACGTCTATATCTGTAACGTCGTCAAATGTCGCCCCCCTGGTAACCGGACACCGACCGCGGGTGAGGTCAACGCCTGTGTAGGCTATCTAAAGGAACAGGTGCGGTTAGTCGACCCCAAGATTATTTTGTTAACCGGAGGCACTGCCCTGAAGGGGTTGCTTGGGGTTAAGCAGGGCATTACCAAAGTGCGCGGCAACTGGATGGAATGGGAAAATCGCCACTGTATGGCAATTTTTCACCCCGCCTACTTATTGCGGAACCCATCTCGAGAAAAAGGTAAACCCAAATGGCTGATGTGGCAAGACATTCAGGCCATCCACAAAAAGCTAGACGAGCTGAGCGCCTGAGGTAGGCTGGTAACAACTAAAAAATAGCTAGAATTGCTGGAAGACGTGCCATGGTAAAGACAGCATGGGTTCTGCCAACTTGATTGATACAGCTATTCCAGCAATGAATGCTGAGCAGCAGGAGCTGTATGGACATATTCAGGCCTTTTCTATCGATCAACCAGATACAGAACTGTCCTTTAGCCAGCGACTGGCAAAGGAAAATAGTTGGTCATTGGTATACGCCCATGAAGCTATTGAAGAATATAAAAGGTTTGCTTTCCTGGCTATAACAGCACAGCATCCGATTATCCCTTCAGACCCGGTAGACCAGGTTTGGCATTTACACTTGACCTACACCCGTTCCTATTGGGACAAATTCTGTCTTGAACTTTTGAAACAACCTCTACACCACGATCCAGCTTTGGGCGGACTGGCTGAAAAGCAACAGTTCAAGGATTTTTATGGCAAAACATTGGAAAGCTATAAACAGGTTTTTGGTGTGGAACCACCTGTCAGGTTCTGGCCCACCCCCGAAGATCGCTTTAAGCAGGATTTAACGTTTGTGCGTGTCAACTCAGGACAAAATTTGATATTACCCTACACGCTCGTGAACAAGGGAATCGCCGCCACTGTATTGTTCTTGCTGACATTGGCGCTCAGTGGATTTTATCTTGTCAGTTCTCAGGGCGCTCAAAACCCTGTAGTGGTGACCCTAGTGGCCGGGTTTTGGGTGATAATCAGCTTTGGGTTTATTCAATTTGTGAGGGGAGCCATAAAAGCGATTAAAAATCGTCATATGCCGAGTGTTCCTGGCTGTAGCTCTGGCATAAATTAAATGTCGCTCAGTACATTTACTCAACAGAAATTGCCTCTGCCTGACAATCGGTGAGCCAGCGCTTGACCGCCTGGCCCACACTTCCCTGACTGCTGTCGCGCGGCGGTTGCTGAACGCTATCGTCTGCTTCAATGGCAGAAAACATAAACACCATCTCCCAACCGTCATCGCTGGGGGCTAAAAACAGCCAGTGAAAATGACTGACAGATGTGGTTTCTAGACCTGAATATTGGCGTTCCAGCGTGGTGAAAAAGAGCTGACGTAGGGGCTCACTATCGCTGGAGTTAGTGGTGTAAACCCGATCTTTAATCTCTAACGGTACCCGTTCTGGATGGTTGGCAGCAATTATATAGGTGGGGCGGTAGGCGGTGGGAATATCGGCAACGCTACTTTGCAAAATACGGTTAGTGTAGCTGGGAATATCGCGCACCAAAAGATTTGTGAGCGTGTCAAAGTCTTGAGGGCAGGCGGTTGGGGAACGGATAAAGGTGGGTTCGGATTCGGAGGAATCAGAAGGGACAGAAAAGGATGGTCGGCTCAGACTGGAGGAAATGCCTAGGGTGAGAGTGGTAAGGGTTAACAAAAAAATAATTCTGCCTGGGGGATGAATACCGCTAGCCATAGGTGATTTCATTACAGATTTGTTGAAATGCGGCAGCAGGGTCGGCAGCCTGGGTAATCGGGCGACCGATAACTAGATAGCTGGCTCCAGCAGCAATCGCCTGGTCTGGTGTCATGGCCCGCTGCTGATCGCCTTTAGCGGTGCCGGCAGGTCTAACACCGGGGCACACAAGCAAAAAGTCATCACCACAAACCCGGCGCAGATCTGTTGCTTCTTGAGGAGAGCAAACAATGCCGCTTAGACCGCTGTCTTTGGCCAGCAGTGCCATCTGCAAAGCATAGTCGGTCAGCTCTAAGGAAACCTTAAGCTCAAAGGCCAGGGCACGGGGGTTAATGCTGGTGAGTAAAGTAACTGCAATCAGATTTGGCGGTGGACACCCGGCGGCGGCAGCCCCTTCTAGCGCAGCGGCTTGAGCTGCCTGTAGGGCCACTTTACCAGCGGTAGCATGGACCGTGACTAAATCGACACCATACCGCCCGGCGGCACGACAGGCACCAGCCATGGTGTTAGGGATATCGTGAAATTTCAGATCTAGAAAGATCCGCTTTTGCCGCTGTTTAAGCTGCTCTAAAATAGCAGGCCCTGCACTCACAAACAGTTCTAAACCCACTTTCCAAAAGGTAACGTCCGGGAGTGTGTCAAGAAGTGCGATCGCATCCTCAACGCTGGGTACATCCAACGGCACAATTATCCGCTCGGCAGCTGATGGTGCAATCACGCCACTAGCCTCACAAACTTTTTCTTACCCACCTGCAGCACTTTACCCAATAGCTGATCGGGGCTGCTAAATTCCACATTAGGGTCGGTAACTTTCTCGCCATCTAGCTTGACAGCACCGCCTTTAATTTGACGACGGGCATCGCTACTGCTGCTGCAAAGCGGGGTAGCCCCCAGTAGGTAAAAAACCTTAGCCGGAAAATTGACCGCTGTTAGCGAAAATTCAGGAACCGCTTCAGCCTCACCGGAGCCTCCCTGCACCAGATTAATGGCATCTTTTTGAGCCTGCAGGGCCACCTCTTGTCCATAAGATTGGGCCGTAATATCTAAAGCCAGCTGCTTTTGAGCGTCGCGTGGGTTCTCGAAGATCGTATCTAGCGGACGTTTAGTCAATAGTTCAAAGTAGTCTGCAATCAGCGCATCGGGCACCTTTTCCAGCTTGGAATACATCGATAGCGGGTCTTCCCGCAGCCCCACATAGTTGCCCAGGGATTTCGACATTTTTTGACTGCCGTCAGTACCCAGCAATAGGGGCAATAGCATTCCAAACTGGGGCCGCAGACCAAAATGACGCAGCAAATCACGACCCACTGCAATATTGAATTTTTGGTCGGTTCCCCCCAGTTCCACATCAGCTTCTAGGGCAACGGAGTCGTATCCCTGGAGCAGCGGATATAAAAACTCATGGAGATAGACCGGATTACCCTGTTCGTAACGTTTGGCAAATCCTTCTTTGGCCAACATCTGACCGACAGTCATGGTGCCCAACAGCTCTAGAATTTTGCCAAGATCTAGATCAGACAGCCACTCTGAGTTGTAGCGAATCTCTAAGCGACCGGGTGTATCAAAATCCAGAATGGGTCGCACTTGCTCAATATAGGTTTCTGCGTTTGCTTTTACCTGCTCTTTGGTGAGCTGTTTGCGCACCTCTGATTTACCAGTGGGGTCGCCAATGCGGGCAGTAAAATCACCAATCAGCAAAATGGCCGTGTGGCCTGCATCTTGAAATGCCCGCAGTTTTCGCACCGGGATGCTATGGCCAAGGTGAATTTCTGACCCGGTGGGGTCAATACCCAGCTTGATGCGCAGGGGGCGATCGGTTTGCTGAAGTCTAGCCAGCAAACTCTCATTGGCATCGTCAGACTCAGGCTGATGGGGAAATACCTCACTGACGCCGCGATAAATCCCTTGAAAATCGTCAGGAATGGCAGGCATTACAAAATTAGAAGCCTCGGTCATGGATGGGTTGAAGTAAATGAAATGGGCATTGCTGATCCTCGGGATAACGTTGGCAGTCAGAGGTCGTTAAATAGCAACAGCTCTAGAGCGGTTCATCACCTAAATCAGCAATCGCTAGAGATGCGTCGTGAACTAACGGCCTAGGTTTGCAAACTTTCCTAGATATTTGACTGAGATCCACTATAGTGGCGGGTAAATATCCTTATCAGTAAGTTAGGCACCTGGGCAATACTTGTCTAGGTATCAGCCCCAACCTGCTCAGCCAAACCTCTTTAAATTTAGGTAGGCGGCAGGTACCTGCCGCACATCATTTTACTGGTCGAATGGATCAGCTGGACCATTTGTATGGGACTCCCTGTATGTTGATGGTTCATGTGGAGAGTTTCGCGAGTGGTCAGTGCGATCTCATATATTTTTTCCGATGAGAAAGTTAATGGGTTAACTTGGCTGTAGTTTCCTTTTTTTAATGACAACGGCCCTTATAATTTATGGCTTGCCGTGTATTTCCGTAAGGATGTAGCGTACCTGTGGCATTTAATACTATCCGTCAGACCCGAGTTCCTTTGAAGTTAGCTGGTGAACCCAAGCTAGTTAAGCATGTTCAAGACGTGCTGCAGGTCACTGGAGCCACACTGCTGACGGCAACAATGCTCTGTAGTGCCGTAGCCGCAGGCGGGCTGGTGGGGCTTGCCATTAGCTTTCGCAACCTGCCCGATGTACGGGCACTGCGTAACTATATTCCTACCGAAACTAGCTACATCTATGACATGGATGGCGCTTTGCTAGATAGCTTGCACGACGAAGCAAACCGGGAAGTTGTTGACCTCAATGAAATTTCTCCTCACCTCAAGCGAGCCGTCCTAGCGGTTGAGGACAGTGACTTTTACGAACACAGCGGCATCAACCCGATCGGTATCGGTCGAGCCTTTCTAGCCAATTTTCAGGCCGGTAATACGGTGCAGGGTGGTTCTACCATCACCATGCAGCTGATCAAAAACCTGTTTTTGAGCCCACAGCAGGCCATCAGCCGTAAAGTGGCCGAGGTCGTCTTGTCTCTGCGCCTTGAGCAAATTTTTGAGAAGGATGAAATTCTCGAAATGTATCTCAACCAGGTGTATTGGGGACACAATACCTACGGAGTTGAAACAGCGGCACAAAGCTATTTCAATAAGTCATCCAAAGATTTGACCCTGGCCGAAGCCTCCATGATGGCAGGCTTAATTAAAGCACCCGAAGGACTCAGCCCCTTTGTGGACTACCAGGCGGCTAAACGGGAGCAGTCTTTGGTGCTAGACCGGATGCAAAACCTGCAGTGGATCACCCCCGCTGAAGCACAGGCGGCCAAACAACAGCCCCTACGGTTGGGTCAGGTAACCTCTTTTAACTCCAGCAAAGCACCCTATGTAACTGAGGCCGTCGTTCAAGAACTGCAGGAGCAGTTTGGTCAAGAAGCTGTGGTCAAGGGGGGGATGCGTATCCAGACCACCATCGATATTAGGCTGCAAAATCTGGCCAAACAAACCGTTAAACAAGCCCATGTCAGTCGATTTGGCAGCGGTGCATTAGCGGATCAAATGGCGCTTGTGGCCATTGACCCACGCACCCATTTTGTCAAAGCAATTGTGGGCGGTGTCGACCATGAAAGCAGTCAGTTTAATCGGGCTGTGCAGGCCCGGCGTCAGCCCGGCTCTGCCTTTAAACCTTTTGTTTACTACGCGGCGTTTGCCTCAGGGCGATACACCCCCGATAGCATCGTCGGGGATACCCCTGTTACCTACCCAGATGGGTCTGGCTATTATTCACCCAAAAACTACGGCGGCTCCTTTATGGGAAATATGCCGATCCGACGTGCTCTAGAACTTTCGCGCAATATTCCGGCAGTCAAACTGGGGCAGTCTGTGGGTATCTCCAGAGTGATTGATGTGGCTCGTACCCTGGGGATTGAAAGCCCCATGGACCCAGTTATTTCCTTGCCGTTAGGGTCTGTAGACCTGACGCCTATGGAAATGGCCGGAGCCTACGCCACCTTTGCCAACAATGGTTGGCACTCTGACCCCACCCTGATTGCCCAGGTCACCGATAGCGATGGCAACGTGCTGCTTGACAACACCCCTAAACCCCAATTAGTGCTTGACCCTTGGGCGACTGCTGCGCTCAACGATGTCCTCCGTGGTGTGCTTGAGCGAGGGACAGCAACCAACGCCCGCATCGGTCGACCGGCAGCGGGCAAAACTGGCACCACAGATTCCCAGCGAGATGTCTGGTTTGTGGGCTATGTCCCACAGTTAACTGTGGCCGTGTGGGTTGGCAATGATAACTACACACCCATGGGCCGAGGTGCTACTGGAGGCGGTTATGCAGCCCCGATCTGGCGCGATTACATGGTTCAAGCGCTGCGTAACGAGCCTGTCCAAAACTTCCGCCGTCCGTCTGAGTTTATTCGCCCCTAGGCTACTGCCCCTGGCTAAGGGGACGCTATTCTTCTTTAATTTCAGCCTTCATCCGGTCCAGGGTTGTCTGCATCTGGTCAAACATCTTTTGAGGTGTCATGCCAAACTGACCCAGGTGCGTTTTGAGCTGCTCCATGGTCAGCTGAGCTGTAAAATCCTCCGACAGTTCAAATCGTTTCATAAAGACACGATATCGATCCATGATGCCTTCCATCTGTTCGATATACAGCTTTTTACCATCACGATCAAATTTGCCGTAGTTGCTACCTAGCTGCATGAGGGTCTGATAATCCTGAAAGAGCTTCGTGGCCTCTTCTTGCACGATCTCTGAATCAAAAAAGCTCATACACATACTCCTAGGGACGTATTTCCGTTGGTTATCCGCTACCGGTGGGCTTTTAGACCCATTACTCTTTCAGAGTAAAATCTCATTTAACCATACGCAAAGGTGAGATATCCCTACCTGTGGCCAAGCTTAGCGCCCTAGAAATTTTTTAAACCAAGAGGATTGTTCCTTCGGTTTGGGCGCCGGTGGCGGTGCGGGCGGATTGGCCGCCTTCCGCTTTTCTACCATCCGTTTTTCTAATACCTGGCTGTACTTTAGAGCGACTGAATGATTGGGATTGAGTTCTAAAACGCGTTTGAGATAGACACGGGCTAAACCATATTTCTTTTGCATCAAGTATGCCTGGCCTAACATTGAGTGCAGCTCAATCGCATTGGGGGAAATTTTAAGGGCCTCTCTCAGCTCTTGAATAGCCAGATTATAGTTACCCTGATTCAAATAGGTGCGGGCTCGCAGACCATATTTTTCAGCGTAGTTAATAACAGGAGGCTCTTGAGGCTTGGGTTTGTCAGGTTCGGCATCCTTATCTACAGGTGGGTCAATAGCGACTAAGCCTGTGCGCTTAGGACGAATGGGTTTGCTCTGACGATGTAAAAACGCCAGATTGAGCTGACTCAGCCCCGATATGACAGCTGCAAATTCATCAGTAGATTGAAACTGATTAACCGTTAGCTGGTTAAGCGTATTTTCATAAAAAACTTCTACTTCTGCCTCAGGAATGCGCAGCAGCTGCTGTGCACTCTCAAAGGAGGGTTTGAGTTTGCCTTGACGATCTAGCTGCCCAGCGCGAAATCGCATATTTGCCAAAACTTCAGACCGGCTTTTCTCTTGTTTAAGCTGCTGGTAAGCCGGGTTAATCACCTTAGCAATAAGCTGCTCCGCCGTTTGACTAATGGGAGCGCTGTTGCCAGCTTGAACATCGGGGTGAAGGAGTTTCGCTATCTGGCGATAGCGTTTGAGAATACGACGGTCTTCAGCGTTTAGAGAGATACCCAGAGCAGCGTAGGGGTCTTTCTCAGCGGCTGTGATCCATTCATCTTGAAATGACTTGGCGTTGGTCATGCAATGGCGGGCGGGCTCACGTACAGTTCATAAACAACACGAATAGATAAAATTCCGGCGGTTAGCTATAGAAAAGCTATTCAAAAGAATGCGCCTAATATCTATTGTTTTACGTTTTGATTTCTGACCTTGGAAATTACTTTCAGGAGATTGTGTAGTTTAGCTTTGCAAAAAGCATACTAACTATTTAGAAAAACCTATTGCACCAAGGTGTAGTTACCCCTCTAGATTCTAGCCCCTTCATCTCAAATATAGGCCCTGATGTGGTGCATACATCATGTTATGTAAACACCCACTAGATTTTAGCGGTTTCATTCAAAAGCAGACCATGAACTATGGGGTAGATTTGGGTATGATACACCTCACAACTCAGCAGTAAAGCTGATTATGGATGATTCTCAAACTAGTTCGCAGAAAAGCAAAATAATGACGGCTTTTCTTGCATTTTTAGGAGCGATACAGCCTACGCCAATACCCTTGGCAGGGCTGCATAAGTTCTACCTAGGACAGCCTGGTTGGGGAATTGTCTATCTGCTTTTGGGAAGTACTCCTGTCCCCCGTGTTGCCTCTGCCATCGAAGGCGTCTGGTGTTTGGTAGGGCCACAATTACAGACACGTCTAGCCGGTTGGCGACTAAAACCAGCGGATGCGACTAAAAGCACCTCCATTACGGTGGATGAAGCCGTAGAAGCCGTGGCTAACAGTCTGCGCGAAATTGAGCAGCTGCGACAGGAGGGGCTGCTCTCTGAGCATGAATTTGAGCAAAAACGACGCAGTTTGCTAGAGCAAATTCCCTAGGGTCATGATGCCAATGTCATTATTCAGTATTGATGGGTTCAGGATGAGGTAAAGGCTATGGGTAGGGGGCAAAACAGGTCTCAAAGATGTCGACGGCTGATTGTTCAGCAAGCGCTGCGAG
>ERZ1740070.537-NODE-537-length-25860-cov-5.014493_pt1 | contig 25860 bp, 24 predicted proteins | sample MGYA00581734_ERZ1740070 | MGnify/ENA primary metagenome ERZ1740070 (study PRJEB43018, sample SAMN04849744) | marine metagenome | isolation source: floating plastic debris | place: Pacific Ocean | collected 2008-09-01 | study: EMG produced TPA metagenomics assembly...
CAGGCGGCGTCGGTGGGAACGGGGCCAGTGCCAAAGGCGGCGAGTTCGGGCGGCGGGACAAGTTCGAACATTTCGACCTGCCTACCGTATATCCGCGCGCAATTGGCCTCGCCCGACGTGTGCCGCTCCGCGCACAGCAGCCCGCCATCGGGGCCGCCCGCCATCGTCTCGATCCCCTTGTTTGCGATCATGGGGCCGGACACAGTCAGCGGGCCTTGGCCTTCATCCTGAGCGGGGCCGGTCAAGTCCTCATAGCGCCAAACGCGGTGATCCTGCTCAAAGGCGACCATCCAGTCGCCTTGCGGGTTCAGCGTCAGCGCCTCGGCGTCGATATCGTCCTTGTCTCTTGGCTTGCGGCCTCTGAGATTTCGCAAGGCGCCGATGTCCATGCCGACGATATCGTTCAATTCCGCGTCGCTTTCATCGGTTCTCATGCGCATCCAGCGGCCATCATCGGCCACAGCCCACAGCTCCCCGTCGTGCCATTCAAGGCTTGAAATGCGCCCGATCTTGTCATCGCCCGGTAGGATGTCGTCCGCTCCCGGCAAAATCCTGAGACCGCCGCGATAGATAAGCTCGCCGACCTCGGTTTCCTCCGGATCCTCGGCGTTCAGCGGCAGAGTGAGCGCCTCGACATATATGTCTTCATATTCCTGCGCGCTGAGCGCGGCGGGAAAAACACAGAGAGCTAGGAACAGGAAAGCGGTGCGAAGCGGCGATGTGTATGTCATCCGTCGCACTTTATCGGCCGTTTATCGAGGCGCAAGCGGGGACAGGGCCTGTTCACCTAGGCTTCATGTTTACAAACGTAATCGATCTACCTACAGATGTAATCGTCAGTTTCGTCGAGCGATCGGCGGGTGGAGGAACGAACGTGCGCAAGAAGTCATCGGGCAAGTCAGGCGACGCTCCAGAGCGTATCTCGGACGCTGAGCACGCCATCATGGAAGCGCTTTGGGACCGGGGCGAAGCGGCCAGCGCGCAGGACATCTATGACAGCGTGGGTTCGGCTCGCGATTGGAGCCTGGCGACCGTCAAGACGCTGCTGTCGCGTCTGGTGCAAAAGCAAGCGATCGCGACCGCGCCCGATGGACGCCGTTTCCTTTACACCCCGATCATCGCTCGCTCAGACTATGTCGGCGGGGAAAGCCGCCGTCTGGTCGACAAGCTGTTTGGCGGGCGCGCGGCCTCGCTGGTCGCGCATCTGGCTGAATCCGAAGCGTTGACCGAGGATGACCTTTCCGAAATCGAGGCTCTGTTGAAGGAGTTGAAGCAATGAGCGTGCTTGCTTCCCACTTCGACGCCAGCGCGGTCCTGTTCGACACCCTGATCTGGACCGCCGCGCTGATTGCGCTGGTCCTGGTTCTTCGCCGCCCGGTCACGCGTTGGTTGGGGGCTCCGGCGGCCTATTCCTTGTGGCTGCTGCCGATGCTGCGCCTTGTGCTGCCGCCGATCGAACTGCCCGCTTGGGCTGCGCCGGCCAAAGAAGCTGCGCCTGAGGCGCTTGAGGCCGCCAGCGACCCTATCATCATCGAAATTGGCGGCGCGGCGGCTTCGGCGGCTCCGTCCCCCAATCCCATTCCCAGTCCGGCTGCGACAACTGCGGTGGAAGAACCCGCTGGCGTCATGACGGTCTTGGGCGAGGCGCTGGCCAGCCTTCCGCTGACCGAGTTGGCTCTGGCCGCGTGGCTGGGCGGGGCCGGGGTGTTCCTGTATCGTCGCTTTAGCGCCTATTTCCACTTGCGCGCCGAGCTTAAACAAGACGCGGTGGAAGTGGGCCAGACCGAGGGGCCGCTTGGCATCATCCGCCTGATCGAAACGCCGGGCACCAACGCGCCGCTGGCCTTTGGTGTGCTCGACCCCGTGATCGCGCTGCCGCAAGGGTTTATGGCAAGCCCGGATCAAGCCGCGCGCCAGGCGCGCGACCTAGCGCTGGCGCACGAGCTGGAGCACCACCGGGGCCACGATCTGCTCATCAACGTGCTGGCTCAGCCGTTGTTCGCGCTGCACTGGTTCAACCCGCTGGGCCGCTATGGCTGGCTGGCTCTGCGCCGCGATCAGGAGGCGGCGTGCGACGCGCGTGTGATGGCCTCGGCGTCCAAGAAAGACCGCGCGATCTACGCCAATGTCATCGCCAGCTTTGCCGCTGGCCCCAATGTCGCGCCCGAAGGCTCGCTCGTCGCTCCGATGGCGTGCCCGGTGCTGGGCGACAAATCGATAATTCACCGTCTGAGGAACCTAAAAATGAACGATGAATCCTCCAACACTAAGAGCCGTAAACTGGCCACCCGTCTGATACTGGGCACCGCTGTGCTGGCGCTGCCCCTGACCGCATCGGTCACCTACGCGGAAAGCCTTGCCCCCGAGCCTGCGGCTCTCGCAACGCCCGCCGTGCCAACCCCGCCCAAGGCGCCGGTCGTTACCGCTCTGGCTCAGGCCGCTCCAGAAGCGCCCGAGGCTCCCGAAGCCCCCGAGGTGGAGGTTGAGGAAGAGGTCACCATCATCACGGTTGATCCCGACACGGGCGAAACCACCACGATGGACATCAAGGGCGATGCGAAGAAGCTCAAGACCATCAAGCTGAAAGGCAACAAGGTGATGGTGTTGCGTGAGGGTGACAGCGAGGAGGTCGATATGGCCGAGATCGTCGCGCGCTACGGTGACAAAGACGTCGACTTTGAAGAGCTGGTGAAGCGGTTTGAGGATGAGGACGGCCGCATCAAAATTGTGACCAAGCGTTTCGCTGACATCGACGGCGATTTCGACGATCTTGAGAAGCTTGAGAAGCGCGAAATCAGGCGCCAGATCGAAATCATCCGGCGCGAAAACCGCCGCGAAGAAGGCGAGATCGAAGTGATCATCGAGGAAATGCGCGAAGATTTGGCCGAGGCGCGCGAAGCCGCTGAAGAAGCGCGCATCGAGTTCAAGGAAATGGCTGAGAGCGAGGAATGGAAAGCCGCGCTAAAAGAAGGCCAGAGCCGGACAATCGTCACCATGTCCTGCGACAGCTCCTCGGACGATATCACGAGCACGGTCGAGCGCGATGACGGCCGCACGGAAGTGATGATCTGCGAAAAGCGCGTGATGGCGCAGGCGCTTAAAGGTTTGGAGCAGGCCCGCGCGGCCATCGCCCGGAATTCCGAGATGGGCGACGAAATGCGCAGCGAAATTCTCAAGGAACTCGACCAGCAGATCGACAACTGGGGCAAGGATGCACGCTAGGATAGCCCCTTAGCGCAGCCCCATCGCGCGCCCCATCACCCCCTTTCCCTGTAAGGCGGTTGAGGCTCAACGCGCGGTGGTAAAACAAGCCGCGGATCGTTCAGTCGAACGGTCCGTCGTTTGCGTTTGCAGGCCCCTTGTTTCCCTGACAGGGTGGTTCACACGCAATTCAGTTCGTCGCCCACAAACAACGGTTCATCGCACTCAATAGGAGGATGAAATCGTGTCTGCTGAGCGTAGCCCCGCTACAAAGCTTCTGATCGTCGGCGCCTTGGGCGTCGTTTTGTTTATACCGCTCTTGATGGTCTACGCGCTGATCGGCGACCGCCAGCATCAAGCGCGCGTGGCGCAAAATTCGGTGACCGCGTCGTGGGCGGGCGCGCAGGTGATTGCCGGCCCCCTGATGGTCTTGCCGTACACCGCGCGCAGCGAAACAACCGAGACGGTCGATGGTAAGCCGGTGACGCGCGCATTTGAGACGCGGCGTCACCTCTATATCTCTCCCAGCGCGCAGTCGCTCGACGCGCGGCTTGATCCCGAAGTGCGCACGCGCGGCTCGATCCACAGCACGGTCGTGTACGAAGCGCAGCTCAGCGGCACGGCCCGCTTCGCCTTGCCGCAGGATCTGGACCGCCTTGGTATCAAGCCGCAGGATCTTTTGCTGGACGAAGCGCTGGTGCAATTGCCGATCTCGGACCCGCGCGGTCTGCAATCAGGCGCGCGGCTGAGCCATAACGGTACCGCGCTGGATCTGCGGCCCGGTTTCGGGGATCAAAGCGGCGGACAGCAAGGCGGCACCGGCGTGCATGCAAGGCTCGATTGGTCGGATGGTGAGACACTGGATATCGGCTTTGCGTACGGCCTGCGCGGATCAAGCGCGTTCAGCCTTGTCCCGCGCGGCGAGGAAACCGATCTTGCCGTGCAATCAACCTGGCCGCATCCCAGCTTTGCCGGAGGCTTTCTGCCCAGCGACGCGGATCGCGAGGTGAGCGAAGAGGGTTTCAAGGCCACATGGTCGATCTCGAACCTCGCTCTAGGCCAATCGCTGGTCAGCACCAACGCGCCGCGTTTGCCGATGGTGTCGGCCACAGCGGACACTTTTTATGGCGGTGTCGAGAGCGGCCTCGATGAAAGCCAGACCGCCACGATCCGGTTGATGGAGCCGGTAGACCTTTACAAACAGGTCGAACGCTCGATCAAATACGGCTTTTTGTTCATCGGCTTCACCTTCACCGCGTTCTTCATGTTCGACGTGGTGGCGGGCGCGAGGGTGGCGTCGGCGGAGTATCTGCTGACGGGCGCAGGGTTGATCCTGTTCTTCGTCATGCTGCTGGCCTTTGCTGAGCTGATCGGCTTTGCCGGGGCCTATGCAATCGCGAGCGCGGCGATCATCGGCCTGCTCACCAGCTACAGCGCGGCGGTGCTGGGCGGGTGGCGACGCGCCGGGTTTATCGGCGGCCTGCTGACGGGTCTCTACGCGGTGCTTTACGTTCTGTTGAACCTTGAGGAGTGGTCGCTGGTGATCGGATCGCTGATGCTGTTCGTGGCCCTGGCCGGGGTGATGTACGCGACACGGCGCATCGAGTGGTCAGCGGTTGCCCTGCGCTCGGAAGAGCCTTTGACGGCGTAGAGCCTAGTCACCAATGTCGAATGGCCGGCGGGGCGCCTGTAATGGGTGGCTCGCCGGTTCTTCCTTTAAGCCTATGCTCTTCAGGTGCCTTTGGGCCGCGCGGGGTAATCGCAGCCTCGCCCTTGGCCAAGCCCCTTAAGATAGGAACGCCGCGCCAGCCCGGCGCGCACCGCGGCTTCGGCCTTGCGCTTGTCGCCCGCCGCGCCCGACACTTCGCGCACAAGGCTTCGGAAGGGAATGAACGAGCCGACCACGCCCTTGGCGATCTTCTTGCCGCTCATCCCGGTTCCTTCCTTGCCCGCCAGATCGTAATCCTGGCCCAGCGCCGTATCGAGCCGGGCGACCTCGCGCACCAGATCGTTGCAGGTGGTGCCTTCGATCGGGGCGTAGGGGTCATCGGCGGCTTCAATCAACACTTGGGCCAACTCCTCTTTCGAGAGCCCCACATCTTCGAGCGGCGTCTTGGCAATGTCGCCCGCGTCGTCTTTCAAGGTCTGGGCCGCTGCGGGGAGGGCGCCGATAGCCGCCGTCAGGACCAAAGCAGATGCAGCGCCCAAAGCAATACGCTTATTCAAAATAGACATCACACGCTCCTTGATCGCCGCTTTGAAGGCCCTGTCGCAGCGCGTCCACGCGCTGCTGGCTGGTGCCGTGAGTGAAGGTTTCCGGATTGGCGCGCCGCCCCGATTGGCGCGCGATTGTGTCATCGCCCACCGAGCTCGCCGCGCGCATCCCTTCTTCGATATCGCCCGCTTCGATCAGGCGCGAATTCTTGCCCGCCCACACGCCCGCATAGCAATCGGCGTGGAGTTCCATCGCGACGTTCAGACGGTTGGCGGCCTGCGGGTTGCGGCGCTGGGCCGCGCGCACCTGATCAGCCAGCCCGGTCAGGTTTTGCACGTGGTGCCCGTATTCGTGCGCCATCACATAAAGCCGCGCAAAATCGCCGCGTGTCCCGCTCATCGAGGCCAGTTGGTCGAAGAAGCGCACGTCGATGTAAATACCGAAATCCGCCGGGCAGTAGAACGGGCCGACCGCTGAGGAGGTGGTGCCACAGCCATCGGTGATGATCTGGCCGGCTTGCGCAAAGTTCAGCGATGGCTGGACAAACTCGATCCCCGCTCGGCGAAATTCCGGCTCCCATGTCTCGTTAAGGCTGGTCAGCGCGCTGCACGCTTCGCGCGCGTAGGTGTTGCTGGAACACAATTGTTGCTCGCTGGCATCGGTGCCGGGGCCGGGCGCGCTGGTTGTTGTGGTTTGCTCCAGCCCACCCAGAACCGCGATGGTTTGACCCGGATCGATCCCGAACACGAGCGCGCCGATCAGCGCGATCACAATCGCCCCGCAACCCACGCCGCCCGCGCGCCGTCCGCCCATCCGGCGGCCGCCTTGATTGGCCGCGCGCACATCGATCTTGGACGTATCGAAGGGATTGAGCCGCATTGCTTTTTTCGTCTCCCGCCATGGCTTTTGACTGCCAAGCCCTCTCGCCGCTCAAGAACGCGTCATTTTGCTGGACACGCCGCGCTCTTGAAGCAACACACAGCCCTAGGATTAGCCATTCATGGAAAGGATGCAATGTTGCTGGAGGGAAAGCGCGCGCTGATTACGGGGGCGACCTCGGGCATTGGTCTGGCCATTGCCAAGGCGCTGAAGGCTGAGGGCGCCGAGATCATCCTCAACGGGCTGGGCGATCCCGATGAGATTGAGCGGACCCGGGAAGCGCTGGGCGCGGATTTCAACGGCGCAAACCTGATGGATGCGTCCGCGATCGAAGCGATGTTTGAAGAGGTCGGCCCGGTCGATATCCTCGTCAACAACGCCGGGATGCAGCATGTTTCCCCGATTGAAGAATTCCCGGTCGCCAAATGGGACGCGGTGATCGCGTTGAACCTGACCGCCGCTTTTCACACCACCAGGCTTGCCGTGCCGGGGATGAAGGAAAAGGGGTGGGGGCGGATCATCAACACGGCGTCTGCCCACTCCAAAGTCGCCTCGCCTTTCAAGAGCGCCTATGTCGCGACCAAGCACGCGATGGAGGGTTTCACCAAGACCATCGCGCTGGAACTCGCCCCGCACGGGGTGACGGCGAATTGCATTAGCCCGGGCTATGTCTGGACCCCGCTGGTGGAGAACCAGATCCCGGACACGATGGAAGCCAGAGGCATGACGCGCGAAGAGGTCATCAACGATGTGCTGTTGGTCAAACAGGGGACCAAGAAGTTCGTCCAGCCCGAAGAAATCGGCGCGATGGCGGTGTTCCTGTGCCGCGAGGAAGCGGGCAATGTGACCGGCGCGAATTGGAGCATTGACGGGGGGTGGACCGCCGGGTGAGGGCGCCCACACTCGCTACTCTTGCGCCCAAATGGGCGCTGGCCGCCGCGCTGTTCTTTGCGCTGGGCGCGTGCGCAACCGTGCCATCACGGGGCGTCACGCCCGCAGAGCGTCAGGCGATGGCGGGCCGCATGATGGTCGACATCGAAACACTGGCCAGCGACGCATTCGAAGGGCGCAAACCCGGCACGCCGGGCGCGCAAAAGGCGCTGGATTACCTGACCCAGCGCTTTGCCGAGATCGGTTTAACCTCGGGCACAAACGACCCCGGCAATCCGTGGAAAGCGCCGGTTCGCCTCACCACCGTGCGCGCGGATAGCAGCAAGATTGAGCTTGATCTGGGCAACCGCGCGGTCGCGCTGTCGCCAGAGGAAGGCGTCGCCGTCACCACCCGCCGGCGCGAGCTGATCGCGGACGGCGATATGGTCTTTGTCGGCTATGGCTCGCAGGCGATTGAAGCCAAGGACGTGATGGGCAAAGTCGCGGTTATGCTGGCCGATGACAGCCTTAACCCCGAACGGCGTGTCCTGCTCGAATCCAAACAAGCGGGCGCGGTGCTGGTGGTGGCGCAAGACCCAAGGCTGGTCCGGCAAGTCCGCGAGGAATCGGGGCGCGAGACGGTCAATCGGACGGGCGAGATTGATGAGGTTTTTGCCGCGGTGGCGACAAGCGAGGCGATGGAGCGCGCGTTTGGCAAGGATCGCTGGGCTGCGCTGGTCGAAGCGGCCTCGTCGCCCGATTTTACCCCCATCGATCTGCGCGCCAAAGCCAATATCGAGGCGAGCGCTCAACGCCGCGATTTCACCAGTTTTAACGTCATCGGTCGCTTGGCAGGAACGCGGCCTGACAGCGAAGCGGTGCTGTTGATCGCGCACTGGGATCACCTTGGCCTGTGCCGCCCGGCGGGCGCGCCTGATCGCATCTGCAACGGCGCACTGGATAACGCGAGCGGTGTGGCGCTGATGCTCGAACTCGCGCGGCGCCTGGCGGATGCGGGGTCATTTGAGCGCGATATCTATGTGCTGGCAACCACGGCGGAGGAATCGGGCCTTCTGGGCGCGCACGCTTTTGCCGCTAATCCGCCGTTGCCGCTGGACAGCGTGATCGCCGCATTCAACTTTGACACGGTGGCGCTGGCCCCGGCGGGCGCGCCGGTGGGTTTTGTCGGGGAAGGGCGCACGCCGCTCGACACCATCGTGCTGGAAGAAATGTTGGCCGGGGGCCGCGACCTTGGTGATCGCGCTTACGCGGAACGGTTTGTCCAGCGTCAGGACGCCTGGGCGCTGTTGCAAAAGGGGGTGCCAGCGGTTCTGCTTTCCAGCGCCTTTGCCTCGCAGATCACCTCCGGGCCCTTCTTTGGCGGCGCCTATCACAGCCCCGATGACGAGGTTGGCGCGATCGAGCTGGGCGGGGCGATCGATGATCTGCTGCTTCATGAAGCGTTGGTCAAACGCCTCGCCATACCCAGCGCGCCTCAGGAACCCGCGCAACCCTGAACGGGCGAGGCGGTGATACTTGCACACCCACCCTAGCGCCGCGCGGCCAAGCGCCCTACATGGCCCTGCACCCGATTCTCTTTATCCGAGTGAAAGTGCACCCCATGGACATCCCTCTAGGCCTGACCTTCGACGACGTTCTTCTGCGCCCTGCGAAGAGCAGCGTGCTGCCATCGATGGCCGACACCTCCACTCAGCTGACGCGCGATATCGCGCTCAACATTCCGATCCTCTCGGCCGCGATGGACACCGTCACCGAAGCCGACATGGCGATCAAGATGGCGCAGCTTGGCGGTATTGGCGTGCTTCACCGCAATCTGGAACTGCCCGATCAATGCGCGGCGGTGCGCGCGGTCAAACGCTTTGAAAGCGGCATGGTCGTCAACCCGATCACCATCGGCCCCGACGCGGTTTTGGGCGAGGCCACCGCGCTGATGGAAGCGCACAAAATCAGCGGCATTCCCGTGACCGATCCGTCGGGCAAGCTGGTCGGCATACTGACTAACCGCGACGTACGCTTTGCCGAAAACCCCAATCAGCCGGTTCGCGAGCTGATGACGACCGAAAATTTGGCGACCGTGCCGCTGGGTATCAGCCAGGACGACGCGCGCCATTTGCTGCACCAGCGCCGGATTGAAAAGCTGCTGGTGGTGGACGAGGCTTATAAGTGCATCGGCCTCATCACGGTGAAGGATATCGAGAAGGCGATTACCTATCCGGGCGCGACCAAGGACACCGCCGGGCGGCTTCGTGTCGCGGCGGCATCGACCGTGGGCGACAAGGGCTTTGCCCGCACCGAAGCGCTGATCGACGCGGAAGTGGACGTGGTGATCATCGATACCGCGCACGGCCACAACGATGATGTGTCCAAGGCGGTCGAACGGGTCAAGAAGCTGTCCAATTCAGTGCAGGTCGTCGCGGGCAACGTCGCGACGGCTGAGGCGACGCGGGCCTTGATCGACGCGGGCGCGGACGCGGTGAAAGTGGGCATCGGGCCCGGCTCCATCTGCACGACCCGCGTGGTCGCGGGCGTGGGCGTGCCGCAGTTGACCGCCGTGATGGAAAGCGCCGCCGAAGCCGCCAAATCGGGCGTGCCCGTGATCGCGGATGGCGGGCTCCGCACATCAGGCGATGCAGCCAAGGCTTTGGCGGCGGGCGCGTCGAGCGTGATGGTCGGATCGATGCTGGCGGGCACCACGGAAAGTCCGGGCGAAGTGTTCCTGTACCAAGGGCGCAGCTACAAGGCCTATCGCGGCATGGGCAGCGTGGGCGCAATGGCGCGCGGCAGCGCGGACCGCTATTTCCAGCAGGACATCTCGCAGCAGAAACTGGTGCCCGAGGGTATCGAGGGCCAAGTGCCGTTCAAGGGCCCGGCCTCCGACGTTGTTCACCAGCTGGTGGGCGGGATCAAAGCAGCGATGGGCTACACCGGTTCCGCCACGATTGCCGACCTGAAGGAACGCGCGCAGTTCGTGCGCATCACCAACGCCGGGCTTTCCGAAAGCCACGTTCACGATGTCGCGATCACACGCGAAGCGCCCAATTATCCGACGCGCTAGGTTCCGCCGATGACCCCGGCTGCGCGCGTTCAGGCCGCCATCGAACTGCTCGACCAGATTATCGAGGCCGCCGAGAACAAGGGCGCGCCAGCTGATCGGCTGATCAGCGCCTATTTCAAGACCCGGCGCTATGCGGGATCGAAAGACCGGCGGGCGGTGCGTGAGCTGGTGTACCGCGCCGTGCGCCTTATTGGGTCGCGGCCATCCAGCGGGCGCTCAGCAATGCTCACTCTGGCGTTGACGGACGAGACGCTCTTGCCGCTGTTCGATGGATCGCCTCATGGTCCCAGACCCAGAGGCGAGGGCGAGTGGATCGAAGTTAGGGCGGTAGCGGTCAACTGGCTGATGGTGGAGCTTGCCCATTCAGGCCTTGAAGGCGAAGCGGCCAACGCGCTGCTGGATCGCGCGCCGCTCGATATCCGGGTCAACGCGCTCAAGGCCGACCGCGAGACGATTGACCTGCCCGAAGCGGGCGAGCCGCTTGCTGCGCCGCAAGCCTTGCGCTTTCCAACCGGCACACAGGTCGAACAATGGCCCGCGCACCGCGACGGCCTGATCGAAGTGCAAGATCATGGCAGCCAGCTTGTGGCCCAAGCGGTGCCCGCCAGCGCTGGCGATACGATCATCGATCTGTGCGCGGGCGCGGGAGGCAAGACGCTCGCGCTCGCGGCGCGGTTCGGCAACGCGGTCAGCCTTGTGGCGGCGGATACGGACAAAAGGCGCTTGGGCAATCTGGCGCCGCGCGCGGCCAAAGCGGGCGCGCAGATTGATTACACGATCCTGCTTGATCCAACCCGCGAGCTGGAGGCGCTTGAGGCCTTCAAAGGCAAGGCAGACCATGTCCTGGTCGACGCGCCGTGTTCGGGCACGGGCACCTGGCGGCGCAATCCGGAAAGTCGGTGGCGGCTGGACCAGAAGGAACTGGCCCGGCTTGGCGCGTTGCAAGACCATGTGCTCGATACCGCCGCGCATCTGGTTCGCTCTCGTGGGACGATCACTTTTGTGACCTGCTCGGTCCTCGACACAGAGGGAACGGATAGGATGCAAGCGTTTCTGGACCGCCACCCTAACTTTACTCTTGAAACACCGGACTTGCCGCTTGGCTCGGCGCGCGGAACGGGATGGCGGCTTGATCCGTTCCATCACTCTACGGACGGCTTTTTTGTCGCCATCGCCCGGGCATCGTGATACGCCTAAGGGCTATGGCTAAGCCTTCGATAACCCCCACCGCTGACATGGCGGAGCTGCGGGGCTCAGGCGTTAAGGAGTTTTTGATGCGTTTTGCCCCCGCCGCCGCCGCTCTCTCCCTTTTCTTGGCCACGTCGGCCAGCGTGATCAGCGCGGGCGAGCGAGAGCCGGACCCGCGCGCCGGATCGCTGATTGAGCAAGGGCAGGCCGCGCTGGCTATGGGCGACACGCAAGGCGCGATTGATGCCTACGAAGCCGCGCTGGTGGTGGATCCGGGCTACACGCCGATCTTCCTTGAACTGGCCGAAGTCGCGCGTGTCGAAGGTCTCCAAGGCAAGGCTATCAAGTATTACCGCGAGGCGCTGGCGCGCGATCCGGGCAATTTTGCCGCGATTTCGGGCGAGGGCGCGGCTTTGGTTGAGAAGGGCGCTCTGGAGAAAGCCAAGCGCAATTTGGCGCGTTTGCAAAGCCTGTGCGGCGATGCCTGCCCGGAAACGCTCAGCCTTTCAGAGCGGATCGAAACCGGCCCGCCGCCCATGTTGGCTGCGGACACGGCGGAAGCCAAAGCCAAGACGAACTGAGCCTCAAAGGCTTCGTTCTCTAAATTGCATTCAAAACGGGGGTCTTTTGCATGCTGACGCTGCACCATCTGGAATATTCGCAGAGCTTTCGCATCCTGTGGCTGCTTGAGGAACTGGGCGCGGAATACGAGTTGAAATCGTACAACCGCGATCCGGAAAGCAACCTGGCGCCCGATGAATACAAGGCTCTCTCGCCGCTGGGCACCGCGCCGGTCGTGAGCGATGGCGATCTGGTGCTGGCCGAAAGCAACGCGATCATCGATTATATCATGGACAGCTATCTCGACAGCGCCCTTGTGCCCAAGCCCGGCTCAGCCGACCGCGCGCGCCATCTGTTCTGGTATCACGCCAGCCCGGCCTCGATGATGAACATCCAAGGCGTCGCGATGATTTTGGGTTTGCTTGAGAACCGGACCCCATGGCCGATCAGTTCGCTGTTGAAGGCGGTCTTTGGCCAAGTGCGCAAGCTGTTCATCAATCCGCGGACCGAGGCGCTTTACGCGCTTATGGAAAAGGATCTGGGCGAAAAAGCCTTCTTTGGCGGCGACGCGCTGACCACGGCGGATATCACGCTGATCTATTCGATGGTTGCCGCGCAAACCAAGGGCGCGTTTGAAACCTATCCGAACATCAAGGCGTGGTTTGAGCGTGTGGAAGCGATGCCGTCCTTCAAGGCCGCGCGCGCCAAGGATGACCGCCCGCATATCGATTTTCGTTTTTAGGCCCGCTGAGGTCTAAATGAGGTCGCGAAATTCCTCGACCAGCGCGGCGTAAACGTCGCGTTTGAAGGGCACGATTTTCTCGGGCAGCTCTTCCAGCGTCAGCCAGCGCCACGCGTGAAATTCGGGCGGGTCGTGCGCTTCAAGGTTGATATCGGCGTCCTCGCCCAGAAAGCGGCCCAAGAACCAGTGCTGTTCCTGCCCGCGATATTTGCCCTTCCACACCTTGCCCAGCAGTTCGGGCGGCAGGTCGTATGTGTACGGCGTCGCTGAGCGACCGATCACTTCCACCTTGTCAGCGGTTATGCCGGTCTCTTCCTCAAGCTCGCGAAGCGCGGCGGCCTCTTCGTCTTCGCCCGGATCGATCCCGCCTTGCGGCATCTGCCATGCACCGTGCGCGCGGGTGTCAATCCGCTCGCCCGTAAAGACGAGGCCATCGGCGTTGACCAGCATAAACCCTGCGCAAGGGCGGTAGGGCAGGCCCTCTGGATCAATCGCCATGGCTCAGCCAATCTCCAGCTTCAGCTTCATCGCGGCGATGACGCGCTCAAGGTCGCCTTGCGTGCTCGGCACAGCCTGGCGCAGGTTACAAAAAGAGTGCGTCACGCCCTTCATCTCAAGGAAGGTCACATCCGCGCCCGCATCGATCAGCGCCTTGCCATAATCGCGCCCCGAATCGCGTATTGGATCAAGGCTGGCGGTGACGAGCACCGTTGGCGGCGCGCTGGCGTGATCGCCCAGGATCGGAAAGCCGCGCGGGTCTGAGCGGTCGGCCTTGTATTGCGCGTCGAAGAACTCGATCGAGGCGCGGCTGAGGATGAAGCCTTCTTTAAATTGAGCGTAGCTGGCCGAGCCTTCGACCGCTTTGGCGAGCGGAAAGATCGGCACTTGCAGCACCACGGGAACATCGGCCGGGTTTGCGGCGAGCAATTGGCTGACGACAATCGTCGCGTTGCCGCCTGCGCTGTCTCCGATGGTGATGATGCCTGAAGCGGGACGTCCCAGCTCAGCGGGCGAAGAGGCGATCCAGCGCGTGGCGGCTTCGCAATCCTCGATCGCGGCGGGGAAGGGCGCTTCGGGCGCGCGGCGATAGTCCACCGCGACAAGCGGCAGGTCCATCAGCGCGGCGATCTCGGAGCACAAAGCGTGGTGTGTTTCCAGATCGCCGATCACAAAGCCGCCGCCGTGATAGAAGGTGATGACTGGACCCGCCTCGCGTGTCTCGCGCGCGTCATATAGGCGCAGCGGAATGTCGCCGGCCGGGCCAGAGCAGGTCAAATCCTTGATCACCGCCAATTCGCGCGGCGGCGCGTCGGCCATCCCGTGCAGCGTCACATAGGACGCGCGCGCTTCCTCAAGCGTCATTTCCGAAATCAGCGGCCCGCCCATCGCGGCAAGGCCGTCGAGGAACATCTTCATATCGGGGCGGATGAAGGGGGTGTCGGTCATGGTGGTTGGCCCTCTCAAGCTTTCTGTCTTTGACGCCGCTATGCACCATCAGTACGGCGCTGGGAATGGACAACCTAACGCATGGCCTAACCGGCGCCCTGATGGGGCAAATGGGGCTTAAGAAGAAAACCGGTCTTGGGCTTGCCGCGCTGGTTCTTGGAGCCAACCTTCCTGATATCGATGTGGTCGGCCTGTTGTGGCTCGACAGCACCGAAGCCTTGGGCTTTCGGCGCGGGATCACACACGGGCCGATTGGTGTGGCGCTATTGCCGATAGGACTGGCGGCGCTGCTGTGGGGTTTTGACCGATGGCAGGATGGGCGAGGCAAACGCCCGGCGGACCGCGATCCGGTGAGCTTTAAATGGCTGTACATTCTGGGGCTTATCGGCGCGATCTCGCATTCGCTGATGGACTGGCTGAACGTTTACGGCGTCCGATTCCTCTATCCGTTCGACAAAAGCTGGTATTACGGCGACACGCTGTTCATCATTGATCTGGCGCTTTGGGCGCTGCTTGCCATCAGCGTATTTCTGTCTGTGCGTGCCGAGCGGCGCAGCGGGAATTGGCGGCGCACCGCTCAAATCGGGATGGCCGTGGCTGTCCTCTACGCAGGTCTGAATGTGGCGATGACCAATTTGGCGCGCTCGGATATTCGCATGTCTGAACCCTATCCGCAGGACTATGTGGCGAGCCCCGCCATCGCCGCTTTTTGGGTGCGGGAGCGCATTTTAAAAGCCGAAGATGGGCGTTGGTACGCCAATTCTTGGAGTGGCGAAGAGTTCGCCTACGGTTACAAATCATCCGACGCGATCCAGTGCGTCGTCCCGGACCTGAGCGAGGATCGCAAGACCAACAGCCAGCTCGACGGCTTTCTTACGTGGACAAGCGCGCCCATCGGCGAACGCGCCGAAGATGGCACGGTGATCCTCCGCGACGCGCGGTTCTACGATCCGTTGACCCGCGACAGGTTCAGCATCGCGTTGCCCGATGTGATTTGTATTCCGCTGGACGGGGAACCCGCCGCCAACTAGCGCGCTTCCCTCTCATATGAGTGACACCCAAATCGTCTGGCTGCGGCGCGACTTGCGCCTGGCTGATAACTCCGCCCTTTACGAAGCCGCCAAGCAAGGCCCTGTCGTCGCGGTTTTCGTGCTCGATGACGAAGTGGCCAAGACCCACGCTTATGGCGGAGCCTCGCGCTGGTGGCTGCACCATTCGCTCGCCGACCTGCAGAACAGCTACGCCAAGCGGCACGCCAAAATCGTGCTTCGCCGGGGCGATGCGGTGGAGGAATTGCTGAAGGTGGCCGAGGAAACCGGCGCCAAGACGATCCACGCCAATCGCCATTACGAACCCTGGTGGCGCAACGCGGAAAAGGCGCTGGGCGAGAAGGTTGAGCTCAAGCGCTACGACGACGCGAATTTCCTCACCGTCATGGGTTCGATCAAGACGGGCAGCGGCGGGCAGTACAAGATCTACACGCCGTTCAGCCGCGCTGTGCGCGCGCAGTTCCCGCCGCGCGACGAGCTGCCTGAGCCCGAGACGCTGTCCTCGCCCGATACATGGCCCGCATCCGATAATCTGGACGATTGGAAGCTGCTGCCCACCAAACCTGATTGGTCCGGCGGTATCGCCGAGGCGTGGGAGGTGGGCGAAGAGGCCGCGCACAAGCGCCTTAAATGGTGGGAGAACCACGTCGACGATTATGAGGAAAAGCGCAATTTTCCGTCAGTCGAGAAGGTCTCGCGCCTTTCGCCGCACCTCCACTTTGGCGAGATCACTCCGGTGCAGATCTGGCACCACTTCAAACACAAGCGTTCCAAAGGATGGGAGATTTACGAAAGCGAGCTGATCTGGCGCGATTACGCGCAGAACACCGTGGCGCAATTCCCGCTCTACGCGCGCACCAACTATCGCGAGGATTTCGACCAGATTGAATGGCGCGATCCGGAAACGGACGAGAAAGCCGCCAAAGACCTCAAGAAATGGCAGTTCGGCAAGACCGGCTATCCCATCGTCGATGCGGGCATGCGCGAGCTTTACCAGACCGGCTGGATGCACAACCGCGTGCGCATGATCACCGCCAGTTTCCTGATCAAGCACCTGCTGATTGATTGGCGCGAGGGTGAAAAGTGGTTCTGGGACACGCTGGTGGACGCCGACTACGCCTCGAACGCGACCAATTGGCAGTGGACGGCGGGGACGGGCGTCGATTCCAACATGTTCAGCCGGATCATGGCGCCGCTCAGCCAGTCGGAAAAGTTCGACGCCGCGGGCTATATCCGCAAGTTCGTGCCTGAGCTCAAAGATCTGGATGAACCCTATATCCACGATCCTGAAGAGTTTGGCCGGTTGCCCAAGGCCTATCCGCCCAAGATGATCGCCCACCGCGCCGCGCGTGAACGCGCGCTGGCGGCGTACAAGGCGATGAAAGAAGGCTGATACCCGCCGCTCGGCGCTTGCTCGATTGCGGGCCCAGCGCCTATAAAGCGAGGCATGAATGCGCCGAGCCTTCAGACGGGTCCAAGAGGAGGGGACTTGCTAAGCGGGGGAGACCGCTTTGCCCGTTCTCCGGGCCTGTTCGCCAAAGCTCTGGCGCCGGGATTTCAGTCCATTATCAACGCGGTGGACGCAGGGCTCGAGCGTGGATCAATGCTCGCGCACCTGCCCGATGGCACCACGCGCCTGCTTGGAGGCCGCGCGCCAGGCTTTGACGCGCGGATTGATCTGAAGGACTGGCGCGGGCTGATCCGGCTGGCCACCAACGGCTCCATCGGTTGGTATCAGGCCTATGAAGCGGGCGAATGGGACAGCGATGACATCGTCTCGCTGCTTGCGGTGATGGGCGACAACGCGCGCACGCTGGGCGACACGGCGCGGTCCTCGGGCCCGTTTCGTTGGGCGGCAAAGCTGGTCCATCGCTTCAACCGCAACAATCGCGCCGGCTCGAAACGCAACATCGCGGCGCATTACGACCTCGGCAACGATTTCTACGCCGCGTGGTTGGACCCCAGCATGACCTATTCCAGCGCCATGGGCCTCGATCCGAAAGCGGGCGAAGAGGCGCTGGAACACGCGCAGCGCGCCAAGATATCCGGCCTGATCGAACGGCTGGGCGAACCGGGCCAGACGCTTGAGATTGGCTGCGGATGGGGCACCTTGGCGCATAGTCTGGCGGCATCCGGCGCCGACGTCACCGCGATCAGCCTGTCCGATCAGCAACTGGCCTACGCGCGCGCCACATGGTCGCCTTCGATCCGGTTCGAAAAGCGCGATTACCGCGATGTGACCGGTTCCTTCGACGCCATCGCCAGTTGCGAGATGGTGGAGGCTTTGGGCCGCGAATACTGGCCGACCTTTATGGACGCGGTCGCGGGCAACCTAAAACCCGGCGGACGCGCGGCGATCCAGTACATCTCTATGGCGGATGACCTCTTCGAGGCTTACGCCAGAGCAGCGGACTTCATTCAGGCGTATATCTTTCCGGGCGGCCTGCTCATCAAAACCAGCGAGTTTCGCGCATTGGCCGAGGCTAGGGGGCTGACATGGCGCGACCAGAGCGACTTCGGCGCGCATTACGCTGAAACGCTGAGGCTGTGGCGCGTCCGCTTTGACCGCGCTGTTGAAGAAAACCGTCTGCCCGATGGCTTCGACGCGCGCTTCGTGCGGTTGTGGCGCTATTACCTTGCCTATTGCGAGGCGGGCTTTCGCTGCGGTAACGTGAACGTGCATCAGGTGACGCTGGTCAAAACCTAGCGCGCCGCCATCGCGGATGGATTTGAGAGAGGGAATTCGCACATGAAACTGGCAAAATGGACTTTGGCCTGCGGGGCCGCGCTGGCTCTTGCCTCGTGCTCGGGCGCGACAGCGCAAGGCGTCGATGTCGCCGCTCCCGCGCTGGAAGAAGTACGCCTGCTGCCCGCGCCAGAGGTCGATCCGGCCGAGCTTCAGGTGCTGTTCTGGGATGACGCGACCCGCACCCAGCGGTTTCGCGAAATGGAAAAGTGGTTTGTCGGCCACGAAGTGCCCGCCGCCACCACCACCAGCGAGTTGGTGAGGGGTGAACCGCTACCTGACGCGATCATCGCGGAGATCAAGGCGGCGATGGCCGAAACCAACGCGGCGGGCGTGATGGTGTGGCACAAGGGCGCCGTGCGCTACGAAGGGTATGGTCTCGGATTTGGGCCTGAACAGCGCTGGACCAGCTTTTCCGTCGCCAAAAGCTTCACCTCAACGCTGCTTGGCGCAGCGATTGCGGATGGCTTTATTGCCAGCCTCGATGATCCGGTGACGCGGTATATCCCGGAGCTCGAAGGATCATCCTATGACGGCGTGACCGTCAAACAGCTGGCAACCATGACCAGCGGCGTTGCGTGGAACGAAGATTACACCGATCCAAACAGCGACGTGGCGGCGATGAACACATATGTGCTCGAATACGGGCCCAATGCGATTGTCGAACAGATGAAGCGCCTGGGCCGCGACGCTGAGCCTGGCACGAAGTTCAACTACAAGACGGGCGAAACCAACCTGATCGGCCTGTTGGTCGAGAACGCGGTGGGCCTGTCGCTGGCTGAGTATTCGCAAGAGAAGATTGTGGAGCCGGCGGGCTTTGAAAAGGGCCTGTTCTGGATGGTCGATCCGCGCGGTGGCAATATCGGCGGCTGCTGCCTGTCGCTCACGCTTGGCGACTACACGCGCATGGGCGTGTTTGTGCTGGGCGGAGGAAAGGGCGCGGATGGCAACTCCAGCGTGCCCGAGGGCTGGTTCGGCGAGGCGGGCGCGCCCTCGGTCAAGTTCGGTGGTGGCTTTGGCTATGGCTATCAGTGGTGGACCTATCCCGGAGGCAATTACGGCGCGCAAGGAATCTTTGGCCAATCGATCACGCTGGTCCCCAGTCAGGATCTCGTGCTGACGGTGGTGAGCAATTGGCCCACGGCCACCTCGGGCGAATATCGCAACACCTGGGGCTCGATCGCGGGCAAGATCGCCGCGTCGGGCATGTAGGAAGGCAAGAGCCCGGCAGCGGGCTCAGGCCTTTTCGTGTGTTTAGATCGCTTTGCGCGGTGTGGTGATGTGGCTGTAGCGCTGCAGGATGTTGTCGTGCACGATCGGGCTCAAAAGCTCGCTGAACGCGCAGCCAACGATGCAGTTGTCCCACCACACCACTTCGCTTTGCAGCGATTCGAGGCCGGGCAGCGAAAGCCAGCACATCTGGCCTTCGTGCATGCGGTTGATGGACGCAGCCGAAAAGCCGGAGATCGACAGGTCGTGCACCACGCTCTGAAACGCACGGCCTCCCGAAGCGCGCAACGTCGCCGGGATCGTGAGCTTTGTGCGTGGCGCGCAGCGGTCCTCCTGCGCGGCGTAATCGTAGGTGTTCTTATCAGTCGGCATCGTGGTTTGCCTTCATACCAAAAGCGGTTGGTCTCTTAGCCAGTGGTGTGAATTGCGTGTGGTCCGCTCTTCAAAACACCATTCGCGCTTACCAGCCGATAGAGGAAATCGGTTAACAGGCCGTTTGCTGTAAGAAATTTTACCCGCGGTGGGGCGCAGAAGCGCCAGAGCGCATTGGCCAGCGCTTTTGGTCTGAAAGGGACGAAGGCGCCGCGTGTTACGCGGCGGGATCAGCGACGCGTTCGCGGTGCAGCGTTTCGAAGTCTTCGGCCAGCAGGGAAACGATGCGATCGGCGACCACTTCGGGAGCCTTGACCGTCTGCGGGTCTTCCCCCGGATAGGCGCGGGCGCGCATATCCGTGCGCGTCGCGCCGGGATCGACGATGGCCACACGCGCGGGGCTCAGGCGCTCGACCTCTGCGGCGTAGGTTTCCAGCAGATTGTCGAACGCCGCCTTGCTTGACCCATAGGCACCCCAGAAGGGCCGGGGCGTTGCGCCCCCGCTGCTGGTCAAGCCGATGACGCGGCCTTGCTTGGATCGGCGCAGCAGCGGGTCAAAGTTCGCCAAAAGCGCCTGTGTGGCGATGACATTGGTCATCATCGCTTGGTTGAACTGCTTGGGATCAACCTGCGAAAGCGGTGTGAGCTCTGGCAAATAAGCCGCGGAAAGAACGAGAATTTCCAGCGTTTCCCAGCGCCCGGATATCGCGGTGGCAAGGCGCGAGACCGAATCCGCCTCGGTCAGGTCGACCGGCGCAATGGTGGAGGTGCCGCCCGCGTCGTGGATCTGATCCTCAATCGCTTCCAAGGGCTTTACCTTGCGCGACACCAGGATGACGTGCGCGCCCGCCTTGGCCAGCGCGATAGCGGTGGCTGCACCAATGCCGCGGCTTGCGCCTGTGACCAGCGCGGTGCGTCCCTGAAGAAGGGGCTTATCGGTCATTTTTGAGCTTGCGCTTCCATCTCAAGCGAGAGCTGCGCTTCTTCTTGTCGCGCGATCTCTCGGTCGGTGAGTGATGTGGGGTAATCGCCGGTGAAGACGGCGTCGTGATATTTGGGCGCGGCGTCATCACGCCCGCGTTCTTCGCCAACGGCTTTGTAAAGCCCGTCGATGGAAATGAAGCGCAGGCTTTCGACGCCTACGAAATCGCGAATCTCGTCTTCCGACATTTGCGCCGCGATCAGTTCGCCGCGCGTGGGCATATCGACGCCGTAGAAATCGGGCCACATCGTGGGCGGGCTGGCGACGCGGAAATGCACTTCGCTGGCGCCCGCTTCGAGGACCATATCCTTGATTTTGCGCGAGGTGGTGCCGCGTACGACGCTGTCATCGACCAGCACCACGCGCTTGCCCTTCATCAAAGAGCGGTTGACGTTCAGCTTTAGGCGCACGCCCATATCGCGGATTTGCGCGGTGGGTTCGATAAAGGTGCGGCCCACATATTGGTTGCGCACGATGCCCATTTCGAACGGGATGCCCGATTGCTGGGCAAAGCCGATGGCGGCGGGGGTGCCGCTGTCGGGCACGGGGCAGACCATGTCCGCTTCAACCGGGGCTTCAATCGCAAGCTGCTTGCCGATCTCGCGGCGCACTTCGTAGACCGACTTGCCGCCAATGATCGAATCGGGGCGGCTGAAATAGACATATTCAAAGATGCAGGGGCGAGGGCGGACGGGTTCGAACGGGCGGTAGCTTTCAACCTTGCCCTTGGTGATGACCACCATTTCCCCCGGCTCAATCTCACGCTCGAAACTCGCGCCAATAATGTCTAGCCCGCAGGTTTCCGAGGACAAAACATAAGCCCCCTTGAAACGGCCCATAACCAGCGGACGAATGCCGAGGGGATCGCGCACACCGATCAGCTTGTGCCGCGTCATCGCGACGATCGAGAACGCGCCTTCGACCTGTCGCAGCGCGTCTTTCATACGGTCGGGAATCGTCATGCCGAACGACCGCGCCATCAGGTGAAAGATGCACTCGGTGTCGGACGAGCTTTGGAAAATCGCCCCGCGCTCCACCAGGTCGCGTCGCAGAGCGCGCGCGTTGGTGAGGTTGCCGTTATGCGCAATCGCCGCGCCGCCCATGGCAAATTCGCCAAAGAAGGGCTGCACGTCGCGGATCGCGGGCGCGCCTTTGGACCCGGATGTTGAATAGCGCACATGGCCGATGGCGATGGGGCCGGGAAGATGCGCCATAACGCTGGCGCGCGTGAAGTTGTCGCGCACATAGCCAAACTTGCGCGCGGACTGAAAACCGTCGGTTTCGCTGTACGAAACAATCCCGCCCGCCTCTTGTCCGCGATGCTGCAAGGCGTGCAGACCCAAGGCGACAAAATTGGCGGCGTCTTCCACGCCGCTCATGCCGAAAACGCCGCACTCTTCGCGCAGCTTGTCTTCGTCGGGATCGAACTGGGAATCAGAGTTGGACGAGGTAGCGCTCATAACTCGGACCTGCGGGCTGCTGGCATCAGGACGGGCTGAGGGGTCAATGGCGATGTTACCGATCAATTACAAGAGGGGCGCAGGGCCTGGCCCACGGTTTTTGAGAGTCGTTTGAGCCGTTGCCCGCGACTGTGTGTTGTCACCCCTTAACGCGCGTTACGCACAAGAGTGCCGTTGATGCGGATTGTGCCCCCAGCCTTGCGCTTCTAAAGCCTGCGTTCAGACGCGTGCTCGCATCGCCTCGCTCTCCTGCTCAACGGCCAACCGACCGGAACAATGCTCTCGCCCTTCGAACGCATGATAGCAAAGCGCTACCTCTGGCCCGGCAAGGGCGAGGCGTTCATTGCCTTGGTCGCGAGCATCTCAATCGGCGTCGTTATGCTTAGCGTTGCGATGCTGGTCATCGTGATGAGCGTGATGAACGGCTTTCGCGGCGAATTGCTCGACAAGATCGTGGGCCTGAATGGTCATGCGATTGTGCAAGCCTATGGCGGGAAGTTGCAGGATTGGGAGGATAGCCTGATCCGCATTCAACAGACCCCCGACGTGGTCAGCGCCACCCCGTTGATAGAGCGGCCAACAGTGGCCAGTTTTAACGGCGTGACGGCGGCCATTTTCCTGCGCGGGCAAGTGGCTGATGACATCGCCGCGCTGGAAGAAAAAGTGCTTATGGGGTCGGTTGAAAGCCTCCAGTCCGACGAGCGGCGTGTCGCCATCGGTTCGCGCCTCGCACAGAATATCGGGGCGCGGGTGGGCGATACAATCACGGTTCTGAACGTCGATGGCCGACCAACCCCATTCGGAACCCAAATACGCCGCGTGGGCTATGAAGTCGCCGCGATCTTCGAAGTCGGGATTTACGATTACGACGAGAAGTTCGTGGTCATGTCGATGCAGAACGCGCAGACGTTGTTCCTGATGGATGGAGCGATTGGTCAGATCGAAGTGACTGTCTCGGACGCGGACCGTGTGGGCGAGATTCTTGCGCCGGTGAAAGAGCAATTGGCCGGGCGCGCCGTGGTGGCCGATTGGCGCGAGATCAATTCGGCCCTTTTCGAAGCGCTTCAGGTGGAACGCGCGGCGATGGGCTTTGCGCTCAGCTTTATGGTGCTGGTGGCGGCGTTCAATATCCTCTCCAGCCTTGTGATGCTGGTACGCGCCAAGACCCGCGATATCGCGATCATGCGCACCATGGGCGCGACGCGGCGGTCTTTGCTCAAGATTTTCGTGACCACCGGCACGACGATTGGCGCGATTGGCACCGTCGCGGGGCTCATTCTGGGCTTTGTCGTGCTTTATTTCCGCGAACAGATCACCGGGGCCATTGCCTTTGCGACAGGGCAGGAATTGTGGGACCCCGAAGTGCGCTTTCTCTCCACGCTGCCCGCGAAGGCGGACCCTTGGGAGATCGTCGCCATCATAGCGCTCGCGCTGATCCTCAGTTTTCTGGCGACGCTTTACCCCGCGCTCAAAGCGGCGAACACCGATCCGGTGCAGGTGCTGCGTTATGAGTAGCGCCATAGCACAGCTTAAAGGCGTCAAGCGCAGCTTTGAGCAAGGCGGCCAGCGCATTGATGTGCTGCGCGGCGTCGATTTGACGATTGAGCCGGGCGAAATTGTCGCTCTGCTGGGCCCGTCAGGCTCGGGCAAATCGACCCTGCTGCAAGCCGTGGGCCTGCTTGAGGGCGGGTTTGAAGGCTCCATTGCCATCGCTGGCACAGCGGCGGAGACACTGCCCAGCGACCAGCGCACCGCGCTGCGCCGCGAGCATCTGGGTTTTGTCTACCAGTTTCATCACCTGCTGCCCGATTTCGACGCGCGCGAAAATGTGATCATGCCCCAGATGATCGCGGGGACGCCGCGGGATGACGCGGAAAAGCGGGCGGACGCGTTGCTGACCAGCCTGGGGCTCTCCGCGCGCCTGTCGCACCGGCCCAGTCAATTGTCGGGCGGCGAGCAACAGCGCGTAGCGGTCGCGCGCGCCTTGGCCAACCAGCCCACTCTGGTGCTGGCGGACGAGCCCACCGGCAATCTGGACGAAGCCACGTCGGACACGGTGCTCGCGCAATTCCTTAAGCTGGTGCGCGGCGAAGGCAGCGCCGCGCTGGTGGCCACGCATAACGAGCGCCTCGCCGCGCGCATGGACCGGGTGGTACGCTTGTTGGACGGCGTGCTGGAATAGGCTCTGATAGAACGCGGATGCTCTTTCGCCGATCCGCGGTCGCCTAAACACCGCCCTTAGCCCACACCCGCGTAAGGGAGGGACTATCCATGATCACGCTGCTTTATCCGATTGCCTTGATGCAGGCCGCGCCCGCGCGCGCGCCTGAGAGCGAAGCGCCGCCGCCGCCACCACCGGCGCCATCCCCCTGCGCAAGCGAAGCGCACAATGGTTTTGATATGTGGGTCGGCGAATGGGACGTGTATCCCAATGGGCAAGACAATCAGGTCGCGACCAGTCGGATCGAACGCATGTCCGGCGGCTGCGCCATCCGCGAGACGTGGATGCCGTTTCAAGGCGCGGGCGGGACCAGTATCTCGCTTTACAACGCCGTTTCCGGGCGCTGGGAACAGATGTGGGTGGGCAGCGATGGTCGCCGTGTGGATTTTGCCGGAGGCGTGGTTGAAGGCAAGATGGTCCTAACCGGCTATTGGGATGATGTCGTCGGGCCCGGCCAAGACGCCCTGGTGCGAATGACCTACTCTCAGCAAGAGGGCGGCGCGGTCCGCCAGTTCGGCGAGGCTTCTGTCGACAACGGATTAACGTGGCAAAGCTTTTTTGACTTCCTATATCGGCCCCAATCCAACACCGAGTAACAAAGGCCGCCAATGACCACTATCGCCGATTTCACTGTCACGACCAATCGCGGGGAAGACCTCGATCTTGCCACCAAGAAAGGCAAGGTCCTGCTCGTCGTGAACACTGCGTCCAAATGCGGCTTCACCCCGCAATATGATGGGCTGGAAAAGCTGTATCAGGACTTCAAGGATCAGGATTTCGAAGTGCTTGGCTTTCCCTGCAACCAGTTCGGAGCGCAGGAGCCGGGCAGCGCGGACGAGATTGCCGAGTTCTGCAAGGTCAATTTCGGCGTCACGTTCCCGCTGATGCAAAAGATTGACGTGAACGGCCCGGACGCCTCACCCCTGTTCGACTGGATGAAGAGCGAGCAGAAAGGCATCATGGGCACCACCGCGATCAAATGGAACTTCACCAAGTTCTTGATCGATCGCGAAGGGAATGTGGTGAAGCGCTATGGCTCGAACGACACGCCCGCGCGTATCGCCAAGGATATCGAAAAGCTGCTGTAACGCTGGCTGCCTCGCAGGGCGCAGAGTTCTCCACAGCGGCTTTCGAATCAGCCGATTTTTCCTACATTGGGTCCATGGCTTTTGCTCCCTTTGTCCCGCTGCGTGTTCTTTCCTCGTACTCGATGCTCGAAGGGGCGATTGACCCCAAGGCGATTGCCAGCCTCGCCAAGGATCGCGGCTTTCCCGCCATCGCCATGTGCGACCGCAACGGGCTGTACGGCGCGGTCATGTTTTCTGGGGCCTGCACAGGCAAAGGGGTGCAGCCGATCATCGGCACACTGCTGGGCGTGGCGCGCGAGGGAAGCGAAGGAAAAACGGTCGATTACCTGCCGCTCTACGCGCAGGATGAGGCGGGGTACGACAATCTGTGCCACCTTGTTTCCAAGGCGCATCTTGACCGCCCGCTTGAGCTGGAACCGCATGTCCAGATGGCGGACCTCGATGGCCACACCGAAGGCCTGATCGTGCTGACGGGCGCGGGCGAGGGCGCTCTCACCCGGCTTTTGGCTGAGGGTCAGACCCCGGCGGCAGCCG